>Ga0335075_10000127_pt1 | contig 150799 bp, 125 predicted proteins | sample Lox_Sample_24_FD_206723 | JGI IMG/M metagenome (GOLD analysis project Ga0335075, IMG submission 206723) | Soil microbial communities from Loxahatchee National Wildlife Refuge, Florida, United States - Lox_Sample_2.4 | ecosystem: Environmental > Terrestrial > Soil > Wetlands | place: USA... | reverse complement strand
CACCCGGGGCCGTGGAACCCCGCCCACCCGGCGCGACAGCCGGGCCGCCAGGCACGCCCAGCACCGAAAATCACCCACCAGACGACAACTCAAGCCAGCACGTCAGCCACACGAAAGATCGAGGCTAAGGCCCGGCAGTAACCACGGCACCACTGCTACGAGGCTTCACACTCGATGCGTCATCGCTGCCCAGGGACTTCACCCTCGGTGCGTCATCGCTGCCCGGGGACTTTTCCCGCGGTGCGTCATTGCTGCCCAGGGACTTTTCCCGCGGTGCGTCATTGCTGCTGCTATTGCGACAGCGCTGACGCATTGCGGACAATATGACTCGACAGCGGTGGCGCATTGCGGACAATATGAGCCGACAGCGGTGGCGCATTGCCTGCGTTCTGCTCGCGACAGCGGTGACGCATCGCGTGCCTGCGGCGGTCGCGACGTGGGGTGCTCACTCCTCGACGAGGCCCTCCTGCTGGTCCTCGACCGGGTCATCTCCGGCGTCCCTGGCCCGGCGGACGACCTCGACCGACGGGTCATCGTGATCCAGGTCGGCCGGCCGGTAGATGTCCGGCTCCAGGTAGATCGTCTCGGCGATCGGGACCGCCTGGCGGATGCGGTCCTCCACCGCGTTGATGCCCGCCGCCAGGTCGCTGGCGAGCAGCGTCCCAGGGACCGAGATCTTCGCCGCGACAAGCAGCGAGTCCGGGCCGATGTGCGAGGTACGCAGGTGGATCATCTGGAAGCCCTCGGGGCCGTCCTCCAGGGCGGCAACGATCCGGGCGGACACCTCCTCATTCGCTGACTCGCCAATCAGCAGGCTCTTGGTCTCGTAGCCGACGACGAAGGCCGCGCAGGCAAGCAGCAGGCCCACGCCGACCGAGCCGGCGCCGTCCCACTCCTCATGGTGGGTCACCTGCGACAGCAGCACCCCGAGGAAGGCGAACACCAGGCCGAGCACCGCGGCCGAGTCCTCCATCAGCACCACGGGAAGCTCGGGCGCCTTGGTCCGGTGCACGAACGCGCGGAAGCCGTGCCCGCCACGCACGGCGTTAGCCTCGGAGATCCCGGTGCGCAGCGAGAGCAGCTCCAGCACCATGGACAGTCCGAGCACCACGTAGGCGATCACCGGTGATTCCAGCTGGCCGGGCGAGATGACCTTGTGGATGCCGTCGTAAATCGAGAACACCGCGCCCACGGTGAACAGCATCACGGCCACGACGAAGCCGTAGAAGTACCGCTCCCGGCCGAAGCCGAACGGGTGCTCGGCCGTACGGGCGCGCCGCGACCGGCCCCGGCCGATCAGCAGCAGCGTCTCGTTGCCAGTGTCGGCCAGCGAGTGCACCGACTCGGCCAGCATCGACGCCGAGCCGGTCACGAGGAAGGCGGCGAACTTAGCGATCGCGATCCCGAGGTTAGCGGCCAGGGCCGCGATGACCGCACGCACGATTGAGTTGTCCCGTCAGCTTGCTTGCTCGGTCAGGTCCTTCAGGTCTCCGATGGCGGCGATCGCCAGCGGATCGATGCCGCAGGCGATGCCCAGGTACACCGACGCATAGTCGGCGAGCTGGATCACCCCGGCCAGCTTGCGTAGCGGCTGGTCACCGTCCATCGCCAGCTCCGAGACATCCATCCCGCGGCTGCCTGCCAGCGACGCGGCGGCCCGCCTGCTTGCGGTGACCCGGGGGAGCTCGGCGCTCTCGTCGGCGATAAGGATGAGCCGCAGCGCGATGGCGTTGTCTTCCTGGTCGTCGAACGAGTCCAGGGAATCGAGGGAGTCGAGGGGATCCTCTGCCGACGGGTAGCTCGGCTCCGGGCGCGGCGCGAACGGCCCGTCGAACACCGCCACCTGGTCCCGCCCGATCCCGGGCAGCCCGCCCAGCAGGGCCGGGTACTTCGCGTTCGCCGCGAGCTGCGACACGAACCTGCCTGCGGCCACCATGGCCAGCGGCGACCCGCCCCAGACGACAGGAAGCGCGCCAAGCAGGTCAAGCGCCAGCGACTTGCCCGGGTTGACGAACGACTCGCTCGACGGGCGGCACTGGTGCGAGACGTCCTCAAGCACCGCCGCGGCGGCCTCGTACCCGCTCGCGCCGATGCGCAGCAGGCCCAGCCGCTCGGCGATGACGATCAGCGGCACCGCCAGCGTCCACAGCGAGGACCGCGCCGTGCCGGCCGACTTGACGTCGACCAGCCGGCCGCGGGCCTGGGTGATGATCTCCTGGACCGGTGACGCCGCCGGGGCCACGCCAAGCAGCTGGCAACCGCGCCTTGCGGCCTCCCGTGCGAGCGTCACCACTTCCGTGGTGTGCCCGGAAGTCGAGGCCGGGATGACCAGGTCCGCCGCCCCTACCCAGCCGGGGAGCGACCCACCGCTCACGGTCAGGACCTGGACCGGCGAGTTGAGGCCGCTGACGGCGGACAGGATCTGGCCGGACAGTGCGCCCACCCCGGCCCCGGCGACCACGATCGCCCGTGGCCGGGCGTCGGGCCGCAGCGCGGTCAGGTCCGCCTCCTCGCACGACCGCAGCGCGGTGCGGACCTGCGCGGCCGACGAGGCGACCTGCCGCAGCATGCCACCGGGGTCGCCGGCCTCAACAAGCTCGGGATCGTCGAGCCGGTAGGCGGCGAACGCGGCGCCGCCGTGCGGAGTGGTCACGCAGTACCGCCCAGCCCACTACCGCCCAGCCCACTACCGCCCGGTCCGGTGCCGCCAGGGGATCGTGCCTCATCGACGAGCAGCACGGGGATGTCGTCACGCACCGGGTAGGCCAGGCCACAGCCGGTGCAGACGAGCTCGCTCGCCGCGTCGTCGGGCCTCAGCTCCGCGCGGCACTTCGGGCAGGCCAGGATTTCCAGCAGCCAGTCATCGATGTTCATGGAATAACCCTCCGGGGACATGTTGTCCGTTCAGTGCCCGGTGCGAACCTAATCGCCAGAGCGAATCAGGCTAAGCACCTCGTCGCGCAGAGCGGACATCGCCGCCTCGTCGCTGGCCTCGACGTTGAGTCGCAGCAGTGGCTCGGTGTTCGACGGCCGGACGTTGAACCACCACGAGTCACCACTCACGGTGAGGCCATCCAGCTCATCAAGGGTAACGCCTGACCGTTTCGCATAAATGGCCCTGATCTTGGCGGTGGTGGCCGCCTGGTCGTCGACCTCGCTGTTGATCTCGCCGCTTGCGGCGTAGCGGGAGTACTCCCCAAGCAGCTCGGACAGCGGGCGGTCCGTGGTGCCGAGCGCGGCCAGCGTGTGCAGCGCGGCGATCAGGCCCGAGTCGGCGAACCAGAAGTCGCGGAAGTAGAAGTGGCCCGAGTGCTCGCCGCCGAAGATGGCCTTGGTCTCGGCCATCTTGGCCTTGATGAACGAGTGGCCGACCCGGGTGCGAACCGGGACGCCACCCCGCTCGGTGACGATCATCGGGACGGCGCGGCTGGTGATGAGGTTGTGGATGATCGACGCGCCCGGCTCGCCCGCCAGCTCGCGCGAGGCGATCAGGGCGGTCAGCACCGACGGGCTGACGATCTCGCCCCGCTCGTCCACCACGAAGCAGCGGTCGGCGTCGCCGTCGAAGGCCAGGCCGATGTCGGCCCCATGGGAGACAACGGCCTTCTGCAGGTCGCGCAGGTTCTCCGGGTCGATCGGGTTGGCCTCGTGGTTCGGGAACGTGCCGTCGAGCTCGAAGTACATCGGGATGACCTCAAGCGGAAGGCCCTCAAGCACGGTCGGCACCGTGTACCCGGCCATGCCGTTGCCCGCGTCGACGACCACGGTGAGCGGCCTGATGGCCGACAGGTCGACTAGCTTCCTGAGGTAGGCGGCGTAGCCCGGCAGCAGGTCCCTGGTGGCTATCGTGCCCCGCGGCTTGTCGCTGGCGGGCACGCCGCGGGCGACCATGTCCCTGACCTCGGCCAGGCCCGTCTCGATGCCGACCGGCTTGGCCCCGGCCTTGCAGAGCTTGAGGCCGTTGTACCGCGCCGGGTTGTGGCTGGCGGTGATCATGATGCCCGGGATGTCGAGGAAGCCGCTGGCGTAGTAGACCATGTCGGTAGACCCGAGGCCGCCGTAGATGACGTTCGTCCCCTGGCTCGCCGCCCCGCGGGCGATCGCGTTGGCCAGCGGCTCGCTCGAGGTCCGCATGTCGTGCAGGATCACCAGTTGCCCCGCGCTGGTGAGACGGACGAAGGCCGCGCCGACCGCCTCGGCGACATGCTCATCAAGCTGGTCGGGCACGACTCCCCTGATGTCGTACGCCTTGAAGATCTTGTCCAGGTCGCTCACTTGCGCTCCGCTCGTGTTCCCGTCCGCTTGAAGGGTCTCTGGAACAACCTATCGGTCAGGGGGTGCGGAGCCGACATCCACAGGCCGTTGTGCCGCTCGCTACTCGGGCGTGCCGCTGGGAGCCGAGCGAAGCACGCGCAGGTGACCGCGGCGGCCCACCTCGACGCCCTGGCCCACCGGCTCGGCCGGGGCCGGGCGAGGCGCGCCGGACAGCGCGCCGCCCGCCGGGCGGGGGTCGGCGACGGGGCGCGGGCCGGTCCGGCCTGAGCTGGCCCGGGGCTCCTTGACCACGTTGGCAATGGCCTCCAGGTCGTCGGCGCGCTCCTGCTCCGGGCTCGGCGGCAGCCGCACGATGTCCCAGCCGCGCGGCGCGACCAGCCGGGCCGCGTGCTTCTCGCACAGGTCGTAGGTGTTGGGCTCCTCGTAGGCGGAAAGCGGCCCGAGGACAGCCGTCGAGTCCCGGTACACGAACGTGAGCGTGTAGACGGGCAACTGCCTGCAAGCCGTACGCGAGCAGCAACGGGAATTCAACGGGCCACCTCGCTCACCAGATCGTCCTCGGCCACGATAGCAGCGCGACCCCCGTCGGCTCGCGTAAAAGCCCTGCTCCCGTGAGCGCAGCTAGCCGAGCTCGCCGGCGGGTTCGCCCGTATCGTTCCCCCTGGCACCCGTCCAGACGCATTGTCGCTCACAACGGCTGACGGTACCCATCTGAAGGCCGTCGCGCCATCACCTGACGGCACTTTCGCGTTCGTGTCGTTTCGGGCCATACTGCCGGGCAGCTTGCTTGATACGCTCAGTAGTTGTGCAGAGCGAGCAGAACGGCCAGGCCGACTCCTCCATTCGCCGGCGCGACCGTCGCGGACGGGGCGTGCGCGGCCGGCTGATGCCACCCGGCGTCCCGCTGTACAGGACCCGGTCCGAGCAGTTCGACGACATAGTCCTCGACGCCGTGGCCCGGCTGGAGCCACGCTGGGAGTCCGAGCTCGCGACCTTGGAGTTCGCCGTCCAGGAAGTGCCTGAGGCGGACGAGCTCGCCGACGACTCGGCTGAGATCCCGCTCGCCCGGGCCGTCCCAGGGACACCCGGGCGGGGTGACAAGGACCACCCCGCGACGCCGACGCGCATCGTCATATACCGCCGCCCGCTGCTTGCCCGCTCGGAGAACGACGACGACCTGCGCGACCTCGTCTACGACGTGGTGGTCGAGGAACTAGCCCAGGTGCTCGGCATTGACCCGGACAGCATCGACCCGAACTACGATGAGTAATCGATCAGGAGCACACACGCGGTCCGGTCACGGCAGGATCGCGGTGTAGGAATCGCGGGACGGCGGCAGCGCGATCTCGGTCGGGGCGCTGGGCACCGGCAGGATCGAGACGACCGGGCCGGTCGACCCGCCCGAGGTGACCACGCGGGCGGCATACAGGGGGCCGGATTTCTGCTGCGGTGTCACCGCGATGGCGAACGGCGCGCTGCCCTTCGGCGGCTGGACGGCCACCGTGACCGTGTCACCGGCCGGGACCCGGACAACCTGCGGCGAAGCATGCCCGGCGACAGTACCAGCGCTGGCGCCCGCACTTGTGCCTGTACCGGTGCTGCCCGCCGCGGCGGGCAGCACGGCGATGCTCGCCGCCGCCGCGCCCGCGGGCGCCGACAGGATGAGGCTGACGGTTCCCTGCCCGGCGGCTGGGTTGCCCGCGACGACCCCCTGCTGGGTGATGGGCGCAGCGGCCGCGCTGAACTCCCCGATGCCGCTGCCGGGCACCGAGATGCCCGCGGTGATGGGGACGTCCGAGGTCAGCACGAGCGAGGCGGCGGTCGCGCCGAGCGACGTCAGCGCGAACGACGAGGACGCCGCCGCCGGGGCGTCCTCCGCGCCGGTGCCAAACGGCAGGAACGGGCCGTGGGATGTCAGCGCCTTCACCTTGATGTGCGCGTCGGCCGCGCCCGGGACGACCACGAACAGGTGCGCCGCGCTGCTCGCGCTGGCCAGGCCCGGTATCACGAGCTGCGTCGACGGTTCGGTCGCCTGCGGCAGCCAGCCGCCGCCTGAGCCGCCTGACTGCCATACGGCCGCGGCGACCTGGCCCGAGCTGGTCTGCACGTGGACCGCCATGACCACGGACCCGTGAGCGTACGTGGCCAGGTTCACCGCCTGGTACCCGTCAGGCGCGACGGTGATCGCGGAGCTCAGGCCCTGCTGGACCCCCGAGTCGGTGATCAGCGTGACGTCGACGGTCGCGGCCAGGTTCCCGGTGTTCGCCAGGTACAGCTCACTGGTGGACGCTCCCGCCGACGTGCCCGTGCCGACGAACCACATGTCCGCCCCCGGGTGGGTGCAGCTCACCAGGCCGATGCCGGAGGATGTGGCCATCTCGGCCTCGAAGCCCTCGGCCATCTGCCCGGTCGCGGATATCGCGGTACCGCCGTAGCTCGTGGCCTGCGGCGCGGTCGGCAGGGCGGGCGCGCCGGGCCTCGTGACGGTGACCGGGGCCGGGGTGGCGGCGGACTTGCCGCTCGTCTTGGCGCTGGTCTTGGTGACGGCCTTGGTGCCGGCCTTGCTGGCTGGCTGGCTGGCGGCTTGCGGGATGGCGGACAGCTGAGCCGACCCGGTACCCGTCGCCTGGCTGGCGCCGCCCGCGGCGGCAGGAACGGCGACCACGGCGACATGGCCAACGCCGGTGCCCGGCCCTGGCGGCGGGCAGGTCCTGGTGACCGACGTCACCGAGGCCGTCGCCCCGGCCTGGCTCACGGGCGCTGGCGTGGCCGTGGCCTGCCGTGGCTGCGTCTGCCAGGCGGCGGCGTAGACCGCGACGAGAGCGGCCAGCGCCAGGCCGAGCATCAGCAGGCGGCGCGCCATCACTGCTCACCGTCCTTGTCCTTGCCCGAGCGGTCCCAGGGGCGGCGAGCGGGCCTGCCGTGCTTGCCCGCGTGCCTGGCCCGCCGCTCGCCCGGCCTGGAGGCCATCGCCGACCAGCTCGCGGTCTGCTCATCCGAGGCGGCGCTGTCGTCACCGTCGCCGGCAGCGGCGGGCCGAGGGGTCCACGTGGGACTCGGGCGGGTGCCCGAGTCGCCGGCCCAGCTGGCTTCCTGGTCGCCGGCCGTGCTCGTCTCCCAGCTGGCACCGGGGCCGGTCCAGCCCGGTTGGGTGTCGCTGCCGGGGGTGCTGGCCCGGTCCAGGCCGGAACGGCCAAAGTCCGTGGTGGAGCTGTCTAGCCAGTCGGTGCCCGGCCGCGCCGGCGCGTCAGGGACCGCGGTGTCAGGGACCGCGGTGTCAGGGACCGGGGTGTCAGGGACCGGGGTGTCGCGAGCAGGCTGGCTCGGCCAGGCGCCGGAATCCCGCTCGGCCATGATCCCGGCCCACAGCGTGTCCGTCGCGCTCGCCGCCGCGTCCGGGGCGTGCGTTGGGCTACCGGACGCCGGCTCCTCGGAGTCCAGCCACCTGCCGGCGTCTGGTGTCTCGCTGGTTCGCGCGTCCGGGCTTGGGGTATCCCGCCGCGCGGGGCTCGGAGTGTCGCGCCTGGCCGGGCTCGGGGTGTCCCACCGGGCGATGCCAGGGATGCTCTCGCCGGCCCGGAACTCCGGACTCGCGCCGGTCCCCCCGGGCCCCATGTCGGGACTCGGCGTGTCCCGGCGGGCGGGACTCGGCGTGTCCCAACGGGCGGGACTCGGGGTGTGCCGCCTGGCGGGCGGCGGGGTGTCACGATGGGCCGGGCTTGGCGTGTCCCGGCGGGACGGGCTCGGGGTGTCCCGCCTGGCGGGCGGCGGCGTGTCCCGCCGGGGCGGGCTTGGCGTGTCCCACGGTGCGATGCCCGGAGCGGTCTCGTCGGTCCCGGACATCGGGCTCGCGCCGGTCCCGCCCGTCCCCATGACGGGAGTCGCGCCCGTCCCCATGACGGGACTCGCACCGCCGCCTGACGGGGTGGGCTGTGACCAGTCGTGGGCTTGCGGCCAGCTGTCTCCGGTCTCCCACGGGGCGGTGCTGGCCGCCGGGCGGCTGCTGGCCTGGGCAGAAAGCCCGCCGCTCCCCGATGTTGCCAGCGCGGCCACCTCGGCCCCGTGAAGGCTCACCGTGGCGGGCGTGTCGTCGGCCAGCGCGTTGCCGGCCAGCGCGTCGCCGGCCAGCGCGTCGCCGGCTACCGTCTCGTCGGCCGGCATGGCCTCGGCCGCCCTGGCCTCGGCCGCCCTGGCCTCGCCGCGCGAGCTCGCCGGAACCGCGTGCGAGCCGGTCGAGCGGGCAGTCATGGACCGCCGGCGCAGGCCGCCGGCTGGGGTGCCGCGGCTGCCGCGTCCCCGTGCGGCTCGTCGTCCGGTGGCCTGCTCGGTGCCACGGCCGTCCGTGCCCTGCGCCGCGCCCGCCGCGCCCGCGGCGTCCACGGTGGCGACGGTGTCCGCCTCGGCCACGACCACGCGCTTGCCCGGCAACGCCAGCACGCAGACGGCGAGGAGCGCGATGACCTCGACGATGAGGCTGACGTCACGGGCCAGCTCGTTGCGGCTGATCGTCAGCTGGCCGCCGCCCGCCGGAAGGGTGAAGCCCTGCGCCCAGCCATCCACCGGCTTGGCCAGCGGCGTCAGCGCGTGGCCGTTGAGCGTCGCCGTCCAGCCGCCGTACGGCTCGGCCAGGGTCAGCGTCCCGCCACTGGCCGGGGCGCTGACCGCCCTCATGCCGACCGCCTGGGATGCCAGGGGGGTCACCGTGCCGTCGGAGCCGAGGACGCGGACCCTGGACACTGGCCCGGTCACCTGCCACAGGTCGTACGCCGGGGCGTTGCTCAGCGGGACGAGGCCGACCGCCGCGTCAAGCCGCTGCACCAGGGCCGGGTCTACCGGGCTGGGCAGCAGCACCCAGCGGATGTCGAACTCGCTCAGAACCTCACCGGGATCACCCGCGTCCGAGCCGTCAGGCGCGCCGAGCGCGGCGACCTGCCGGGCGAGTGCCTGGTCCGCCGGGGCGTATCCGGTCAGCTCGGGCTGGCCGAGGGCCGGGTCCGCCTGCCTGACCACGGAGTAGGCAAGCGTCCCGCCGTCCTGGCGCAGGACGAGCGTGCGGTACTCAAGGCCCCCGGCCGATGACGCGGCGACGAACGCGGGCAGCACCGGGGAGCTGACGGTCGCGACCGGCCCGCGCACGCCGCCCGCCACCCAGAACCAGCCGGCGAGCAATGGCGCGCTGGCCACCGCGACGAGGGCCAGGATCGCGACCGGCCGTCGCGGGGCGCCAGCCCGCCTGCGATCGCCGGCGCCATCACCTTCAGTCCCTGGCTCGCTGCGCGCCAGCCCGCTCGCCAGCCATTCCGCCGCGGGCGCGGCCGCGAGCAGCAGGCCCAGCGCGGCGATCACCAGCGCCGTGCCCGGCCACGCGCTCGCGGAACCGCCGTCGACGGACGTGACCGTGGACCTGCTCACCGTGATGCCCGCCACGAAGCCGGCCACGGCGACGGCCCAGCCGCTGGCGACAAGCGCCGGTCGCCTGCCCAGCAGCGCGCCCGCGACCGCCAGGGCGAAGCCCGCCGTCACCCAGGCCGGGGGCAGGCCAGGCCCGCCCGGACTGAGCAGCAGCAGCGCGTCAGGGCGCAGGCTGGCAGAAGCCAGGCCCGACCGTTGCACTCCCGCCTCGAGCAGGAACGCCGACGGGCTGGAGAGCAGGTGCAGCGACCAGGGGAACAAGACCGCGAACGGGGCGAGGACGACGATGGCGGTGTTGACGACAGAGGTGGTGTTGACGACAGAAGCGGTGTTGACGACGGAAGGGGACCGGCTCCCGCCGTCGGGCGGACGGCCCAGCGGCAGCCTCTTCGAAAGCAGCGGCCATCCCCATCGCCCGACGACGAGCACGACGATGGCGAGGCCCGCCGCCACGGCCCAGACCAGCGGGACGAAGGCGGCGGCCAGGGCGACGAGCAGGCCCGTGGCCCATGCGGCACTGCGGGCGCGGCGCGGCGGCGCGGTCAGCGTCGCGGCCGCGGTCCTGGCGATGACGGGGACGATGATGAACGCGGTCGCGGTGCCGAGGCGGCCCGCCGCGATCGCTCCTGAGGCGACGGGGAGCAGCGCGTAGGCGGCGCTGAGCCACGCCCGGGCCAGCCGCGATGAGACCAGCCTGCCCGAGCACAGGTAGGCGGTCAGCCCGGCGAGCGGCACGCAGCCGAGCAGGAGGATGTCGATCGCCAGCCAGGCCTGGCCGCCGAGGACCGTACCAAGCGCCGCGACGACCGCCAGGTACGGTGGCGCGGAAGCGGCCGACCCGACTCCCACCGCGTGGAAGCCCGCCAGGTACTCCGACCAGAGCGCGGAGGCCCCGCCCCACGCGGGCACGAGGGCGCCGCCGCCGAGCGGGCCGGTCCCGAGCAGCCGCCGCTCAGCCACCAGGGCGATGACGAGCAGCACAAGGAACAGCTGGACACCCGTGCTCGCCATGACCCGGCGGGGCAGCGACGGCGGGTCGACGAACTGGTCGTCCTGGTCGTCGCCGCCGATCGAGCCGGCGTGGTGCGCCCCGCCGGTGCCCTGCGGCGACAGCAGGCTCAGGATGTTCTCGGTCAGCTGCTGGACCGGCCGGCTGTGCGCGATGAACATTCGCACCGCGTCGTATCCCTTGCGGCGGCCCGCGGCCCGACGGCGGCGCGCCTTCCACAGCCGGAACGGATGCGCCAGCAGGTCGCCGACCGCATGCGCCTGGTCACCCGCCTGGTCGAGTTGCTTGGTCAGCAAGAAGTACGCGGCGCGAAGCAGCGCCCCCGCGACGCAGCCGGTCATCGTCCACAACATGGCCAGCAAGGGCAGGTTGACGGCGAGCACGTACAGCGCGTTGCGCCGGTCCAGGCGGCGGGCGGTCGTGCCCTCGGGCACCCGGCCCCGGCGGGCGGTGAGCTCGCGGTGGTACAAGACGGCGTCGGTGACCACGTGCACGCGGTACCCGGCCGCGTGCACCCGCCAGCAGAAGTCCACGTCGTCGCGGAACAGCCTCAGGTGCGTGTCGAACCCGCCCAGCCGCTCCCAGACGTCCCGGCGCACGAGCATGCCCGCGGAGCTGACCGCCATCACCGCGCGGTTGTGGTCATGCTGGCCCTGGTCGTACTCGCCCAGGTCAATGCCGGTGACGCGGCGGCCAGAGCGGTCAAGGGAGATCCCGACCTCGCGCAGCACCCGGCGGTCGGTGCCATCGAGCACCTTCGGCCCGAGTACGACCACCGTGCGGTCCCTGCTGGCCGCCTTCAGCAGCCGCTCCAGGGTTTCCTGTGCAGGCTCGCAGTCATCGTGCAGCAGCCAGACCCACTCCACCTGCGGCTGGCCCGCGCTTTCCGGCGCGAGCGCGGGCGCGCGCCGCAGCGCCCCCCAGGCGGCCTGGCCGAACCCGGTGGCGCGGTCCATGCCGAACACCGCGTCCTGCCCGATCAGCTCGGCCAGCACCGCGCCGCTTCGGTCGCGGCTGCCGGTGTCTACCGCGACGATCCGGCCGACGGCGTGCGTCTGGCCCCTGAGGGCCTGGACGAGCCCGGGCAGCATGGAGGCACCGTCGTGGGCGACGATGACGGCGGTGACGGTGTGGCGCGTTTGCGGCGAAGGTGGCAACTGGTCCCAGCACAGGTCGGGGATGCTTCATGCCCCTCACGCGGACACCGTCTCGCCAAGACCCCGTCTTCGCGCGACACGTTCCCCGTAAGGCGCTGCCCGCTGCGGTCGCGACCCGGCTGTCCGGCTCGCACGCGTCAGTGGGACTGCGTGAACAATACATCCAGTGAGCCGGCATGACATCGAATACCCCGACATGTCCGCCTTGACTCACCGGCGCGGCTGGTGCCGGCGAAGCCGGGATCGGGGGCCCGGGGGAGGTCCCCCGGGCCAGCACTGGCGGCGAGGACCCGGCGACGCTGCCCTGGCACCGGGCCGGGCTCCCCGCCGGGCAGCCCGGCCGGGCCCGCCGCTAAGCGCCTCGCTTCAGCCGCCGGCGCTCCCGCTCGGACAGGCCGCCCCAGATGCCGAAGCGCTCGTCGTTCTCCAGCGCGAAGTCGAGGCACTCGGAACGTACCTCGCAGTTGCGGCAGACCCGCTTGGCCTCCCTGGTGGATCCGCCCTTCTCCGGGAAGAACGCCTCCGGATCCGTCTGCGCGCACAGCGCCCTGTCCTGCCAGCCCTGATCATCGCCCTCTTCCGGACGGATGAAGACGTGCGCTAGCGGGACGATGACCTCAGACAAAGCGCATCCTCCCCTCTCGGAGCCCCCTGATACTCGCCCGATACCCGCGTCGGGCAAGAATTACACCAATGAAATTACACCCGCGTGTCTTGCTTCTCGTCAAGCGAGCAAGGTGGTATTGCCCACCCAGATGTCCCGAGTTGCCATCTAGCGCCCCGAAATCTGCTCCTGGCGTGGCCAGTGCCCGATCCTTCGTTACTTCAAGTGTTCGCTCGGACACCAATTGTTTACCATGTTGCGATCTTCGGCGCGACCCGTATGGCGGAACCAAGCCTCCGCCATGGCCACGCCACGGCGGAGGCAGGCCACCGCGACGGCCACGGCGTGACCCGCACCGCCGGGGCGGCACCGCTCCCTGAGAGACTGGTGACATGCGGATAACCGTGCTCGCCGGCGGCGTTGGCGCCGCGCGCTTCCTCCGGGGCCTGCTGGCCGCCGCCCCCGACGCGCAGATCACCGTCGTCGGCAACACCGGCGACGACATCACGCTGTTCGGCCTGCGCGTCTGCCCCGACCTGGACACCGTGATGTACACCCTTGGCGGTGGCATCAACCCGGAGCAGGGCTGGGGCCGCGCCGACGAGTCATTCCTGCTGCGCGACGAGCTCGCCGCCTACGGCGCGGGGCCGTCGTGGTTCAGCCTGGGCGACAGGGACTTCGCCACCCACATCGTCCGCTCCCAGCTGCTCGCGAGCGGGACCCCGCTGTCCGAGGCCACCCGGGTCTTGTGCGAGCGCTGGCAGCCCGGTGTCCGCCTGCTCCCGATGACCGACGACGTGGTCGAGACTCATGTCACCCTCGCGGGCCCGCCCGAGCCGCCCGCGCCCGCGGTGGTCCACTTCCAGGAATGGTGGGTGCGGCTGCACGCCGCGGTGCCTGCCGAGTCGATCATCGCGGTAGGAGCCGACCGCGCCACCCCCGCGCCTGGCGTCCTCGAGGCCATCGCCGAGGCCGACTTCGTGCTGTTCCCCCCGTCCAACCCGGTGGTCAGCATCGGCCCGATCCTGGCCGTCCCGGGCATCAGGGACGCGGTGCAGGCCAAGACCGTCGTCGGCGTCTCCGGCATCATCGGCGGCGCGCCCGTGCGCGGCATGGCCGACGCCTGCCTGACGACGATCGGCGTCGAGACGTCCGCCGCCGCCGTGGCCGGCCACTATGGCCCTCGGCTTGTTGACGGCTGGCTCGTCGACAACCAGGACAAGGCCGCCGCCGACGACCCCCGGTGCTCGGGCATCGAGGTCCGCGCGCTCCCCCTGTACATGCGCGACCTGGAGTCGACCGCCACGATCGCGCGGGCCGCCATCGACCTAGCGCAGGAGCTCTCCTGACATGACCGACAGCCCCCAGCCCATTCCCGTCCCCGCGGCCGTCTCCGTCCTGGCCGTGCCGGGCCTGCCCGAGGTCAGCCCCGGAGACGACCTGGGCAAGCTCATCACCGATGCGCTGCTCGTCGACGGCGGGCCTGGCCTGGCCGACGGCGACATCCTCGTCGTCACCTCCAAGGTGGTCAGCAAGGCCGAGGGACGCGTGGCCACGATGACCCGCGACGAGGCCATCGCGGCCGAGACCGCCCGCGTGGTCGCCCGGCGCGGCGCCACCACCATCGCGCAGACCCGGCATGGCTTCGTCCTCGCGGCGGCCGGCGTGGATGAGTCCAACACGGCGCCGGGAACGGTCGTGCTGCTGCCCGAGGATCCCGACGAGTCGGCCAGGCGGCTGCGCAAGTCGCTGCGCGACCGGACCGGGGCGTTCATCGGGGTCATCGTCACCGACACGATGGGCAGGCCATGGCGGGCCGGGCAGACCGACACCGCGATCGGCGCGGCCGGCGTCAAGGTCGTCAGGGACCACCGGGGCGAGGCGGACGCCTTCGGCAACACGCTCGAGGTCACGATCTCGGCCGTCGCCGATGAGATCGCCGCCGCGGGCGACCTCGTCAAGGGAAAGGCGCTACAGCTCCCGGTCGCCCTCGTGCGCGGGCTGAGCAGCCTGGTCATCCGGGATGACGGGCCGGGCGCGCTGGCACTCGTGCGCCCTTCGGCCGATGACATGTTCCGGCTCGGCGCCGCCGACGTGCTGCCCGCCCGGCGCACCATCAGGTCCTTCACTGCAGAACGGGTGGACCTGGCTCTGGTAAACCGGGCCATCGCGGCCGCGATTACCGCCCCGGCGCCGCACCACAGCGAGCCATGGCGCTTCGTCGTCGTCGCCTCACGGGAGGCTCGCATCCGGCTGCTCGACGCCATGCTCGAGGCGTGGGTGGCGGACCTGCGCCGCGATGGCTTCACCGAGGAGCAGATCGCCCGGCGCACCCGGCGCGGCCTGCCGTTGCGTGAGGCACCTGTGGTCATCGTTCCGTGCCTGGAGACCTCGGCGGCGCACGCCTATCCCGATGAGCGCAGGTCCCGGGCCGAGGAGGCGATGTTCACCGTCGCGATGGGGGCCGCCACGCAGAACCTGCTCGTGGCCCTGGCCGTCGAGAACCTCGGCTCGGCCTGGATCTCCTCCGCGCTGTTCTGCCAGGACGTCGCCGTGACGGCGCTCGACCTGCCAGCCGACTGGCGTCCGATGGGCGCGATTGCCGTCGGCCACCCGGCGGCGACTCCCCCGCACCGTCCCCCGCGCGACCCCCAGTCCTTCACGCTGCTCCGCTAGCCAGCACCCGGCCCGGCCCGGCTAGCGGATGCCCAGCAGCCTGCGGATCTCGGCGATGGCCGTGTCCTGGTCGGTGAAGAGCACGGTCGCCATCCCGGCCGTCTCCGCGGGCGGGAGGTTGGCCGCCGTGTCGTCGACGAACACGCATTCCTGCGGCTGCAGGCCAAGCTCGCCCGCGGCGAGCAGGTAGATGGCGAGGTTGGGCTTGCGTACCTCGGCATCCCCCGAGATCACCACCGCGTCGAACAGGGCCTCCAGGTCGTAGCCGCCATACGGGTCGTAGTCACCCTCGCCCCACGAGTTCGAGAGCAGCCCCACCAGGATCTCCTCGGAGCGGGCGCGCCTGACCAGCTCAAGGACTTCCGGGCGGGGGCGCAGGCCGCCGAGCGCCCGCTTGAGCAGGCCACGGTCCGCAAGGCCAAGCATCCGGCCGATCGTGACCTCGAAGTCGCGCTGCGAGATCACCCCGGCCTCAACCGCCTGGTAGGCGGCCTGCCCCTCGGCCTCGTGCAGCACCCGGGCGAACGCGTCCCGCGGCAGGCCCTCGCGCGCGCAGAACGCGGAGAGCTCAGCCAGCGGGTCGGTCGTGACGACGCCGCCGAAGTCGAGGAGCAGGCCACGGTAGGTCATGCCATGTCCCCCGCTCGCCCAGGGGCGGCGCCTTCCCTGGTCAGTCCTGGCTCCTCGTCGTCGCTCAGTCCAGGCACCGTCGCGCCCCTCCGCCTGCTCATGACAGCAGCTTACGTAGTTACCTGCCGATGATGGGGGATTGGCTGCCTGACCGAGGTGGCCACGCCGTCGCTCGCCTGCGCCGCGGCCTGGCGCTCAGCTGAGGGCGTGCCGTACAGGGTGGTCCGCTGGCGCAACTGGCGGCCGGGCAGCGGCGCCACGATGGCCGCCAGGTCGCTGATCGTCTTGTAGGACCCGTGGGAGGCGCCCGCCATCCGGCTGATCGTCTCCTCCATCAGGGTGCCGCCGAGGTCGTTGACCCCGCCGTTGAGCACATCACGGCACAGGTCGTCGCCGAGCTTGACCCAGGAGCACTGGATCGAGCCGATCGCCCCGTGCAGCAGCAGCCGGGACACGGCGTGCACCGCGCGGTTCTCCCTGCGGGTCACGCCCGGGCGGGCCAGGCCCGCGAGGTAGATCGGCGCGCTGGTGTGGATGAACGGCAGCAGCACGAACTCGGTGAAGCCGCCGGTGCGTTCCTGGATGCCCCGGATCACCCGCAGGTGCCCGACCCAGTGCGCGGGGGTGTCGACGTGGCCGTACATCATCGTCGCGCTCGTCTTGATGCCAAGCTCGTGGGCGGTGGTGATGACCTCGATCCAGTCGGCCGCAGGCAGCTTGCCCTTGGTCAGCACCCAGCGGACGTCGTCGTCGAGGATCTCGGCCGCGGTGCCAGGCAGCGACCCGACGCCCGCCTCCCTGGCGCGAGCCAGCCACTCGCGCAGCGGCAGGCCGGTGCGGGCGACGCCGTTCATGACCTCCATCGGCGAGAACGCGTGGACGTGCATGCCGGGGACGCGCCGCTTGACCTCGGCCGCGATCTCGAAGTAGGCGGTGCCAGGCAGGTCCGGGTGAATGCCTCCTTGCATGCAGACCTCGGTCGCGCCTGCCTCCCAGGCCTCGACGGCCCGCTGGCCGATCTGGTCAAGGGACAGCGTGTAGGCGTCGGCGTCGGTGCGGCGCTGGGCGAACGCGCAGAACCGGCAGCCGGTGTAGCAGACGTTGGTGAAGTTGATGTTCCGCGTGACGACGTAGGTCACGTCGCCCCCGTTGACCTCGCGGCGCAGCCCGTCCGCGATCGCCGCCAGGGCATCCAGGTCATCACCGTCGGCGCCGAGCAGGGCGACGGCCTGGGCGTCGGTGAGGGCGACCGGGTCGCGCTCAGCCTGCCGCAGGGCGCCGGCCACCTCACCGGGCCGGGCCAGGAACGGGGCCGAAGGGGCAGGAGCAACCGACGGGACCGAAGCGACCGGCGAAGCAGCCGACGGGGCCGACGGGCCCGAGGCCGCCGTTGGAGCCGCAGCAGGATCATCGGCGCCGACCGCACCGGACAGGTCCTCGGAGTGCGGCAGCCCGGCCAGGCTGGCCTGGGAACGCTCGGAAATGGCGTCCCAGTCGCCGTAGACCTCGGTGAAGTCGGCCCGCCTGTCCTGGGTGCGGCCCGTCGTGTCGATGGTCACGTGCAGGTCGACGCGGCCCGAGGCCTCGCCCCAGCCGCCGTCAGGCTCCTGCCACGGCAGCCCCGCTGGCCGCACGCCCTCAAGCGCCAGGCCGGTCGCCGGGTCGGCCAGCGCCGCGACGTGCCGGGCCAGCCTCGGGTCAAGCCACGGCTCACGCAGGTACGGCGGGTAGACGGTCAGGCGCTCGCGCAGGGTGAACCCGGCAGCCGCCGTGACCCCGGCCAGCTCATCGATCTGCGGCCACGGCCGCTCCGGGTTGACGTGGTCGGGGGTGAGCGGGGACACGCCGCCCCAGTCGTCGATCCCCGCGTCGAGTATCAGCTGGTACTGGTCACCGACCAGGTTCGGTGGCGCCTGGATGCGGGCGGTCGGGCCGAGCACCAGGCGGGTGACCGCGATGGTGGCGGCCAGGTCGTCGAGCTCGGCGTCGGGGACGTCGCGCATCTTGGTGTCGGGCTTGGCCCGGAAGTTCTGGACGATGATCTCCTGGACCCCGCCGTACTCCCGCGACACCTTGCGGATCGCGAAGATCGCCTCGGCCCGCTCAGCCAGCGTCTCGCCGATGCCGATGAGGATGCCGGTGGTGAAGGGGACGGCGGACCGGCCCGCGTCCTCGAGCACCCGCAGTCGCACCGCCGGGTCCTTGTCCGGGCTGCCGAAGTGCGGGCCGCCCCGCTCGGCGAACAGCCGGGTGGCCGTGGTCTCGAGCATCATGCCCATCGACGGCGCCACCGGCTTGAGGCGCTGGAAGTCCCGCCAGGACAAGACGCCGGGGTTGAGGTGCGGCAGCAGGCCGGTCTCCTCAAGGACGCGGATGGCCATCGCGCGCACGTAGGACAGCGTGTCGTCGTAGCCGTGCGCGTCGAGCCACTCACGCGCCGCGCTCCAGCGGTCCTCCGGCTTGTCGCCCAGCGTGAACAGGGCCTCCTTGCAGCCGAGCGCGGCGCCCTGCCGGGCGATCGCGAGCACCTCGTCCGGCTCAAGGAACGCGCCGTCGAGGCGGCCGGGCACGGTCGCGAACGTGCAGTAGGCACAGCGGTCCCGGCACAGCCGCGTCAGCGGGATGAAGACCTTGCGCGAGTACGTGATGACGCCCGGGCGGCCCGCGGCGGCCAGGCCCGCGTCCCTGGTCCTTGCGGCGTAGCCCAGGAGGGCCCTGAGGCTCTCGCCTCGGGCCTGCAGCGCGATGGTCGCCTCATCCTGGTCTAGGGCCTTGCCGTCCCTGGCGCGGGCCAGCACCCGGCGCATCGCTGATTCTGTGACGTTCGGCTCTGGGTTGCTCGGGAAGTTGCTCGGGAAAGCGCTGCTCATGTCTATCGACCCTAAGGCACGGCCAGCCGGGTCAGAATGACCGGTAGTCGCGAACGGCCATCCGCGGCCCGCGCCGCGGCGGCCCGCCCGCGTTCCGCCGGGGAACACCGCCGGGCACGCGGACGGTGCTCAGCCCGATCAGCCGGGTCACCCGGTAGCGGTGCCCGGCGTAGGGCCGCAGCAGCTCGAGCATGCCCGCGTCATCGGTGCGGTCCCGGCCCGCGAGGGCGAAGCCGACAATGTTGGACAGGTGCGCGTCGCCGACGGAGACCGCGTCCGGGTCACCGCAGGCCCGCTGGCGGGCCTCGGCCGAGGTCCACACGCCGATGCCGCTGATCGTGCGGAGCTTGCGGTCGGCATCGGCGTGGCTGGCGCTGGTAAGCCGCTCCAGGCTGTCGGCGACGGTCACCGCCCGGATGATCGTCTCCGCCCGCACGCCCTCCACCCCGGCCCGGTGCCAGTCCCACGAGGGGATGCGCCGCCACACCCGCGGTCCGGGGAAGACCCGCATGCCCGCGGGCGCGGGCCCGGGCGGCGGGGTGCCGTACTTCGCCAGCAGGATCTTCCAGGCCCGGTGGGCCTCGAGGATGACGACCTTCTGCTCAAGGATCGCCGGGACAAGCGCCTCAAGCAGCCGCCCGCTGTGGCCGATCCGCAGCCCAGGATTGCGGCGGGCGGTGTCGCGGATCAGCGGGTGGTCGCCCGGATCGAAGCCGGAGACGTCGTCGTCGAGGCCGAGGCAGCCGGGCAGCGCGTCCATGATCCAGGTCGCGCCCGCGCCCCAGGCCCAGGCGAGTACCCGCGTCCGCTCCGGGCCGGTCCCGCTCATCACCCGCAGCGTCGCCGGCCCCAGCGGGGTCAGCGAGGTCCGCCAGATCGCGCCGGCCGAGTCCACCCGGTAGGTCGGGTCGCCCCGGCCGCGGCCCTGGACAGAAAGGACCCGCCGCACGTCCAGCGGGTACGGCAGGTCCCAGTCGCGGGCGACGGTCACCTAGGCGTCAGAGGAGAAGCGAACGGAGGTGTGCTCAAGCCGCACCTTGGGCCAGACTCGGGCCCCGCGCCTGAGCTCGTTCCCCGGCCCGATGTAGGCCTCGTCCCCGATGACCACGCCGTCCAGGATCGCGCCCTCGCAGATGGCCGCGCCCCGCCCGACGATGCTGTCCCGCACGATCGCGCCCTCGCCGATCTCGGCGCCGTCGAAGACCACGCTCCCGTGCACCTGCGCGCCGCTGGCGACGCAGCAGCCGGCCCCGAGCACCGATCCGCCGGTCAGGGACGCGCCGTCGGCCACCGAGGCGCCGGCCAGCAGCAGCGCCTGGCCACAGTCCCCCGCCATCGCCGGGGACGGCATCTCGCCCAGGACGACGTCGCAGGAGCCGCGCACGAACGCCTCGGGCGTGCCGACGTCCAGCCAGTAGGCGCCGGGCTGGTTGTAGCCCATCACCACGGCGCCTGACTCGATGAGCTGCGGGAAAGTCTCCTTCTCTACCGAGACCACGTGCCCGTCGGGAATCTGGTCGATGACCGAGCGGCGGAAGATGTAGCAGCCGGCGTTGATCTTGTTCGTCACCGGGTTGGGCATCTTCTCAAGGAACGCGGTGACCCGGCCGGACTCGTCGGTCGGCACGACGCCGTACCGCGACGGGTCGTCCACCTCGGTCAGGTGCAGCGTGACCGCCGCGTCGCACTCCCGGTGCAGGCCGAGCTGGACGGTCAGGTCGTGGCCCGACAAGATGTCGCCGTTGAGCACCACGACCGGCGCGTCCGGGCCGCTGCGCAGCAGCGACGCCGCGTTCCTTATCCCGCCGCCCGTGCCGAGCGGGGTGGACTCGTAGACGTAATCGATCGACAGGCCGAATCCCGCCCCGTCCCCGAATGCCTCGGTGAACATCTCCGCCCGGTAGGAGGTGGCCAGCACGACATGTGTGATACCTGACTTGGCCGCCCCGGCTAGCTGGTGGGCGAGGAAGGGCACGCCAGCCGTCGGCAGCAGCGGCTTCGGCGCGGATAGCGTCAGCGGCCTTAGCCGTGTGCCCTTGCCGCCGACCAGCAGGATGGCCTCGAGGGGTTCACGCACCATAAATTCTTTCCGCCCCAGAGATTGACGTATTGAGGACAACTACGCATAGTCACCGGCATGACGTCAGCCTGAAGACCGCCGGGGCAGCACCACATGGGCCGGGCAGCCCGTGTGCCGGCAACTAACGCAGCATACTCACGTCGCAGGCGCGGCACGTACGCATACGGCATGTCACAAGGAATTTGTCAAGTTGAGGCTATTGCGTAACAGGAAGTTATTCTTCCCTGGAAGCGGGGGGATGGCCAGCCGCGCCCGACGCGTCGTCCTCGGCCGCTCGCTTGTAGCTGGCCAGGTGGGCCGAGGCCGACTCGGCCCAGGTGAACTCCTGGGACCTGGCGTATCCGGCCGCGCCGAGGGCCGACCGCCTGGCCGGGTCGGGCAGCAGTTCCCGCAGCGCCGCCTCGATCGAGGCGGCATCCGGCTCGGTGTAGGCCACCGCGTCCCCGCCGACCTCGGGCAGGGACGTCCGCATCGTGGTCAGCACCGGCGCGCCGCAGGCCATCGCCTCGAGCACCGGCAGCCCGAAGCCCTCGCCCCGGGACGGGAACGCCACCACCTGCGCGCCGCCAAAGAAGCCGGGAAGGTCACGGAACGGCAGGTAGCCCGGCCGTATCACGCGCAGGTGCGGTGGCACGAGCGCGATCGCCGCGTCCACCTCATCGCTCCAGCCACCGCCGCCCGCGAGCACCAGGGCCGGCGGGCTGGCCAGCTCGGAGACCGCGGCGGCCCAGCCGGCGACCAGGGCGGCGACGTTCTTGCGCGCCGCGAGCGAGCCCAGGTAGGCCACGTACGGGCTGCCCCGAAGCCCCAGGCGCGCGGCCACCGCGGTGGTCTCGGCCTCGCTTGGCCGGTGGAACAGCTGGTGGTCCACCCCGTGGTGGGCGACGTCGATCCGGGCCGCGTCGACCCCGAGCACGTCGATCAGCTGGTCGCGGGTGGCGTTGGACGGCACGATGAGCCGCGCCGCGCGCCGGATGGCGGTGCGGATCGCTGACTTGAAGAACGGGGTGCTGACCGGCCCGTGGTACTCAGGCTCGGTGAAGAACGTGACGTCGTGCACGGTGACCACGGTGGGGCGCCCGGGCCGCAGCGGCATCGTGTAGTACGGCATGTGGATCACGTCCGCCGCCGCCTGCTGGGCGACCAGCGGCAGGCCGCTTTGCTCCCACGCCAGGCGAGCCGAGCGATGCCCAAGCGCGGTGGGCCCGGCCAGCACCCGCGCGCCGGGGACAAGACGCTGGTAGCGTTCATCGTCCGCCCGCTGGCAGGTGATGGCGAGGTCAGCCCCGGCCGAGCCGAGGGCACCGATCAAGCCGTCAACGTAGCGACCGAGCGCTCCTCGGTCGGCGGGGACGTCGGTCGCGTCAACCAGTACCCGAAGTGCCACAACTCGCAAGCCTACGCCCTGCGGGCCGTTGGCAACGAGCATCGATGCATAACGGTCAGCACGATGGCACTGGCTTCCCTGCCTTGAGCGCCTCCAGGTCAGAGATCGCCTGGGACAGGGTAGAGACCTTCACGACCCGGAGGCCCGCGGGGATCGCGCCGGCGGTGTCCGAGCAGTTGCCGGCCGGCGCGAGGAAGACCGTCGCGCCCGCGTCCCTGGCGCCGACCATCTTCTGCTGGATGCCGCCAATCGGCTCCACCTGCCCGGCCGGGGTGATCTCCCCGGTCCCCGCGATGAACTTCCCGCCCGTCAGGTTCAGCGACGTGATCTTGTCGATGATGCCGAGCGCGAACATCATGCCGGCGCTCGGCCCGCCGATGTTGCCCACGCTGAACTTGACCGTGAACGGGAAGATGTAGCCCTCCTGCACCTCGATGCCGACGACCGGCTTGCCCCCGATCTCCTTGGTCGCGACCGACAGCGGCACGTCCTTGCCGTCGCGCGACACCACCAGGCTCAGCGTCGTCCCCGCGGGGTGCGCGGTGATCAGCGAGGTCAGCTGGGTCGCCCCGGTCACCTTCGTGCCGTCCACGCTGACGATCACGTCGCCCGCCTTGAGCACGCCGGAGGCGGGAGTGCCCTTCTCGGCCGCGGTCACCGTGACGGTCGTCCGGTAGGCGATGTGCAGCGCGGTGAGCGCGGCCGCCTCCGCCTGCTGCTGCGAGCCCGCCATCTGCGCCGTGTCCTGCTGCTGCGTCTGCTGTGCGGTCTGGCCGGCCGGGAAGATCTCGCCCGCGGGCACGACCGCCTCCGACGGGTCGAGCCAGGCCCGCAGCGCCTGGAAGATGTTGATCCCGGTGTCCGGCGGCGGGTTGCCGGTGTAGCTCACGGTCACCAGGTTGAGGTTGCCGCGGGTCGGGAACGTCTTGTGGCCCCTGATCGTGAGCAGCGGCGTCCCCGACATGCTCCCCAGGGTGTTCAGCGTCGGCCCGGGCATGAGGATGACGTACGGCACGGACACGAACACGCTCACGCAGATGGCGACCACTGTCGCCAGTCCTGCGATGAGCAACGTGAGGGAGCGTCGCGACATGGTCGGAAGGTTACGCGCTGCCGACCCATTCGGTGGTGCCGTCGTCGAACCGTTGTTCCTTCCACACCGGCACCGCCCGCTTGAGCTCGTCGATCAGCGCGTGGCAGGCCGCGAACGCCTCGGCCCGGTGCGAGCAGGCCACCGCGACGACGACCGCGAGGTCGCCGATGGCGAGCTGGCCGACGCGGTGCACCGCGGCCAGCGCGATCACGTCGTCGGGGTACTTGGCCACGATCTCCTCGGCCACCCGGCGCAGCTCGGCCTCGGCCGACGGGTGCGCGCTGTAGGCCAGGCCGGTCACGCCCCGGTCGGCGTCGTTATCCCTGACCGCCCCGAGGAACATCACGATGCCGCCGGCCGCGGGGTCGGCGACCGCCGCCCGTACCTCGTCGACGGACAGCTCGGCGTCCCTGATCGCGATCAGCCTGATCTGGCTCACTGTTCCAAACTACAACCCGATCAAAACCTAGCGGCAGAACGCCCCGCCCCCCGGTCCTGCCGACACCCCGCTCCCCCCGCCTACGTCCTCCCCGCCGCCCCGCCCCCAATGTCCGCCCCGCCGCCCCGCCCCCTACGTCCGCCCCGCTGCCCCGCCCCCTACGTCCGCCCCGCTGCCCCGCCCCCTACGTCCGCCCCGCCGCCGCGCCCCCTACGTCAGCAATGTGACATTGCTGTCGCTATAGCAACAGCAATGTCACATCGTCCCTATTGTCCGGCAGCGGTGCTGGCTGCATCGCGGTTAAGGTGCGACATTGGCCGGCGGTGTGGCGCTGGTGGCGGCGGGATTGCGGTGCGACCGTGGGACGGACCGTTCTGCCCGGTAATTTCGTGGTCTTCTTGCGGGCGTGGCGCACGATGGCGGCGGCCCCGATCGCGGCGGCGGTCCCAGCCGCGGCACCAGCGGCGGCGGTGATCGCGGCCTCCTTGCGGGCGATGCGGCGGCCGGCCACCGCGTGGCGCCCGGCTCGCGCGGCCAGCAGCGACCGCAGCACGGCCGCGTTGTCGTGGGCAGGGGTCCAGCCCGCCTCGCGCAATGCCGCGCAGTCGACCACCCACGGGTACACCTCATAGTGCAACTCGGCGGCCGGGGCGGGGGTCACGCCCAGCCGGTGCAGCCGCTGGGCGGTGCTGAACGTCACCCGCGCCGGGAGCTCGATGGACTTCAGGCCGCTGATCTCCTCGACCTCGGCCCGCGTCAGCCAGCCGTCGCAGCCGACCGCGAAGTCGCCGCTCACGGCGCCGGTCGCGGCGAGCTCGAGCGCGCTGGCCAGGTCCGGCAGGGCACAGAACTGCCACCGCGGCTCGCAGCCCCGCACGGTCAGCAGCCGGGGAGCCTCAAAATGCCTGGTCAGCAGCGTGTCGATGGCGTCGCTTACCAGGGCGGCGGGCCGGACCACCGAGATGGTCGTCGCCGGGTTGACCCGGCGTGACCGCCGGGCCAGCTGCTCGATCTCAAGCAGGTCCCCGGCCAGGCTCCCGTCCGCCGTGGCCAGCAGCGGCGCGTCCTCGGGCAGCGGCACCGGGTTGTCCGGCCGCGCACCGTAGACCATGGCGCTCGAAAGCAGCACCACCCGGCTGATCCGCTCCGCCGCCGCGACGGTCAGCACGGTCTGCGCGCCGCGCAGGTTGAACGTCCGGCGCTGGCGCGGCCCCGCGTCAAGCGAGGTGTCCAGGTCGGCGTGCACGACGACGTCGACCCCGTCGAGGCGCGCGGCCAGGGTGGGATCACGAACGTCCGCCAGCCGCCAGGTGACCCCGGTGGCATCGCCCCTGTGGTCGTCGATGGCGACGACGCGCTCGACCGCCTCCGATTGCGCGAGCTGGGTGACCACGGCATGCCCCACGTCCCCGGCCGCGCCAGTGACCGCGACGACCGGGCGGGGGGTCGCGGTGCTACGCTCACGCTCACGGCGGATACTCCGCTCGTGGCGAACCTGCCGTCTGGCGTTTCTCAAACTGGCTGCTCCCGAATAGCGTGACGATTATGACCGTTTCTATCGTGCCTGACTACTGCTAGAGGAGGGGGAGCACATGGCTGACCGTCCTCCGTTCGGCTTCGGCCCGCCTAGCCGACCCGGCGACGACGATCCGAGGCCTGGCGGCTCGGGGCCCGGCGACCCGCTGGACGGCATGTTCGGCGGGCCCGGCGGTACCGGGCAGTTCGCGGACGCGCTGCGCCAGTTCGCCGACATGCTGTCCTACAGTGGCGGCCCGGTGAACTGGGAGCTGGCCAAGAACATCGCGCGGCACACGATCGCGGCAGGCGGTGATCCCAGCGTCCTGGCCAACGAGCGGGCGGCGGTCACCGAGGCGATGCGGCTGGCCGACCTGTGGCTCGACGACGTCACCGCGTTCCCTTCCGGCATCCACAAGGTCCAGGCCTGGTCGAAGGCCGAGTGGCTCGAGGCGACGTTCCCCGTCTGGTCGGCCTTGTGCGAGCCGATCGCGACCAAGGGCGTCGACGCGATGGGGTCCATGCTCGACCCGTCCCAGCTGAGCGGCCTCGGTCCCGGTGAGATGCCCGAGATCCCCGGCCTGCCCCCGGAGATGACCAGCGCGATGAGCGGTGGCCTCGGTGGCCTCGGCGGCGCGCTCGGCGGGCTCGCCGGGATGTTCAGGCAGCTCGGCGGGGCGCTGATCGGCGGCCAGACCGGCGCGGCGGTGGGCGAGCTTGCCGGGGAGATGGTCAGCTCGACCGACATCGGGCTGCCGCTCGGCCCGGCGGGCACGGCGGCGCTGCTCCCGTCAGGGGTGGCCGCGTTCGGCAGCGGGCTGTCCGTGGACCCGAGCGAGGTGCGATTGTTCCTTGCGCTGCGCGAGGCCGCGCATCAGCGGCTGTTCGCCCACGTCCCGTGGCTGCGCCAGCACCTGCTCGGGGCGGTTGAGGCCTACGCCAGCGGGATCACCGTCGACCTGAGCCGGCTGCGCGAGGCGATGCCCGACATCGACATGTCGGACCCGGCGGCGCTGCGCGACGCCCTGCAGGGCGAGGCGCTGTTCCGCCCGGAGGACACGCCCGCGCAGAAGCTCGCGCTGGCGCGCCTGGAGACCGCCCTGGCCCTCGTGGAGGGCTGGGTGGCCACCGTTGTCGCGGCGGCCGCGGGCAACAGGCTCACGCACGCCGCCGCGCTAGCGGAGGCCATCCGCCGCAGGCGCGCGTCCGGCGGCCCGGCCGAGCGGACCTTCGCGACCCTGGTCGGCCTTGAGCTCCGGCCGCGGATGCTGCGCGAGGCGGCCCAGCTGTGGGAGGGCCTTGGGACGGCCCGCGGTACCGACGGCCGCGACGCCCTGTGGGATCACCCGGACCTGCTGCCAAGCGCCGAGGACCTGGCCGACCCCGAGGCCTTCGTTCGCGGCCAGGACGACATCGATATCCCCGACATCTCCGACCTGTCCGACCTGGGCGGTGCGTCGCAAGAAGGTCCCGCTGAGGGGTCGCAGAGCGCGCCTGAGGGGTCCCCGAGCGTGCCTGAGGGGTCGCCAAGCGGCCCAGAGGGCTCCCCGAGCGGCCCGGAAGGATCGCCCAGTGGCCCCGAAGGATCGCCCGAGCCAGGCGGGCCTGAGGGCACCGATGGCACCGGGGGTCCTGAACAGGCATAACGCCAGAATGTCGGTGGCGGTCGGCACAGTATCCTCATGAGGCCAGCACTCAAGGCGGGTCTGCGGCCACTGTGGCGGGACACCAAGACGGTTCAGATCGGCATTGACCCCCGGCGGGCGGTGGCGCTGACCGGGCTGGGGAAGGCGGCGGTGATGCTCACGCTGCTCGACGGGTCAAGGGACACCGGCGAGCTGGTGCGCACCGCGAGCGACCTGGGCGTCCCGCCGGACACGGTCAGCCACGTGCTGCGCCTGCTCGCCTCGGCTGGCGTCCTCGACGACTTCCCCGCGCAGCTGCACAAGTCGCTCCCCGACCAGCTGCGGTCCAGGCTCGCGCCCGAGCTGGCCTGCGCGTCACTGGCCGCGGGCGACGCCGACGGTGGCGCCGCGGCGATCGAGCGCAGGCGGGCCGCGTTCGTCCGCGTGTACGGCGCCGGGCGGCTCGGGGCGAGCGTCGCGACGATCCTGGCGGCCTCCGGCGTCGGCCGGGTGTCCTGCCGGGACGCCGCCCCCGCCGGTCCGGCGGACCTGGCGCCCGCTGGCCTCGGCACCGGGGACATCGGGACGCCACGGGCCGAGGGGGCCGTCCGCGCGATCCAGCGGGTCGCACCGGAGGCGCAGGTGGCGGAGGACCCGCGCCTGGTCCCCGACCTCGCGGTGCTCACCATGACGATCGGCCCGGACGAGCTCGCGTCGCTGATGCGTGACCGGGTCCCGCACCTGGCGGTCCGCGCCCAGGAGGCCATCGGGGTAGTCGGCCCGCTGGTGTACCCGGGACGCTCGGCCTGCCTACGCTGCGTAAACCTGAGCAAGGCGGCCACGGACCCCGCCTGGCCGAAGATCCTGGCGCAGGCGACGCTCGCCCCCGGCCTGCCGGTTCCCGCCTGCGACACGGTCCTGGCGGCCGCGACGGCGGCGCTGGCCGCCGGGCAGGCGCTCGCCCTGCTCGACACCCGCGGCCAGCGGCTCCCCGCGGCGGCCGACGGCACGCTCGAGCTGGTGCTCCCCGACTGGCAGTGGCGGCGTCAGGCCTGGCCGGCCAGCCCCGCGTGCACCTGTGGTTCCGGCGCCCGCGGCTGGGAAGGCTCAGGCTGACCGGCCGCCTGCTGTCCTACCAGGAGTGAACATAGCCGACAATGAGAATGTGAACGACACCCCCCGTAACAGCGATGTCCCCCGTAACTCCATTAGCCGGACCGCGAAGCTGGCAGGGCTTCCCATCGGCCTCGCCGGGCGGACCGCCGTGGGCATCGGCAAGCGACTGGGGGGAAGATCGGCCGAGATCGTCGCGCAGGAGATACAGCAGCGCACCGCCGATCAGGTGTTCCGCGTGCTTGGCGAGCTCAAGGGCGGCGCGATGAAGCTCGGCCAGGCGCTGTCCATCTTCGAGGCCGCGCTCCCGCCCGAGCTCGCCGGGCCCTACCGCGCGACCCTGACCAAGCTGCAGGAGTCAGCACCGCCGCTGCCCGCCGCCACCGTGCACCGGGTGCTGGCGGCCGACTTCGGCCCGGACTGGCGATCACGGTTCACCTCGTTCGAGGACACGGCGTCCGCCGCGGCCTCGATCGGCCAGGTGCACCGGGCGACCTGGTCCGACGGGCGGCCCGTCGCGGTCAAGATCCAGTACCCGGGGGCCGGCAAGGCGCTGGTCAACGACTTCACCCAGCTCGCCAGGGTGGGGCGGCTCTTCGGCTTGCTGATGCCCGGGCTTGAGGTCAAGCCGCTGCTCGACGAGCTCAGGGACCGGGTCGCCGAGGAGCTTGACTACGGGCTGGAGGCCTCGGCGCAGCGGGCCTTCGCGGCCGCCTACGCGGGCGACCCGGACATCTACGTGCCCGACGTGGTCGAGGGTACCGAGCACGTCCTGGTGACTGAGTGGATGGACGGCACGCCGCTGTCCCGGGTCATCAGCGACGGGACCAAGGAGCAGCGCGACCGGGCCGGGCTGCTGCTCACCCGCTTCCTGTTTTCCGGCCCGGCCCGGGCGGGGCTGCTGCACGCCGACCCGCACCCGGGCAACTTCCGCCTACTCGACGACGGACGACTGGGCGTGCTCGACTTCGGCGCGGTGGACCGGCTGCCGGGTGGGCTGCCGCCGATCTTCGGACGGCTGCTGCGGATCATGCACGACCCGGACCCTGACATCGCCGAGGTCGAGAGCGAGCTGCGCGCCAACGGATTCCTTCGGCCCGGCATCTCGGTCGACCTCGACGCCCTGCGCGACTTCCTGGCACCGCTGGCCGAGCCGTCCGCCGTCGACTCGTTCAAGTTCAGCCGCGAGTGGATGCGCTGGGAGGCCGCCCGGGTGACTGAGGTCACCACGGCCAACATCTCGCGCAAGTTCAACGTGCCACCGTCGTACGTGCTGATCCACCGGGTATCGACGGCCGGCATCGGCGTGCTGTGCCAGCTAGAGTGCGAGGGGCCGTTCCGCGGCGAGGTCCTGCGCTGGGTCCCCGGCTACAGCGACGACCCGCTGGCGCCCCCGCCCGCCGCCCCAGGGGACGAGACCGCCCCGGGGGACGAGAGCGCCGCCCCGGGGGACGAGAGCGCCCTTCCTGAGGGGTAAGCCACCACCGGCCGAGGGGCGAATCGGCCCGCATGCGCGAAAGACCCGCTTGCTGCCGGTACCACGGGTACCGGCAGCAAGCGGGTCTCATCATCGGCGGCCCACCGCAGTGGGGCGGCCATCACGAAGCCCACCGCAAGCCCGCCTCAGGTCTCCGCGCGGAGTTCCTCGGCCCGCTGGCGGGCCTTGCGTGCCTGCTGCTCGGCGCGCTGCTGTACGTGTCGCAGGTGGCGGAGCTCGGCGGCCCGCAGGCCGACCCTGGCTTCCGCCGCCTCTTTCAGTCGTTCTGCCTGGTGCTCACGGGAGAGCATTTCTGACAAGTACATGAGTGACCTCTGCGTCGTGTGCGTTGTCTGTCGTCATGCGTGGTGTCGCATTGTGGGCGTGCTAGGTGCCAGGAGCACCGGGACCGCGGGGCGGTCCCCGGTGCTGCCTGGCCAGGGCCCGGAGTCATCCCGCTCCGGGCGCGGGCACTGGGCCCGTGCCCGGACGTGTGCCGGGCACGGGCTTGGTTCGTCGTCGTGCCGTGACAGGTAAAGCGGCCTGCTCGCGTGCCTTGGCCACCGTGGCGGGCGCGTCGAACCCCGGGTCGTCCTTGCGCGGACGCCCACGGGGCCGCTTGCGTGGTACGACCGTTCCCCGCAGGAGCAGTTCACCGCCCCAGACTCCCCACGGCTCGCGCCGCTCGAGCGCGCCCATGAGGCACTCGGCCCGGGCCGCGCAACCCTGGCAGAGCGCCTTCGCCGCCTCCACGTCCGCGGGGGACTCGGCGAAGAACAGTTCCGGGTCTTCCGTGCAGGGCAGGTCCGTGCCGCTTGGCGTGGGCAGGGTGAACGCCTGCACCGGACCCGCCGGAACCATGGTGATCGTGTCGAGTTCCGCCTTCGCCGCCGTGGAGGCGTCGGGCCACTGCATCGGTGCCATCCCCTCTCGCATGCTGGTCCTCTTGTGTGTCCAGTCAGTGGGACCGAGGCCTGCGAAATAACTAAGGCCGCGGACCCGGGTTTCGCGGGTCCGCGGCCTGAAGGGGATCTCCCTGGCCTTACCTTCCGGTAAGGCTCGTTCCCGTTCAGGTTCTGGACCCGATGCGCCATCGCCTCCGGCGTTAACGCGGGTCTTGTGCACGTACTGCTGCTTACGGTTGTCAATCGGGCGCTCAGCTATGGCCAGGATCCGCCGCGCAGCGGCGAGACCAGCGTTGACACCCGTTCCAGTGCCATTGCCGGCAACGCGCGCCACGCCCGCGCCAGCCGCCGCGCCCACGGCGACGCTGCTGGTAACGGGGAGCGGGGAGCCATAGATGGGCCGCAGGACACTGGCCTGCCCCAGCGGTTCGAACATGGCTTGCGGCATGCAGGCACCCGGAAGCGCGGCACCCCAACGGGTAGCCGTGACACTCAAGGTTGAGATCGACATCAGGGGCACCTCCTTCCAGAGGGTTAGACGCTGCTGCCCACGAACATGACTGAAGCCTACGTAATAAGTCCACACGGCGGCAAGCTATTTTTGACCTGCGATTTTGCCAATCACTGTGGGGACAGGGTCCGTACCAGGCCCTCCTGAACGGCCGACACCACGAGCGTGCCTTCCTCGGTGAAGACGTGCCCGATGGCCAGGCCGCGCCCGCCCGACGCGGCGGGCGTCTCCTGCGCGAAAAGCAGCCACTGGTCGGCGCGGAACGGGCGGTGGAACCACATCGCGTGGTCGAGGCTCGCGCCCACGGTCCGGCCGTCGTCCCAGGTCCGCCCGTGCCGTCGCAGCACGGTGTCAAGCAGCGTCAGGTCCGAGGCGTAGGTCAACAGGCACGCGTGCAGCAGCGGGTCATCGGGCAGCGAGCCGCGTACGCGCAGCCAGACGTAGTTCGAGGACGTGTACAGCGCCGGATCGCGCTTGACCTGCGCGGTCAGCAGCCCGACGTGCCGAAGCTCAATCGGGTTGTCTCGCATTTCCGCTGGAAGCGGCTTGCCAAGCAGTTCCTCCAGCCGCTCGATGCTCGGCCTGACCTGCGACGGCGGCGGCACCGGCGGCATCGGCGCGCCGTGCGCGATGCTCTCCTCGAAGCGCTGGAACGACGCCGACATGACGAAGATCGTCCGCCCGTGCTGGATCGCCGATACCCGCCGGGTCGAGAACGACCGTCCGTCACGGACCTGCTCCACCGAGTAGATCAGCGGCACCTTCGTGTCGCCGGGGTGGATGAAGTAGGCGTGCAGCGAGTGCACCGGCCGGTCCTGCGCCACGGTCCGCCCCGCCGCGACCAGGGCCTGCCCGGCCACCTGCCCGCCGAAGACGCGCTGCCGCGTCTCGTCCGGGCTGCGGCCGCGGAAGAGGTTGACCTCGACCTGCTCAAGGTCAAGCAGGTCGAGCAGGTTGCCAAGAGATTCGCTCACTGGATTCCTATGCGCTTGCGTTTCCTTAGCCAGAACGGCCTTTTCCGATTCCAGCAACGAACTTCGACTGCTGCCGCGCGCGGCCGGCGTGCGGCACTGACCCGGCGGAGGCCGAAGCCGCGTCGGAGGCACGTGCTGGTGCCCAGGAGAGCACGAGGTGCTCGCGCGCCCGGGTCACCGCGACGTACAGTAGTCGCCGCTCTTCCTCGATGGCCTCCTGCGTCCGGGCGTGCACGATCGGCATGACCCCCTCCACCAGGCTGGGGATGAGGACCGCCGCCCATTCCAGGCCCTTCGCCGCGTGCATCGTCGAGATCGTCACCGCATCCGCCACCGGCGCGTGACCGTACTCGGCCCGCTGGGCGACCTCGGCCGCGAAGTCCGCCAGGGTCGCCTCGGGCCGCGCGGCGGCCATCTCATCGGCCAGCCCGGCGATGGCGGCGAGCGACTCCCACTTCTCCCTGGCGGCACCCCGCCCCGCGGGCGGCACCCGGGTCAGACCCGCGCTGGCGAGCACGTGGCGCACCGCCCCGGGCAGGCTCTCTGGCACATCAGTCGCGTCCGCCCCGTCGGTCACCGCCCTGGCCGCCCCGCGCAGCAGGACCAAGGCCTGCTTGACTTCGGGGCGGTCGTAGAACCGGTCGCCGCCGCGGACGGTGAAGGCCACCCCCGCCTCGCCAAGCGCGTGCTCGAACCGCTCGGTGTGGGCGTTGATCCGCACCAGGATGGCGATCTCGCGCGGCGGCACGCCCAGCGCGATAAGCAGCCTGACCCGGGACGCCAGCCCGGCCGCCTCGGCGCCCTCGTCCGGATACTCCTCGATGGACGGCTCCGGCCCGGCCGGACGCTGCGACACCAGCTCAGTGTCGCTCTCGGCCCCCCGCATCAGCTGGTTGGCGATGTGGACGACCTGGGGGGTGGAGCGGTAGTCCCGCACCAGCTTGACCACGGTCGCTTCCGGGTAGTCGATCGCGAACGACCGAAGGTAGGCGGGGGTGGCGCCGGTGAACGAGTAGATCGTCTGCCTGGGGTCGCCGACCACGCACAGGTCCGACCGGTCGCCGAGCCAGGCATCGAGCAGGAGCTTCTGCAGCGGGTTGACGTCCTGGTACTCGTCGACGACGAAGTACCGGAAGGCGTCCCTGACCTCGCGCGCTACGGCGGGCTCGGTGAACAAGATCGCCGCCGTGAGCTCGATCACCGACTCGAAGTCGATGAGCTGGCGCTCCCGCCTGATCTGCTCGTAGGCCGCGTACAGCTTGGTTACGACCTCCGCGCCCAGCGCGGGGAACCGCCCCGCGGCGACGGCCGCGGGCAGGTAGGAGTCGGGGTGCAGCTGGGAGACCTTGGCCCACTCGATCTCCGTAACCGCCTCGGCCATGCTCGCGCCGTCGGCCCTGATCCGCAGGTCCCTGGCCGCCTCGCGGACCAGCGCCAGCTTGGACTCGACCACCTGGGGCGGCCGCCCGCCGACGACGCGCGGCCAGAAGTACATCAGCTGCCGCAGCGCCGCCGAGTGGAACGTGCTCGCTCGCACCGCCGCCACCCCGCTGCCTGGCACCCGTTCCTCAAGCCCGCGGAGCCGGCCGCGCAACTCGCCGGCGGCGCGGACGGTGAAGGTCAACGCGAGCACGTGAGAGGGCCGCATTATGCCGGTCGCGACCGCATAGGCGATACGGTAAGTGATCGCCCGTGTCTTGCCGGTGCCTGCGCCGGCGAGCACGCAGACCGGGCCGCGAGTGGCCAGTGCCACCTCGCGCTGTTCCGCGTCAAGCTCGGCCAGCAGGTCGTCCGGATCCACCAGACAATACTGCCAGCACCGCCCCCATCCGGGACCCCAGAAAGGTGCATCACCCGGGCGGCGGGGCTGGACGGCTGACCAGGAAGGTCGTCCGCCAGCGTGCCGGGGCGCAGCGGGCATACAGCGACCTTCAGGCGTTGTTACATCGGCAGGAAGGCCACATATCAGACAGTGTGGTTGTTGGGACTAAGGAGGCACCGGTGCCGCTCACGATGTACACCACCCAGTGGTGCGGGTTCTGCAAGCGCCTGAAGGCGCAGCTTGGCCGGGCAGGGGTGGAGATCACTGAGGTCGACATCGAGCGCGACGAGGCCGCGGCGCGGTTCGTGATGAGCGTCAACGGCGGAAACCAGACGGTGCCGACGCTGCTGTTCCCCGACGGCGTGACCATGGTCAACCCGTCGGCCATGCAAGTGCAGGCCAAGCTGGCGGAGCTAGCCTCCGCGACTGGCTGACATCAGGGCTGCCCCGGTGATTGCGAAAGTAGCGGCGGGTATACCAGGGCAGACAGGGGGGGTAGGCAAGAGCGATGAGTGGCAGTGGGGAAGCCCGGGGTTCTGGTGGCGAAGATGAGGACGTTGTAGTACGCAAGGTCGAGCATGGCTGGGTGGTCGGGGACGAGGAAGTCTCCGACCTCACCAGTGCCATGGTGCTGGCCGACCTGTTCGCCGCCGATCGCAACGCCGGCCCCGCCTACAGCGACAGCCGGACAGTCGGCCCGGGCAGCGCCGCCACCCGTCCAGAGCTCGCCCAGTCCCCGGCTGGACGGCCCAACGTTTCAGAAACGCCAGGCCCCAGGTTCGTTCCCAACCGGCAGTTCGAGGCGGGTGAGGCCCAGCGGCTGGCCGTGACCGTCACCCAGCTCGAGCACGCGCTCGCGTCCCGCGTGATGGTGGAGCAGGCGATAGGCGTGCTGGCCGAGCGGCACAGGCTCCGCCCCAGGGACGCCTTCGACCTGCTGCGTGGCGCCGCCCGGTCTCGCGGTAAGCGGATTACGGACATGGCCCAGGACGTGGTGGCGAGCACGGCCAACCCGCTGCTGCGGCTGCCAGAAGAACTGGCCAGGCAGGTCGCGCCGAAGCAGCGCGGCCGCTCGCTGCGCCGCTCGCGCCGGGCCGAGCAGTCCTGAGGCCGCTGCCGCCAGCCGGTGATGGGCCGCTTCAGGCGGTCTTCAGGCGGTCTTCAGGCGGCCAGCGCCTTGAGGACCTGCGTGGCCAGCGCCGCCTGGCCCCTGGCGTTCGGGTGGAAGGGAGCCGTCAGGGTCGTGGGTATCAGTCCCTCCACGTCCTTGACCTTGGCGCTGGCGCAGAAGTCATGCCCGATCGTCGGGTCGTAGGTGTCCACGAACGTCGTTCCCGTGGCCTTCGCCTCGGCCGCCAGCATGGCGTTGAACTTTACCTCGATCCCGCGCAGGTAGCTGATGTCGCCGTCGGTGATGGGCACCACCGGCCAGCAACCGCCTCGCTGCGGGAACAGGTCCGGGTAACCCACGAGCAGCACCCGGGCACCCGGGGCCCTGGCGTGGATCTGCGCGAGCACGGCCGCGATCCGCGGGGCCTCGGCCGTGACAAGGGCGGCGAGCTTGTCGGTGCCGCCGCTGTCGTAGTAGCTCCGGCACGGGCTGCCAAGCAGGTCCTTCCAGCTCAGTCCCATGCACTTGTCGAGCACGTTGAGGAAGCCGAGGTCGTCGCCGCCCAGGGTGAGCAGGACGAGCGCGTCGTTAGCGGACAGGGAGTTCAGCTGGGGCGGGTTCTGCCCGGCGGAGGTGTGCTCGGTCGAGGTCATGTCGGCGACGCCCGCGCTTTCGCATGAGGCGTTGACCAGGCCACCGCGGTCGTGCAGCGCCCTGGCGACCAGCTGCGGATAGTCCAGCGAGGATCGCAGGCAGCCAAGCGGCGTGCTCAGCGAGACCGGCAGCAGGTCACCAGCGGTATAGGAGTCGCCAAGCGCAACGATCGGCCCGCTGAGCGAGGTGATCCCCCTCGGTGATGCCGCCCCCGCTGGCGATACAGCCCCCGCCGGTGATGCCGCCCCCGCCGGCGATACTGCCCCCGCCGGTGACGCCGCCCCCGCCGGCGCCCCAGCGCCACTCGCTGGCGACGTGCCTGCCAGTGCTGCCTTCGTCGTCGGCGCCGCAGCGACGTTAGCCGCCAGCGACCCCGGCCTGGCCGGTGCCTGCCTGCCACCCGCCGACGAGCATCCAGCCGTGCCAGCCAGCGCCGCAAGCAGCACGGTTGCCGCAATTCGGCTGGCCAGCGCCGTGGCCCGCGTTTCGCCCGTCCCCCGCCGTCGATGCCGCATAGTGATCCCCACCTCGCACCGCGTTACTGTGTTGAAACCGTACCACCCACTTAACATGAAAGCGGATGTTTCACGCTAAACAGGAATAACTGCTTCACTTTGGCCCTATCGTGACGGGCGGTAATAAAGATCCACCGGTGTCGCTTCACCACGCATGTGCCGCCGCCGTCTCCTCGCGGCTAAAAGGTCACCATTCCCGTTCCTGCCGCGTCAACGGCACTGCCCCGTGACAACCATCTGACATAGCCACTGCCGCTTTAGTGATACCCATGTCACAGCACGTACATGTCCCCATGTCCCCATGTCCCCATGCCCCGCCCCGTCCCATGTCCCCATGCCATGCCCTGCCCTGCCCCGTCCCGTCCCGCCGCTATGTCACAGAGGTGCTGCGAGAATTTGCCCGCGCTGCCGCAGAGCTGCTGCGAGAATTTGTCCGCGCTGCCGCAGAGCTGCTGCTATAGCGACAGCTATGTCACGGCGCGGACAAATCCCACCCGCAGCTGTGTGACATAGCTGTCGCGATCGGCCGACGGCAAGCAGGCACCGAGCTGCGGCAGCCGCAATCGCGCCACGGGCAAGCAGGCACCGAGCTGCCGGCAAGCCGCAATCGCGCCACGGGCAAGCAGGCACCGGGCAACGGGCAAGACGCGATCGGCCGACAGCAAGCAGGCACCGAGCCACGGGCAAGCCGTGATCGCGCCGCGATCGCGCCGCCACCCAGCTGCAGCGAGGCGCCGACGGGGACCCTACGGCTTGCCCGAGGTGGAAGCGGCCGGCGCCGTGCTCGCGACCGTGCCCGGCCCGCCGCCGTTCGACGGCTGGGCGGGGGTGCCGGGTCCCGGCGGCTTCGCCGACGCCGACGCGCTCGACGGCACCAGCTCGCTGGCCGGGACGTTCACTCCCTGAGCCTTCCACGGACGGGTGAACCCGACCACCTGGCCGGTCTGCTCGCCGGGGGGCGACGTCTTCAGGCCGAACGTAGAGACGCGGACGGGGAAGCCGGTCGCGTAGGCCTCGATCATCGTGTTCTTGGCGATGACCAGGCCCACGTGCCCCGGGTTGGCCACGGTGCCGTCTGATCCCTTGAAGAACACCAGGTCCCCCGGCGACACGGCGGACGCCGCAACCGGGGCGCCGAAGTGATACTGCTCGGCCGAGGTACGCGGGATGTTGATCTCCGCCGCCCGGTAGGCCATCATGACCAGCCCCGAGCAGTCGTAGGCGTCCGGTCCCGTGGCGCCGAACACGTACGGCTTGCCGATCTGCTCCTCGGCGAACTGGATCGCCGTCGCCACGGCGACGTTCGGCAGGCTGAGCGCGTCAAGGATGGTGCCAGCGCAGCCACTGCTCGACTGGCCCGAGGACGCGTTGGGGCTGTTCTGGCTGACCAGGTAGCCGCCGCTGGCGTACTCGGAGGCGAAGTTCTCCACCGCGGCGACGTACCAGTCGGCGTGGTTGTAGGCGAAGATGGCGGCCGACGGGTCCTGCTGGAACCCGTGCAAGTTCAGGTACTTCGCCGCCCCGGCGATCGCGTCGGCCGGGTCATAGACGCTCGGCGGCTGTATGCCGTCCTCGGACGTGGCGACAATGGCCCACGTGTTGGTGGACGCGCCGCCGACACCGATCTGCATCGGCCCGGCAGCGCCGAAGGCGTTCGTCCCGCTGTGCACGCCCGCCAGCGTCGACTGCCCGTTGTCGCTCTCCTCGGTGCCGATTCCGGCCAGCACCGTCCACGGGATGTTGTACTGCATCCCGACCTTCTGGTACCACATCAGGTAGTTGGCCGGGATGGTCTGCTTGCCCTGCGCGCTGATGGTGGGCTGCACCGCCGGCGCCTGGCTGCCCGTCGTCGTGCAGTTGCCATTGCCGCCGCTGGCGAAGAAGAGGCTCGTCCCCCCGACGATCAGCAGCGGGATGGCCAGGAAGAAAAGCAGTACTACCAGGGCCGTGCCAGCACCGGCCGACCCAATGACCTTCCTGTTCACCGATTACCTTGCCCAGCCTGCTCGATGTCGTTAACCTGCCAGCCGCCCGCGACGGCGACCGTCGTCACGTCGTACTGGCCTGTCTTGGTGGACGTCTTACCGCTCGCCGTGGTCTGGTTCGTGATCGTGACGAGGAAGGTGATGGACGTCGAGGGTGATCCGCCGAACGACGTGATCGAGTTGATGGCACCGGCGCCGGTGGAGGTGAACCGCTGCTGCTGCCACTGCGGCAGGCCCGTCTGGAACGTCTCTTCCAGGCTGGTGAGCAGCGATGTCTCGACATAGCTAGACAGCCGCTTTCCGAAACCAGTCGCCGTATCGGTGTAGCTAAAGGTCTCGTCCGCCTTCACGAACGCCAGGGTGACGTTCGCGGCCGCGTCCAGGTCTGACTGGGTGAAGGGCAGCCAGGTGTAGATGTTGGGGCTCTTGATCGAGGTCGGCACCGGCGCCGTGGTCGGGTTGACCTGGTAGGAGGGGACGCCGGCCAGGTTGGCGGGCAATGTGGTGGCGGTGCTTGGCGTGGCGCCGCTCGACGTGCTGGCCGTGGGGCTACCGCCGTGGCTGCGCCCGGGGCCGAGCAGGAAGATCCCCAGGGCGGCGAGCAGCACGACAACGACGGCGAATAGCCCGCGCTTCTGGCCGGTGGACAGTTCCATGCCGGGCCTCCGCTACTTACCGCGGCGGAAGGGCCGCGTCCACGGCGATGCCGTCGGCGGGGCTGCCGGAGTGGAGGGTGCGGAACCGCCGGAGGAGCCGCCACCACCGGGCGCGCTCGTGGCCCGCGGCATTGGCCCGGTACTCGCGCGGCTACCCGAACTGCGTGCCCAGCCCGCCGAGGCGCCACCGGCCCCTGAGCCACTGCTGGAGCCTGGCCCCGACAGCGGCAGCGGGGGCGCGGCCCGGCCACCCGAGCCGTATCCGGTGTCTGGCCACTGGCGGCCGCGCCCGGTCGCCGGGGCCGAGCCACCGGAGCCACCCGAAGCCGAGCCGCCCGAGCCAGCCGGGCCACCAGATCCGCCCGAGCCACCCGCCGCGCCACTAGGGGCGCCGCGGCCCGGCGCGAGCCGTCCGGCCGCGCCATCACCGCTCGCTGACGACCGGACCCCGTTGGCCGCCGCCGCGGCCGCGCCCGCCATGCCGCCGCCTCCGGCGCCGGCCTCGCCGCCCGCGGCTGGGGCGGCGGACTCACCGAAGCGCCGGGCCCAGCGGGCGCCACGCCCGAGGCCCACCCCGGGCACCATGGCCCCGGCAGCACCGCCAGCCGCGCCCGCGGCCGCACCGGTCGCGGTCACGGTGACCCGGCGGAAGGTGCTGGTCGCCTCGCGGAAGCTGCCCTCGGCCGCGGAAGACCCGATCATCCCGTAGCCCACGGCGGAGAACAGGTGCTGGAACGGCTTGCGGTAGATGAACACCGCCACCGTGACCAGGGCGATCATGATGATCTTGAGCACCCAGGGCAGGGCTGTGTCCGATGTGCCCATGATGAGCGAGTAGCAGTAAAGCAGCACGCTCAGCGTGAGGGCCACCGCGATCTGCTTGAGCAGGACGCCGACGAGCATCTCGAACCAGCGGATGGCGACCACCCGGCCGAAGCCAGGATGCGTGCCGATGATGAGGAAGAACGGGCCGGCCACAAGGAGCAGCAGGAAGCCGAGCTTGAGCAGGATGAGAGTGAGCGCGATCAGCAGCACGAGCAGCCCGGCGGCCACCGAGGCGAACAGCGCGGAGAACCCGATCTCCAGCCTGGTCGTCCACTGGTTGCCCTGGAACAGCGGCCAGTCCGCCGGGTACTTGCCCTGTATCTGCTGGGCGATGCCCTGGTAGACGTTCTGCTTCTGGGTAATGAGCGCGGGAGTCGGGGTCTCGTCCGCCGCGATCGCCTGCGCCCAGAGCAACTGCCGGCCGTACTGGTCAACGATGGTCTGCTGGGCCTGGTTGGCTGACCCCGTGTAGACCGTGGTGCCGAACTCCCCCGCCAGCCAGGGCTTGCAGACCAGGACCGACCACAGCTCGTTCGCGTTCTCGTCGACCAGGTCGTTGCCCGAGGTGAACGAGAAGTTCTGCGGGACGCTCTGCGGGTCGTTGCCGCCGACCGGCAGGCAGTCCTTGTCCGCCGGTGGCGGCAGCTTGGCGAACGCCACGTTCATCACGCCAGTGACGCCGTTGGACACATTGCTGCCGATGCCGGTGAAGTCCTGGGGCTGGCCGATCAGCCAGATCGCCGCCGCGCACGCGATGACCATCCAGATCGTGCCCTCGATCGTCCGGGTCGCGCGCTTGCGCACCAGGCCCTGCCAGGCCAGCCAGATCGCGCCAAGGATGACGACGGGGGCCAGGTAGGGGAAGTAGATCGCGTTGCCGAGCGAGGTGACCAGCGAGTCGACCGAGCTGCTCAGCCAGTTCAGCAGGCTGTTGCTCGCGGCGGACTGGTAGACGGTGATCGTCAGCCGGTCAAGGGACTTGGCGATGTTGAACGTCAGGTTGGCGATCTGATTGCCGATCAGCGACGTCATGTCGGAGCACTGGAGGCTATAGGCGGCCCAGTTCTCGCCCGCGATGCCGTACTGGTCGTACAGAGTCCCCTTGCCCGCCGCCAGCTGACTGGCCGACGGCGCGCCGCCGGGCGGCTCGATCATCGCGTCAAGCCCGGACGTGGCCTGCTCGGGCTCCTCGGTCCCCGGGCTGCAGATGTTGTTCAGGTCGCCTTGCAACCCGGATCCCGAGCTGCACAGGCCCGCCAGGCTGCCTAGGTCCCCGATCCCGGGAATCGCGCACGGACCGGACGCCGCGGGCGCCGCGGGCGTGGTCGTCGCCGCGGCCACGGCCGGGACGGCCGCCGACGACGCCCCGGCCGGACCAGCCACTGCCGAATGACCAGCCACTGCCGAATGGCCACCCGGTGCGGCATGACCGGCCGCCGTGGCGGCCGCGGGCGGGATCGCGGGCGTGGTCGTCGCGGCCTGCGCCGCGCGAGCGAACATCAGCCCGCTAAGCAAGATGGGCAGCAGCGCCCCCACCAGGAACAAGATCCTGGCCTTGGCGCGCGCACCCCGATTGTCTCGTTCAGCCTTCTCAGCCATTGGGAGGCACTCCTGTGCGTAAGGGCTCGCGGTTACGATGGGTTACTCGCCGCCGGCTGGGGTTGTCGGCGGGCTCTTGTCGGATTCGTATCGATCCAGTCCCTGAGCTCTTCAGAAACGAGGTCGACGCCGATGCGGCCCGCGCGGTCGTCGAGATCACGGAATACACACTCGCCGTTTCCGAGGGCACGCAGCACTGCCTTGTGGTCCTCGGACGCTTCGACACCGAGGAGCGACAGCACGTTCGCCACCTCGGCACGTTCGGATGAGCGGAACGCGAAGACGCTGCTGATGCAGTTCGTCACCTGCTCGTTGAGCAGGTCGCCCGCGTTCTGCGAGATGAGGACGAGCGCCGTGTTGCGCGAACGTCCCATCCGGGAAACCTCGGGCACCAGCTTGGCACCCTCGGGAGTAGAGGTGATGGCCCACGCCTCGTCGAGGAAGATCGCCTTCGGCGCGGTCCGGTCGACGCTGTTGAGCAGTCGCCGGGAAAACTGGGACACCAGGTAAAGCAGCGCCACCGACAGCCGCTGCTCGTAGGAGTAGTCGTCGCGGGCGGTGGTCGAGTCCGGCAAGGTCAGCCCGGCCAGCGTGAACACGGTCGTCCAGCCCTCGGCGTCGATCTGCTGCCCGCCGCTCGGCGCGAAGCACAGCCGCGCCAGCCGCATCTCGGAGACCGAGCGCATGACCGCGCCGAGGTTCTTCCACGCCGGGTCCTCGGCCTCCTCGAGGAACCTGACCACCTTGCCCAGGCTCGGCCGGGGGCCGGAAGCCACCGCGCCGACCGCCTGGATCATCGCGGACTCCCGCTCCTCGCTCATCCGGGGCAGCAGCAGGCGCAGCGTCTCCGTCGCCATCGTCCGCTTCTCGGCCAAGTCGTCGCCGAACGCGAACGGGTCGAGCAGGCCGGGCGCGGCCGAGCCGAGCGGCAGCACCCGCGCCTTGCGCCCGGTACGGGAAAGGAATTCCGCCAGCGGCTCGGCATCGCCCTTCGGGTCGATCACCGCGATCGTCGCACCGCGCAGCGCGAGCTGGTAGATCAGCAGCATCGCCAGCGTGGTCTTGCCCCCACCCGGCTCGCCGGTGATGGCCACCGCCGTAGGACGGTTCCTGGCCGCAGCGAGCATAGGATCGAAATGGACGACAGAACGGGCCCGTCCCAATGTCTCACCGATATACGGGCCGATCCAGCCGACCCCGTCATGCATGCGGTCGCCAAGCTCCACGGTCGCGGTCGGCATGCCGCCCGCGATCGTGTACAGGGGCTGCCGCTGCACGTAGGCGCTGATGCGGACCCGCTCACCCGGCAGCGCCTCGCTCAGCAGCGAGAACTGGTCGCCGGTGGAGTTCATGATGTCGATGCCGATGTCGCGGTAGTGCTCGGTGACCGCCTCGACCCGGCGGACGCAGAGGTCGCGCGTCGGCGCGGTCACGATCAGCCGGTGGTAGCCGTAGACGAACGGCAGCCGCTCCTTGGTGATGCCGTGCTCAAGCAGCCGGGCCGCCGCGATCTGCTCCGCCAGCGCGATCGGCGCCTCCGCGCCGGCCTCCCTGATGTGCATGTCCATGTCGCGGGCGTGCGCCAGCCGCCGGCCCACGTCCTTGCTCGCCCGGGCGGGCGAGACGAACCTCATCCGCGAGCTGACCTCGACCGGGAACGGCAGTGAGTCCGCGTAGTGCAGCCACGGCTCGCCGTCGGGGAACGACATGACGTCGGGGAACCGGGCGAAGGACAAGAACGCGGCGTACGACTCGCCCGAGGCGTGCTCAAGCTTCAGGTGCGAGCGCCCGTTGTGGATCTGCCCCTCAAAGAGCTGCTCGATCTCCCCCTGGCCCCAGGTGCGGCGGCGGGCGGCCGACGGCGGCGGGTCGTTCAGCGACCCCATGAGCGTGTGCCGGAACAGCCACGCCACCTCGCGCGAGGTCGCGTGCCTGGCGGCCAGCGCGCTCGAGTTGAGCGCGCGGCCAAGCCGCTCGGCCTGCTCGGTCCAGCGGGCGATCTCGCTGGCGGACACGGACTCGTCCTCGATGCCGACGGCGCGCTCGGTCGCACGGTAGGAATTGAGGAAGCCGGAGATGACGCCGCCGGAGAAGGACGCGGACAGGCCACGCTGGCCGAGCCTGACTCCCAGGTAGATCTCCTTGCCCCAGAAGTCCTTCGCCCATACGTGCTGGTAGATCTCCTCCAGGTACTCCCGCCACCCGGGGCCGCCGTCCGATGTCGCGTCAAGGCCGGTCGCCCACTCCACCGCGGGATAGGGCCGGTGCACGATCCGCAGGTGCACTTCGGCGTCCTGCATCCGGATGGCGGCGAGCGCGACCGTGATGTTGGTGGCGAGGGTCTCGCGCTCCTCCGGCGTGGTGAACTCATACGACACCGACGGGACCCGGTAGTACGCCCAGGCATGGGACTCGGCCAGCAGGATCCGGTCATCAAAGTAACGGATCCCCAGCCGAGCCCGGCCCTTCGACCTGGTGCTCACGACGCTTCCTCCCGACCCATCTGGCCCTGCGCTGCAGTGTCCATCCCTGCGCTGTCAATCGCGGCGCTGTCAATCATTGCGGCCTCCGTACGGGTGCGGCGGCCATTCCTGCGACGAGGACGCCGGCAAGCGCGGTGTACGCCACCCGAGTCTGCGGGTGCAGCGTGGACGGCCCCGCATCCCCCATCGGGAGCATGTCGTCCCATGGCACCCTGACGATCGCACGGCAGCGGCCCCGGGCGACCGCCTCGGCTGCCTCCACGTCGGGCAGGCTCCGGCGGCTGACCCCGTTGACCAGCGTGACCGAGTGCATCGCCAGCTCGGCGAAGCCGTGGGCGTCGAGCCAGTCCCGGGTGTCGGCCAGGGCGCTCGCCGCCTCCACGCTCGCGGGCGCGACGATGACCAGCTGATCGGAGATCTTCAGCAGCCGGGTCAGGCCGGTGGCGCCGGGATCCAGGATCGTCAGGGTGTAGTCGTGGCCCAGGTGCTCGGCCAGCACTCGCTCATCGCCGTCTCGCAGCGGGTCCTCGCTGGCGATGACATCGAGCCGGGCCTGGGACTGACTGCGGTTTCGTTCTGTACGAGGTCGCGGAGGAAGCCCATCGGTGTGCGGCGAGGCCTGGCCCTGCGGGCGGGCGCCATCGAGGACCTCGCGCAGCAAGGCGGCCGGGGCGGTGTAGCGGGCGAGCGTGCCGTCGTGCAGGTCGACGGCCGCGACCGGCTCCTCGCGCAGGCTGGCCAGGATGTGGCCGGTCATCATCGCGGTGACGGTCTGCCCGGCGCCGCTGGTGCAGCCGAGGACGAGAACCCGCTTGGGATCCTTGAGCGGCAGGCGGGCACGCGCGCGGTCCAGCGCCTCCTGGTCCCGAGCCCCCGGTCCCTGGCCCGCGCCGACGACGATCTTGACCTTGGTGTGCCAGCTGAGGTTCCGGCCCCTCGACGGGCCGGACAACGCCCGCTCGATCGACGGAACCGGCCGCTCGGCGACCCGCTCCGTCGGGTCGCTCCGGCCGCCCGCTGGAGCAGCGGCCGGTGCCGGACCGACAGGCTCGACCGGACCGACGGGCTCGACCGGAGCCGCCGTCGCACGGGCAGCCGCAACCGGCTCCCGCCTCGGCGCCACCGGCTCACGCAAGGGAAGAGACTCACGCACCGGCGCGGGCGCGGCAGCGGCCGGCGCGGGTGGTGCGGCAGGTGCAGGTGGTACGGCGGGCGCGGCAGCGGCTGGCGCGTAAGGCTCACGCAGCGGAGCGGCGGGAGCGGGAGGTACGTCGGGCGCAGGTGGTACCGCAACTGACGCGGGTGGGACGGCTGCCGCAGGTGGCGCGGCGGGCGCGGGCGACACGAGACGCCAGTTCTCCGGTCCGTCCGTGGCGGGCGGCTTGCCCGGCCCGGCCGCGGGCAGCACCACCGGCACCACGGGTGCAGGCGGCTCGGCCGCATTCGGCACGGGAGGCATCGCCGACACCGGCGGCTCGGCGGCAGGCGGTACCACGGCAGGCGGCGCGGTGACCGGGGTGCTGTTCGCCAGCAGTGAGAACAGCTCCTTGCGCGGCGCCTTGCGGTCGGCCGACGGCGGGGTGGACGGCTCGCTTACTGGCTCGGTGAGGGCAACTGCCTCGCTACCGGTCGCTGCCGAAGTCACTTCCTCAGCCGGAGGCGGTGCCGGGACCGGCGCGGGCGGCTCGGTCACGGGCGGAAGCGGCCTGGCTGGCGCGACAGTTGGCCACGCCCTTGCCGGGGCGGCCGGGGGCACCGGTGGCACTTGCCGCTGGGCGGGCCCGCTGTGGGTGACCTCGATGCGCCCCATTCCGCCCGCGGTGCCCCTGGCTCGCATCGGCGCCCCGGGCTGCTCAGCGGCTGGCGCCTGCGCTGGTGCCGCGGCCGGCGGCGGGATCACCGCGGCAACTGGCCGCGCGGTCTCAGGCGCGACCGGCTGCGGTGCTTCCTGTGGTGCCACCTGGGCCGCGGGGACGCTGGGAACCGGGGCAAGCGAGGGCGTCGCGTGCGCGGGCATCGTCGCGAGCACGGGCGCCGCGGCGGGCCGCAGTGGTGCCATCCCCAGGACCATGGGCTGACGCGGCGAGGTGTGGCCAGGCAGTGGCGGCGCCGGCGTCGCCTGCCCGGAGGCGAGCGCCGCGACTGATCGCCTGCCACCCGTCGCGGCCTGATCCGCCGGGCCACGGGTCGCATTACCTCCCGCGGCATTACCTCCCGCGGCATTACCTCCCGCGGCATTACCTCCCGCGGCATTACCTCCCGCGGCACTGCCTCCCGCGGCACTGCCTCCCACAGCACTGCCGCGCGCGGCACCGAACCTGGCGGTGGCACCCCTCGTAGGCCGGCGCTTCCCGGCACGCTTCTTCGCCGCATCGGCCGTGGCCGCCCCATTGCCGGCCACGCCGGGAGTGGCGCTGGCGGCCCCGCCAACCGCAGCCATCGCGGCGAGCGTCGCGTCGGTAGAGGCACCGGTGGTGAGAGCGTCAGGCGCCAGGCCTCCTACCGCGGGCCTGAGCGGTACCGCCGCCTTGCGCCTGGCCATCGAGCCCCGCTCGAGCAGCGCCGTCATGCTGGGCGCGCGGCCCGCGACGCGCTCGGCTGGCTGCCTGCGACTGTGCCAGACGCGCGCGCTGACCGTGACCTGGTCCTTCTCCGCGAGCGGCGCCATGCGGCACCACACTCGCGGTTCCGCCAGATAGCGGATCTGTGACTCCAGCAGCTCGGGCAGTCGCTTGCCCTCTATCACGGGCCTGGTGGTGAGCCAGGTCAGCAGTCCGGGTGGCAGCACATACAGCCAGACAAGACTGTGGTTGAACGGCAGGCCTATCGCTATCAGAAGCAGGATATAAGGGACCGTGATACCAGTAAATACGATAATCCAGTTAATCGGCAGCGGCGCAGGCAGACGGACGTCATAAAGCTTGTACAGCCGCTTTTCGATTCGCCAGATGTTCGTATAAGTGGGCAGGTCCACTTCAGCGCGCTCCTCAGCGAGAGATGACTAGTGACCCTCTTTCGCCCTGCCGCGCCGGCCTTGAAGCCCGACGGGAGGACTTTAATGAGGGTCAGTGGACCCCGAGGGCGTTTGCTATCCCCTTGGCAAGCGTCTGGACGATGTCGGGCGTGTAGAACACCACGGCGATCGCCACGGCCAGGATGATGAACTGGAAGAACTTGGTGATCTCCTTCGTGAACAGGAAGAAGAGCGCCACGATCCCCACGATCCCGAGGAACAGCGGGCCGAACAGGCCTTGCAGGTACACCACCAGGCCCGAGGTACTGATCCCGGCCGCCTGCGGCGCGGCCGCGGCGAGGTTTATGAGTGGCATTGTCGTTTCCCTTCCGGGGGCATCTTCATCGGTTAGCTGGTCAGGACGCTGCAGTTGGCCGGGTCACGAGGCGGCCCCCACCGGCTGTGTGGATGCTTGGATGTCCTCTACATACCACTTGCCGCGCGGCTGTTCGACGACCGACATGGCGTACGTTGTCGAGAAGCTTGCCCCCTGCTGCCCGGGCAGCAGCCAGTTGACCGTGGCGGTTACGTCACGTGTCCCCTCGGTCGCCGGAACGTACAGGGAGGCGATGCTCCCGAACGTGACCTCGCCGCCCAGCCCGGAGACCGACGCGCCGGGCGCGAGGTACCGGGCGAGCTGGGCGCCATTGCCGCTCGCGTAGGCCTGGAAGAACTGCGGCAGCTGCTGACGCAGTTCGCTTTCCGCTTGCGTGTTTCCCGGCGCTGGCCGGCTCTGCGGCGGAATCGCAAGCGGTGGTGCGGGCAGCAAGGCCGGCAGGCCGGATATCACGATGCCCCCGCTACCAGAGAAGACCGGCACCCCGAATTCCATCAGCCTGTTGTTGACCGTGACGAGCAGGGTCACGACCGCGGACTGCGGGCCGCGCACGTCTATTCCGGCCACATCCTCGGACTGAAGCGTTATCGTCGCCGAGCCATTGAACCCGAATTCTTGCGATTGCTGGCCGTTTAGCACGCTCGGCAGGAGGAACTGGCCCAGCTGCTGCTGGCGCTGCGCTGCGCTCGCCGGGCTGACGTTGAAGTACACGCGTCCGAATTGCATAACGAACGCTTCGGCGAGCGTCGTCGGGTACTGGGTGGTCGCGGTGGCCGCGCCACTGGTGGCGCTGGTGCTTGACGGCGTCTCGTTCAGCGCGATCGCCGTGACGCCACGGTAGATCACGATAAGCAGCGCCGCCCACAAGACGATCCGCATCGGCCAGATCGTCCACCGCCCGCCACCACCACTCCACGGGGCCTTGGCTGCTGGTGCCGGACGGGCCGTCTCCGGCCACGCCGATGAGTCGTCTGAGTACACGGACGACTCCGTTCCGCCATCGGCGTTAGCAACGCCGGTCCTGCGCACCATCACACCTCCGCCCGCGCCCGCACTGCTGCGCCTCCAGGTGAAGCCGGGGCAGCCCGCCGGTACTGACGCGATCCCTTCTGGTCTCGTGCTCCATTGTGCGGCATCCCGAGACCACCTGTATGGCATTGGAAGTCATCGAACCGCACCCTGTTCCACCGGAGTTTTCTCCAGTCTCATCCGTACCATGCGCGGACTCGCCCGTGCGCGAGCCCGCTTGCCGAAAGTAACTCGTCACATACAGATACGCAACTACCGGGCCGGCGGTTCACGCCAAAAGGCGAAAATTTCTCATCATGGCCGGTAGCAGCCTCGCAAGTCGCCCGGCGGCGCCACAAGGGCAAATACGGAACGTAACCAACACCCGTCCGTCGCTCTCCAGCGACCCGTGCCGTTGCCGATACCAGTACCCGGTCAGCACCCTCCGCCACCTCCGCCTGGAGGTACCTCAGTTATCACTTGAATAACATGAGACACATTCTGTTACTTTGTTGTTCCCAGAAATCACTTGGTGACTTTGAATGCTCATAAGCTGACCTGCTGCCGGTACCCGGCTGCCGCCCAGTCGGTCCTCAGTCACGACTGCCCCGGCGCACATCGTGCCCATAACTCGAACGAGTCAGCGTGTCATGCTCTGCGGCCACGCGACCGCACGAGGCGGGTCACGAACTGCCTGGTCATCGAGCGCAGGTCGCCCCGGTCGAGCAGGAAGGCCACCACGAAGAACGCGACGACCGCGGCGGCCACCGCTACCAGGGCGACACCCGCGTCAAGCAGCTTGGCCGAGGCCGCCGCGGGCGGCAGCAGCGCGCTGAGGACGGCGATGCCGGCGGCGCTCGCCCCGGCGCAGGCCAGGAAGCCGGCGATGCACGCGTGCACGAACCCGTCAATGGCGGCCCGGCCTCGCGCCCGCCGGGTGGCGACGACGAGCGGGATCGCCACCGCCGTCTGCCCGATCGTGTTGCCGAGCGCCAGCGCGGCCACCTCAAGATGGGCCGGAACGAACTGCGTAAGCACCCAGTCGATCGCGATGATGAGCACCCAGTTGAGTGTCAGCGCCAGGCCGGCCACGCGCAGCTTCCCCAGCGCGAACATCACCCGCGAGAGGTTGGTGATCACGGCGGTGCCCGCGATGCCGGGGGCGAACGCGATGAATCCCTCGATGAGCTCGGCCTGCTGGCCTGAGTGAACCAGGACCCTGGCCGCGGGGACCGCGACCACGGCGAGCGCCGCCGTCCCGAGCCAGGACATGAGCAGCACGGCCCGGGTGGACCCGGCGCAGGTCCGGTCGAACGCCGCGCCGTCGCGGGATGACATCACCGGGAAGGCGCTCGTCGTGATCGATAGCGCGAGGACCGCCGACACGGCGTTGAACACCAGGGTCGCGTAGTTGAAGACGACAAGCGCGCCGGTATCGCCGTGGCCATTGGCCAAGATGATGATGACGACGGCGGCGATGTCGTTGGCGACGAACTCGAGCACGCCGACGAGCGCGAGGCCGCCAATCCGGCCCGCGAGCCCCTTGGGCAGCCGCAGCGTCGGCCGCAGTCGCAACCCCAGTCGCCGCATGGGCACCAGGCCCACGAGGACGAGCGCCGCGACGCTCAGCGTGGTCCCGACCGACAGCACCAGCAGTGCCAGCCGGGGCGCGTGCCCCAGGGTGGCCCCGCCATCCAGTGGCACGAACACGAGATAGCTGGTGATCAGCACCAGGCTGGCGACGATCGGCGCGAGCGCCGGCCCGGTGAACCGCCGGTAGGCCTGGAGCATGCCGAAGATCACGACCGACAGCCCGTACAGCAGCACCTGGGGCGCGAACACCTCGAGCATCAGGCTAGTAGAGCCCACCATTTCGGAACGAACGCACTGGCTGTTCCCATTAGACGGGTTCAGCAACGTGGCGATCGGCCCGGCGGCGGCTACCACGCCGGCCGTGAGCGGCAGCAGGAGCACCAGCGTCCAGGTCAGCATCGCCGATGAGATCGCGGAGACGCGCTCGCGCGCGGCCGCGTCGGCGTTCGCGACCGCGGCCGACCGGGCGAGCACCGGGACCATCGCGTTGGTCAGCGCGCCCGCAAGCACCAGTTCCGACAGCAGGTTGGGCACCTGGTAGGCGGACACGTAGACGGTCCCCAGGCAGCCAGAGCCGACCGTCTGGGAGAACGTGAGCGTACGGACGAGGCCAAGGATCCGGGACAGCAGCGTGAGCCCGGCGATGAGGGCGGCCCCCTGGGCGATCCCGTCCATGAGCCGCGGTCCCGCCCCAGACCCTGAGCCTGCTGCCCGCGGCCCCGCGGTGCTGCCGTCGTCCGCCGGGGCACCAGGCCCCAGCCCCGAGGCGTGAGTCTGCACTGCCTGCTCTGCCCGGGGCGGCCCAGCCGCTTCGGGCTCCGTCAGGCCTGCATCGTTAGCCTGCACTATGACGACACGCTCCGTGGTCGCATGTGAACAAGACCTGCGTTCCACCCCTCAGATACGTTTCGGGAAATCATAGGAGCCGAAATGGTCACGCGCCCCGCGTTCTTCAATGGTTAACGGCGGGCTAACGATCTTCCGCACGCCCGTCCGGCTTCGCTGCTGGCCCGCCGGCCCGGGGCTGCGCCCCCGCTGCTGTGTCCCCGGGGCTGTGCTTCACCGGCCCTGCTTCACCGGCCCTGCTTCACCGGCCCTGGGCTTGCGCCCGCCCCGGTAACCCCGGAGGCTGTGCTCAATGACTCCAGCCTCAATGACCCTCGACTCAGCCGGTTCCGGCTGGCCGGTCCACCCTCCTTAAACGACGCCTGCCTGGAGGATATCGGCGGGCCGCGCTCCCGCTCTACATTTCGGTTCCAGAGAAGCCCAAGCGCCGAATGAGTCCAGATTCCGAAGACTCGACCACTGGGGAACGCGATGCCGCTGAACTTTATGTCACAAATTTCCCGTGAGCCGCTATGGTCGCAGAACACCCTGACAGCCACCCTCGGCAGGCTTGCTCAGCCCGCTGAGCTGGGCGCTCGCAGCCGACTTCTGAGACTTGAGAGCTTAGCGGGCGGGCCGCTCAACGTCCCCGGCCGTTTGCGGGAAGGATTTTACTGTTCCGAAGGATTCGCACACTACCACGTAGCAAATCCTTCGACACAGTACATTCTTACCGTAAAACGAGTGATACATGCGAAGCACGAGTCTGCCGTGACGCTTATTAGCGAAGAGGTCCCGGCTAGCCGCGGCCGCGCGCTGGCCGGGACGTTCGGATCGGGCAGGCTCAGTGCCCCCAGCCCCAGCCAACCGCGAGCAAGCGCTACACGTTGAAGCGGAATTCGACCACGTCGCCGTCGCGCATGACGTATTCCTTGCCCTCGATGCGGGCCTTGCCCGCCGAGCGGACCGCGGCGACCGAGCCGAGGGCCACCAGATCGTCGTACGACACGATCTCGGCCTTGATGAAGCCACGCTTGAAGTCGGTGTGGATCACGCCGGCCGCCTCGGGCGCGGTGGCCCCGACCGGGATCTCCCAGGCGCGGACCTCCTTTGGCCCCGCGGTGAGGTAGGTCGTCAGGCCGAGGGTGCGGAACCCGGCGGCGGCGAGCTTCGACAGGCCCGGCTCGCCCATGCCCGCCTCGGCCAGCAGCTCCGCGGCCTCATCATCGGGCAGCTCGACCAGGTCGGCCTCGGTCTTGGCGTCGAGGAAGATCGCCTCGGCCGGCGCGACCAGGTCGGTGAGCTCCTTCTGCAGCGCCGAGTCCGACAGGTCGCCGACGTCCATGTTGAACACGTAAAGGAACGGCTTGGCCGTCATCAGGTGCAGCTCGCGCAGGTCATGCAGCGAGATGCCGGCCTTCTCCGCCCCCTTGAACAAGGTGGTCCCGCCGTTGAGCAGCTCCACCGCCGCGACGGCCGCGTTGTGCAGCGCGACCCTCTCCGGGTCCCGCGACTTGGCGTCGCGCGCGAGCCGGGGCAGGGCCTTGTCCAGAGTCTGCAGGTCAGCGAGGATCAGCTCGGTGACGATCGTCTCGATGTCGCCCGCGGGGTCGGCCGATCCCTCGACCCGGGTCACGTCGGGATCGGCGAAGACCCGGACGACCTGGCAGATGGCGTCGGTCTCCCTGATGTGCCCGAGGAACTGGTTGCCTCGTCCAGCCCCCTCGGAGGCACCGCGCACCAGCCCGGCGATGTCGATGAACCGCACCGAGGCCGGGATGATCTTCTCCGACTTGTACAGCCTGGCCAGCTCGGCTAGCCGGGGATCCGGCACGCCGGCCACTCCGACGTTGGGCTCGATCGTGGCGAACGGGTAGTTCGCGGCCAGCGCTTGCGCCTTGGTCAGCGCGTTGAACAGGGTGGACTTGCCGACGTTGGGGAGGCCGACGATGCCGATGGACAGGCTCACGAGGGCCGAGTCTAGTGGGCAAGCCGGTCCGCAGCGGAATTGCGGCCACTAGTGGCAGTCGACGGGAGTCGACGGCATGTGACGGCAGAGGCCACGAATCTGTTCGCATCACAATCGTTAGCACCAAACATTACCCACCCCAGGTCGGTTACAGGCTGTACCTTTGGGATTGCGTAACGTGCTGCCTACCGACGCGGGCACGTCCGCGTCGCTACCACATACGCGCTATACCGCCCCCTCGTGAGCGCGACCTTCTCCCTCTATTCTTTCGCTGCCACAGGGGTCGTTATGGGCGATTTTGATAACGCATTTCCGGAATACGCCTCCACGTCCAAGCTGGACGACTTGCGCGCTACCGAGTATGGCTACCTTGACGACGGTGGCCACGTCTACCTCGACTACACCGGCGCGGGGCTGCCGTCCCGCTCGCAACTGCGGGCCCATGCCCAGCGCATCGCCACGAGTGCCTTCGGCAATCCGCACTCGGAGAACCCGACCTCCACCGCGTCCACCGAGCTCATCGAGGCGGCCCGCACGGCCGTCCTGCGCTTCCTCAACGCCTCCCCGCACGACTACGCGGTGATCTTCACCCCGAATGCGACGGGCGCCTGCCGGCTGGTCGGCGAGGCGTACGCGTTCGGCTACGGGAAGCGGCTCGTCCTCACCTCCGACAACCACAACTCGGTCAACGGCATCAGGGAGTTCGCCACCCGCCAGGGCGCGCGGGTCCGCTACGTCTCGCTCACCCCTGACCTGCAGGCGGACGAGGCCGACCTGAACCTGGCCCTCGGCCGCGGCCACGGCAGCCGGCCGGGGCTGTTCGCCTTCCCGGCACAGAGCAATTTCAGCGGAACGCGACATCCCCTCGAGTGGGTGCGGCGTGCCCAGGGCGGTGGCTACGACGTGCTGCTCGACGCGGCGGCCTACGTCCCGACGAGCCGCCTCGACCTGCGCCACGTGCGGCCGGAGTTCGTCACGGTGAGCTGGTACAAGGTGTTCGGCTATCCCACCGGGGTCGGCTGCCTGCTGGTCCGGCGGGACGCCATGGCCGGATTGCGCAGGCCGTGGTTCTCCGGCGGCACGATCTGGGGCGTCAGCGTCCAGGGCGGCTGGCACAAGCTGCTGGCATCGGAGGCGGCGTTCGAGGACGGGACCGTGAACTTCCTTTCCATCCCCGATGTCACGTGCGGGATCGACTGGATCAACGGCATCGGCCTCGGCCTGATCAGCTGCCGGGTCGACATCCTGACCACCTGGATGCTGCAGTGCCTGGCCGGCCTCAAGCACAGCAACGGGCAGCCGATGATCCTGCTCTACGGGCCGCCCGCGGGCGCGCGACGCGGCGGGACGATCACGTTCAACTTCCTTGCCCCGGACGGGTCCGTGGTGGACGAGCGCGCCGTCTCGCGGGACGCGGCGGCGGCGGGCATCTCGCTGCGGACCGGCTGCTTCTGCAACCCGGGGGCGGGCGAGTGGGCGTTCGGCCTGACCAGGAAGGCGATCGGCGGCATCTTCGTGCGCCGGGCGCTGCTGCGCCGTGGTTCCTCCCGGCCCGACATGACCACGGTCGATGGCTACCTGCGGGTCGTCGGCATGACCACCGGCGGTGCCGTGCGGGTCTCCCTGGGCGTGGCCTCCACGCTGGCGGACGTGGAGGCCTTCCTTGACTTCGCGGAGCGGACCTACCGTGACCGGATGCCCGACCTGTCCGGCCTGGTCCCGCGGATGAACTGCTGACCCGGCCCAGGCCGGCCCCGTCGCCGGCTAGCGGCGGTTCTTGCCGATGACGACCGCGACGGTGGCGACGAGGAAGGCGACCGTGAAGCCGCCGAGGACCAGCCAGTCGACCGCGACCGGGCGGCTGAAGGTCGCACCATAGGAGGCGAGCAGCGGACGGCCGAGCGGCGACGCGCCGTCCGACCAGAGCCGGGCGACGCCGAGGCTGTGCCCCAGTGCCTCGAACGTCCACCGGCTGGACGTGGCGTAGCTGATCCACCGGCCGACGCTGGCCATCACCGGCACCGGCAAGATCGCGCCGGCGAACAGCACCTGCGGGACGCAGGCCATCGGCACGATGATCGCGGCCTGCGACAGCTCGGAAACCACCGCCGAGATCAGCAGCCCAAGCCCGAGTGCCGCGGCCGAGGACAGCAGCAGGGTCACGAACACCGCCGCGTAGTCCGCCGCCGAGGGAAGCCAGCCGAGCAGCCGCAGCACGACAAGGAACACGAAGTCGGTGGCGGCCAGCAGTGGCAGCAGCACGGAGATCTTGGCCAGCACGTACGCCCCGGCCCCGATCCCGGCGAACCGCTCCCGGCGCAGGACGCTCCGCTCGGCGCAGATGGCAAGCAGCCCGTAGGTCAGCCCGAAGAAGAACCCGCCGAACGCCAGCCAGAACATGATCATCACGGTCGCTGACGGGCTGGGATCCGCCGGGCTGAACGCCGCCGGCCGCAGCAGCACGAGGAACATCGCCAGCACCGCCAGCGGCGCTCCCACGAGCATCGCCGCGGTGAGCCTGCTGCGGGCGAGGATGTCGGCGTTCCGCTGGGTCAGCAGCGCCCACTGGCGCACGAACCGGGCCGCCCGGCCCGGGCCGCGCCCGCCGCCCACGCCGCCGCCCGCGGCCGCGCCGTCGAGCGCGGCAACACGGTCGAAGGCGGCAACACGGTCACGAGCGGCGGCGGCCTGGTCGGCCGGGCTGACGTCGGCCACGTCCGTCACTGAGGCAGGAGAGGATGGCGGGGGCGCTCGGGTGAAATTGGCATCAAGGTAACGGCGCGACCAGTTCCTCGCGGGGTCGCCAATGCCGGCGAGGCGCTCGTAGATCTCGACGGTGGAGTCGGTGCCGAAGTAGGCCCGCGCCGAGGCGGGCGTGCCGAAGAATGCCAGGTGCCCGCCCGATGCCAGGACCACGACCTTGTCGCAGACCTCCGCGTCGAGCGGATTGCGCGTCGTCAGCACCACGGCAGTCCCGTCCTGGCACAGGTGCCGCAGCGTGCGCATCAGTTCCGCGCCGAGCGCGGGGTCCAGGCCGGATGTCGGCTCGTCGAGGAAGAACAGCCCGGGAGCCGCGAGGAACTCGGCCGCGATGGACGCGCGCTTGCGCTCACCGCCGGACAGGCGGCCCACCGGGGCGAGCGACCTGCCGCCAAGCTCGAGGATCCGCAGCGCGTCCTCGACCGCACCCCGCGGGTCAGGCAGGTGCCGCAGGGCGGCCGCGTAGCGCAGCGTCCGCGCCAGCGGCAGTTCCTTGTGGACGATGTCATCTTGCGGCACGTAGCCGACCCGGGCACCGCTCGCCCGGATGACCTCGCCCGACGCGGGCGGGCGCAGCCCGGACATGATGTTCAGCAGCGTCGTCTTCCCGGAGCCGCTGGCCCCGATGATCGCGATCAGCTCGCCCGGCTCGACGGTTATCGTTACGTCACGTAGGGTCAGCACGCCAGGCCGGGCCCGCTGGCTGACCGCGCGTAGCTCGATTGCCGCTCGCACCGTTCCATTGTGCCGTCGCCCCGCGACAATGGCACTACTGCGCGTTGCCGGCAAGTTAAGAATGCCCGTCTTCTTCGCGACCGCGACCGCGACGGGCACCCGGCTTCGGCGTGTCACTCCTGCGACAGCGGGGCCGCACCTCAATACTTGAGGACATGATCGTGTTCGCCTTGCTCGCCGGAATCGCGATCGGCGTCCTCATTGGCTACCTGCTCCTGCGCGGCCGGGTGGTCGCGGCGGACGCGAGAGCGCACGCCGCGCAGGAGAAGTACGCGCTGCTCGAGCAGACGGCGCGGCAGCAGTCAGCCCTCATGGAGGGGCAGCTGGGCGAGCGCCTGGACGTGGGGCAGCTGGTCGGGCCGATCCGGGACACCCTGGCCCGCGTCGAGCGGCAGCTGCGCGAGACCGACCAGGCCAGGACCCGCTCGCACGCCGAGCTCGCGCAGCAGGTCGAGTTCACCCGGCGCGGTGCCGCGGAACTGCGCGAGCAGGCCCAGGCGCTTGTCACCGCGCTGCGGCGGCCCGAGGCCCGGGGCCGGTGGGGCGAGCTGCAGCTGCGCCGGGTCGTTGAGCTGGCCGGGATGACCGCGCGCTGCGACTTCGACGAGCAGGTGACGGTCGCGGGTGACGCGACCGCCTCCGGCGCCGGGCAGCGGCCGGACATGGTCATCAACCTGGCCGGCGGCAAGCACATCGTGGTCGACTCGAAGGTGCCGCTTGCGGCGTACCTGGAGGCCGTCGGGGCCTCGTCGGAAGACGTACGCGAGGCGCGCCTCGAGGCGCACGCCCGGCACCTGCGCACCCACGTGGACCAGCTCGGCGGCAAGGCCTACTGGGCCGCGCTGCCCGCGACCCCTGAGTTCGTGATCCTGTTCATCCCGGGCGAGGCGTTCCTGGCCCCCGCCCTGGAGCGAGACCCGTCCCTGCTCGAGTACGCGATCGCCCGGCGGGTGCACATCGCGACGCCGACGACGCTGGTCTCCACGCTGCGCACCGCGCACTTCGCCTGGCAGCAGGAGGCCCTGTCGGACAACGCCAGGGCCGTGTTCGACCTCGGACGCGAGCTCTATGACCGGCTTGCCTCGCTCGGACGGCACATAGACAAGCTTGGACGATCGCTGACGAATTCGGTCGTCGCCTACAACCAGGCGGTCGGCTCGCTCGAGAGCCGCGTCCTGGTCACGGCCCGCCGCCTTTCCGAGCTTGGCGTGGTCGCCGGCGACCTGCCGACCCCAGCCGCCACCCAGGAGACCACCCGTCCGCTCGCCGCGCCCGAACTGGTCACCGGGCTGCCCGAGGACGCGGCCCTGCCGAACGACGCGACGCTGCCGAACGACGCGACGCTGCCGGACGACACCGCCCGGCCCAGCGCGCTGGCCGAGTCGGCGGCTCGGTGATCGGATGGCTGCCCGCGCCGTCATCCGCCCGGCACGGGGCACCTCGTGCCCCGGTGCGGCTGTCGGGTCGGGACGGAGTGCTGGCGGTGTTCGGCGCCTGCCTGACCGGGCTGCTCGTGGCGGACCTGGCCCACTGGGGGGAACTGGCCGACGCCGTCTTCTTCCAGGCCAGCACCCTGACCGCCTATTACGTGCGGCCGGGCAGCCTGCTGCCGGTGGTGGTGTCGCCGCCGGTGCTCTTCCTCGCGGCCTGCGCGGCCGCGTCGGCGGTCACCTCCCCGGGCATGGCCGACGGCTCCGTGGCGGGCACGCTGGCCCGCGCGGCCTGGTGGCTGCTGGCCGGCATGGCCCTGACCGTGGCGATCGGCCTGCTGCGCGGCCTGCGGGCCGAGGTCCTCGCCCTGTGGTGCTCCTGCGGCTACTCGCTTACTTGCGCAGCTCGCGAGGCAGCTGGAAGGTCATCTTCTCCTTGACCGCCTCGACCTCTTCCACCTCGCCGAAGCCCAGGGCGGCCAGCTTCTCCACCACCCCGGTCACCAGGTCCTCGGGAACGGAGGCCCCGCTGGTGACGCCGACCGTGGTCGCGCCCTCCAGCCAGCGCTCGTCAATCTCCCCCGCGTCGTCCACTAGGTAGGCGGCGCCGGCGCCGGCGTCCTTGGCCACCTCCACCAGGCGAACCGAGTTGGAGGAGTTCCGCGAGCCGACGACGACCACCACGTCGGCCTGCCGGGCGATGACCTTGACCGCGGCCTGGCGGTTCTGCGTCGCGTAGCAGATGTCGTCGCTCGGCGGGTCGATCAGCTGCGGGAAGCGCTCCTTCAGCGCGGCCACCGTGGAGACCGTCTCGTCGACCGACAACGTCGTCTGCGACAGCCACACGACCCGGGACGGGTCGGTGACCTGCACGCTGGCGGCGCCCTCGACGCCATCCACCAGCCGGACCCGGGCCGGGGCCTCGCCGGTCGTGCCGATGACCTCCTCGTGCCCCTCGTGGCCGATCAGCAGGATGTCGTAGTCGCCTGCGGCGAATCGCCTTGCCTCGTTGTGCACCTTGGTCACGAGCGGGCAGGTCGCGTCAATCTGCGTTAGGCCCCGCGCTTGCGCCACCTCGCGAACCTCAGGGGCGATGCCGTGGGCCGAGAAGACGACGACGCTGCCCTCGGGCACCTCGTCGGTCTCCTCGACAAAAACTGCCCCGCGCTTGGTCAGGTCGCTGACCACGTGTTTGTTGTGCACGATCTGCTTACGCACGTACACAGGAGCGCCAAAGCGCTCGAGCGCGATCTCGACGGCTTGCACGGCACGATCAACCCCTGCGCAGTAGCCACGCGGCTTTGCTAGCAGGACCCGCCGGTGGGTCTCAGACATGCCACCCATGTTAGGCGAGATGCCACGGCGGTCAGTCAGCCCCCGGCCTGCTAGGGCCAGCTCAGCGAAGATCGGTTGATACCGCATTTATTAACCCACTACGGACGGCCGCGTACTACGGCAGACTGGATGTGACCGTCCCCTCTATGGAGAGTTTGAGCAGATGGAAACCAAGGAAGCGCCCGCGCGCGGCGTGCGCGCGGTAATGGGCCGACTGTTTGGCGGCAAGGGCAAGGCCCGCCCGAGCGCCGACAAGGCCAAGGCAACCGCCCCCGACGCCGGCCACGTCAAGGTCATCGAGACCGAGGCGCCGGCGGCCGAGGCCGTCGTGACCGAGGCCGCGGCTCCCGAGGCCGCAGCCACCAAGACCGAGGCCGCTCCCGAGACCGTGGCCCCGGCGACCGAGACCGCCGCTCCCGAGAGCGTGGCCGGGCCGGAGACCGCGGCCCCGGAGGCCGCGGCGGCCGATGTCGTCCTGCCGCTGGCGAACTACGACACGCTGACCGTCGCGTCGCTGCGCGCCCGGCTGCGGACCCTCAGCGTCGACGACCTGGTCGTGCTGATCAGCTACGAGAAGGCGCACGAGGGCCGCGAGGACGTCGTGGGGATGTTCGAGCGCCGCAAGGCCAAGATCATCGCCGGCGAGACCTCGAGCTTCCAGGCCGTCAAGTAAGCAAGTCCGCAGGCGTCCGCGCCACGCGCGGACGTGCTCGTAAGGCACGATAGGGCCATGGCCCTGGAAACCTCCCCCGAAGCCCCCGTCCCAGTTCGCACCGTGCTGCAGCTCGTAGGCGGCTGGATCGGGAGGCTCGGCCGGGTCTGGGTCGAGGGCCAGATCGCCGAGTGCACCAAGCGGGGCGGCACCGTGTTCCTGACGCTGCGGGACCCGGTCGCCGCCGTCTCCACCCGGGTGACTTGCACCCGGGCGGTGTTCGAGGTGACCGACCCGCAGGTCGGGGCGCGCGTGGTCATCCACGCGAAGCCCGACTTCAATGCGAGCAGGGGATCCTTCGCCCTCACGGCCCTGGAGATCAGGGCCGTCGGCCTGGGCGAGCTGCTGGCCCGCCTTGAGCGGCTGCGCAAGCAGCTGGCCGCCGACGGCCTGTTCGCGGCCGAGCGCAAGCGCAGGCTCCCCTTCCTGCCCCACCTGATCGGCCTCATCTGCGGTCGCGACTCGGCGGCCGAGCGTGACGTCCTGCAGAACGCCGCCCGCCGCTGGCCCGCGGTGCGGTTCCGGGTCGAGCAGGTTCCCGTGCAGGGGTCCTACGCGGCCGCCGAGGTGATGAGCGCGCTGCAGCGCCTTGACGCCGATCGGGAGGTCGACGTCATCATCGTCGCCCGCGGCGGCGGCTCGGTCGAGGACCTGCTGCCGTTCTCGGACGAGGCCCTCGTCCGGGCGGTGGCCGCCTGCCGCACCCCGGTGGTCAGCGCGATCGGCCACGAGCAGGACACCCCGCTGCTTGACTACGTCGCCGACCTGCGCGCCTCCACCCCTACCGACGCGGCCAAGCGGGTCGTGCCCGATGTCAGCGAGCAGCTCGCGCTCGTCACCCAGCTGCGCGACCGGGGGCGGCGGGCCGTGACCGGCTGGCTCGACCGGGAACGGTCGTGGCTTGGATCCATAACGTCACGACCCGCTCTAGCCGACCCGGTACGTGAGATCGAGCGGCAATCGGAGCGGGTCGAGATCATGCTCCAGCGGGCGCGGGCCTGCCTCGACGGCCGGCTGGCCCGGGCGGGCGACGACATCGCGCACACGAGGGCCAGGCTGCTCGCCCTGTCCCCGGCGGCCACGCTCAAGCGCGGCTACGCGATCGTCCAGGGGCCCGACGGCTCGGTCGTCCGCTCCGCCTCTGAGGTGACGGCGGGGGCGGACCTGACGGTCCGCTTCGCCGAGGACCACCTGGCCGTCCGCGCGGTCGCGGCCAGCCAGGAATAGAGTAGGCCCGTGGCGGACGGTAACTCGCTCTCGTACGAGCAGGCCCGGGATGAGCTGGCCAGCGTGGTGAAGCGGCTTGAGGCCGGCGGGCTGTCCCTTGAGCAGTCGCTTGAGCTGTGGGAGCGCGGCGAGAAGCTGGCCGCCATCTGCGGCGAGTGGCTCGACGGCGCCCGGGCCCGGCTGACCGCCGCGATGGCTGCTCGCAAGGAGGACGACGGCGGCCAGGCCGAGGCGCCCTTCTAGCCACCACGGCGTTCTGGCCTCGTTAGTGTTCCAGACGTCACGTTCGTGCCCCTGCCCACGACAACTAGGCTTAATGCATGCGCGTGGATATCTGGAGCGATGTCGTGTGCCCGTGGTGCTACGTCGGCAAGGCGAGGTTCTCCAAGGCACTGGCGAGCTTCCCCCACCGCGACGAGGTCGAGGTCACCTTCCGGTCCTTCGAGCTTGATCCCGGCGCCCCTGCTGGCGGCGATGAGACCAACCTGTCGATGATCGCCAAGAAGTTCGGCTTGCCCATGCCGCAGGCCATCGCGATGGAGGAAAGGGTCGCCGGCCTCGCTCGCGCGGAGGGCCTGGGGTACCAGCTGGAGCGGCCGAGCGGCAATACCTTCGACCTGCACCGGGTGCTGCACCTGGCCCGGGCAAGCGGGGTGCAGGACGCGATGGTCAGCGCGCTGAACCAGGCGAACTTCGCCGAGGGGAGGCAGGTCTTCGACCGCGACGTGATCGTCGAGGTCGCGACCAGCGCGGGCCTTGACCGGGGCGACGTGCTGAGGGTCCTGGACAGCGACCAGTACGCCGAGGCGGTGCGGGCCGACGAGGCGCAGGCACACGCGCTCGGTGCCACCGGGGTGCCGTTCTTTGTCCTTGACATGAAGATTGGCGTCTCCGGCGCGCAGGCGACGGAGACGTTCGCCCGTGCCCTCGCCCAGGCCTGGGAGGCGGGCGCCAGCGCTGAACAGGAGAACAATGACTAACGAGCAGCTTGACCTGCCTCTTCCTGGTACGCCCCAGTCGCGCAGGCAGGCGCCTAACCGCAACCTCGCGCTCGAGCTCGCCCGGGTGACCGAGGCCGCCTCGATGGCCGCCGCCCGCTGGGTCGGGCGGGGCGACAAGATCGGCGCCGACGGCGCCGCGGTCAACGCCATGCGGGCGCTGATCAACTCGGTCAGCATGCGGGGCGTCGTCGTGATCGGCGAGGGCGAGAAGGACAACGCGCCGATGCTGTTCAACGGCGAGGAGGTCGGCGACGGCACCGGCGCGGCCTGCGATGTGGCGGTTGACCCAATCGACGGCACCACGCTGACGGCCAACGGCATGTCGAACGCGATCTCGGTGCTCGCGGTCGCGCCCCGCGGCTCGATGTATGACCCGTCGGCCGTCTTCTACATGGACAAGCTAGCGACCGGCCCGGAGGCGGCCGACGTCGTCGACCTCGACGCGCCGGTCGCCCGCAACATCGGGGCGGTGGCGAAGGCCAAGGGCGGCACCCCGCACGACGTGACCGTGGTGATCTTGCAGCGCCCACGGCACGAGGAGCTGATCCGCGCGGTCAGGGAGACCGGGGCGCGCATCCACCTCATCACCGACGGGGACGTGGCCGGGGCGATCATGGCCGCCCGCGACGGCACCGGCATTGACCTGATGCTCGGCATGGGCGGCACCCCGGAGGGGGTCATCGCGGCCTGCGCGATCAAGTGCCTGGGCGGCGTCATCCTGGGCAAGCTCGCGCCGCGCGATGAGGCCGAGCGGCGCAAGGCCCTGGACGCCGGGCACGACCTGGACCGGGTGCTGACCACCGACGACCTGGTCCGTTCCGATGACGTGTTCTTCGCGGCCACTGGCATCACCGACGGCGAGCTGGTGGACGGCGTCCGCTACCTGCGTGGCGGCTGCACGACGCACTCGCTGGTGATGCGGTCCCGGTCGGGCACCATCCGCAGCATCAGGAGCGAGCACGCCCTGTGGAAGCTGAAGGCCTATAGCAGCGTCGACTACTGACGCCGGCGAGGTCGCGGCTCAGCGCAGCTCGCGACGGCTGCCTGGCAGCCAGCGACGCGGCCTCGGCGGGGACTTGACGAGGATCCCGCCGACGAAGACCCGGGCGCGCACCTCGATCAGCGGCTGGTCAAGGGCGGGCGGCACCCGGTGCCTTGCCGCCCCCTTCTGCCGCCCGAGGATGATGGCCCCGTCCACGGTGACGGTCACTCCCTCGGGGACGAACAGTCGCACCGACCCGCCGAGCGCGTGGGCGCGGAGCACCGTGTGCCGGTCGGTCAAGATGGCCTCACGGAAGTCGAGGGTCGCGTCGGCGCCCACCGCGTTGACCATGAAGTCCGCAGGCACGACCCAGCGCCCGGAGCGTGACTCCTTGCGGAAGATGGCGTTGACCAGGGGGATTCCGTTCAGCACCGGCCCGCTGTCCAGCTGGATCGGCTGCCCGCTCGGCATTACCAGGTCGCCGGTCAGCCCCACCAGGTCCCCCAGGGTCCGGGCGCCCAGCGCGGCGTCGACCCGCTCATCGTGTTCCTCGGGGGTAATCCGCCCATCGGACAGGGCGGCGTTAAGTACGGTGACAACGCGCTCGCGATCGGCGTCTGAGGCACGCAGATCTCGTGGTGCGGGGCGCGGCGGCATGTCTCGACGATATACCGTTTTACGCCATGACCGACGTGGTGCACGCCGCCCAAGAAGCAAACGTCTCACTCACCCGATTCCTCTATGCCGACCATGGCGGAATCATCCGCGGCAAGGCCGCAGCCACCGGCCGGCTCGCCGAGCGCATTAACAGCGGCATCGGGCATACCCGCGCGATGATGGCGATGTCAATGCTGGATGAACTGCAACCGGTCGACGGCATGGGGCCGGTCGGCGAGGTGCGGATCAAGCCCGATCCTGAGACGTTCGTCGTGCTTCCCTATGCCCCGGGCGCGGCCGCGATGCTGGCCGATCAGGTCAACCCGGACGGCTCGCCCTGGGACGGCTGCGCGCGCACCTTCCTGCGGCAGGCCATCGCCGAGCTGAAGGACGCGGGCTATGAGCTGCAGGCCTCCTTCGAGCCGGAGTTCACCCTCGGCTACCGGTCGCCCAGCGGAAACGAGCTGCTGCCCAACGACGAGAGCCTGTGCTACTCGGCCACCGGCTTCCACCTCGCGCATGACTACACGATTGACCTCATCCAGGCCCTCGAGGCGCAGGGCCTTGAGGTCGAGCACTATTATCCGGAGCTCGGCCACGGCCAGCAGGAGGTCCCCATCAGGCACTCGGGCGCGCTGCGGGCGGCCGACAGCCACGTGCTGCTGCGCGAGACCGCCCGGGCCCTCGCGATCCGCCGGGGCCAGTGGGCGACCTTCGCTCCCAAGCCGCTTCCCGATCAGGCGGGCAACGGCGCGCACCTGCACGCGTCCTTGTGGCGCGACGGGAAGAACGCCTTCGCCGACCCCGCCGGGCAGTTCGGGCTGTCCGCGGTGGGCTACCAGTTCCTTGCGGGCGTGCTGGCGCACCTGCCCGGCCTGGTCGCGCTCACCTGCGCCAGCGTCAACAGTTACCGGCGGCTCGCGCCGTCCATGTGGTCAGGCGCCTATGCCTGCTACGGCCCGGACAACCGCGAGGCCGCGATCCGCGTCTGCTCGCCGATCGGCGCGGCCGGCTCGGTCAACCTCGAGCTCAAGCCGTCGGACTCGAGCGCGAACCCGTACCTTGCCCTGGGCGCGTTCATTCACGCGGGCCTCGACGGCATTCGCCGGTGCCTGCATCCGGGCGCGGCGCTGTCGGTTGACCCCGCGACCCTCACCGATTCAGAACGGGACGTCGCCGGTGCGGCCCGCCTGCCCGCCTCGCTCGACGGGGCACTGGACGCGCTGGCGGCCGACCAGTTGCTGACCCAGGCACTCGGCCCGCTGCGGACCACGGCGTACCTGGCGGTCAAGCGCTCGGAGGCCGCCCACTTCGCCACCCGCGACACCGGCTACGAGTGCCGCCAGCACTGGCTGCGCATGTAGGGCGAGCGGGCAGCGCCCTCAGCTGGGGAGCTTCCAGGGCGGCATGCCCTCGCCCGGCGGGGCGGAGGCCGGCCATTCCTGGCGCGGCAGGTCCTCCGTTGGCCACTGCTGGCGCGGCATGTCCTGCTGCCTGATCTCCTCCTGTGACAGCGGCGTGGTCGCCACGGCCGACTGGTCGTCGTCGGGGCCGTCGCCGAGGTCGCCGAAGGCGACGACGTCCACCACGATCACGGTGATGTTGTCGTGGCCGCCGGCCACCTCCGCCGCGGAGACAAGCGCGTCCGCTGTTTCCTGCGGGCTGCCCCCGTTGGCCAGCAGCGATGCGATGTGCTCGTCCGGCAGCTCGCTGTACAGCCCGTCCGAGCAGACCAGGTACCTGTCCCCGGGGGCCATCGCCAGCAGCCAGTAGTCGGGCTGGGACGGCGGGCTGGTGCCCAGCGCCCGCGTCACGATGTTGCGCCGGGGGTGGATGCGCGCCTGGTCCCGGGTGATCACCCCGGCCTGGACGAGCTCCTGGACTTCCGAGTGATCCACCGTGACCTGGTCAAGCTGGCCGTCGGCTAGCCGGTAGACGCGCGAGTCGCCGATGTTGAAGACCATCAGCCGATCACCATCGGCGGTCTCGAGCAGCGCCAGCCCGGTGATCGTCGTCCCCATGCCCCGGACGCCCTCGTAGGTGACGATGGCCCGGTTCGCGCCGTCCAGCGCCTCGAGCACTTGCTCGACCGATAGCGGGCGCAGTCGGCCGGCGACCGCCAGGGTGTCGATGGCGAGCCTGCTCGCCAGGTCACCGGACCCATGCCCGCCCATGCCGTCGGCTACGGCGAACAGCGGCGGCTGCGCTATGTAACTGTCCTCGTTCACCCGGCGGACCTGGCCCGGGGACGTCGAGGCCGCGTGCCAGAACCGGGTCACGGGATGGCGGCGCACTCTAGTACGGGTGCCACAGGCCCCTCCCAAGTCCTGTCGCAAGCAATATTTGGTCGCATTATGCCAGAGTGGTCCGCTGTCCGCGATAACAATGAGGCGACGGAATGCTCATCAAGGGACGAGAACGACTTGCCGGTGCCATCTGGCCCGCAGGCCGCACCCGGACGGGCGGCGCCAGCCTCTGGCCGGCGCCGCGCGCTTCATCGCCGGTCGCGCTCGCGACCGGGCTTGCTAGAGCTGGGCGGGCTGCTGCCGCGCCGACAGGGGGGTGGCGATGTCCTCGAGCGACTTGCCCTCGGCGTTGACGGCGAAGAAGATCGCCACGACCCCGCCGACGATCATGGCGATCGCGCCGACCAGGTACCCGATGAACAGGCTGTTGCGGTCGTGCCCGGTACCGATCAGGTGGCCGTACCAGTGCGAGCCGAACGCGCCGAACAACTGCGCGATCGCGAAGAACACCGCGATCGCCTGCGCCCGGACCTCAAGCGGGAAGACCTCGCTCGCCGTCAGGTAGCCGGCGCTGGCCCCCGCGGACGCGAAGAAGAACACCACGGCCCAGCAGATAGTCTGGGTCGCCGCGTTCAGGTCCCCGCCCCTGAACAAGATGGCGGTGATGACAAGGAGGGCCCCGGCCAGGATGTAGGTCCCCGCGATCATCTTCTTCCGCCCGATGGTGTCAAACAGCCGCCCCATCGTGAGCGGCCCGAGCAGGTTGCCGACGGCGAACGCGAAGAAGTAGTAGCTGGTGTCGGTCGCCTTGACCTTGAAGAAGAACTCGAGCACCAGGCCGGAGGTGAAGAAGATGGCGTTGTACAGGAACGACTGCGTGATCATGAGCGCCGCGACGAGGATCGACCGGGTCGGGTACTGCTGGAAGAGCACCCGGACCAGCGACAGGTACCCGATGCGCTCGGTCGGCCGGATCTCCAGCTCGCGGCTCTTGTCAACCTCGGGTAGCGTGCCCCGGGTGGCGGACACCTCCGCCTCGATCTCCGCGATGGAGACCTCGGCCTGCCGGGCCCGGCCGTGCATGACCTGCCAGCGCGGCGACTCGGGCAGGTTGCGCCGGACGTAGATGATGATCAGGGCGAGCACCGGGCCGACGATGAAGGCGACCCGCCAGCCCAGTTGCGGCTCGATGTGGTTGAGCATCCACAGCGTGGCGATGGTGCCGAGGATGGCACCAGCCCAGTAGGTTCCGTTGACCGCCAGGTCGACCCGGCCCCGGTACCTGGCGGGGATCATCTCGTCGATGGCGGAGTTGATCGCGGCGTATTCGCCGCCGATGCCCATCCCGGCGATGACCCTGGTGGCGTACAAGAAGATGAACCAGTAGGCGCCCGCCGGCGTCACGGCGGTTAGACCGCTGCCGATCAGGTAAACCCCGAGAGTGATGACGAACAGGTTACGCCGGCCGAGCCGGTCAGAAAGCCGGCCGAAGAAAAGCGCGCCGATGACCTCGCCGATCAGGTACCACCACGCGATGTCGGCGACGCTGCTGGCAGACATGTTGAGGGTGTTCTTGAGCGTGAGATCGGGGCCGACGTTGCTGGCGATGGTGATCTCAAGCCCGTCGAGGATCCACGCGACGCCCAGCGCGATCACCAGGCGCGTGTGGAAGCGCGACCAGGGAAGGCGGTCGATCCGAGCCGGGATCAGGCTGCGGATCGGAGGACTGCCGGTGTCAGCCTCGATTTGTGCTGCCATGCGAGTGCTCCTAACTCCCGCCCCCGTGGATGAAGCTTGAGCGCTTTCGCAGAATTGTTACCCGAATGTTTCCAAAACATTCCGCCTGGACAGACCTGTCGCTCACGACCAGGAATGATTACGCTTGGTCTCTGTCTCGCTCCGGTCCCGTTCCGTCACGATCGCGCCCTAGTCGTGCCCCGTCCCGGTCCGGCCGGCTGCCTCGTCCCGCCTCTCGCCCGGCCGCGCCATTTCGCTCGCGCGTTCGCATACAGTTAGCTCTGTGAACGATGTAAGTTCCGCGACGGGAGCGGCAGGTGCGGCCTCCGGCAGCGAGCTCGCCCCGGACAGCAAGGCCGAGGCGGTCGAGCTGCTCGCGGCCGTTGGCGCGATCCGCCGGGTGGTGCGCCGCACGGTGCGCGGCTCCGCGCTCGTGCAGCCGCTCCCCCCGGCCCGCTCGGAGCTGCTGCGGCTCACCGCCAGGCAGCCGGGCATCTCGGTCGCGGACGCGGCGCACGAGCTGCGCCTCGCGCCCAACAGCGTCAGCACCATGGTCAGCCAGCTCACGGCGGACGGGCTGCTCACCAGGAGCCGCGCGGCCTGCGACGGCCGCTCGGTGCGGCTCGAGGTGACGCCGGCCGGCGCCGAGCGGATCGCCCAGTGGCACGACATGAGGGCCGAGGTAGCTGGTCGCGCGCTTGACGAGATCAGCGACCCCGACCGGCAGGCCATCCGGGCCGCCATCGGCGCGCTGAACCGGCTAGCCGAGCGGATGGAGGCCCTTTGATGGGGCGGGCAGTACTAGGACACGACCGGGGCGGGCGGGCGCACTGGGGCGGCGAGACGCCCGAGGGTGGCGGATACCTTCGCTGGTCACGGGGTGAAGACGATCTTGCCGGTGTGAGTGCCCTCGATGACCGCCGCGAAACCCTCGGCGGCGTCGGCCAGCTTCAGGACGCGGTCGATCAGCGGCCTGACCCCGGACTGGGCGCAGAACTTGATCAGCCGGCCGAGCTGGTCCCTGGTGCCCATGGTCGACCCGACGACTGACAGCTGGGTGAAGAACACCCGGGTCAGCTCGGCCGGCGGCACGTCGCCACTGGTGGCGCCGGAGACAACGATGCGACCGCCCGGCTTGAGCGACTTCAGCGAGTGGCTCCAGGTCGCGCGGCCGACGGTCTCCATCACCACATCGACTCGCTCGGGCAGCCGGGCGCCGGTCTCGAAGGCCTGGTCGGCGCCGAGCCTGAGCGCGTGGTCCCGCCTGGCCTCGCTGCGGCTCGTCACCCAGACCCGGTAGCCGGCCGCGCGGCCAAGCAGGATGAGCGCGGTGGCGACGCCACCCCCCGCGCCCTGGACGAGCACGGTCGAGCCGGGCTGGACGCCGGCCTTGTCGAAGAGCATCCGGTACGCCGTCAGGTAGGCGGTCGGCAGGCAGGCTGCTTCCTCGAAGCTGAGGGCCGCGGGCTTGGGCAGCAGGTTGCGCCGGGGGACCGCGACCTGCTGGGCGAAGGTCCCCTGGTAGCGCTCTGACAGCAGCGAGCGGCGCGGGTCCAGCGTCTCATCGCCCCCGCCGGCATCGGGGTCGCCGATGACCGCGTGCACGACCACCTCGTTGCCGTCGGCGTCCACCCCGGCGGCGTCGCAGCCGAGGATCATCGGCAGCCGGTCGGCACTCAGCCCCACGCCCCGCAGCGACCACACGTCGTGGTGGTTCAGCGCGGCCGCCTTCACGGTGACGGTGGTCCAGCCGGCCGGCGGCTCGGGCTCGGGGCGCTCTCCCGCCTCCAGGCCGTTCAGCGGGTTCTCGGCATCGATGCGCACAGCGGAAAGAGCGAACATACGACGACCCTATGGGACCCGCGGGCGGGCGAGCTAGATCAGGGGTGGCTGAGCCGATCACGGAGACAACACGAAAGGGGCGGCCCCTCGGTGGAAGAGCCGCCCCGGATCGTTCTGGCCAAATTATCGGCGCTCCACTCCGTCGGCCCGAGCCGCTTGCGCCACCGCGGCCGCGACGGCGGGGGCGACCCGCTCGTCGAACTGGCTGGGGATGACGTAGTCCGGCGCGAGGTCGTCGCCGACCAGGGCGGCAATCGCGGTGGCGGCGGCGAGCTTCATGCCCTCGGTAACCGTGCGGGCCCGGACGTCGAGCGCCGCGCGGAACACGCCCGGGAAGGCCAGCGAGTTGTTGATCTGATTGGGGAAGTCGCTCCGGCCGGTGGCCACGACGGTGGCGTGCTCACGGGCCAGGTCCGGGTGGATCTCCGGGTCGGGATTGGACAGCAGGAAGGTGATCGCGCCCGGCGCCATCTGCCCCACGGCCTCCCTCGACAGGCTGCTGCCTGACAGGCCGATGAACACGTCCGCGCCGCGCAGCGCCGACTCGGTCGACCCGGTGAGCCGCGCCTTGTTGGAGATCGCCGCGAGGCCCGCCTTCACCGGGTTGAGGCCTTCCCTGCCCGCGTAGATCAGGCCCTTGCTGTCCGACACCGCGATGTCGCCCACCCCGGCGGACAGCAGGATCTTCGAAACGGCGATGCCCGAGGCGCCGGCCCCGGCCAGGACCACGCGCAGGTCCTCCAGGTCCTTGCCCACCACCCGGGCCGCGTTGCGCAGCGCGGCCAGCGTGACGATCGCCGTGCCATGCTGGTCGTCGTGGAATACGGGGATGTCGAGCGTCGCGCGCAGCCGGTCCTCGACCTCGAAGCACCGGGGGGCGGAGATGTCCTCCAGGTTGATGCCGCCGAAGCTCGGCGCGAGCGCGGTGACGGTGGCGACGATCTCGTCAACGTCGGTGGTGGCCAGGCAGATGGGCACGGCGTCGATGCCGCCGAACTTCTTGAACAGCAGCGCCTTGCCCTCCATCACCGGCATGGCGGCGGCCGGGCCGATGTCGCCGAGGCCAAGGACGGCGGTGCCGTCGCTCACCACGGCGACGGTGTTGGACACCCAGGTGTAGGTGGCGGCGAGCTCGGGCTCGTCGGCGATCGCGCTGCAGACGCGGGCTACACCGGGCGTGTAGGCCATGGCGAGGGCCGCGCGGTCCTCGACCATGACGGTTGACTGGACGCTGACCTTGCCCCCTAGGTGCATGTCGAAGACCGGGTCGCCAGCGTGAGGATGACGATGAGCAGGCTCTGCGCCCGTGGCGCCCGCAGCGGGCACGGTGTCCTGAACAGACAAAGCGGAACCCCCAAAGGTTCGGTGGGTGAATCGGTGATCAGGCGCGGAGCACAGCCGGGTCGCTCGGCGGGCGGGTCGCTCGGCGGGCGGGCGTCGTGCTAGCTGGTTAAGCACTGGCTGGTTAGGCACTAGCCGGTGAGCACTGGGCCGCCCAGGCGCCGATCCCTGTCATGCGGGGGTTACCCGATGGTCTATTGTGCCACATGGCGGCCGCGGGCGACCCTCCCCTGCGCGAGCTGTGTAATACTCAGTACCGGTGGTAGCCCATTACAGCGCTAAGCCCCGCGGGAGGGACCTGGGATGGACCTCTCCTCCTATGCCGAGCTGGCCGTCCGGCTGGTGAACACCGTCAGCCTCGCGCACGACAGCGGTGACCAGCTCTCGACCCTAGACGGACTGCGCTCACTGGTCGCGGACCGCGAGCACCTCAACCACGACGTCACCCGGCGTGACCTGGAGGAACTGCGCGGGCTGCGGGAGGAGTTCCGCGGGTTCTTCACCGCCTGCGCGAACGGCGACGGGGTCCAGGCGGCCGACCGGCTCAACTCGCTGCTCATACAGCACCCGGTGCATCCCCAGCTTTCTGGCCATGACGGGCAGCCGTGGCACGTGCACTTCACCGAGAGCGGCTCGATGGCCGACAAGTACGCGGCCGGGGCGGCGATGGGCCTGGCGGTGCGGCTTTCCGAGCTGGGGGTGGACCGGTTCGGCAGCTGCCAGTCGGGTTCCTGCCAGGGGGTCTTCATCGACGCCAGCGCGGCCGGGAGCCGGCGCTACTGCTCCGACCAGTGCGCCGACCAGGCGGCCGCGACCCTCTTCTGAGCGTCGCCTGGCCGTCTCCCGGTGGTCTCCCGGTGGTCTCCCGGTGGTCTCCCGGTCGTCTCCCGGTCGTCTTTCGGCCGGCTTTTCCACAGATACGAGACTACCAGTATCGAAAAAGCTGATACCGCTCTCCTGACTCGTGAATTCCTTCACAAGCTCGGGCTTCTATCAGGTACCCGCGCCGAGTGTCGCCAAACCTCGGGTGGGCAGATCGGTCCGATATTGATGCCTGCGGTTGCCAGTGCCAGTTCTGGGAGACATACGGGTTACGTACGTGAAACAGGCCCTGACCTGCGTTATCAAAACGCATCAAACCAAACTCCGTTTGGCACTTCTCACACGGGAGGATCATCTTTACTATGTTCTCACTCTGCCCATATTGACAACCCTGCCCGCTCGCCGCGGAGACCGCGTGGGTGGCCAGGTCGCCCCCCTGGGGCTAGAGATCGACAGGAAAGAAGCTATCGATCATGGCAACTAAGCTCAGTCCGACCATCAAACCAAGTGACGTCGGGCTCAAGCGCGAGATCGGTCTCATCGGGGCCACCTGGGCCTCCGAGACCTCGATCATCGGCTCCGGATGGCTCCTGGCATCCTTCGCCGCCGCCCAGATCCTCGGTGGCGCCGCCATCATCGCCTGGCTCCTCGGCGCGGTCGCGATCATCATCCTCGCGCTCGTGCACGCCGAGCTGGGCGGCATGTACCCGGTCGCCGGCGGCACCGCCCGGTTCCCCCACCTGGCCTTCGGCGAGGGGGCCGGCATCGCGTTCGGCTTCTTCTCGTGGCTGCAGGCGGTCTCGGTCGCCCCGATCGAGGCCTACGCGGTCATCCACTACGCCGGCTACTGGTGGCACGGGATCTACGACCCGAACGCCAACGGTGGCGACGGCAACGTCACGCACTGGGGCTTCGTCCTGGAGATCGTGCTCATGGCGATCTTCACCGCGCTGAACTTCATCGCGCTCAAGTGGTACAACCGGATCTCCTCCGCCATCACCTGGTGGAAGGTCGCGATCCCCGTCCTGACCATCATCATCGTCGGCGTCACCGCCTTCCACAGCAGCAACTTCAGCGCAGGCGGCGGCTTCTTCCCGCACGGCGTCAGCATGAAGGACGTCTTCGGCGCGCTGCCCGGCGCGAGCATCATCTTCGCCTACCTCGGCTTCGAGCAGGCCGACCAGCTCGCGGGCGAGGTCAAGAACCCGCAGCGCAACCTGCCGCTGGCCATCATCTTGTCGATCCTCATCGGCACGGTCATCTACGTGCTGCTGCAGGTCGTGTTCATCGGCGCGACCCCGGTCAGCGCGCTGACCCACGGCGGCTTCGCCGGGATCAAGTCGAGCGACCCGCTCGCGCTGGCGCCGTTCGCCGCCCTCACCGGCGTCGTCGGCCTGGGCTGGCTGAGCGGCATCCTGCGCGCGGACGCGTTCATCTCGCCCGCGGGCACCGGCTCGATGTACCTGACCGCGACCTCGCGGGTCAGCTACGGCCTGGCGCGCAACCGGTACTACCCGGGCATCTTCGGCAAGGTCGACAGCCGCGGCATCCCGTGGTTCGGCATGGTCGTCGGGTTCTTCGCCGGCCTGATCTTCACGTTCCCGTTCCCCAGCTGGCACTCGCTGGTCGGCCTGGTCACCAGCGCCAGCGTGCTCATGTACGCGGGCGCGCCGCTGTCGCTTGGCGCGTTCCGTAGCCGGCTCCCCGGGGCCGACCGGCCGTTCAAGCTGCCCGGCGCGGCGGTCATCTCCCCGCTCGCGTTCATCATCTCCGGCCTGCTCGTGTACTGGTCAGGCTTCGAGACGATCTGGAAGCTGGGCGTCGCGATCGTCCTCGGCTACGTCCTGATCCTCTTCTACAGCGCGGACCGTCCGGAGCTGGCGAAGATCGACTGGGTCAAGTCGTCCTGGATCGGCGCCTACCTGCTCGGCATGGGCATCATCTCCTGGCAGGGTGCCTACGGGCCGCAGAACACCGGCCGCCTGGCCTACCCCTGGGACATCCTGGTGGTCGCGGTGTTCAGCCTGGCGATCTACTACTGGGCGGTCAGCAACGCGCTCAGCACCGAGGAGATCGAGGCCAAGATCGCGGCCCAGTCCGCGACAAGCGAGTCAAGCGCCGACGAGCCCGAGCCTGAGGCAGCCGCCTAGGCTCTGCTCGCCGTCCAGTTAACCCTCGAGGCGGACCCGTCCCCGGCCCCCAGCCGGGTACGGGTCCGTCTCACTGTCCCGGTCCGCCCCGGCTGCGCCCGTAGCGGCAAAGGACCCGGCCAACGATCCTGTCCGCGGGGACCGGGCCGAACCGGGAGCTGTCCGAGGCCCCTGGCGCCCCCGGGTTGTCCGATTCCAGCCACCAGCCGCCGTCGACCCGGCGGGCGGCCCGCTTGACCAGCAGCAGTCCCGCCCGGGACGGGTGCCAGGCCAGCACGACCTGGCCCGGGCGGATCCGCCGGGTCCTGCGGGCGATCAGCCAGTCACCGGGGCGCAGCGACGGCCGCATCGAGTCCTCGGCCACCTCGACTCGAAGCAGGGGCCACCTGCTGGTGCCAGCCCCGGGGCCTTGCGATGTCACAGCCACGGAAGGCCAGCCTACGGCCGGCGCGGGCCAGTTCACATCCGGTCGCCCCGGGCAGAGTAGTGTTCGCAAGAGCACCGTAGTTGACTGCACGGAGGAAGGGAACCAATGAGGTTGCTCACCCGTCTGCTCGCCCCGAAGGCCATCGCCCACGCGCACTGTGACCTTCCCTGCGGGGTCTACGACCCGGCTCAGGCCCGGATCGAGGCGGAGTCGATCAAGGGGATCGCCCAGAAGTACGCCAGCAACGAGGACCCGGTCTTCCGGGCGCGCGCGCTGATCATTAAGGAGCAGCGTTCCGAGCTCGTCAAGCACCACCTGTGGGTGCTGTGGACGGACTACTTCAAGGCGCCGCACTTCGAGAAGTACCCGCAGCTTCACCAGCTTTTCAACGAGGCGACGAAGCTGGCGGGCGCGTCCGGCACCAAGGGCAGCATTGACGTGTCCACCGCCGACGCTCTGCTGGCCAAGATCGACGAGATCGCCAAGATCTTCTGGGAGACCAAGCAGGCCTAGTATTGCCCGGTGGCGCGGATCCTCGCGCCGCCAGCGAGCTTCCACGCAGGCGTGGCGGCATCGCCCTATTCGACGGGCGACGGCGCCACGCCTGCAGCGTTACTACCGGGCATTTGCCCGAAATGAGCACCGCCGCAGCCACATTACAGCCGCTTTGACCAGCGCTTTCACTCGCAGCGAAACGAAACGGGCTGGTGCCGTCTCCCCGACCATCGGCGGATGACGGTAAGTTGCACTCAGTGGCCGGCCGCTCGCCGCCGACCCCGCACTACTGATCGAAGACGGAGCGACGTGACCGAAGACACCGCGGCCGCTACGGCACTGCCGGGCCGATCGACAGCCCCGCAGCACCGTGAGCCGGCCGACTACGTGCAGGTGCGCATGCCCGCCGAGGGCGCGTACCTGTCCGTGCTGCGCACGGCAGCCGCCGGCCTGGCGGCACGGCTTGACTTCACGCTGGACGAGATCGAGGACCTGCGCATCGCGATCGACGAGGCCTGCGCGATGCTCCTGAACCAGGCGATCCCTGGTACCGACCTGGAGTGCGTGTTCGAGCTGGGCACAGATCAGGTGACGATCACCGTTTCAGTAGTAGCGGCGCAGCCACGGATGCCCGCCAGGGACACGTTCGCCTGGACGGTGCTCTCCGCCCTCGCCGGGACCGTCGACTCTCGGCTCGGGCCGGAGGACAGGGTCTCGATCGTACTGGCCAAGCGCCGTGGCGTATCGGGGTAACGGTGAGCGGCGATTACGAGGTTCAGGTGACCGAGGAAGAGTTCGAGGTAACGGTGGAAGAGGAGGAGATCCCGCCACCGCCGCCCCGCACTGAGCACTCGGCCCCTGACCGCACACAGGCACGCGAGCTCTTCGAGAGGCTCACCGTGCTCCCGCTCGAGGACCCGGAGCGTGCTCGCATCCGGGCCACCCTGGTCGAGTTGCACCTGCCGCTGGTGGAGTACCTCGCCCGGCGCTTTCGCAACCGCGGGGAGTGGCTCGATGACCTCACCCAGGTCGCCACGATCGGGCTGATCAAGTCGATCGACCGGTTCGACCTGGAGCGGGGCGTCGAGTTCTCCACCTACGCCACCCCGACGATCGTCGGCGAGATCAAGCGGCACTTCCGCGACAAGGGCTGGGCGGTCCGGGTACCGCGGCGCCTGCAGGAGCTGAAGCTGTCGCTGACCAAGGCGATCGGCGACCTCGCGCAGCGCGAGGGCCGGGCGCCTACCGTCAGCGAGCTCGCACAGCACCTGCAGATGTCGGAAGAGGAGGTCCTCGAGGGGCTAGAGTCCGCTAACGCGTACTCCACGGTCTCGCTCGACGCCCCCGATTCCGGCGACGAGGACGCGCCCGCCGTGGCCGACTCGCTCGGGATGATCGACGAGGCACTCGAGGGAGTCGAGTACCGCGAGTCGCTCAAGCCGCTGCTCGAGCGACTGCCACCGAGGGAGAAGAAGATCCTGCTGCTGCGCTTTTTCGGCAACATGACACAGTCGCAGATCGCGGCCGAGCTCGGCATCTCCCAGATGCACGTGTCGCGGCTGCTGGCACGGACGCTGACCCAGCTCCGTGATGGCCTGACGGTCGACGACTAGGGCGGGCTTGCGCACCCTAGCGGCGAGCCGCGCTCTTCTTCTTCCTGGAGGCCGAATTCCCGGAGGCGTTCTTGGCGGCGGCGGCGTTCTTGGCGGCGGCGGCGTTCTTGGCGGCGGCGGGGGCCTTCTTGGCGGCCACGGGGGCCTTCCGCTCCGCGGCAGCCGGAGCGTTCCTGGCCGGGCCAGCGGCGGCCTGGCTGGCGGTATCGGGCCGGGGACGGGCCAGCGCCTTGAGGCTGGCCGGGTGCAGCAGCCCGGCCAGTCCCGCGAGGGCAAGGACCATCGTCGGCAGGCCCCAGTCCAGCCGATGGGCCTGGAGCAAGATGATGGCGAGCAGCCCGCACCCCAACTGGGTCATGACCCCAGGGGTGCGGCTCCACGGCCGGGCCCTGGCGATCGCGCTGGCGATCGCGGCGATGAGCGCCACCGTGATGAACTCCGTCACCGCCAGCCCAACCCCGGACGAGGCTCGGTAAGAGTGCCCGCTCGCCGCCTCCGCCACCTGGGCCACGGCCACCGCGAACAGCCCAATTGCCTCAAGGGCCTGCGCGACCGCGGCGACGCGCAGCATGGGCGGGGCACCGGCGGCATAGATTGAACGCATACCCACTAGTCTGGCACCCTTCCGCACACCGTTAGCCTGAGCACGTGCGCGCGTTGCTGATTCTGAACCCACGCGCGACTTCCATGACCGGCAACCTGGCCGGCCAGGTGGTCCGCGAGCTCGGCGCCAGCCTCGACCTGCGAACCGCGCAGACAAAGTATCGCGGCCACGCCCGCGAGCTTGCCGCGGACGCTGCCCGACAAGGGTATGAGCTGGTCATCATCTTCGGTGGTGACGGCACCGTCAACGAGGTCGTCAACGGGCTGATGGCCGTGACGGCCGACCGGGCAGCAGGCGCCGGCGCGGCCAGCGGCGAGGCCTTCGCCGACGACCCCGTCCTGCGGGCCAGGCCCGCGATCGCCATCATTCCCGGCGGCGGCGGCAACGTCCTGGCCCGTACCCTTGGCATTCCGGTCGACCCCAGCACGGCCACCACCCGCATCGTGCGGGCGATCCGCTCCGGTCGCACTCCCCGCATCATCGGCCTGAGCCTGGCCAGCAGCCCCGGCGTAGCCCACGAGCGCTACTTCACCTTCGCGGCCGGCCTGGGCCTTGACGCCGAGGTGGTCGCCGACGTCGAGCGCGCCCGCGCCAGCGGCCACCAGTCGTCGCCCCGGCTGTACATGCGGACCGCGCTGCGCCGCTACTACACCGCGACCGACCGGAGCAAGCCCGCCCTCACCTTGCACATTCCCGGCCACTTCCCGACCCCCGGCCTGTTCATGGGGGTCGTCACGAACAGCTCGCCGTGGACCTACGTCGGCAACCTGCCGCTGCTCACGGTGCCGCACGATGGCCCGGCTGGCATCTTGAACTCCGGCATCGACGTGTTCGGCCTGCGCCGGCTGCGCACCCTGACCACGCTCGGCGCGCTGCACCAGATGATGCACTCCAACTCCACCCCGCCGGGCGGGCCTGACGTGCTCACGATGGCCGAGCTGATGGCGCTGACCTTCAGCGCGGACCGTCCGATCGCGTTCCATATTGACGGGGAGTACCTGGGCGAAGTGGAGAGAGTTGCCTTCACGTTCATCCCGGATGCGCTGCGTGTCATCGCGTTAGCCGTAGCGTTACAGCCTAGGCCAGTTGTGATCGAGACGACATCGAAATCCGCAAGACGTTTGCCGTGCCCCCTTGCGCTGGACCAGCCCTATTGAGAGGCTAGATCTGGTGCTCAAGGGAGTCGGTACCCCCGCGTGCTCATGCACGATCAGCACGGGACGGGTCACGGCTCGCTAGGCCAGCCGGCTACCGCCCGTTACGCGGGTGCGGCTGAGCTGGCGCCAACAAAGATCGGGAACAACCAACGTTTCCTGACATATCGCCAAGCTCGTGAAATACTTCACAAGCAACGAGTGGCGCTCAGCGGAGCTTACCAGGGACCGCGCCGCGCCAAGAAGGAGTGGAATCATGGACTGGCGCCACGTTGCCGCCTGTCGTGAGGTGGATCCTGAGCTGTTCTTCCCGATCGGGAACAGCGGGCCCGCGCTCCTGCAGATCGAGGAAGCCAAGCAGGTGTGCCGGCGTTGCGCGGTCACTGAGGACTGCCTTCGGTGGGCGATTGACTCCGGCCAGGATGCCGGGGTCTGGGGTGGCCTGAGCGAGGACGAGCGCCGGGCGGTTAAGCGCCGCACGCTCCGGTTGCGCGCCCGCGCCAGCGCCAGCGTCTGACTGGCACCCTCTGACTGGCAGCGCTTAGCTGGCAGCGCCTGACTGGCAGCGCCTGACTGGCAGGGCCGGCCGCGTTACCTGGCCGGCGGCTCATAGCGGATGGGGAGGTCGACCACCGCGACGGTGCCGCCGCCAGCACGAGGGGTAATGCTCAGCTGGCCGCCAAGCTCGGCTACCACGAGTGTTCGCACGATCTGCAGGCCCAGGCTGGTAGACGACTCCAGGTCGAAGTCTGCCGGGATCCCGGCGCCGCTGTCGCTCACCGTCACCGTCAGCTGCTCAGGGGCCCGAGCGGCCCGGACCTCGATCATCCCGTCCATATTCCGGTAAGCCGGCGCCCCGAAGCCGTGCTCCAGGGCGTTTTGCAGCAGTTCGGTCATCACCATGGCGAGCGGGGTCGCCACCGCGGCGGGAAGCACGCCGAACTGGCCGGTGATCTTCGGCGTCACGCGTACCTCGGGCCCGGCGACCTCCCCGGCCATCATCGCGACCCGCTCGGCGATGTCGTCGAAGTCGACGATCTCTTCCGGCGCGTGCGACAGGGTCTCGTGCACGATCGCGATCGACCCGACGCGCCGGACCGCCTCCTCAAGCGCGGCCCTGGCCTCGGGCGCCTGCAGCCGCCTGGCCTGCAGCCGCAGCAGCGCGGCGACCGTCTGCAGGTTGTTCTTGACCCGGTGGTGGATCTCCCTGATCGTCGCTTCCTTGGTGAGCAGCTCGCGCTCCCTGCGGCGCAACTCGGTCACGTCCCGTACCAGGATGAGCGCCCCCGTCCGCTGGCCGCTGACGATCAGCGGAATGGAGCGGAGCTGCACCACCGCGCTGTTGCCGTCGATCTCCGTCTCCCGCGGGGCGCGGCCGCGGGCCACCAGCATCAGCGACTCATCGATCGGCTCGCCTGCCTGGCTGGCCTTGGTCAGCTGCGCGCTGGCACTGGCCAGCTCCGTGCCGAGCAGGTCCGCGGTCAGGCCAAGGCGGCGGTAGGCGGACTGTGCGTTCGGCGACGCGTACGTCACGCGCCCCGAGCTGTCCAGGCGCAGCAGCCCGTCACCGACCCTGGGCGAGCGAACCAGGCTGGCGTCCTGCCCGGGGTAGGGAAAGGTGCCCTCGGCCACCATGCGCGCCAGGTCGTCGGCACCTTGCAGGTAGGTCAGCTCGAGGCGGCTCGGGGTGCGGGCCGAGTTGAGGTTGGTGGAGCGCTCGATGACCGCGATCACCTGGCCGTTCCTGGTCACGGGGATGGCCTCCGCCCGCACTGGGACGCCCGAGGTCCAGTCTGGGTCGCTCTCCCGCCAGATCCGCCGCTCGGCCCGCGCGATGTGCAGCAGCGCCCGCTCTCCCGGGCCGGTCACCGAGCCCACGACGTCGTCGGGGAAGGACGTGGGACCCGTCGTCGGCCGCATCTGCGCCACCGCCACCCAGCTCGAAGAGGCCTGTCCTGCCGGGCTCCGCACCGGGATCCACAAGATGAGGTCGGCGAACGACAAGTCCGCAAGCAACTGCCAGTCAGACACCAGCGAGTGCAGCCATTCCAGGTCGGGATCGGTAAGGCTGGAGTAGCTCCTGGCTAGGTCCGCAAGCGTAGGCACGCCTCCCATGATGACACGCCAGCATACGTGCCGGCTGGGACCACACGGATGGGAAACACGCACGAAATTTTCCCTTCAGCCCACGACCTGGCATTATTCGCCCATGGAGGGTTCGTTTGATCCGCTTGCCCGGCTACGGGAGCACGCGGCCGCCCGGGCAGCGGCGGGGCTAGGCCGCGGGCTCGTCGCGCGCTCGGCCGAGGGTGCGCTACTCGACCTGGCGTCCAACGACTACCTAGGGCTGTGCGGGGATCGGCGGCTGGCCGAGGCGGCCGCGCGGGCCGCCCGCACCTGGGGCACAGGCTCGACCGGATCACGCCTGGTGACTGGCACCACCGCCCTCCACGAGGAGCTGGAGGCTGACCTGGCCAACTTCACTGGCGCCGCGTCCGCCCTGGTGTTCTCCTCGGGCTACCTCGCCAACCTCGCGGCGATCACCGCCCTCGCGGCGGCGATCACGCCGGCCGACCCGCGCGATGGCGTGCTGATCGTCTCCGACGAGGGAAACCACGCCTCGCTCATCGACGGCTGCCGGCTGGCGAGGGGGCGGGGCACCCGCCTTCAGGTGACGCCGCACGCGGACGTGGCCGCGGTCAGGCGGGCGCTGGGCGAGCGCACCGAGCGGGCCGCGCTCGTGATCACCGACGCCGTGTTCTCGGTCGCCGGTGACCTGGCCCCGGTCGCCGAGCTGCACGCCCTTGCCCGCGAGCACGGCGCGCTGCTGCTGGTGGACGAGGCCCACTCGCTTGGCGTCGCCGGCCAGGGCGGGCGCGGGGTAGTCCACGCGGCGGGCCTGGCCGCCGAGCCGGACCTGGTGCGGACGGTCACGCTGTCCAAGTCCCTGTCCGGCCAGGGCGGTGCCGTACTCGGGGCCCCCGAGGTCCGGCAGGCGCTGATCGACATCGGGCGCGGCATGATCTTCGACACGGGCCTCGCGCCGCCCAGTGTGGGCGCGGCCCGCGCGGCCCTCGGCATCCTGCGCGACAACCCGGAGCTTCCGGCGATGGCCCGGCAGGCAACCAGGCGGCTGACCGCGATCGCGGCCGATCTCGGCCTCGTGACGACCGCACCGCAGGCCGCGGTGGCCTCGGTTATCCTGGGCGATCCGGAACTTGCGGTGGCCGCCAGGCAGACGTGCGCCGACCATGGAGTGAACGTCGGGTGCTTCCGTCCGCCGTCCGTCCCGGTGGGCGGAGCCTGCCTCCGGCTGACAGGAAGAGCCTCGTTGGCAGAAATTGACTTCGCTACAGCGTCGCGCGCACTGGCCGCGGTGAGGGATCATAGCCGGATACCCGAAAAAAGCGGAGGGAGGGCACCATGACCGTGTCACCGATCCCGGCTGCGGACGAACCGGCACCGATCCCGATTCCGGCTGTCGTTTCCGGTACGTCCCGACCCGGCCTGGTCCACCCCGGCACCCCCAGCACCGGAACGGCGAGGCCGCCGGCCTCCGCCCTGGCGAACAGCGCCCCGGCCGACTTGCGGCTGCCAAAGTACTACCAGGTAAAAAAGCAGCTCCTGGACCTGACCTCGGCGATGGCGCCGGGCAGCCCCGTGCCACCAGAGCGGGAACTCGCCCGGCAATACGAGACGTCGCGGACCACCGTCCGGCAGGCGCTCGCGGAGCTGGTCGTCGAGGGACGACTGCTGCGCATGCAGGGCAAGGGCACGTTCGTGGCCAAGCCCAAGGTGGCTCAGGTGCTTGAGCTAGCCAGCTACACCGAGGGAATGCGGCAGCACGGCCTGCACCCGCAGACCAGGATCCTCGACGTCGGCTACGTGACAGCGGACGACTACCTGGCCAACCTGCTCGGCATCCGGACCGGCGGCCGCGTGCTGCGGCTGCACCGGCTCCGGCTGGCCGACGGCGAGCCGATGTCGATCGACACCTCGCACCTGCCCGCGCGTCGCTTCCCCGGCCTGCGCAAGCAGCTTGAGCGACACGCCTCGCTGTATGAGACACTGCGCACTGACTACGGCATTCACCTCGCCGAGGCGGAGGAGACGATCGAGACCGTGCTGGCCGACCCCCATGGCGCCCAGCTTCTCGGCGTGGATCCCGGCATCCCGCTGCTGCTGCTGTCCCGGCATGCGATCGACTCCACTGGCCAGCCGGTCGAATGGGCACAGTCGTGGTACCGCGGTGACCGGTACAAGTTCGTGACCCGCCTGAAACGGAACGCCATCGAGTGACCGTTTCCTCCGCTTCACCTCTCCGCTCATTGGGGGCCAGCCTCACTGGCCCCAGGGGCATCCTCGTCATCACCGGCACCAGTACGGGCGTCGGGAAGACGGTCGTCACCGCTGCGATCGCGGGCCTGGCGAGCGCGGCCGGCAGGTCAGTCACCGTGGTGAAGCCCGCCCAGACGGGCGTTGACCCCGCTGCTCCGGATGAATCCGACGTCCCAGATGCCGATACCGTCACCCGGCTGTCCGGCGTGACCGACACCCACGAGCTGGCTCGCTTCCCCGATCCGCTGTCCCCGGAGGCCGCCGCCCGCAGGTCAGGCCGGCCGCCGCTGGACGTCGAGGCGGCCGCCGACTACATCGTGAAGCTGGCGGCCGAGCGCGACCTGGTCCTCGTCGAGGGCGCGGGCGGCCTTCTCGTCCGCTATGACCCGGCCGGGCACACCCTCGCCGACCTGGCGATCGCCCTGGCTCGCCGGTCCCCAGGTGCCAGCCGGCCTCCCAGTGCCGCGGCCGACGCAGGCGCCAGGGCCGGCGCGGGTCACGAGCCGGCCGTCTCGGTCCTCATCGTCGCGGCAGCCGGCCTGGGCACGCTCAACCACACCGCGCTCACCGCCGAGGCGCTGCGCGCCCGCGGCCTGTCCTGCGCCGGCGTCGTCATCGGCAGCTGGCCGGACCGTCCCGGCCTGGCCGAACGGGAGAACCTGGCGGACCTGCCGGTGGCCGCGGGCGCGCCGCTGGCCGGCGTTCTCCCCGAGGGCGCGGGCGCCCTCGGCCGCCAGGAGTTCCTCGACCTGGCCCGCCGCGGCCTTACCCCAGCCCTCGGTGGCACCCGCGACCATCGCGCCGCATTACCGTCCGGCGCCGCATTACCGTCTTGCGCCGCTGGCGGCCTGCAACGTGGGCCTGCGCGGCAGTCCAGTCCCGCTCGGCGGCGACTTCACCCCTGCGCGGCCGCAGCGGTGCGTCATCACTGCCAGGCAATCTTGCCCGCGCGGTCACAGCGCTGCTGCCCTGGCGTACCCCATGACGCATCGCGTACCTTAGCCCACCGCAGCGCTGCGTCACCGCTGTCCCACAGCCACCGGCCCACCGCAGCGCTGCGTCACCGCTGTCCCGCAGCCACCGGCCCACCGCAGCGCTGCGTCACCGCTGTCCCGCGGCCACCCAGCTCACGACGCTCGTGCGCCACCACTGCCACCTAGGCCACCAGGCGACCCCTCGCGCCCTCACTCGGCCACCAGGCGACCCCTCGCGCCCTCAACCCGATCCGGCAACGCGCGGCGGGAGGGCGGCCTCCGGGCGCAGGCAATGCCGGCAAATCAATCATGGTTATTGCCTAAATCACGGACTCGTCGGACTATGGGAAACAACCTACGTGACATCCGTCACAACCGATACCTAGCAGGAGTTCGCGATGGCCGAGTCCCCCGAGCCTTCAGCCGCCACGCAAGCACCGCGCCCGCCATCTCCCCTCGCCAGTCACCCGCTCAGGTCGCTGCTCATTGCGATCCTGGTGCTCGCGACGATCCTCGGCACCCTCATCGTGCCGATCTACGACAGCGTCACCCCCCGCGTTGGCGACTTCCCATTCTTCTACTTCTACCTGCTCATCTTCATGCCAGCCGTGGCGATCGTGCTGTGGATCGTCTCCCTCCTGCAGAAGGGCCTGACGAAATGAGCCACGTCAACGCGACCACCTTCACGATCGTCGTCGCCGCGTTCGTCCTCATCACCGGCATCGGCTTCGGGGCGTCCCGGTGGCGGCGGGCCTCGGACATGATGCACCTGGACGAGTGGGGCCTGGGCGGCCGGGGGTTCGGCACGTTCATCACGTGGTTCCTGCTCGGCGGCGACCTCTACACGGCCTACACGTTCATCGCGGTCCCGGCCCTGGTGTACGCGTCCGGCTCGATCGGTTTCTACGCCGTGAGCTACACGATCATGGCCTACCCCATCGCGTTCATCTTCCTGCCCCGGCTCTGGTCGGTCTCCCGGGTGCACGGGTACGTCACCCCGGCCGACTTCGTCAAGGGCCGGTACGGCTCTCGCGGCCTGTCCCTGTCGATGGCCGTCACCGGGATCCTGGCCACGATGCCCTACATCGCCCTGCAGCTCGTTGGCATCGAGGCCGTGCTTTCCGTGATGGGCGTGGGCACCACCGCGACCAACACGTACGTGAAGGACCTGCCGCTGTTCATCGCCTTCCTGGTGCTGGCGATCTACACCTACTTGTCCGGGCTGCGCGCCCCGGCCGCGATCTCGTTCGTGAAGGACACGCTCATCTACGTGTTCGTCATCGTGGCCGTCTTCTACATCCCGACCAGGCTGGGGGGCTGGGGCCACATCTTCGGCTTCGCCCAGGCGCACTACACCGCCATCAACCCGGCCACCAAGAAGCCCAACGGCACGTTCATTCCCACCGCCAAGAAGACCGGCTCGACGGAGATCGACTTCGCCACGCTGGCCCTCGGCTCGGCGCTCGCCCTGTTCGTCTACCCGCACGTCATCACCGGGACGCTCGCGGCCAGGCGGCGCGCCGCGATCAAGCGGAACATGTCGTTCCTGCCCGCCTACAGTGTGCTACTGGCCCTGATCGCGCTGCTTGGCTACATGGCCATCGCTGACCCGGTCACCGCGGCCAACGTCAAGAAGGCGGGCAACACCCAGCTGGCCGTGCCCTACCTCTTCCAGCACATGTTCCCGAGCTGGTTCGCCGGGATCGCCTTCGCCGGGATCATCATCGGCGCCATGGTGCCCGCCGCGATCATGTCGATCGGCGCGGCCAACCTGTTCACCCGCAACATCTTCGTCGAGTTCTTCAAGTCCGACGCCTCGCCCCGGCTGCAGACCCGCATGTCCCAATGGGCATCACTGGTGGTCAAGTTCGGCGCCCTGCTGTTCGCGATCGAGCTACCCCACACGTTCTCCATCAACCTCCAGCTGCTCGGCGGCATCTGGATACTCCAGACGTTCCCGACCCTGGTCGCTGGCCTGTACACCCGCTGGTTCCACCGCTGGGCGCTGCTGCCAGGCTGGCTGGCCGGGATGATCTTCGGCACGATCGCCGCCTATAAGACCGCCTCACCGACCGCGTCGCACTGGGCGGCGTCGTCCGACATCGTGTGGGGCTTCACGCTCTACATCGGCTTCAGCGCGCTCGTCCTTAACGTGGTGATCTCGGCCATCCTCACGCTCATCCTGCGCGCGGCCAAGGTGCCAGAAGGTCGCGACGAAACGCTGCCCCACCAGTACACCGCCGAGGCGGAGGACTCGCCCGCCCCCGCACCCGCCGGCGTCGGTGCCGCCTAAACCAGGTCGGCGGGGCGCCCAAGAGCGCCCCGCCGACCGAGTGCGGCTTGGTCTTTAGCCGCACGGGATGCACTGCTAACGTGCCAGACGTGACAATGCGAATATCCGGCCACGGCGGCAATCACGTTGTTGAGGTTGCCCAGGCCCACGGGGTGAACGTCATGTTCACCCTGTCGGGCGGTCACGTCTTCCCGCTGTATGACGCGGCCGTCAAGGGGCCGGTGCCGATGCGCCTGATCGACGTGCGGCACGAGCAGACGGCCGTGTTCGCCGCCGAGGCGACCGCGCGCCTCACCCGCGATCCCGGGCTGGCCGTGGTCACCGCCGGCCCGGGGGTCACCAACGCGGTCAGCGCGGTAACCAGCGCGCACTTCAACGGCGCGCCGCTGGTAGTGATTGGCGGCCGCGCCCCCGACTACCTGTGGGGCTCGGGCGCGCTGCAGGAGATGGACCACGTGCCGCTGCTCACCCCGATCACCAAGCGCGCCCTGACGGTGCACGACAAGGCCCGGATCGCCGCCAGCGTGGACGAGGCCTTCACCCTGGCGGCCACGCCCCGTCGTGGCCCGGTCTTCCTCGACTTCCCCCTCGAGGCGATCTTTGACCAGGCCGATTCCGAGATTCCCCAGCCAGAACGTCCCCATCCCGCGGCCGCGCAGGCCGCGCTGATCTCCGACGTGGCCGACCTGGTCGCGACCGCCCGCCGTCCCGTGCTCATCCTCGGCTCCGACGTGTGGCTCGGCCGCGCCGAGGCCGCCGCGCGGGCCTGCGCCGAGGAACTGCGGCTGCCGGTGATCACCAACGGGCAGGCACGCGGCGTGCTGCCCGCGGGGCACGAGTTGCTCGTGACCCGGGCAAGGGGGCTGGCCCTCGCCCAGGCCGACCTGGTGATCGTCGTCGGCACGCCGCTGGACTTCCGGCTGAGGTACGGGAAGTTCGGCCCGGCGGAGGAGCCCGCCGCGGTCGTGCACGTGGCCGACTCGGCCGCCGGGCTTGCCACCCACGTGCCGCTGGCCGCCGCGGTGGCGGGGAACCTGGCGGCCTTCTTCACCGGCCTCGCCGGGATGGCCGGCAGGCGGGGGATGGAGGCGGGCTGGCTGTCGGGGCTGCGGGACGTGGTGGCCTCGTCGCTGGCTCGCGACGCGCCGCTGCTCGCTTCGCAGGCCGACCCGATCCACCCGGTGCGGATCTACGGTGAGCTGCTCCCGTTGCTGGCCGACGACGCGGTCGTCATCGGTGACGGCGGGGACTTCGTATCCTTCGCGGGACGGCACGTCGAGCCCGCGGGACCCGGGGGATGGCTGGATCCCGGCCCGTTCGGATGCCTGGGAACGGGGATGGGCTACGCGGCCGGGGCACGGGTGGCCCGGCCGTCGTCCCAGGTGGTCTTGCTCCTCGGGGATGGCGCGGCGGGGCTGTCGCTGATGGACGTGGACACGCTCGTGCGGCACAAGCTGCCGGTGGTGATCGTGTGCGGCAACAACGCCGGCTGGGGCCTGGAGAAGTGGCCGATGCGCGCGCTGTACGGCTACGACGTGGCGGCCGACCTCACGCCGCGCACCCGGTACGACGAGGTCGTCCGGGCGCTGGGTGGCGCGGGCGAGATGGTCACGTCACCGGCGGAGATCGGCCCGGCGCTGCGCCGGGCGTTCGATTCCGGCGTCCCCTACCTGGTCAACGTCATCACCGATCCCGACGTCGAGTACCCGCGGACGACCACGGGGGTGTGACGGGCGCGGGCCGCGCCAGGAAGGGCCGCTAGGCCTGGGCGCGGGCCACGAGGCGGCTGAGCGCCTCGACGACGGCCGGGTCGTACTCCGCCGCGGTGTCCAGGCGCAGCCGCCCGACCGCGGCCGCCGCCCGGCTGGGCTCCATCGAGCTGCCGACCAGGTCGTCGAAGGCGTTAGCGGCGCGGATGATCCGGCTGCTGAGCGGCGGCACCACGTCCCGTCCGGCCGGGCGGGCCGGGTCGCTTTGCCGCCTGACGATGTCGGCCACCGCGTCAAGCACCCGGGCCTGCTGGATCACCTCGGCCCCGTACTCGGCGATGCGCCGCTGCTCCTCCCGGGTGACCAGGACGGTCGCGCCGCCCGGTATCGGCTCGCGCAGCGACAACTGCCCGATGTCGTGCATCAGGGCGGCGTACTCGAGCTCAAGCAGCGCGGCCTCTGGCATGCCGAGCTCGCGTCCCATGGCCACCGCGAGCTTGCTCACGCGGGCCGAGTGCCCGGCCTCGACGTAGCCGCCGATCTCGGTGACCCGGGCCAGCGCCCGCACGGTCTGCAGGTAGGTGGCCCGGATGCCGGCGAACCGGCGCAGCGCCACCTGGGTGACAAGCAGCGGCGCGGCGAACACGGCGACCGCGAACAGCCCCATGACCTCGGCCGCGAAGGCGATGAGCAGGGCGGACGCGCCCGTCGCCACGCCCAGCGGAAGCTGCACCCGCAACTCGTCGAGCAGCACCACACCGTAGCGGGCGCGCAGCGCGTCGGTCTGCACCAGCGCGGCTATGACCGCCTCGACCAGCCAGGCCAGGAACACCAGCGAGGCCATCACCGGCAGCGCCGACCACCAGTGGCCGCTGATCAGCGCGTTCGGCGCGAGCGGCCGGAAGATCGCCGCGACCACGGCCACCGCCACCAGTCGCGCCGCCATCGCGGTAAGCCTGGCCGGGCGGCCGACGGCCAGGTGCGGCAGCGCCCCGACCAGCATGCCGATCGCGGTGACCGCCACGACCTGCTGCATGCCCTGGTGCGCCGGCTGATCCTGGATCCGGATCAGCAGCGCGTAGGCCAGCGCGCCCGCCCCGGCTATCGGGGCCGCCTCGCGGTCACCGGGAAGGTTCAGCCGCAGCAGCTCGCCGAACGCGATCAGCGCGCCGAAGGCGAGCGCCGCGGGGACGTCGCTGACGCCGCCGACCGCGGTGCCGGCGACGGCCGCGATCAGTATCACGCCCGCCACGATGACCAGCAGCGACTGCCCGGAATCCAGGATCGGACGCGGATAGCCGCGTGCGGGGTACCGTCGCCCGGTCAGGGTCATCTACATGCTCTCGATGATCAGCGGCCCGGCCTGGCCGTCCGGCTGGGGAATGACCTCGGTGGCCAGGATGGCGTCTGGCTCGGTGGCCGGCTCCGGCCGGACCGGCTGCGGTCCCTTCCACCCGTCGCGGTCGATCGCGGCCACGAAGGCGTCCACGAAGGCCGGGTCGAACTGCTTCCCCGCCCACTTGCGCAGCTCGGCAATCGCCTCGGCGACGGGGCGAGCGTGGCTGTAGGACCGGGTGGACGTCATCGCGTCGAACGCGTCGGCGACCGCAAGCACCCGGGCGAACTCGGGTATCTCGTCTCCCGCCAGGCCCATCGGGTAGCCGCGGCCGTCGATCCGCTCATGATGGTGCATGATGCCGGCCAGCGCCTCGTCGAGGAAGCCGATGTCCCTGACGATGTCGAGGCCGCGCATCGGGTGCAGCTGGACGGCGGCGTACTCGTCGTCGGTTAGCTTGCCGCTCTTTTGCAGCACCGCCGTCGGCACCCCGAGCTTGCCGACATCGTGCAGCATGCCGGCGAAGCGGATCGCCTCCACCCGGTCCGAGCGCATGCCGATCTCCTTGGCGATCATGACCGATCCCTTGGAGACTCGCTCGCTGTGCCCCCTGGTGTAGAAGTCCTTGGTCTCCACCGCCTGGCACAGCGCGCTTACCGTCGCCTCGTACGCGCTCTGCTGGGCGGCGAACTGCGCCACCGCCCACCGGGCGACGAACAGCGGGATGAGCACGAGCACCGGGGTGAACGGGCCGAGCACGGTCCACAGCGCCGCGATGAGCACGCCGAGCGCGCCGTAGCCGACGTCGGTGACCAGCAGCTTGAGGCTGAGGCCCGTCGCGGGCGAGCGCGGCTCGCCCGCGACCCAGAAGACGCCCTGCAGCAGCGCGAAGTTGACGGCGACGTGCGCCACGGTCGCGGCCGCGTACGGGCCGATGATGCCGGGGAACGAGGTTGGTCCTGGCGTGCCCACGTGGCCGCCGAACAGCAGGAAGACCTCGCCGGCCAGGTAGGCGCTCACCATGTACATGGCGGTGTTGAACAGCCGCTGCATCGGGGACGGCCCGCGCCTGATGCCAAGCAGCGTGCAGCACGCGACGAGCGCCGCCCCCACCGGGCCGGCCAGCACCACGGCGGCCAGGCTCGCCACCGAGCTTGATGACCAGGCCAGGCTGCGCGACCTCAGCAGGGTCGCGGTGGACTCTGAGGCGGCAAGCAGCAGGCCAAGCGTGATGACCTCAGCCCAGTTCATCCCGCCAAACGGCCCCCGTGCCACCAGGGCGACGGCGACGACGACGACCACGGCGATGTACAGCCAGGCAATCCTGGAGAGCTTGCCCACGGTCCCCCCTCGCAGCCAGCGGCCGTTCACACGAGCCGCGAATCTCGCCGTCGTTACCCCCAAGAGACTCCGAAGCGAGCGGCCGGGAAGCCGTGACACGCTGGGGATGGCTTAACCCCGAACTCACGCGCTGACCCGCTCAGCCTGCCGAGTGCCTGCATTGGGACCGTCCTCCCTCGCATACAGGGCGACGGCAACCTGCTACATGCCGTCTATGACAGGATAACGTGGCGACGCGAATTCTCGCAGGCCCAAAGGCTGCTGTAAGCATACAGCCACAAACCGGCCACGAACAGTGCTAACCGGCACGTCGTAGCGGTTAAATAATCCCCGGTGTCCCTAGTCGGCTACTTCGATCTCGGCCTGGACCTGGCGGATGCGGACAAGGATCTTGCCACGCAGTTCCGCCGGGGCGGGGTCGCACCCGCAGTGCTTGGCCACGAGCTTCTTGACGACTTCCTCGAGGCCGAACTTCTGCAGGCACGGGCTGCACTCGTCGAGATGCTGCCTGATCTCCTCGCAGTCATGCTCGGACATCTCATTGTCGATGTAGGCGTAGACCTGCTCAAGCACTTCGCTACATGGCACCTCGTGGGGGTTTCCGCAGCTCATGCCCCCTCCTCCTTGGCCGTGCCACTCTGGTGAGACTCAGCGGCCTGCGCCCGGACCAGCCCGCGATCAGCCGCGTAGTCCTGAAGTTGCTCCCGAAGCTGGCGGCGGCCACGGTGCAGCCGTGACATCACGGTACCTATTGGCGTGCCCATGATGTCGGCAATTTCCTTATATGCGAAGCCCTCGACGTCGGCCAGGTAGACCGCGATCCTGAACTCCTCGGGCAGCCCTTGCAGCGCCTGCTTGATGTCGGAGTCGGGCAGTCGCTCAAGCGCCTCGGCCTCGGCCGACTTCAGCCCGTCCGAGGTGTGCGAGGCGGCCCGCGCGAGCTGCCAGTCCTCGACTTCCTCGGCCCCTGACCGCTGCGGCTCCCGCTGCCGCTTGCGGTAGGTGTTGATGAACGTGTTGGTCAGGATGCGGAACAACCAGGCCTTCAGGTTCGTGCCCTGCTGGAACTGGTGGAAGGACGCGTACGCCTTCGCGAACGTCTCCTGGACCAGGTCCTCGGCGTCAGCCGGGTTCCGCGTCATCCGGAGGGCTGCGGAGTACAGCTGGTCGAGGTACGGCATGACATCGGCCTCGAACCGCTCGCCGCGATCCTCGAGTGTCTCTGCGACGGGACCCACCCCCTCTCGGTTAACCTCGGCTGCCCGCTGCCGTGCTGGCTCCTGGGCAGGACCGTACGAGGATACCTGGCCCGCTCGTCCCGTACCCGGCCGGCACTCACTCCGGGGGGTAACGGGGGCGCTTCCGCCCGCAGGCGATAGCCGCGGGGCGCGCGAGTTGGGCCCCGAGGCGGGGACAGCAGGACTGACAGCCCGAGCGCGTCGCGCTACGAGCATGCCGTTGCGGGGTGGGGCGACAGCCATGACGCTTTCAACACGCCGTGCCAAGTCGTTATGCCCGCGATCAGCGCCGTGTACCTGAGTAGGGATGGATCGGCCCGACCTGGGAACTAATTAGACAGCGAGGGCGACTCGGACAATAGCCCACCAGGAGTTACTCGTGCAGGCTGGCGTCACCGCCGCACAGGAGGCCGGACTGGATGCGGCCTACTGGCGCTTTCATGATGCCGTCGCCCGGGCACAGCTCACCTCCTGGCTCGCCGGGCGGAGCCGGCTCCTGATCGACATCTCCGGGCCCGCGTCGCCCGCCGCCGCGCTGGCCACGTCGGCCGGGCACAAGGTGCTGCGGGTCACGGACCCCAAGGACGCGGTGGCGGCCGGGACGCAGGCAGCCGGGCCGCCCGCCGCCGGGCCACGGGCAGCCGAGCCACGGGCAGCAGGGACGGGAACGGCCCTGGCACCGCCCGCGGCGGGCAACGCAGGCCCCGGGCGGCTGCGGACGGTCGCCGCGGACGCCAGCAGCCTGCAGTTCCTCGCGGACGGCTGCGCGGACGGCCTCATCGCCGAGGATCGCACGCTGTCCCGGCGGCTCGCGGCCGAGGCGCTGGTCACCGAGGTCTGCCGGGTGCTGCGACCGGGCGGCCGGGTGCTCGCCTCCGTCGACTCGCTCACCCGCGGCATGTCCGTGCTAGCCGAGCAGAATCACTGGCCGCACCTGATTGACCTCCCGCACGCCGATGTCGTGCTCGTCCCTTGGCCCGATGGCCTTATTACCAGGTGCTATGGCACGGAGCAACTGCGCGAGCTGTTCACCTCCACGGGATTCGAGGTGAACTGGATACGCCCGCGCACGGTGCTCTCCGCCTCGACGGTCGGCTACCTGCTCGCCCGGGACCCGGGCAGCTTCAAGCGCCTGGTCGAGGCGGAACTTCGCACAAGCGCCGACGACTCGGTGGGTGGCCAGCTAGTCATCTCCGCCACCAAGAAGTCGTGATTGCTAGCGGCGCCTGCGGTCTCGCTTGGACTGGCAGCCGACGCAGCGCGGCGTCGTCGGCCGGGCCTCGAGCCGCCCGTCAGGTACCGGCTGGCCGCAGTCGACGCACTTGCCGTAGCTGCCGTCCTCCACCCTGGCCAGGGCCGCCATCACCTCGATCCGCTGGCCGCGGACGGACTCCACCGCGGCATCGCACCGGTCGGCCTCGGTCAGGTTGGCACCGGCGTCGCCCGCCTCAATGCCACCACCCCGCGCCCGCGGATGCTCCGCCTGCAGCACGACGATTGACCGCTCCAGGTCATCACGCAACGCCTCAAGAGCCTTGCGGGCGACGCTAATCTCCACTGAATTCCTCGCCTCCTGTCCAGAAAAGCCCGATTAGCGCGGTAGACGCCGCGCCGCGCTGGCTACCTGGAACTCAGAACAGGGACGGGCCGTCCTGCTGCCCGGAACCTGACCCTTGAGCCCGGCTGCCCTTGTCGGCCGGCTTCCCCGGCGGAGCTCCCGGCGGCAGCGGCTCGATGAGGTCCGGGCCGTTGTTCCTGACGGAATTGACGGCCGTAGAAACGGGGCGGGACGTCAGCCCGCCCGTGCTTGACGAAGTCGCGGGAAGCATCATCGCCATCAGCAGGCCTTTGTCGTTATTCGCCGGGTCAAGCCAGTCGTTCCAGCTGTCCCTGGCGATCATCAGCGGCGTCCGGTCATGGATCTTGCCGATTTCATCGGGCGCGTCCGTCGTGATAATCGACGCCGTCCACAGCCAGGCGTCCTCGTCCTCCGGGGGCACCGCGCCGTTTCGCCACAGCTCGTAGATGCCCGCGAACGACAGGACGCCACCATCGTCCGGGTAAATGAAAAAGGGCTGCTTGACCTTCTTGTCGGCCGACGCCTGCCACTCGTAGTAGCCGTCGGCCGGTATGAGGCAGCGCCGCCGCTTGAACGCGCTGCGGAACGCCGGCTTGACCGCGACCGTCTCGGCGCGCGCGTTGATCAGCCTGGCGCCGCCCGATGAGTCCTTCGCCCAGGACGGGACCAGCCCCCAGCGCAGCAGCCGCAGCTCCCGCGCGGGCTTGTCCTCGTCCGAGGCGACTTCCGCGCTCCCGGCGGACGCGTCGGCCCGCGGCGCGTGCTCGAGGACCGCGTAGATCCGCTTCGTCGGCGCGACGTTGTAGTCGGGCGCGCGGTCCTCGCCCACTCGGTCGCGCTCGACGGCGAACTCCTCGAGGAGCTCAAGCCGCTTTCGCGCCGAGACGAACCGACCGCACATGCCTCTTCCCCTTAGGAGGTCCTCTCGGACCGTGGTCCCCTATGCCCGGTAGAAACCGGATTGCCACTTCATAACCGCAAACCCATGCCGCCAAACATAAGCGCGCGTCGCCGGCGCTTCCGTTTCCGGCTGCCTGCCCGGTCCGCCCTCGTAACGAAGCCGCCGCCCGCGAGCGATAGCCTCAAGACTATGGACTCTGGCCGCTGGCAGACACCCTCAGCCCAGGGACCGGTGCACGCCAGGCTGCGGCTGCCCGGTTCCAAGTCGATAACCAACCGCGCCCTCGTGCTGGCCGCGCTGGGCGAGTCTCCGGCCGTCATCCGCGGCCCGCTGACGGCGCGGGACACGACGCTCGCCGTCGCCGCGCTGCGCGCGATGGGCTGCGCGATCGATGAGTTTGCCACGCACCTGGTCGTGCTGCCGGGAGTCCCCGACACCCCCGAGGTAGCGGTCGACGTGGGCAACGCCGGGACGGTGATGCGCTTCCTTCCCGCCGTCGCCGCGCTCACCCCGGCCGCCGTCAGCTTCGATGGCGACCCCCGGGCGCGCGAGCGGCCGGTGGGAGTGCTGCTGCAGGCGCTGCGGACGCTCGGCGTCTCGATCGACGACGGCGGCCGGGGCGCGCTGCCCTTCACCATCGGCGGCACCGGCAGCGTGCGCGGCGGCAGCGTGACGCTTGACGCGTCCGGCTCATCCCAGCTTGTCTCCGGCCTGCTGCTCGCGGCGCCCCGGTTCGACGAGGGCGTCGAGGTACGCCATGAGGGCCCGCCGGTCCCGTCCATCCCGCACATCGAGATGTCGGTGGCCATGCTCCGCCGGGCCGGGGCGGAAGTCGAGTCGCTCGGCGGCCCGCGGCCCACCCGGTGGCGCGTCCGCCCCGGGCAGCTGGACCTAGGGCACTTCACCGTGGAGCCCGACCTGTCCAACGCCGGGCCGTTCCTGGCGGCCGCCCTGGTCACCGGGGGCACGGTGACCATCGCTGACTGGCCGGCCAACAGCCTGCAGGCCGCGGACGCGATCCTGGCGGTGCTCACTCAGGCCGGCGCGTCGGCCACGCTCGGCGACGACGGGCTGACGCTGACCGGCACAGGCGTGATCAACGGCATCGAGGCCGACCTGCGGGACATCCCCGAGCTGTGCCTGCCGCTTGCCGCGGTCGCCGCGCTCGCCTCAGGCCCGTCGCTGCTTACCGGGGTCGGGCATACCCGCGCTCAGGAGACGGACCGGCTCGCGGCCATCGCCAAGGAGATCAACGCCCTCGGCGGCGACGTCACGGAAAGCCCCGATGGGCTGGCGATCAGGCCCCGGCCGCTGCGCGCCGAGGCCGGCCGGCCCTGGGACAGCTACGACGACCACCGGATGGTGATGGCGGCGGCCGTCCTCGGCCTCGCCGTTCCCGGCATCGAGGTGCTCAACGTGGCGACCGTGGGCAAGACGTTCCCCGGCTTTCCCGCGCTGTGGACGGAGACGGTGTCCCCCGGTCAGGCGCCGGGCGCACCCGCGGGCACCTCCCCCGGCTCGGTGACCGCCACCTCGGCGGGCACTAACTCCGTCGGCGCCGCCTCCTGAAAAGGCGGGGAGCGTACCTCGACGAGGACGACGTACGGGTACGCGCGGGAAAGGGGTCTAGGCCGCGCACCCGGCGGCGTCCCGCGCACGAGGCAGCGCCCGAGGCCTTCGTCCTCACCGTCGACCGGGGCAGGTACGGCTGCCTGCTTGCGGACGGCGAGGTCGTGACCGCGATGAAGGCGCGCGAGCTTGGCCGCAACTCCGTCGTCGTGGGCGACCGGGTCGCGCTGGCGGGCGACACGTCCGGCGCGGCCGGGAGCCTGGCCCGGATCGTGCGCGTCGAGGAGCGCACCAGCGAACTGCGGCGCTCCCCCGATGACACCGACCCGGCCGAGCGGGTGGTGGTGGCCAACGCCCAGCAGATGCTGATCGTCTGCGCGCTCGCAGACCCGGAGCCGAAGACCAGGTTCATCGACCGCTGCCTGGTCGCCGCCTACGACGCGGGCCTTGAGCCGTTGCTGGTACTGACCAAGTCGGACCTGGCCTCGCCCCGCAAGATCCGCGAGTTCTACGCGCCGCTCGGGCTGCCGATGGTCACCACCAGGCAGCCGCTGCCGCCGGCCACCTTGTCCCGGCTGCGCAAGGCGCTTGACTCCAACGGCCGGGGGCCGCGGATCAGCGTCTGCATCGGCCAGTCGGGCGTGGGCAAGTCGACGCTGGTGAACGAGCTCATCCCGGACGCCGACCGGGCCACCGGCCGGGTCAACGCGGTCACCGGCAAGGGCAGGCACACCTCGTCCTCGGCCATCGCCCTTCCGCTGCCTGGCGAGGCCGGCTGGCTTATCGACACCCCGGGGATACGCGGCTTCGGCCTCGGGCACATCAGCCCGCAGCGGGTCCTCGCCGCCTTCGGCGACCTGGCCGAGCCCGCCGCCGCCTGCCCGGCGGGCTGCGACCACCTGTCCGCCGGGTGCGCGCTGGATGAGTGGGCGGCCAGCCAGGGCAGCCAGGCGGTAGCCCGGCTTGATTCACTGCGCCGCCTGCTGCGCAGCCGGGAGTCCGCCGAGCAAGCCGAATAGAAAACGCGACATCCCGGACGGAGTGCCGGGTGGCCGTCGTGCTCGATTAGGCGATACCGTTTCGCGCGTGGCTACCTACGACGACGACCTGCGCTTCGCGCACGTCCTCGCGGACGCCGCCGATGACATCACGACGCGGCGGTTCCGGGCACTTGACCTGCGCGTGGAGCAGAAGCCTGACCTCACTCCCGTGTCCGACGCCGACCGCGCGACCGAGGAGGCGCTGCGCAACCTGCTGCGCCGCGCCCGGCCGCGCGACGCCGTGCTCGGCGAGGAGGGAGGCCGCACCGGCAGCGGTCCCCGCTGCTGGGTAATCGACCCGATCGACGCCACCAAGAACTACGTGCGCGGTGTCCCCGTCTGGGCGACCCTGATCGGGCTGATGGACGGGGACAAGGTCGTCACCGGCGTGGTCACCGCCCCGGCGCTCGGCAAGCGCTGGTGGGCCGCCGTCGGCGGCGGCGCCTGGACCGGCCGGAGCCTGGCCAAGGCGAGCCGCCTTCAGGTATCGGGCGTCACCCGGCTGGGCGACGCGTCCCTGTCCTACTCCGGCATCGGCGGCTGGGCCAAGGCGGGCCGCCTCGACGGGTTCATGTCCCTGGCCGAGTCGGTCTGGCGGACCCGGGCGTTCGGCGACTTCTGGTCGCACATGCTCGTCGCCGAGGGAGCGGTGGACATCTCCGCCGAGCCCGAGGTCTCGCTGTGGGACCTGGCGGCCCTTCAGGTCATCGTCGAGGAGGCCGGCGGCCGGTTCACCAGCCTGGCCGGCGATGCCACCCCCGACGCCGGCAGCGTCGTGTGCACTAACGGCCACCTCCATGACGGGGTCCTCGCCCAGCTGGGACGATCCTGAGCAAACGCTGCCAATTCGCCCTTTCCTCTGAGTTTCGTCTGTACGGACCCGTGCCCAGTGCCCTACACTCTGGCAAATGGGGTGATACGTGACTAGGGACACGGCACTCGGGGAAGGTTGCGAGCAACTTCTTGGGACTCGCGAGGCCATCACAGCGTTATGCTTGTCAATAAAGGGCGAATGCCTCCCATAATGGACTACCCGGTGACGAGTCCCCGCTCCAGTCACCGGGTTTGCGCCCGGCTGGTTTCCCCGGCCGTCCGGGCGCTCCGCGACGCCCGGCCCGGGCATTCCCCCGTCCACCGGGCCGGGCGTCGCCCCTTATTGCCGCCATTCACCCGGAAGGTGCGTGCATCCTTGTCTTGTGGGTGATGCACAAACGCACGCGCAGACCTACCTGCGCCTGCTCGCGGAGGCAGCGCTCCGTCCGGTAGCCGGCCCGGACGACGACCGCGTCGACCGGGTGCGCCGGGCGGCCGATGTCCTGAGCGACGCCGAGGTCCTCACCGATGAGCAGGTCGGCGACCTGCTGCTCCTGCTGGGCACGGCCCTGCGGGTGCGCGGCAGGCAGGAGGTCCCGATGGCTATGGGCCGCACCCGCCTGCTCACCGCGGCCGCGATGCGGCGCGGCAGCAACCACCCGCCCCCCCGCCCCTGGCGGGTCATCACGATGGCGCCCGGCCAGGCCCCGGGGTCGCGGGTGATGGCCCTGGTGGTGACCGCCGACCGGATGATCGCGCCGGCCACGCTGCGGTTCCCGCCGTCGGCCGGCCTGGACGACCTCACGCCGCCCGCGTTCACCGACCTGGCCGCCACCGACGACGCCGGCACCGACTACCAGCTCAGCTTCACCGACGGCTCCTGGACGGGAAGCACCTGGACCGGGACCATCGTCGCCCGCCCCGCCCCGCCGCCCGCCGCCCGCCTGCTCACTATTGCCAGCCCGAACGGCCCGCTCCTGGTGCTGTCCCTCACCCCCGCTCCCGCCACGGCAACGGTGGCGGCCTCCGTCGAGCCGACCGGCCAGGACCGGGGAGAGCGGATGCTGCACCGCCGGGCTGAGGCCATGCTCGCCGAACTGGCTACTCGTCCGCCCGACCAGGGGCTGCAGCCCTTCTCCAACGAGGCCAGGCGGCGTGCCATGAGCCAGGTCCTTAACGCGCTGAGCGCCGGCCTGCCGTCGGCCGCAAGCCAGGTCCCTCCCCGGAGCGTCGCCGCCCGCTCGTCGCTCGGCCCGCCGCTGGCCGAGGCGACCCTGCCCGAACTGGTGGCAATACTTGAGGGAGCCCGCGTCCTGTCCCCGCTCAGCGCGGTGCCGGCCCAGGTGGCCACGCTGGCCGAGGCGCTTGGCGGCCCGCACGCGGGAGCCTACGCGTCCGACGTGCGGCTCCCCTCCCCCTGGACGGCGGTGCTCGCCCACTACGGAAGGCGGCACCATCCGCCGCTGGCCGCTGGGACCGGATCAATTGGCGCGGAACTGCCCGCGGTCGACGGCGCGAGCCTCGTCATCGCCGGGGTCCGCACCAGCGCGGCGGGCACGACGCTGCACGTCGTGGGGCGGAACTGGCACCGGGTACCGCTGCCAGGCCAGCACATGGGGCTGTCCTGGTGGGCGCGTGACTCCTTCGGCGGCTGGCACCTGGGGATGGCCTCCACCTGGCACCTGGCCAACGAGAACCTGTCCATGCGACTGTCCCTGTTCCCGCCGCTGCGCCCGGGCGTGCCCGGCACCGCGGACACCCTCACCCTCGACATCACCGGCCACACCGAGCACCTCACCGCCGACCTCACGGTGCACTGGTGAGGCCGGTGAACTGGTACCTGTCGCTGCCGCCGGCGCAGACCCTGGTCCCTTGCGGCAACGGCACGCACCCGGTGACGTGGAACGCCGGCCGGCTTGAGCTCCCCGCGCACCGGGACGCGGAGGCCGAGCGGGTCCTCGCTGCCCTCGGCGGGGATAAGCCCCGCTGCCTGGATGTCGCGCAGGCCTGGGACGAGCACGCCGATGACCTCGACGTGCTGATGACCGGGCCACGCTCGCGGGCGGACGCCGTCACGGTCGGCTGGGACCAGGCGGAGGAGCACCAGGCCAGCTGGTTCGGCCTGCCGCCGGGCATGTCGCTGCCCGCGAGCACCAGGCAGCCGGGCCGCTCGATCGGCCGAACCGGTCCGCACCGCAAGGCCCCCCGGCTGCCCGAGGAGCTCCTGCAGCGGGTCCAGGCCCGGATCGAGGTGCTGCGACTGCTGGCGCTCGGACCGGCTTTCCAGTTCCGGCTCGCGGGCACGGTAACGGCGGCCTGGGCCGCCGCCAGCCACGCGGAGCAGCACGCCAGCCACCAGCCGGAACTGACCGCCGCCCTAACCGGACGCGCCGCCCCGGTCGTCGCACAGTGGCTGGACATCCCACCAGAGGCGGTCATGGTCACCCCGGCCGCCCCCGACACCACTGACTGCGGCCCCACTCGCCCGCCGGCCCACTCCGCTACCCCGGGCGACTCCACCGCCGGCCGCCCGTCGGCCTGGGGATCGCTTGAAGTGCGAGGGACCGGGACGAACCGCCTGGTCAGGGCCTCGCTCCCGGTGGGCTGGCTCGCCTCGGTGTGGGCTTGCGGCTTCGCCCTCGTCGATGGCCACCTCGTCGTCGCGGTCGAGGAGCCCGGCTGGCCCCGCGCCAGGGTGCTCGCGCTGCCGAAGCCGGGCGCGGCCCCGGTCTCCCTCGACCTCACCGGCACCGACGACGCCCCAGTCCCTCACTGGGCCCTGTCATCCCCCGGCTGACCGCCTCCCGTGACCCCCGCATCCCGGGGCGACTGCTTTCGGCAGGGGCAGTCAAGGGGCGGGAAACGGCGAGGTTCGAGCGCCTTTTCGATAGCGGTACTGGACGGTAGGGTAGCTGGCATGACGGACCGCGAGCGCGATCTCGCGTGCCTGCTGCGCCAGGCCGGCGTCGCGCGAGGCGACCTGGTCGGGCTGGCGGTCACGGCGGGCGGGACGATTGCGGTCGCGTCACCGGCTGACCCGGCGGCCGGCTGGATCGCCACGGCGGATGAGATCGCCGCGGCTGACGGCGAGATGCGGCCGCGCTGGGTTACCTGGTCGGGTGAGGCGGCGGCGCGGCTCACCGCGGCAGGCGTCCGGCTGGCCACCTGCTGGGACGTCGCGGCGGTGCACCGGCTGCTGTTCGGCGGCTGGCGAGCCGAGCCCGGCGTCGCCTGGGCCAGCCTGCACGGGCTCGCGGCGGACAACGTGCCGTCCCGGCGCCCGGGCGAGCTGTTCCCCGCGGGCGATTCGGCCGCGAGCGACGTCGGCGGCCTCGCCGCGGGCGGCGGGGGCCTCGCCGCTGCCAGCGGCCCGGCGGCCGAGGCCGACGCGGACGGCCCGGTCGGGTCGAGCGGGTACCTGCGGCTTGAGTGGACAGAGGGCGGCTGGGCGGACAGCCACGGGCGGCTGATCCGCTGGGCGGCCCTGGCTGCGGAGGCCGCCCGGCTGCAGCACGCCGCCCTGGCCGAGGATGCGGGGGGCAGGAGACTGGGAACGGCCCGTTCTGAGTCAACGGTGGAGTTGCTCTGCGCGGAACTGGCGACCGATGGGCTGCCGGTGGACCGGGTCGCGGCCGAGCGGCTGCTGAGCCAGATCATCGGGCCCCGGCCGCGCGATGCCGCGCAGGCCGCCAGCCTGCGGGCCGCCCGTGACCAGCGGGTGCTGCGGCACGCTCCGCCGGGGCGCGGCGCCGACCTGCGCAGCCCCGGCCAGGTGAAGGAGCTGCTCGCGTCGGCGGGCATTGACGTGCCGGACACCCGGGCGTGGCGGCTCGAGCAGTTCAAGGACAGCCACCCGCTGGTCGGGGCGCTGCTTGAGTGGCGCAAGGCCGAGCGCATCGCCACCACCTACGGCTACGCCTGGCTGGATTCGTGCCTGGGCGACGACGGGCGGTTGCGCGGGCAGTGGACCACCTCCGACGGCGCGGCCGGGCGGATGACCGCATCCGCCGGGCTGCACAACATGCCCGCCGTGCTGCGCCAGGCGGTGATCGCCGCCGACGGGCACGTGTTCATCCGGGCGGACCTGGGGCAGATCGAGCCGCGGGTGCTCGCCGCCGTCTCCGGCGACCAGGCCCTGATCGCCGCGACGCAGGCCGATGACCTGTACCTGCCGGTCGCGGGGCAGCTGAGCGTCGACCGGCCGACGGCCAAGGTCGCGATGATCGCGGCGATGTACGGGCAGACCACCGGCCACGGCGGGCAGGCGCTGCGCCGCATGAAGGCGGCCTACCCGGTGGCGATGGCCTACCTGGACGACGCGGAGCAGCGCGCCCGCTCGGGCCGGGACCTGCGCACCTACGGCGGCCGCCTGGTCCGGATGTCCGGTGGCGCCCTGGCGCCCGGCCCGGAGGAGCCCTCGGCGCGGGTCGCGGGCCGCGGCCGGTACGGGCGCAACGCGATGATCCAGGGCGCGGCGGCTGAGCTGTTCAAGATGTGGGCGGCGATCGTCCGGGCGCGGGGGGCCGAGCTTGCCGCCCGCATCGTCTTGTGCCTGCACGACGAGCTGCTCGTGCACGTGGCGGAGCGGGACGCCGATCACGCGGCCCGCCTCGTCGGCGACTGCCTGGAGGAGACCGCGCGGCGGTGGGCGCCCGCCAGCCGGGTCCGCTTCCTCGCGGACATCAGTGCCGTCCGCTGCTGGGCTGACGCGAAGCCAATCACCAGAGCTGATACGGTTACGGCAAGCATCGGCCAGGTAAAGGGGGCTTGACTGTGGCGCGTTACCACAGGGTAGTCGTCAAGCTCAGTGGCGAGGCTCTCGCTGGGAAGGCCGGGGTCGGCGCAGACCCCGCCAGTCTCGCCCGGGTAGCGGGCGAGCTGCTGTCACTGCACGAGATCGGCGTCGAGGTCGCCGTGGTGGTGGGTGGCGGCAACTACTTCCGTGGCCGGATGGCCGACGGCTGGGGCATCAGCCGGGCCGAGGCCGACAACATCGGGATACTGGCCACGGTGATGAACGCGCTCATGCTGCGCGGCGCGCTGACCGCCAGGACCGACAGCGACGTGCGGGTCATGACCGCGATCGAGATCAACAACGTGGCCGAGCCGTTCATCCGGCTGCGGGCGGTCCATCACCTGGACCGCAAGATGATCGTGCTGCTGGCCGGGGGCATCGGGCAGCCCTACGTGACCACGGACTACCCCGCCGTCCAGCGGGCGCTTGAGCTCGACGCGGACGCGCTGCTGGTCGCGAAGAACGGGGTGGACGGCGTCTACGACTCCGACCCGAAGCAGAACCCCGAGGCCAAGCGGTTCACCACCCTGACCTACGACGACGCGATCTCGTCCGGCATCCAGGTCATGGACACCAGCGCGTTCGTCCTCGCCAACGAGCAGAACCTCACCATGCACGTCTTCGACGTGGGCGCGGTCGGCGTGATGCGCCGGATCTGCGAGGGCGAGGAGCTCGGCACCCGCATCAGCACCAAATACTGACGGGAAAACCGGCGGCCACGGGACGGTGAGCCCCCCGCAGCCCGCACACTGGAACCGTGAGCAACCCCGCCACTGAGGCTCTAGGTATTGCGGTCGCCGCACGCGTCCCCGTCCTGCTCTGGGGCGCCCCAGGCACCGGGAAGACATCAGCCATCCGGGCGATGGCCCGGGCGATGGGATTGCCGTGCGAGACGGTGATCGCCTCCATCCGCGAGCCGTCCGATTTCGCCGGCCTGCCCGTCATCAGCGGCGGCTCAGTGCACTTCGCGCCGCCGCTGTGGGCTACCCGGCTGGCCGAGGCGGGCACCGGGCTGCTGTTCCTTGATGAGCTGACCACGGCGCCGCCCGCGGTGCAGGCGGCACTGCTGCGGGTGGTGCTCGAGCGCACCGTCGGGGACCTGACCCTGCCGGACGAGGTCGCGGTCGTCGCCGCCGCCAACCCGCCCGAGCAGGCGGCCGACGGCTGGGACCTGTCCGCGCCGCTGGCGAACCGGCTGTGCCACCTGGCCTGGGAGGCCACGCCCAGGTCCATTGCCGATGGCCTGGCCGGCGGCTGGGCCACGCCGAGCGTGCCGCTGCTTCCTGACGGCTGGGAGGCGGGCGAGCAGGCCCTCAGGGGCATCGTCGCCGCGTTCTTGCAGGTCCGCCCGGCGCTGGCGATCGCTCCTCCGGGTAACGCGGCCGACGCGGGCCGCGGCTGGCCCAGCCCGCGCACCTGGGAGATGGCCGCTCGGCTGCTGACCGCGGCGGACTGCGCCGACGCGGCCGACGCGACCCGGTCGGCGCTGGTCCGCGGGGCGGTCGGCGACGGGGCGGGAACCGAGTTCCTGGCCTGGCTGACCGAGATGGACCTGCCCGATCCGGAGGAAGTGCTGGCCGACCCGGACAAGTTCCAGCTTCCCGAGCGAGGCGACCGGGCCTACGCCGCGCTCGCGTCGATCGCCGCCGCCGTCGCCGCGCGACCGACCGCCGAGCGCTGGGCGGCCGGCTGGCGCGTGCTCGGCGCCTGCGCGCAGGCGGCACCGGACGTCGCCGCGGTCGCCGCCCGGGTGCTCGCCCAGTGCCGGCCCGACGACATCAGGCAGATGCCGCCCGAGGTGGTCATGTTCGCCCCGCTGCTGCGGGACGCCGGCCTGCTGGGGAGCTGACGCGATGAGCGGCGAGCTGCCGGGCCTTGCCCCGGCCAGGATCTGGGCGGCGAGCCGCTTCCCCTACCTGGCCAGCGCGATCTTCGGCAGCCAGGTTAGCGCCGTGCCTGGCATCAAGACCGTGGCCGTGGACGCGCGCTGGCGGTTTCGCGCCGACCCGGAACTGGTGGCCGGGTGGTCGCCTGCCCAGCTTGGCAGCGTCCTCATCCACCTGGTCAGCCACGTCCTGAGGCACCATGGCGAGCGAGCCGACGGCTGCCTGGTATCCCCCGGCACGGCCGGTGACTGGATTCGCGCCGCCGACGCGGAGATCAACGACGACCTGATCCAGGCAAGCCTGGAACTGCCGGGCCGCCCGGTGCTGCCCGCCGACTTCGGCGCCCCCGACGGCAGGCTGGCCGAGGAGTACTTCGCGCTGATCAGGAAGGCGCCGCCGCCACAGCCCAGTCAGGTAGCTGTGGCCGGCCCGGCGTCGAGTCCGGGCCAGGCCGGCGACTGGCTCGACTGCGGCTCCGGGGCGGACGGGCAGGGGCGGCCGTGGGATGCCGGCGACGGCGGCCTGGACCCGTGGCAGGCAGAGCTGCTTGAGCGGCAGGTGGCCCGGGACATCATCCGGCACGCCAAGGAAGCGGGGACGGTGCCGGCTGGGCTGCTGCGCTGGGCCACGGAACTGCTCAGCCCGAAGGTTGACTGGCGGCGGCTGCTCGCGGCCGAGCTGCGCCGCGCGGTGGCAGACGTCGCGGGCGCGGCGGATTACTCCTACCGGCGGCCGTCGCGGCGCGCGGCGGCGACCCCCGGTGTGGTGCTTCCGGCGCTGCGCCGCCCGGTTCCCGAGGTCGCGGTCGTGTGCGACACCTCGGGGAGCATGACCGATGACCTGCTCGCGGCCGCCCTCCGTGAGGTTGAGGGACTCCTTTCCGCCCTGGGGCTGGCCCGCCAGCTGCGGGTGCTCGCCTGCGACACGGCGGTCGCCCCGGTCCAGCGGGTCTCCTCAGCCCGGCAGGTCCAGCTGACCGGCGGTGGCGGGACCGACATGGGCGCGGGGATCGCGGCCGCCTACGCCCTGCGGCCGCGGCCGGCCGTGGCGGTCGTGCTCACCGACGGGTACACGCCCTGGCCCGGGCGGCCGCCGAAGGGCATGCGGGTAATAGCGGGCCTGCTCGGCGACAATGCCAGGGACGCACCGGGGTGGGTCAGGACGATCCGCGTCAGCGACCTGTGACCCGCCCTAACCGCGCAGCCGGGAGCAGGAGACCGTCGTATAGGAGAACAGGGCGCACGCCGATGCGATCAGTGCCCCGGCGACCGCGGCGGCGCAGGCGACGGCCACCTCGATGACCACGCCGGCCCGCCGCCACCCGGCCGGCCGCGGTGTGCTGGCGCCTCCCGCTGTGGATCGCATTGCCCCGCGCGCTTTTGCCGGGCTGCCGCCTGATATGTCCGGTCCATTTCCCGCCCCCCTGGCAGGCCACCGAGATGACAAGCCTAGGGAAAGGAAATCACCAGGACACGCGTATAGACCTGTTTTAAATTCAGGCCCGCAGGCGATTTTTACCTTTTCCCGGCATTTATGACCTCACCGAGAATGGCGGCCGCGCTGGTCACCGACGGCGGGACGGGGGCGTCCACGCCGGGCTGCGGTACCGGGGCCAGGACACGGGTGACGACCGGCAGCTCGCCGGTCCACAGCCCGGCCACGACCTCGGTGTCCGGCGGGCCCGCGGAGATCTTCACGCTGGTCTGCGCCAGCGCTAGCTTGAGCACCTTGGTCGCGGCGAGCTCCCGGCCCGTCGGCTCGCGCACCTCGGCCCACCGGCCCGGCATCAGCCGCTGGGAGATCAGCCTGACCGCCTCGTACCGCTCCTGCTCGCTGACCGGTGCCGCGGTGCCGAAGACCATCGCGCAGCGGTAGTTGAACGAGGAGTCGTACAGCGAGCTGGCGTAGACCAGGCCGTCGAGGAGGGTGACCGTCACCGCGAGGTCCACCCCGGCCCCGCCGGCCAGCCCCAGGCCCGACCCGGTGGAACCGTGCATGTACAGGTGCTCGCCGTCGCGCGCGTAGGCCATGGGGATCACGACGGGCCCGTGCCTGGCGGTGAACCCGACGTGCGCCACCAGTCCCTCGTCCAGGACGGCGTACAGGTCTTCGCGCCGCCAGGACTGCAGCTCGGCGTAGCGGTGGACGGTGGTGCGCTCGGAAGCCGGGCGCTGGTCGCCGACAGCCTCCGGCTCGGGGATCATCATGGTGCTAATGGTGCAGGAGCCGACGCCAGCTAGCCAAGCCGCAAGAAGCTCACGGGTCGATTTCCCCCAGGACGTACACGGCGTAGGCCCGGCGCAGCACCGGCAGCGCCACGTTCCTGACCGGGGCTCCGCCCGGGGTGTTGCCGCGCTCGGTCCCGCCGTGCGCGTGGCCATGGATGTGCATGGCCACGCGGGCACTGTCGGCGGCCTCGGCCAGGAAGTAGCTGCCGAGGAACGGGTAGATCTCCGGGGGCTCGCCCTTCAGGGTCGCCGCGACCGGCGCGTAGTGGGTAAGCGCGACGCGCATGTCGGCGTCGAGGCCGCGCAGCGCCGCGCCGAGCGCGTGGCCGAGCTTGCGGGAGTGCCGCACGAACGCCTTCATCTCCGGCTCGCCGAACTCGGTCGCCCCGAGGCCGGGGAAGCCGCCGCCGAAGCCCTTGCTCCCGCCGATGCCGAGCCGCCCGCCGGGCAGGTCGAGCACCACCCCGGTGCCCTCGAGCATCGTCATGCCCGAGGCGGCGAGCAGCGCCGTTATCTCATCTTCCTGGTCGCACTGGTAGTCGTGATTGCCAAGCACCGTGACCACAGGGATGCCGAGGCCCTCGAACTCGGCCGCGACGATCTCGGCCTCGCGCAGGGTGCCGTGCTGGGTGAGGTCACCGGCCAGCAGCAGGACGTCGGCGTGCTCGGCGATCCCGTCCAGGTGCGGACGAATCCGGCCGCGGACGTCGGGGCCGAGATGGACGTCTCCGACGGCGGCAACCCGGATCATGTCGCCCTCTCCTCCTCCTGCGGGGGAAAGACCTCGGTGACCGAGACCTCGTTGCGCACGATCAGGCCCGGGGCGGCGGTGGCGGCGACCTCGGCGACCAGGAGCCGCCGCTCGGCTCCGGCCACCTCACCGCGCAGCACCACGGTGTCGCCCTCGATCTCGGCCAGGACGCCGAGCTCGTGGGTACGCGGATCCTCCGCGAGCGCCCGCTTGATCCGCCCTTCGATGTAGAAATCCTCCGTCATCAGGCCTTCCCTCCTTGCAGGATCCCCAGCCGTTCCAGCAGGATCAAGAACGCCCCGGCGAACGGCGAGCCGGCGGACTGGTCACGGACTCGCGGCCAGTCGACCTGCTCGCGCAGCGGCCGCACGCAGGTCAGCGCGAGGGCGAAGTCGGCGTGGTGCTCATTGAACGCCGCCAGCAGGGAGATCACCAGGTCGGTGGCGTTGAGCACCAGCATGGGCACGGACGCCACGGTGACCTCCTCGGCCCGGTCGAGCAGGGCCTGAGTATCGGGGTGCCCGGCCAGCCGGAAGATCAGGTCGACCATCCGGTCCTCATCGAACGCCTTGACCAGCCACCCCTCCGGTGGCCGCTCGAGGCGCATCCCGCTCGTCCGCAGCGCCCGCCCGGCCGCCTCGGTGTCGGACTCGAGGATGACGAGATCCAGGTCGTGCACCGGCAGCCCGCCGCCCCTGGCATAGGCGGCGGTTCCCCCGGCCAGGGCGAACGGCAGCCCGGCGTCGCGCAGCACCATCGCCGCCTTCTTCAGCGTGTCGAGCAGCTGGAACGGAGTGCTCATCACAGGTCTCGGTTCGACACGGTCACGATATGCGGGTTACCCTCCGCAGCTGGGCTAAACCCGCCCGTAGCCGCCGAGCCGGTGGGTGGCGGTCCACATGCGTTTGCGGTCGTTCGGCATGGTTATCCTCAGAAGCCATGGCTATACGACCAGTGCGGCTCTTCGGTGACCCGGTGCTGCGCACCGCCGCCGATCCAGTCACCGACTTCGACAAGCAGCTGCGCGGGCTGGTGAAGGACCTGCAGCAGACCCTGGACGACGCTCAGGGCGCGGGGCTCGCCGCGCCGCAGATCGGCGTAGGGCTGCGGGTGTTCGCCTACCACGTGGACGACCAGCGCGGCTACCTGGTCAACCCGGACCTGAGCTTCCCCGACGAGGAGGAGCAGGACGGCGAGGAGGGCTGCCTGTCCTTCCCCGGCATCTACTTCGACGTGAGGCGGCGGCTCAACACCGTCGCACGGGGCTTCACCGACCGCGGCGACCCGGTGCAGGTCGTCGGGACCCAGACGATGGCCCGCTGCCTGCAGCACGAGACCGACCACCTCGACGCCGTGCTGTTCATCGACCGGATGGACGAACCCACCCGCAAGGCGGCGATGAAGGCGATCCGCGCCGCGAACTGGGACAACAATGTCAAGACCAGTCCGCACCCGATCACTGACCGTATTTTCTGAAGTTCAGGTGCACAGCAACCTTTAGGCAACTCGCTGGCGTCTTAAGTAGCATCGGCAACGGTGCCTGTTATGAGCCTTACGATGCGCCCCGTTTCGTTCGTCCGCTGCGGGCTACTTCCGCAGTGGATGAAGCGGGCCACCTGGGAGGTCGCACCTATATGTCCATGCAGGAGACCAGGGGACCAGAGGAGCAGGAAGCCGGGGAACCCAAGGAAAAGCCGCGCAAGCGGCGATTGCGTCGCTTCCTGCGCCGCCGGCCGGTCCGCGTCGCGGGCGCGCTACTTGGAGTCGCGGTCGTGTGGCTGTCCTTCTCCGTCGGCCAGGCGGTCACCGCGCCCGGCGGTGGCTCCTTTTCCTCGAAGCTGGCCGAATGGGCACGTGACCACCAGCTGGGCGCGCTCGTGACCCTCGGCGAGTGGCTGAGCTACAACCCGCCCAAGACCGGCGGCAAGCCCTCCTTCAACCTCACGGTCCCCAAGGGCGAGAGCCTCGGTGCCGCCGCAAAGGGGGATCACCGGCTCAAGAGCATGCTCGCGGCGGACATCCCGCCGCCGCTGAGCTCACTGGCCGGCAAGGCGCTGCCAGGCGAGGGCCAGTGGCGGGTGCTTGAGAAGGTGAACGGGCAGCCCGCGATCCTCAGCACGTTCCTGCGGCAGAGCGCGACCTACAGCTCCTACGTGAGCGCGGTCGTGTCGATGGATCCGCGGATGGTCAAGTTCCAGCTGCACCCGGGCTCGGAGGACCCGGGGCCAGGCAACTGGGGACCCGACGGCGACCCGTGGATCCCGCCCGCCAAGCGCACCGGCCTGCTCGCGACCTTCAACAGCGGGTTCAAGATCGACGCCTCGCGCGGCGGCTTCTACCTGAACGGCACGTCGGTCGGGACGCTGGAGCCCGGGGACGCGTCGTTCGTCTACTACAAGGACGGCACGGCCAAGATCGGCGAATGGGGCCGGGACCTGCGGATGACACCCCAGGTCGAGGCGGTAAGGCAGAACCTTCAGCTCATCGTGGACAACGGTCAGATCCCGGACGCCGTCGACCAGAACGTCGAGGACGGCTGGGGCTTCACCCTTGGCGGCGGCTACTTCGTCTGGCGATCTGGCGTCGGCATGACCAAGGACGGCCGGATCGTCTTCGTCTACGGGCCCGCGCTCAACGTCCGGCAGCTGGCCACCCTGCTGCAGCACGCGGGCGCGGTCCAGGGGATGCAGCTGGACATCAACCCGGCCTGGACGTCGTATGAGTACTACCAGGCCGCCAAGAACCCGAAGAGCCCGACGGCGGTGAACCTGCTGCCCGACCAGGAGGGGTCGCCGCAGCGCTACGAGTACATCTGGAGCCGCGACTTCACGGCGGTGTACACACGGTGAGCGCGAACGAGGCAATCACAGACAGCGGGTCCGAGCTGCCTGGCGGCAGCACCGTCACCGTTGGCGGAGCGCAGGCGGGGGCCGAGCCCCCCGCTCCCAGGCCGGTATCGGCGGCCCGCTGGCTCTCGGCCGTCGTGCGCGAGGCCCGGCCGAGGCAATGGCCCAAGAACCTGCTTGTCTTCGCCGCGCCGCTGGCGGGCGAGACGCCGGGGCGGCCGGGCGGCCTCTGGTTCGCCCTGCTCGCGGCGGTCGCGTTCTTGTGCGCGTCGGTGTCGGTGTACTTCGTCAACGACGTCATGGACGCCGAGCGGGACCGGGGCCACCCGGTCAAGTGCCACCGGCCGATCGCCTGCGGCGACCTGCCGGTGCGCGATGCCCTCGCGATCGCGGCGCTGCTGGCCCTGACGGCGATCGGCTCCGGCTTCCTGATCGGCACGCCGATGCTGTCCGCGGTGACCGGCACCTACCTGGTCACCTCGACCTTCTACTCGACTCGCGGCAAGCACATCCCCTACCTGGAGATGGTGCTTGTGGCCTCGGGCTTCGTGCTGCGGGTGCTGGCCGGAGCGGTGGCGACCATGGTGCCGCCGTCGCCCTGGTTCCTCGGCGTCTGCAGCCTCGGCGCGTTCAGCGTCGCGGTGGCCAAGCGCTACGCGGAGCTCACCAGCCTGGGGGCCGAGGCGGTCAAGCACCGCCCGGTTACGCGCTGGTACCGGACCACGATCATCCGCGTCATCCAGGTCGTGGTCGCGGTCGCCATGATCGCGACCTACCTCACGTGGGCGGCCGGCGAGTCGGCAGGCACCCGCTACTGGCACCTGGCCAGCGCGGTGCCGCTGACCCTCGCGCTCGCCCGCTTCGCCGTCCTCACCGGACGCCGCAGCGTGCGGCCGGTGGAGGACATGATCACTCGAGATGGCCTCATGATCGCCTGCGAGGTGGCATGGCTGGCCTTGTTCATCGTGGGGCTATATCAATGACATCCATGCGCAGTAACGAAGCTAACCCCGGCCGGATCCTGGTCCTCGGCGGCACGAGCGAGATCGGCCTGGCCATCTTGTCGGCCATGAAGCTGCCCGCGGGCACCGAGGTGATCCTGGCGGGCCGCGACACCCAGCGGCTTGAGTCAGCGGGCAAGGCGCTGGCCCCGGCCGCCGCCGGCGTGCGCTTCACCGTGGCCAGGTTCGACGCCCTTGACGTCGCCACCCATCAGGCGTTCGCCGACGAGGTCTGCGCGACCGGGGTGCCCGACCTCGTGATCGCCGCCACCGGCGTGCTCGTGCCGCAGCCCGTGCTGGCCGGGGACGTGCCGCAGGCCGCCACCATGATCACGACCAACCTCACCAGCCACGTCACCACGCTGCTCGCGTTCGCCGGGCGGATGCGCGAGCGTGGCCGGGGGACCCTGGTGGTGCTGTCCTCGGTGGCCGCCGTGCGGCCAAGGAAGTTCAACTTCGTCTACGGCGCGACCAAGGTGGCCCTGGACGCGTTCGCCCGTGGCCTGGCCGACGACCTGCACGGCAGTGGCGTGGACGTGCTGCTAGTCCGGCCCGGGTTCGTTACGGGCCGGATGACCGAGGGGATGGCCGCCGCGCCGATGGCGACGACCCCGGCCGGGGTGGGCGCGGCGGTGGCGGCGGCGCTCGACCCGGTGTCCTTCCAGGCCCGTCGGCACGGGGTGGTCTGGGTGCCCAGGCCGCTGGTGGCACTGGCCGCCGTGCTGCGGATGATCCCTCGTCCCATCTGGCGAAAGATGGACCGCTAGCAGCCCCGGGGCGCACGGCACCACAGGCACGGCAAGCATCACAAGGACCCCGGTCGCACCTCAGGGGTGCGGCCGGGGTCTTTCGCCTGCCCCGATGCCCCCGGGCGGCCCTCGTGCAGGCCGGAACGCAACTGACTTGACATGGATGGATTAAAGAACTTATAACTGTAGTTGTAAGTTTCTTAACGGCGGATGGCGATGGATCATCTGCCAGGAACTGCAGGCTTCAGGAAGAGGTAACGAGATGTACCTGACCACGTTCGACCCGTTCACCCGGGACTTCGACCGCATCGTCCGCCGCGCGTTCGGCCCTTCGGCCCTCGCCTCAAGGTCCGCCTTCGCGCAGGCGCTGCCGATGGACACGCTGCGCCGCGACGGTGAGGTCGTGCTGCGGTTCGACGTCCCCGGCGTCGCACCGGAGAAGATCGACATCACCGTCTCCCACGGCGTGCTCACCGTGAGCGCGACCCGCGAGGAGGCCAGCGCCGAGGGCGACGAGCACGTCGTGCGCGAGCGCTACGTCGGCAGCTTCACCCGGCGCGTCCGCCTGTCGGACAACCTGGACGCGGACAAGATCGAGGCCAGCCACTCCGACGGCGTCCTCGAGCTGCACATCCCGGTTCGCCCGGAGGCCCAGCCGCGCAAGATCACGGTCGGCACCGCCAAGGAGATCGACGCCTAATCCGGTTGTGGAACAGGTCGTAATCCAGCGACCGGCGAGCGGGCCCCGCACGCCGGTCGCTTACGATTTGAGCCTGGAGGTGAGGACTGATGGAACCGTTCGAGGACGAGAACGTGCCGCTCTACACGGTGGGGCAGGTCGCGCAGATGCTCGCGGTGAAGCAGGCCTTCCTGCGCCGGGTGGACGAGCTCCAGGTCGTCTCGCCGCAGCGCTCGGCGGGTGGCCAGCGCCGCTACACGCGGATCGAGATCCGCGTCATCCAGCAGGTCGCGACGATGGCCGACGAGGGCATGACGATGGCCGCGATCCGCCGCATCATCGAGCTTGAGCAGCAACTGGCCGTGGTCATCAGGGAGCGGGACGAGCTGGCCGTTCGCCTCGCCCGCCTGCTGTCGGAGCGGCACAGGCCAGCCGCCGCCCCCGAGGACGGCTAGAGCCGGCAGAGGATCTCGCCGTTGACGATGGTGAACCAGCCGTCTTCCTCGGCCGCCCAGCGCAGCCAGCCATCGGCGATGCGCCCTAGGTCCTCGGTGGTCGCCAGGCCCGACTCGATGGCCTGGCTGGCGAAGAACGACTTGGTCGCGCGGTCATGCCAGCTGCTGCCCCACCACTGGCGCTCCTCGGCGGTGGAGTACGTCCAGTTGGACGACGAGCGCCTGACATCGGTCAGGCCCGCCTGCCTGGCCCAGGCGTGCAGCATCCGGCCGGAGTCGGGCTCGCCGCCCGCCCTGCGGGCCACCCGCTGGTACATCTGGCGCCACTCGGCCAGGACGGGCAGGTCCGGGTACCAGACCATCGCACCGTAGTCGCCGTCGCGTGCGGCGATCAGTCCACCGGGCCTGGCCACCCGGCGCATCTCGCGCAGCGCCGCGACCGGGTCGCCCAGGTGCTGCAGCACCTGGTGGGCGTGGACCACGTCGAAGCTGGCGTCGGGGAAGTCGAGCGCGTACACGTCCCCGGTGGTGAAGGTCAGGTTGGGTCGAGGGAAGTCGGCCGCGGCCTTCGCGACGATCTCGCCCACGGCGTCGATCGCGGTCACCCGCCCGGGCTGCACCCGCTCGGCCAGGCCCGCGGTGATCGTGCCCGGCCCGCAGCCCACGTCGAGGATCGTCATCCCCGGCTTGAGCTCAGGCAGCAGGTACGCGGCCGAGTTCTCGGCCGTCCGCCAGGTGTGCGACTGCAGGACGGAGGGGTGATGACCGTGGATGTATACGTCTGGCATGGCCCTAACCGTAGACCTGTCTCAATAACCGAGCAAGTTCGTCTCATATAACGAGACGCTCTGCTCGCGCCCGGCGGGCGATTATCCAGGCCTGCCTGCGTGCTAGCTGGGCATAATCACGAACATGGCGACGAAGCGTCCAATGGCCGTCGTTATCGTTATCGCGGGGGTGCTCGCGCCGCTTGCCACGGGGCCAGCGAGCGCGCAGGTCACGCCGCCCTTTGGCGTCGCCATCGCCGCCACCCCGGTGGCCGCCGCGGACGCGCCCTATCCGGGTGCGGCCAGTCCGGCCGCCGCCGCCTGCGGCGGCCTGCCCGGATTCAGCCGGCCCGCGGCCGGCCAGATCATGGCGGGAAAGCTGACGATCTCGCCCTTCGCCCCGGCCACGATCGACCCCCGTCACGACGGCGACGTCAACTGGGGCCTCAACCCGTACGAGAACCCGACCTGGCAGCAGACCTTCCAGTCGGGCAGCTGGATCGAGATGCTGGTCTCCGGGTACTTCGCCGGCGGCCCGCGGGCGCGCGCCTACCTGGCCCGCGCGCGGGCCATCACGAAGGGCTGGCTGGCCAGCGTGCCCGTCAGCGACCGCGACCCGCAGGTGCTCATCTGCATCTCCGAGGGCTTCCCCGGCCAGCAGTGGATCGACAGCCAGATCGCCGACAGCGTGAACTGGCTGATGGACCACTGGCAGGGTGCCTGGAACCACGGCCTCGTCCAGGACCTCAAGCTGATGAGGATCGGCTGCGCGTACCCGCCGACGGCCTTCGGCGGGGACGCGCTCACCTGGCGGCAGACGGCCGACCGCCAGATCCTCGACTCCTTCAAGCCCAACCGGCTCGGGCCCTCGATCGACGCCCAGGGTGCGGTCAACGAGCAGGCGACCGGGTACGAGAAGTTCGTCTACGACCTGTGGCACGGCGGCGTGCCGCAGCTCGCGGCGTGCCGCTACCCGCTGCCGGCCGGCGTCCTGGCCCGGATCTCCCTGCTGCCCGCGTTCCTCGCGGCCGCCACCCAGCCCGACGGCAACCTGGTCCAGATCGGCGACACCTACGTGGAGCCGCCGCCATCCGGGCTGCCCCGGCCCCGGGACCTGGTCAGCGTCTTCGACGCCGGCTACGTGTTCGGCCGGGATCAGTGGGGCCCGGACGGCACGTTCTACTCGCTGCGGTTCGGCCCCGGCCGCCAGGTCCACGGGCACGACGACCACATGGGCGTCACCTACTACTCGCGCGGCCGGGACCTCATCGTCAACGCCGGCCACACCGGCTACGAGGTGTCGGCCTTCCGCGATTACCTCCAGTCGCCCGAGGCCGCAAGCACGCTCGTCGCGACGGGGAAGAAGTTCCGCGCGTCCGCCCCGACGACGCTCCTCGCCGACAGCCTCACGTCAGCAGGCCAGTACTACCAGCTGTCTGACTATGCCTTCTGCGGGCCGCGGAACCGCAGCGTGTACGTCCGCAACCGGCCGGGCTTCATGCTCGTGCTCGACCGGTCCGCGGGCGCGCACGCCTACCAGCAGCTGTGGCACCTGGACCCGGCCCTGACGGTGACCCGGGTGACCGCGACCTCGGCCACGGCCACCGCGCCCGCCATCGCCGCGACCGCGACCGGTCCGGCATTCCCGGCCACCGCCCTGGTGATCACCCGGGTCCCGCTGCCCGGGCAGGCGGTACCATTCGGGTCCACCACGGTCGTCAAGGGGCACGTCCGCCCCTATCAGGGCTGGGTGTCGCGCCAGCAGCTGGAGCGGGCCCCCGCCCCCGTCGTGATCATGGCGGGCAAGGGGACGGGCCCGAAGCTGGGCACCACGATGCTGACGCTGATCGCCGCGACCGCCCCAGGCACCACCGTGACGGCCTCAGTCACCGGCGGCTCGGGGACGCGGGCCCCGGGTGCCGCCGACATTGTGACGGTCCGGATCGGCGTGACCAGGACCGTCATCCGGGTCAACCCGTCCACCGGCACGATCGGCTAGGGCGTACCCTCCCCGGCCGCCAGTGCCCGCAGGCGGCGAGCCGCCTCGGCTAGCTTCGAGGTCGGCCTGCCCGCCGCCAGGGCGGCGATCCGCGCCGGCAGCTCGGGCGCGGCCCCGCTGGCCGCGCTGGCCGAGGCGGCCAGCTCGAGCAGCAGGTGCAGCCCGGCTGGCCTGGTTCCTGACGTCAGCATCGCCGCCGTCGCGAGCACGCAGGTCCGCGCCACTGCCGCCGCGGCCGGGTCGGCCCCGGTCGGGTACCCGAGGCCGTCGGCGATCCGCCCGAGCCTGAGCGTGCCGCCGGCCACGCCCAGCTCGATCGCCGCCGCCGCCCGCGCTGGGTCCAGCCGTCCCGCGGCCGCGACCTCGGTCCACGCCTCCGCCGCCGCGATCCGCACGTCGACCGCCTCAGCGGCCAGTCCCGTCACCAGGGCGAGGTGCCCGATCGGGCCGAACGGACCACCCGGCCCCCCAGCCCGCGCAGCGCGGTGGTGCCGGCGTTGCGTCCCTTTCCCAGCGCGTCGGACAGCGGGCTGAGCAGGTGGGCGGCGACCAGTTCCGGGTCACGCGGGCACAGCAGCGGCCAGCTGGCGACCATCTCATCCAGGCGGACCCCGGTGCGCTGCACGGCGAACTGCCGGTCATCGAGGCTGTAGTGCTCAAGGCGCGTGAGCAGCGGCCAGCACGACGAAGCCGACCTCGGCTCAGGGGCGCCGGCCAGCCTGGCGTGGACGCCGAGGACACCCTGGTTGAACCGCGCCTCACCCCACGGCACCTCCGGGTCGCCCGCCGAGGGCGAGGAGACGAACGGCTCGAGCACCAGCGCCTCGGCCGTGGCCGTGGCCGCCCGCAACTGCGCCACCTCGCGGTCGAGGCGCGGCGGCGTCAGGCCGGCCCAGGACAGGGCCGCCTCCCGCGCGGCCAGCTCGCCCGGGCTGATGGTGCCGTCGGTGAATTCCGGCTCAGCCAGCAGCCGCGCCCCGTGTCCGGCGGCGATCAGCGTGCAGGCCTCCCCGATCCGGGCGCTGAGGATGCCCGACAAGATCGCCGGCTGGCGGGACTGCCATGGAGTGTCCTGGCCGGGCGAGTGCCACCCGGTGGCCTCGGCCGTGCTCGCCGGCGGAAGCTCACCGGTGCCCCAGGCCAGCGCGAGCCAGCCCATGTCGGCGCGGATCGCACGACCGCTGAACGGCCCGTGGAAGTCGTCCATGGCCTGCTTGCGCGCCCGCTTGAGCAGCGGGGCGGCCAGCCGGGCCCGCTCGGCGAGCGGCAGGGCGGACAACTGCACCGCCCCGGCGAGAGCGCGCTCCGTCGCCAGCGCGTCGGACGCGTCCTCGACCAGGCGCGCAAGCAATGCGACAAGCTCGTCCGGATCAGTTACCGGTACGGCTGTTGTGACAAGTGATTCTGAATTGGCCATCATTGAAGGGGGTTTCGGGTGCAGGCAGGTCAGTGGGCAGGTAGGTCGTGAAGCGGAAGGTCATAGGGGACGCCACCGTAGGCGGCACCGTTGCGGGGACCCCCGATGATGCTAGCGTTTAGGTCCCTTTGAGGGCCTGGAATCCGCGCACAAACCTCCCATACAATGCCACAGTCCCTATCCCATGACATGGCCACAAAAGCTGCTCAATTGGCCCAGGAAACACTTGCCATCAGTGTGATCATGTTCAGGGGCGGCCACAAGGCCGCAGGTTTCAAACAAAGACAGGGGAGTGTTCATGCGCAAGGTAAGAACCGTCGCGCTGACCGCCGGGGCAGGCGCGATCACCGTCGCGTTCGTCACGGCAATGGCCACAGGCGCAACCGCCGCCCCGGCCGGAATCACCCACGATGCGTCCGGCGTACCGACGATCGCGGTCAAGCCGGGCGTGCACATGCTCGACGCCAAGTCAAGCGGCTCGCCCCTGACTTACCAGCAGTGCGAGGCCGAGCTCTCAATCGCCTGCTACTCCCCTGACCAGGTCCGCTCCGCCTACAACCTCGCACCCGTCTACAAGAGCGGCGTCACCGGCAAGGGGTCCACGATCCTTATCGTCGACTCCTACGGCTCACCGACCATCGCATCTGACCTGCACACATTTGACCAGACGTTCGGCTACCCGGATCCGCCGTCGCTCAAGGTCATCCAGTCCGACGGCCCGGTTCCCGCCTGGGACCCCGGCAACGCGACCCAGGTCAACTGGGGCGGCGAGACCACGCTTGACGTGGAGTACGCGCACACGGTCGCCCCGGGCGCGAACATCGTGCTCGACGAGACCCCGGTCGCCGAGACCGAGGGCATCACCGGCTTCCCGCAGATCGTGCAGGCCGAGCTGAACGTGATCAACCACCCGAGGGCGTACGGAGTCACCGGCAAGATCGACGTGATCAGCCAGTCCTTCGGCGCGACCGAGGAAACCTTCACCAGCTTCAGGCAGCTTGAGTCGGTCCGCACCGCCTACGTCGACGCGGCCAGGCACGGCATCACCGTGCTCGCCTCCACCGGCGACACCGGCGCGACCAGCTACGAGGACGACGGCGTGAGCTTCTTCACCAGGCCGGTGACCAACTGGCCGGCCACCGACCCGCTGGTCACCGCAGTCGGCGGCACCCAGATCCAGGTAAACGCCAAGGGCCTGAACGGCTTCTCCCAGGTGGTGTGGAACGACACGTTCAACCCGAACCTGCTTGCCGCCTTCACCGGCTCCACCACCCCGGCCCCGTTCGCGACGACCGGCGGAGTCTCGCAGTTCTTCCGGCTGCCGTCCTACCAGGACGGCGTGGCCAGGACCATCGCCAAGGACAGCGGCACGCTGTCGCGCGCCGTCCCCGACATCTCGATGAGCGGTGCCTGCAACGGCGCGGTTGACCTGTACCTCACCTTCCCCGGCGTCACCCCCGGCTGGACCCTTGTCTGCGGCACCAGCGAGGCCTCGCCCGAGTTCTCCGGCATCGTCGCGCTGGCCGACCAGGTCGCGCACCACTCACTCGGCCAGATCAACCCGCGGCTTTACCAGCTGTCGGCCGACCGGGCCCCCGGCCTGGTCGACGTCACCGCGGGCAACAACACGGTGGCGTTCACCCAGGGCACCCCGCCGGTGACCACCACCGTCAACGGCTACTCGGCCGGCCGGGGCTACGACCTGGCCTCCGGTGTCGGCACCCTCAACGCGCAGTACTTCGTCCCTGAGCTCGCGGGCAACGGGCATATCCGCTGGTAACCCGTTAGGGTCCCAGTTGGTGGCCCCCGTCGCGCCGGCCTGGCGATGCGACGGGGGCCATCGCCTTTTACCCGGCAGAACGGCCCCAGGCCAGCGGAACCACCTGCGCCATGAGGTCGTAGCCGAGGTCATTGGGGTGCAGGTCGTCCCCGCTGTTGCAGGCCGGGTTGAGGTAGGCCGGGTGGCCGGCGTCGGCTACCGCCCCGGCGAAGTCAGCCACTCCGCCGGAGATTCCCGCGGCTGAACTGGCCGTGATCCAGCGGTTCACCGCTTCCCGCATGGCCTGCCCTGCCCGCGTCAGGTCCGGCGCCGGGGTCAGCGTGCCCAGGTAGACCGTCACGCCGCGAGCGCGCGCCAGCGCGATGAGCCGCCGGTAGCCGTCCTCGATCGCGCTGGCGGTGACGTCGCGGCTCGATCGGCTCGCGCACTGGCCCGGCAGCCCCGTGGCGTGGCTGATGTCGTTGATGCCCTCGAGCAGGATGACGGCACGCACGCCCGTGATGCCCAGGGCATCCGTGCTGAACCTGCGCAGGGCGCTTGGCCCGACGCAGTCGGAGAGCACCCGGTTGCCGCTGATCCCCTCGTCCACGACCCCGGGCGCCCGGTCACCGAGCGCGGCCCGCAGGCGGCGGGCCAGGAAGTTCGGCCAGCGGTCGTCGGCGCCCGCGTGGGACCCCAGGCCATCGGTGATCGAGTCGCCGAACGCCACGATCGTCCCGTACCTGCTCGGCGACCGCACGTCGACCTCGGTGAGGAAGTACCAGGAGTGCTCAGTGACGCCGTAGGGCGCGCCCCGCCTGCCGTCGGCGTGGTCTCCGCCGGCCACGTAGCTAGCTTGCTGCGCGAGGGAGTGCCAGGTCACCGGGCCGGTCGGGTCGGGCAGGTACAGGCTGACCGCTAGTTCCGCCAGCGGCGGAACGGCATAGGAGACGGGATCGCTGGTCACGCTGTGGCCGGCCGGGATGGTCACGGACCTCTTGCCGTTCTTCCCGAAGGCCAGTGGCCTGGCCGGGGCGGGCACCAGCGCGGCGCCGTCGAGGACCGTCCCCATGCTGGCCGCCCCGACGTGCAGCGGACGGGTGCCGTAGCGGTTGGAGATCCGCACCCGGACGGCCGTGCCGCCGGCGCTGGTGTAGATGACGTCCCTGACGGTCCTGTCGTCGAAGCCGCGCTCCGAGCGCCCGTCGCTGGCGGCCTCGGGCGAGGCCGCCCAGGTGGCGATCCAGCTGGCCGGGCTGGCGGCCGCCATCCCGGCGGCGCCAGGCCCGGGGGTGCCGCCGTCGTGGGTGAGCCCGGTCCAGAGCCGGGCAAGCGAGGGACCGGTGGCCGCGACGAACACCCCAAGCGCGAGTCCCAGTGCCAGGCAGCCAACAGAGGTGGCGCTCCGGGCGTGCGCGATCCATGACGGTCTTTGCACGCTTAGTAGCGTATCCCGCCGGCCGCGCCCGGCCCGGACCTAACCCGCGGCGTGGATGACCGGGGCGGCCATGTCGGCCAGCAGGTTCTTGTTCCAGACCAGGATCGTGTACTGCTCGAAATGGTAGGTCCTGGCCGGCTTGCCGAAGGTGGCCAGGGCGTTCGCCTCGTACGAGAATCCCACCAGGCCGGTGAAGCCGGTGAAGGGCTCAAGGCCCTTGTAGCTGGGGAACAGGACGACGAAGTTGGCCGTAGATTGCCTGGGGTCAAACCAGGCTCGCTTGACCAGCTGGGTCGCGACAACGAACTTGCCCTGCTTGGTCCGGTTCAGCGGCAGCACCCGGACCTGCTGCTGAGTGGAGAGCGTGACGATGTTGGCGGCCCAGTAGCCGGACAGGCCGTAATGGAGGTCGTGGTCCTGCAGCCAGGTGGCCAGCTGCGCGTTCTGCGCGGGCAGCCGGGGCTGGCGCAGCTCGTAGGCGGTGCCGCCGAGGTAGCCGACCAGCGCCAGGCAGAGCACCGGCACCGCGACCCGGACGGTGCCGATCCTGATGGCGCCGATGTAGCCGGCCAGGACCCGGCCCGCGAGGGCGGCGCCGAACGGGAGAACGTCGCTCATCTCGTGGGTGTAGGTGAGCTCCACGGCGTGCGTGCCGACGACGAACGTCACCAGGTTGGCCACGATGCCGGCCAGGAGCAGCTGCGTGATGAGGTCGCGGTCGCGCAGGAACCGCCAGGCGGCGACGAGGATCGCGACCCCGCCCAGCGTCGCTCCGACCAGGTGCAGCAGCTCGAACCCGGCCCGGATCTGCGGGTGGACGCCGATGAAGTTGGCCCCGGCCAGCACGAGCAGGCACAGGCCCGCGACCCGGAAGTTGTGCCAGAAGATCACGTGCACCGGGGAGAAGGACGTGATGGCCGCGACCTCGGTCAGCGAGCCCATCGCGGTGAGGATGCGGGCTCCCTCGAAGGCCACCACCGCGGCGACGACGCCGGCGACGGCCAGCGCTATCTCGAAGCGGTCGAGCCGCCGCGCCGGCTGCTGCCTGACGCGGTCGAGTTGCGCCAGCGTCTCGCCATCGAACAGGTCCACCCGGGTGGCCGGCTCCCGGCTGAACGCGTTGAACGACTCAAGCCCGGGTGAGGGCCGCAAGCCGGGGCGGTCAAGCCGACGCGACGACTCAAGGTCAATGTGGTCAAGCCGGGGCGCTGACGGCCGCCGGGTCAGGCCTGCCCGCAGCAGGCGGTAGGCACAGATGACCACGAGCGGGATCGCGCCGACGTACAGCGCTGTCATGTCCGAGATCCCGGTCAGGGCAAGCAGGACGGCGACGACGACCGCCACCAGCCATCCGCCCCGCCTGACCGCCCCGGCGCCGCCCTCGCGCGGCACCCGGTCGATCAGCAGCCAGGCCAGCAGCACGGGAACCGATGACCCGAGGTGGGCCGGTCCCTGCAGCAGGGCATAGGTGCCGGCCTGCAATTGCGGGCAGAGCATGATGCCCGCCGCGATCGCGCCGCGCAGCAGGCGGGCCCGGCCGCTGGCCTCGCCCCTGCGGCCCATCGCGAGCAGGGTCACCAGCAGCATCGCCAGGGTGTAGATCAGCGCGCCGTACCAGTGAACGTCATCGGCGTTCAGGCCGTGGACCACGACAATCAGGGCGTAGGCGAGCACGTCGTTAGGGAAGTAGGCGACGTCGCCCGTGATCCAGCCATGCTGCAGCGGGTTGCCGTGCAGCAGGTCCCAGGCCTGGAGCGCCTGCGACGCGCCGTCTGAGTTGGCCGCCGTGGTCTGCGACAGGCGCAGGTTGACGGCGAACAGGACGGCGCATCCGAGCAGCCATCCGGCTGTTCTCAGGAGCGGCGCGAGCCTGGGCAAGGACATGAGAGCTATTTCAGCATGACCAGGCAGGTGCTGAAGACAAAACTCCCACGCCCCCGCCCTTGCCCGATGTCGTTACTGCTGGTTCTTGTCCTGGCTCGACTCCGGGACCGAGCCCAGGCCGCCGGGAAGGCGGATGGCGCGCTCGGCGACCGGGTCGAAGTCAAGGTAGTAAGGCTTGCCCGCACGGTGCTGCGCCTTCCAGCACTCGCCGCTCGTCTTGAGCACGCCGAGGCCGTACTTGATGCTGCGGCGCAGGTTGATCGATGAGGCCTCGTCCATGTAGCGGGTCGGGCAGGACAGCTCGCCGACCCGGGCGCCCGCGATGATCGCCTGGGCGATCATCTGGTTGTCGAACACGAAGTCGTCGGAGTTCCGCTCGATCGGCAGGCTCGCGAGCAGCTCGGAGCTGAACGCGCGCAGCCCGGTGTGGTACTCCGACAGCTTCTGGCCCACGAGGGCGTTCTCGGTGAAAGTCAGGAACCGGTTGGCCACGTACTTGTAGACCGGCATGCCCCGCTTGACCGAGTTCTGCGCGAGTATCCGCGAGCCGAGCACCATGTCGTACTCGCCGTAGGCGATCATCGCGGCCATCGCCGGGGCGAGCTTGGGCGAGTACTGGTAGTCCGGGTGGATCATCACGACGATGTCGGCGCCCAGCTCGAGCGCCCGGCCGTAGCAGGTCTTCTGGTTCCCGCCGTAGCCCTTGTTCACGTCGTGGCGGATCGGGTCGAGGCCCAGCGACCGGGCGAGCTCGACGGTGGTGTCGGTGCTGCAGTCATCGACCAGCACCAGCTCATCGACGATGGTGCGGTCAAACTCCGACACCACCCGCGACAGGGTCTCTGCCGCGTTGTAGGCGGGCATGATCACCGCGACGCGTCGAGAGTTAATCACGCCGGCAGCTTACCCAGCAGGCGGGCGGCCAGCGGGCTAAGTGCGGTCAGGAGCGCTGTGACAGCACCACGATCACCAGGCCGCCGGGAGAAAACCAGGACCTGCTCGTAGAGCATCGGCTATAGACTCTGGCCCATGCGCTGGTCTACCATGCACATCCCCACCCTGAGGGACGACCCCGCGGACGCGGGCGCGCCCAGCCACCGGCTCATGCTGCGCGCCGGGTACATCCGGCAGCTCATGGCCGGGCACTACTCGCTGCTGCCGCTGGCCGTGCGGGTGCGGCTGAAGGTCATCAACATCATCCGCGAGGAGATGAACCGGATCGGCGCGCAGGAAGTCCTCATGCCGACCGTGCACCCGGCCGAGTTGTGGCAGCGCAGCGGCCGCCTTGAGGTCATGGGCGAGGAGATGTTCCGGCTGCGCGACCGCAAGGCGGCCGAGCTGGTGCTGGTCATGACGGCCGAGGAGGTCGTCACCACCCTGGCCGGTGAGCTGTCCTCCTACCGCGACCTGCCGCAGATGTGGTACCAGATCCAGACGAAGTACCGGGACGAGCCTCGGCCCAAGGCTGGCCTGATGCGCGTGCGCGAGTTCACGATGAAGGACTCCTACAGCTTCGACCTGAACGCCGAGGGCCTGGACAAGTCGTTCGACGCGCACTACCAGGCCTACACCAAGATCTTCGAGCGGCTCGGCATCCCGGCGATTCCGGTGGACGCCTCAAGCGGCGCGATGGGCGGAACCGGCTCGACCGAGTTCATGTGCCCGTCCGAGATCGGGGAGGACGACATCGTCCACTGCCCGGCCTGCGGCTACGCGGCCAACCGGGAGAAGGCGACGACGCACCTGCCCGAGGCAAGCCCGGCCGCCGACGCCGCGCTGGCCAAGGACGCGCCTGAGCGGTTCGGCACGCCGGGCGTGCGGACGATCGAGGACCTCGAGCAGCGCTACGACGCGCCGGCCGACCGGCAGATCAAGACGCTCGTCTACGTGCTCAACGATCAGCTGACGCTGGTCTTGCTGCGCGGTGACCACGCGCTTGAGGAGCAGAAGCTCATCGACGCCACCGGCGCGGTCGCCATCCGCCCGGCGCAGGCCGAGGAGATCACTGAGGCCCTGGGCGCGGCCCCAGGCTCGCTGGGCGCGGTCGGCGTCAGCGACCTGCCGGTGATCGCCGACGAGGCGCTGCGCGGCCGGTCCGGCATGGTCACCGGGGCCAATACCAACGAGGTCCACTTGCGCGGCGTCGACGTGGCGCGCGACATCAGCGTCGGGCAGTGGGCCGACCTGCGCACCGTCACGGCGGGCGAGGCGTGCTTCTCGTGTGGCCAGCCGGTCGAGGTGTTCAAGGGCATCGAGGTCGGGCACATCTTCAAGCTCGGCTACACGTACACCAACGCCCTGGACGTGACCGTCCTTGGCCCGGACGGCAAGCCGGTCAAGCCGATCATGGGCTGCTACGGCATCGGCGCCGAGCGCGCCATGGCCGCCGCCGTCGAGGTGCACCACGACGACAAGGGCATCATCTGGCCGGCCGCGATCGCCCCGTTCGAGGCGGTCGTGACCGTCGCGCAGCAGAACGACCCGGCCGTTGCCGAGGCGGGGGAGCAGGTCTACCGGCGGCTGCTCGACGCTGGCGTCGACGTGGTCATCGACGACCGGCCGGCCCGGGCGGGCGAGAAGTTCAGCGACGCCGAGCTCGTGGGCATCCCGCTGCGGGTGACCATCGGCAAGCGCGGCCTGGCCTCGGGCACGGCCGAGGTCACCGAGCGCGCGACTGGCGAGACCGTCCCCGTCGCCCTGGACGAGATCCCCGAGCACGTCCGCAAGGCCGTGGCGACGGCCATAGCCGCCCGGCGCTAGCGTTCGCGCTCCGCTGCGTCATTGCTGCTACCTGGCGCTGGTAGCAGCAATGACGCATTGCCCATGGAACAGGAGCAACAGGGGGCTAGCTTGCTGTGGCGGCGTTCCGGTCGCGGACCCGGCAGCGGAGCGCGCGCTCGACCTCGTCGCGCCCCTCGACCAGCAGGCGGCGCAGGGCAGACGGCGGGTTGCTCGCGGTGACGTAGCCGTCGGTGGCCGCGATCGTGTCCCGCGAGACCGGGCAGATCACGTAGGCGCCGGACACGAAGTCCTGCGCCATGGCCGAGCTCCAGTCCCGCCACACCGCGCTGACCGCGTCGAAGTAGGCCGGAACGTAGGGCTCGAGCAGCTCGTCGGCGTCCGGATCGGCGAAGCCGGCCAGCACCGCGCGGAACATCGCGATCGTCAGCTTGCCGCTGGTGAGGTCCTCCCAGGTGTCCCGCTTGGCCTCGGCAGTCGGGATCGCGGCCCGGCAGGTGGCGGCGGACCGCTCACCCGCGTCGGTCGAGTCGGTCGCGAGCTCCGCCTCGATCGCGGCCTCAGCGAGCACGCCCCGGCTGACCAGGCGGCGCAGCAGGATCCAGCGCAGGTCGGTGTCCACCGCCAGTCCCTCGATCATCGTCGAGCCGTCGAGCAGGCCCGCCAGCAGGGCGAGGTCGTCGGGCGAGGTGGCCACCCCGGCGAAGGCCCTGGCGTAGGCCAGCTGGTGGTCCGAGCCGGCCGGGGCCGCCCGCAGCAGCGACCGCAGCGACGAGGCCATCATGGCCAGGCCTTCGGTGCGCCAGGCGGGGTCGGCCAGCTTCCGCACGGCCAGGGCCGCCTGTCGCAGCAGCGTCTGCACGACGCTGATGTCCCTGACCGAGTCCACGCCGCCCAGGACGAGCCGGACGTAGTCACGGGCCGGCATCTCGGCGTCGCGGCACATGTCGTAGGCGGCGGCCCAGCACAGCGCGGCGGGCAGCGAGTCGGTGAAGGTGCCGATCGACTCGACCAGCGTCGCCAGCGAGTGGTCGTCGAGACGGAGCTTGGCGTAGGTGAGGTCCTCGTCGTTGATCAGGACGAGGTCGGGCCGGGCCTGTCCGGCCAGCGCGGGAACCTCGGTGCGCGCGCCGGTGACGTCGATCTCCAGGGATGACCGGCGAGAAAGGCCGGCCGGCGTCCGGTCATACAGGCCGATCGCGACCCGGTGGGAACGGAGGGTCGGGTGAGAGGCGACGGCCTCCTGCAAGACCGCGAACGACTCGAACCGTCCCGCGGAGTCAACCGTGTACGACGGCCGGAGGGTGTTCACCCCCGCGGTCTGGAGCCACTCGCGTGACCACGCCGCCAGGTCACGGCCCGAGGTGGCCTCCAGCGCGGACAGCAGGTCGGCCAGGGTGGCGTTGCCCCACGAGTGGGCGGCGAAGTAGCGGCGGACGCCGGCCAGGAAGTTCTCCCTGCCCACGTAGGCGACCAGCTGCTTGAGCACGGACGCGCCCTTGGCGTAGGTGATCCCGTCGAAGTTGACCTCGACCGCTTCGATGTCCGGGATGTCAGCCGCGATCGGGTGGGTCGAGGGCAGCTGGTCCTGCCGGTAGGCCCACGTCTTGTACACCTGAGCGAACGTCGTCCAGGAGTGGGACCAGCGGGTCGCCTCGGCCTGCGCGATCGTGCCGGCCCAGGTGGCGAAGGACTCGTTCAGCCACAGGTCGTCCCACCAGCGCATGGTGACCAGGTCACCGAACCACATGTGCGCCATCTCGTGCAGGATCGTCTCGCCGCGGGCCTCGCGGGAGAAGTCGGTCACCCGGGACCTGAACACGTAGTCCTCGAGGAACGTGACCGCGCCCGCGTTCTCCATCGCGCCTTCCTTGAACTCAGGCACGAAGAGCTGGTCGTACTTGCCGAACGGGTACTTGATGCCGAACGCGGCGTGATAGAAGTCAAAGCCCTGCCGGGTGACCTCGAAGATCTCCTCGGGGTCGAGGTAGCTGGCCAGCGACTGGCGGCACAAGATGCCCAGCGGGATCCCGTCATGCTCGTCCCGGACCACGTGGTAAGGGCCAGCCGAGACGTGAGTGATGTAGGTCGACATCACCGGGGTGGGCGGGAAGTGCCACAGCCGGGCGCCTGGCCTGCCCTCGGTGGGCTCGCCGCCTTCAGTCTGTGGTGCCATGTTGGAGACCACGAGCCAGCCCTCGGGCGCGAGCGCGGATAGCTCGTAGGTGGCCTTCAGGTCGGGCTGGTCGAAGCAGGCGTAGATCCGGTGCGCGTCGAACGTCTCCAGGTCGGAGTACATGTACACGTTGCCGTCAGCGGGGTCGGTGAACCGGTGCAGTCCCTCGCCGCTGCGGGAGTAAGCGCACTCGGCGTCGATGACGAGCTCGTTGCCTGCCTGGAGGTCGCCAATGCTGACCCGCTCGCCATCGAAGGCCACCCGCGGGTCGATGCCGACGCCGTTGAGGGTGACCGACCGCACTTCCGGGGCGGCCAGGTTGAGGAACGTGCTGGCGCCGGGCCGCGCGCACTCGAACCGGATCGTGCACACCGAGCGGAACGTGCTGTCTCCTCCCGTCAGGTCGAGTTCCACCTGATAGGAGACGCCCGATACCAGCGCCGCCCGGTCTCGTGCTTCATCACGGGTGAGGTTTGCTGCCACCAGGTGGTCCCTTCATGTTTGAGGCTTACCGAAGATCTTCGTACGGTACCCGTCGAGCGGATTGGGGTACCGGCCACCTCCGGGCCTTTAGCCCATATTACAACGAGTGGCCAATCAGTCATCAAGTGTGACAAGGCAAATTTTCGCCATCTTGCCCTTCTGCGGCGGCAGGCCCGTGGTCGCCGCCCGGCCATGCTTCTGGCAGACTTGCGGCGTGCGCGTATACCTGGGATCAGACCACGCGGGCTTTGAGCTTAAGTCGAGGCTCGTCGCCGCGCTGGAGAAGGCGGGCCACGAGCCGGTCGATTGCGGCCCCCACAGCTATGACGCTGATGACGACTACCCTGTTTACGTCCTGAGGGCGGCACAGGGAGTGATCGGCGACAGCGGCAGCCTGGGCATCGTGATCGGTGGCTCAGGCAACGGCGAGCAGATCGCGGCGAACAAGGTGCAGGGCGTCCGGGCCGCGCTGGCCTGGACCATTGAGACCGCGACGCTCGCCCGCCAGCATAACAACGCCAACGTGCTCAGCCTGGGCGCGCGCGAGTACAGCCTGGACGACGCCGTCAGCTTCGCCCTGGCTTTCGTCCGGACGCCTTTCTCCGAGGAGCCCAGGCACGCCCGCCGGCTGGCGATGATCGCCGACTATGAGGCGTCGCGGGAGTTGCCGCCCCTTCCTGGGCAGGCCTGACGCCCTCGGTGCCAGGCCGGGGCCTGCTTGCCTCCCCGGCCGCCGCAGTGGGGGAGGCCTCGCCGTCGTGCGGCGGGTCGGGCTCGGCCGCGTCAGCACGGGGGCGCGAGACATCACGCGCCCTCATCGCCGCGCTTAGCGTGATCTTCATCCCGGTCATGCGGTTAGCCTTACCCAGGCGACAGCCAGAAGATGAGCGGGGTCAGAAGATAATCGGGCACCACGGTGACGGATCCCAGGTCATCGCGGCCGACAACGGGGCCAGCGTCCCCGGGCGCAGCTCGGTGACGAGCCCGGCCGCCGCCAGCGAGCCCAGCCGGGTACCGCCCAGGTAGGCCGCACCGACCTCGCGCACGCTCAGCGCGACGTCGGCCGGATCGGTAGTGGGCTCGCAGCTGACGCCGTCGGCCGACACCGGGCTCGGTACCCGCAGCCGCCAGCGGCCGGCGTTCTGCGCGAGCAGGTCGTCTGATACCTCGAGCACCACGTCGACGGGGCATGAGTAGGCGCGGGAGCGCAGCGCGCGCGGCAGGTCGATCACCCGGACCCACAGGCCGTCCCCGGTGTGCGGGCGCGCCCGCCGGGGGTCGGCCAGCTGGAAAAGCAGCGGGTCGTCGGTCGGCCGGCCGACGGCGAGGACCTCGGTCACCAGGTCGCGGCTGAGCAGGTCCCGCCACAGCGCCGCCCCGGCGGCGGGGTCGGCCGCGATCAGCTCCTTGACCACGAGCCTGGACGCCGGCAGGTACTCGGCCGCGTCCCAGACACCCTGCGCCCGGTACAGCGCGTACCCGCGTGGTCCGGTCGCGTCGCAGGCGAGCAGGCAGCGCAGCGGCCCGAAGCCGCCGCGGCTTGACTCATGGTCAAACAGCGCCAGGTCCCACCACGCGTCGTTGCGGGCAAAGTGCCCGGGCACGGTGGGCTGCACGCTGTCGTAGACCTTGACCAGGTCGGCCGTGGCCTCGGCCGGAGAAGCCAGGCGCAGCGTCAGCGAGTCGTCGGCCGGCCCGTGCAGTGCCCCCTCGTTCCGCGCGAACTTGAAGACGGCCACCGAGCCGGCCGGGCCGTAGCCGTACTTGCCGTACAGCGGCGCCTCCGACGCCCACAGCGCCGCGACCGGCTCCTGCCGGCGGGCCGCGATGTCGGCCAGCTGCCGCCGCATCATCGACCGCAGGATGCCCCGCCGCCGGTAGGTCGGCAGTACCGAGACATAGGAGACGCCGGCCACCGGGAGCACGGCGCCTGGCACCGTCATCTGGAAGCTGAACGCGCCCGCGGTCCCCACGATGTCGCCGTCACGGGTCGCCGCGGGCGCGTCGAATGCCCCTGACTCGGGGTCGAAGACGGCCAGGGACCGGTCGGGCTCGAACAGGCGCTCGGAGAGCGCGATGCGCTCTTGCGGTGATCCCGTCGCGTGGAAGGCGTGGTCATCCACGAAGCGAAAGGCCGTGAACTCTTCCTGGTGAACCGGGCGAATCGGGTACGTGGCGGTCAAGATGGCCCCCTCAGCTAGCCGGACGCGAGCGCTAACCGCGGCGTTCTAGGTCGGCATGACCCTAGCAGGATTCGCGCGAGAGCATCGATGACGCGTGCTTTGGCCTCAATGCGCGGATAGCCTACGTGCGAAATGATGTCTCCCCCCACCCAGCACAGGCAGCCTAGTCCCGCCACCGGCGACGCGCTGCGCATGCTCCGTCGCGCGGCGGCGCGCGCGTTGCCCGGCCCGGTCCGCCGTGCTGCCCACTGGCTCACCCGCCTGGTGGCGCAGCAGTTCATCACGCGCAACCGCCGGGTCGGCTTCGGGCTGGCGCTGGCCACGGTCTTCATCGCGGTCGGGTCGGCGGCCTGGCCCGAGTGGTGGGTCTCGCCGGGCGTGATGATCCTGCCGATCCTGGGCGGCGGGCTGCTGCTCTGGCCGCGCGCGCTGCGCATCTTGTTCGGGGTCGCGGCGGCCGGGCTGGCCTACGACGCGGCCGAGGGCAAGGTCGGCATCGGGATCGCGGCGACGATCGTCATCACCGCCGCCTACGCCGACGTGCTGGCCAATACCCGCGGCAAGCTGGGTACCCGCGGCCGGCGCGCGGACCGGATGATGATCGAGCTCAGGGACCGCATCAAGGCCCAGGGGCAGCTGCCTGACCTCGGTGACGGCTGGGCCTCCGTGGTGATCCTGCGGCCGGCCGGCGGGTCGAGCTTCGGCGGCGACTTCGTCGTCAGCCACTGCGCCGACGGCAAGGCCCTCGAGGTCGCGCTGGTCGACGTGTCGGGCAAGGGCATGGACGCCGCCACCAGGGCGCTGCTGCTTTCTGGCGCGTTCGGTGGCGTGCTCGGCTCCGTGCCGCGTGAGGAGTTCCTCCCGGCCTGCAACGCGTACCTGAGAAGGAGCCAGTCCGACGAGGGGTTCGTGACCGCCGTTCACCTGTCCGTCGACCTGGCGACCGGCGAGTACGTCCTGTCCTCGGCGGGTCACCCGCCCGCCGTCCACTACGACGCGAACAGCGGGCTCTGGCGGACCAGCCAGGCCCGCGGCATCGTGCTTGGCGTGGTGGCCGACATGTCGGTGGTGCCCTCGGCCCCCGAGGTGGGCACGCTGCGCCGGGGCGACGCGATCGCGCTTTACACCGACGGGCTGGTCGAGGCGTCGGGCCAGGACATCGACGAGGGCATCGGCCGGCTGCTCGGCGAGGCGGAGCGGATGGTGGTCAGCGGCTTCCGGCCGGGCGCCCCAGCGCTCGTCACCGCCATGCAGCAGGCGGTCGGGTCGAATGACGACTGCGCCTTCGTGCTCATCTGGCGCACGTTACGCAGCGAGCTAGCTTGTAATCGGAGTGTATCTCCGCTGTGATTTCCGATACTCGCGGGAAATCGGGGCGAAGATGCCTCTCCATGGATGCCCGCGGCTCGGGCGGCTAGCGGCGGCCCGCGCACAAGTCCGGCATTGGGGCTGGTCAGGCGGTCAGAGATCGGCTATTGTGTGCATTCCATAGCATAACGCCAATGAGGATGCAAACAGCTATCAACGGGACCTCCGTACCCGCTCGTGGCGAAGCTAACATCCCCGACACCCGCGTCATGTGACGCACGCGTCATTGTTTGCATTTGATTGTCGGCTGTGCACAAATAGACAGGTGACAGGCGGAGGACTGGAGATTGCGGGCGAGGTATCGCTCGCCGTGGCAGCGAAGGCGTCGTCGGAGAATTTTCCTGTGGCGCTGCGCGTGCTCCCGGCACGCCTGCGGCAGCACCTGACGGCGTACTACGGATTCGTCCGGCTCGCCGACGACATCGGCGACGAGCCGCTGCCCGGGGCAGCGCGCGGCCTGAGCGGGCAGGAGGAGTGCGCCACCAGGATCAGGCTCCTTGACGAGCTCGAGGCGGACGTCAGGAAGATCTACGTGGCGGGCCAGGAGCCACAGCTGCCGACGGTCCGCGCACTGGGCGAGACCGTCCGGGCGACCGGCATCCCGCTTGAGCCGCTGGCCGGCTCGATCCAGTCCAACCGCCAGGACCAGCTGGTCACCCGCTATGAGACCTACGACGAGCTGGTGCGGTACTGCGAGCTTTCCGCCAACCCGGTCGGGCAGTCGGTGCTCCACATCTTCGGCGCGGCCACCCCAGAGCGGATCGCGCTCTCGGATAAAATCTGCACCGCGCTGCAGCTGGTGGAGCACTGGCAGGACGTGGACGAGGATCTGCGCAACGGCCGTATCTACCTGCCCCAGGAGGATCTGCGGGCGTACGGGGTAACCGAGGAAGACCTGGCGCAGCCGACGGCCAGCCAGGCCGTGATCAGCCTCATGACGTTTGAGACGGAGCGGGCGAAAACGCTGCTCGACGAGGGAGCGCCGCTCGCCGGCACCCTCAGCGGCTTCGCCCGGGTGGCGATCTCCGGGTACATCGCTGGAGGACGGGCCGCGCTCAAGGCGATCAGGCAACGGGGGTACGACGTACTCGCCGTGACGCCCAAGCCGGGCAAGGCCGCCACGTTGGCCGGGCTGGTCGGCTGCTACGTCAGGGGGAGGTGACCATGGACGCGGAAGAGGCCTACGCCGAGTGCGAGCGGATCACCTGGGAGCAGGCAAGGAACTTCGCCTATGGCATCAGGCTGCTGCCCGCGCCCAAGCGGCGGGCACTCGCGGCTGTCTACGCCTACGCCCGGCGGATCGACGACATCGGCGACGGCGAGCAACCCGCGGCGGACAGGGCGGCCGCCCTTGCGGCGGAGAGGCCACGGGTCCAGGCCCTGACGGCGGGCCAGGCCGCCGACGCCGCCGACCCGGTCCTGGTCGCGCTGGCCGACGCGGGCCAGCGGTTCGGCCTGCCCCTCGCGGCCTTCGACGAGCTGATCGACGGCTGCCTGGCCGACGTCAACCAGGCTCGCTACGAGACCTGGGACGACCTGTACTACTACTGCCGCTGCGTGGCCGGCTCGATCGGGCGGCTTTCCCTCGGCGTCTACGGGGCGACCGATCCAGACAAGCAGGAGAAGATGGCCGACGACCTCGGCATCGCGCTCCAGATCACGAACATCCTGCGCGACGTCGTCGAGGACTTCCGCAACGGCCGGGTGTACCTGCCGGCCGAGGACCTGGCCAAGTTCGGCTGCGAGCTGGCCCCGGGCGACAGCGAGCCGTTCGGTGATCCCGCCTGGCAGGCCCGTTTCGCAAGCCTGGTCGAGTTCGAGGCCGCCCGTGCGCGCGACTGGTACGGGTCGGGCATGCGACTGCTCGCCACGATCGACTGGCGCAGCGCCGCCTGCACTGGCGCGATGGCGGGTATCTACCGGCGGCTGCTCGAGAAGATCGCGGCCAGCCCGCACGCCGTGCTCGAGGGCCGGATGTCGCTGCCGGGCAAGGAAAAGGCGCTGGTCGCTGTCCGGGCGCTGAGCGGGGTAGACAGGCGGGGAGGGGGCACTTGATGAAGACCGTTGTCATCGGCGGCGGCCTCGCCGGGATCACCGCGGCGCTCACCCTGGCCGAGCAGGCCGGGGATGTCACGCTGCTTGAGGCCAAGCCGCGGCTTGGCGGCGCGACCATGTCGTTCGAGCGGGAAGGCCTGATCGTCGACACCGGGCAGCACGTCTTCCTGCGCTGCTGCACGCACTACCGGGGCCTGCTTGACCGGCTCGGGGTATCCGGGCAGGCGCCGCTTCAGCGGCGCTTCGACGTCACCGTGCTCTCGCCGGGCGACGGCCGGGCGGGCCGCTCCACGCGGCTGCGCCGTAATGGCCTGCCCGCACCACTGCACCTGCTGCCCACGCTGCTCGCCTACGGGAAGCTGTCGCTGGCCGAGCGGGCCCGGGTGGGGCAGGCGGCGCTCGGCCTGCGTGGCGTCAACCTGAATGACCCGGCGACTGACCACATCGCCTTCGGTGACTGGCTCGCCCGCCATGGGCAGGACGAGCGCAGCAGGCGGGCGCTGTGGGACCTGTTCTCCGTGGCCTCGATCAACGTCCCTGGAGACGAGGCCTCGCTGGCGCTGGCGGCCAAGGTCGTGCAGACCGGCCTGCTCGGCGACGCGGGCGCGGCCGACATCGGGGTGCCCGCCCTGCCGCTCGGCGAGCTGCACGGCACCGCGGCCGCCCGCAAGCTCGCGGCGCTTGGCGCCTCGGTCCGGCTGAACACGAAGGTCGCCGCGATCGAGGTCAGCAACCCTGGATTCACCATCAGGCTCGGGCGCGGAGCCGAGGAGGACATCGAGGCCGACGCGGTGGTCCTGGCGGTTCCGCATGAGGCCGCGGCTCGGCTGATCCCCGCGGGCGCGCTGCCTGACGCGATCGTCTCCGGGTGGTCCGGCCTCGGGGCCGCCCCGATCGTCAACGTGCACGTGGTCTATGACCGGAAGGTCATGGATGTGCCGTTCGCGGCGGCCGTGGACTCTCCCGTCCAGTGGGTGTTCGACCGGACCAGGATCTCCGGCATGCACGCCAGCGGGGCCACCGGGCAGTACCTGGCGATCTCGCTTTCCGCTGCCGATGAGTACGTCGACCGGTCAGTGGCGAGCCTGCGCGAGGAGTTCGTCCCGGCCCTGGCGGACCTGCTTCCCGCGGCCCGCGAGGCCCGCGTGACCGAGTTCTTCGTGACCAGGGAGCGCCGCGCGACCTTCAGGGGCGTGCCAGGCACCGCCCGGCTGCGGCCGGGCGCGGCCACCGCCCTTGGCGGCCTGGTGCTGGCGGGCTCGTGGACCGCGACGGGGTGGCCGGACACCATGGAGAGCGCCGTCCGTAGCGGCCTGAATGCGGTTGTCGCGCTCCGTGCAAGAGAAAGTACCCGGATCGTGGGCACAGTTACTGAAGTGAATGAAGTGGATAACTCGATTGTGAGCACCGCTGACTCAGCGAGGGGAGTGCGATCGTGACCGTTGTGATGCCAGCTGGCGTCGCCGTCGCGCGTGACCTGGTAGGACCCGCGACCGAGGCCGCAATCGCCCGGCTCAGCCCGACCGTCCGTCGGGTGGCGGCCTACCACTATGGCCACGCGGACGCGGATGGAAACCCGGTGCGCGAGGGCAGTGGCAAGGCACTGCGGCCGGCGCTGGCCCTGCTATCGGCGCGTGCCGCCGGGGCCGCGGCCGAGCGCGGGGTGACCCCGGCCGTCGCGGTGGAGCTTGTGCACAACTTCTCCCTGCTGCACGACGACATCATGGACGGGGACACCGAGCGCCGTCACCGGCCGACCGCGTGGACCGTTTTTGGCGTGGGCGCGGCGATCCTGGCGGGCGACGCGATGCTGGCGCTCGCCAACGACCTGCTGCTCGAGGAGATGGCACCGGGCGGTCCCTGGGGGGCGCGCTGCCTGTCCACGGCCGTGCAGCGGCTGATCGCCGGGCAGGGCGAGGACATCGCGTTCGAGAAGCGCGACAACGTGAGCCTGGCCGAGTGCGTCCAGATGGCGGGGGACAAGACCGCCGCGCTGATGGCGTGCGCCTGCACGATCGGCGCGGTGCACGTCGGGGCGCCGCCGGAGCTGGCGATGGGCCTGGCCGAGTTCGGCGGGCACGTGGGCCTGGCCTTCCAGCTCACCGACGACCTGCTCGGCATCTGGGGAGCCACCGAGGTGACCGGCAAGCCGGTCCGCGCCGACCTGCGGGCCAGGAAGAAGTCGCTGCCGGTGGTGGCCGCGCTGGCCAGCGGCACCCCCGAGGCGGCCGAGCTCGCGGCCCTGCTCGCCTCGCCCGGCGAGCTGTCTGAGGACGAGCTGATCCGCGCGGCTGACCTCGTTGTCGTGGCCGGAGGAAAGCAGTGGGCCGAGCAGGAGGCCGACAGCCGCCTCGCCGCCGCCGCCAGCTGCCTCGACAGCGCCGGCCTCCCGGCCGACGTGCACGCCGAGTTCATGGCCATCGCCGAGTTCATCACCGCGCGGCAGTGGTAGAGGGACCACGATGAGCACCGTCTCACCCCCCTCAGGCAACCCGGGAGGCGTTACCGTTCCGGCACCACGACAGGTTCCAGGCGAGCCCGTGACCGCCGTCGACGACACCCGTGAGGTTGCCGCGGCGACGCTGGCCAGGGCGACCGACCACCTGCTCGGACTTCAGGATCCGGGCGGCTGGTGGCAGGGCGAGCTTGAGACCAACGTCACCATGGACGCCGAGGACCTGCTGCTGCGGCACTTCCTCGGCATCCTCACCCCCGACGACACGGCCGGCGCGGCCAAGTGGATCCGCTCACAGCAGCGCGAGGACGGCACCTGGGCCAACTTCTACGGCGGCCCCGGTGACCTGTCGACGACGGTCGAGGCCTACGTCGCGCTGCGGCTGGCGGGTGACGAGCCGGACGACGAGCACATGAAGCGGGCCGCCGGGTGGATCACCAGCCACGGGGGCGTGACCGCTACCCGGGTGTTCACCCGGATCTGGCTGGCGCTGTGCGGCAACTGGTCCTGGGACGACGTGCCGGTGATCCCGCCCGAGGTCATCTACCTGCCGTCGTGGTTTCCGCTGAACATCTACGACTGGGGCTGCTGGGCGCGCCAGACGCTCGTCGCCCTGGCCGTCGTCTCCGCGCACCGCCCGTCGCGACCGCTGCCGTTCGCCATCCCCGAGCTCTACGCGGCCGTTCCCGGCCGTCCGCCCAAGGCCGATCAGCAGGACTTCTGGGCGGTTGCCTTCAACAGCCTCGACAAGGTGCTGCACAAGCTCGAGGGCCGGGTGCCCAAGCGGGCCCGCCGCGCCGCCCTGCGCCGCTGCGCCGACTGGATCATTGCCCGCCAGGAGGCCGACGGCTGCTGGGGCGGCATCCAGCCCCCCTGGGTGTACTCGATCATGGGCCTGCACCTGCTCGGCTTCGGCCTGGACCACCCGGTGCTCAAGAAGGCGATCGAGGGCCTCGAGCGGTTCACGATCAGGGACTCCAAGGGCCGTCGGCTTGAGGCCTGCCAGTCCCCGGTCTGGGACACCGTGCTCGTGATGATCGGCCTGGCCGACGCCGGGCTGCCGCCGGATCACCCGGCCCTGGCCGGCGCCGCGGACTGGGTGCTGGCCGAGGAGATCAGGCAGAAGGGCGACTGGCAGGTCCGCCGTCCGGACACCCCCGCGGGCGGATGGGCGTTCGAGTTCGACAACGACAACTACGCGGACACCGACGACACGGCCGAGGTCATCCTCGCGCTGCGCCGGGTCCAGCTTCCTGGCCAGCAGGACAAGGACAGCCGCAAGGCCATCGAGCGCGGCCTGCGCTGGCTCGAGGGCATGCAGTGCAAGGACGGCGGCTGGGGCGCGTTCGACGCGGACAACACCCGCGAGCTGGTCAACAAGCTGCCGTTCTGCGACTTCGGCGCGGTCATCGACCCGCCGAGCGCCGACGTGACCGCGCACATCGTGGAGGCCTTCGCCGCCGAGGGGCTGGCCGCAGAGACCGCCTGCCGGCGCGGCGTCGTGTGGCTGCTGCGAAACCAGGAGCCAGACGGGTCGTGGTTCGGCCGGTGGGGCGCGAACTACCTCTACGGCACTGGCGCGGCCGTCCCCGCGCTCATCGCCGCCGGGGTCAAGCCGCACAAGCCGCAGATCCGCCGGGCCGTGGCCTGGCTGGAAGGCAAGCAGAACGCCGATGGCGGCTGGGGCGAGGACCTGCGATCCTACGACGACCCGGCCGCCTGGTCGGGCCGCGGCGAGTCGACCGCGTCGCAGACCGCCTGGGCGCTGCTGGCGCTGCTGGCCGCGGGTGAGCACGACTCCCAGGCGGTCGAGCGGGGCATCCGCTGGCTGGCGAGCACCCAGCGGGCGGACGGCAGCTGGGACGAGCCGCAGTTCACCGGGACCGGCTTCCCGCGCGACTTCTACCTGAATTACCACCTGTACCGACTGGCGTTCCCTGTATCCGCCCTTGGCCGCTTTGTTGCGCAGAGCCGATATGTGAGGGGTTCAACAAGCCATGACTGAGATGACCGCGCGGTCCGCGACGGCCGTGCCCGACGCCACTGGTGACGGGCTGCTCGTCCTCGCGCCCATGCTGCTTGAGGCCAAGGCCGTCAGGCGCGGTCTGGCCCGGGCCACCAGCCAGGTGCAGCGGGCGGGCATGGGCACCACGAGGGCGGGGAGGACGGCGCTCGCGCGCAAGGCAAGCTCGTTCGACGCGATGGTGGTCATGGGGACGGCGGCCGCGCTTGACCCGGACCTCAGCCCCGGTGACCTCGTGGTCGCCACAGAGGTCACCGACGGCACCACCACCGTCAAGCTTCCCGGGGCCACCATGCTCGCGGGCGAGTTGCGCCGGGCCGGGCTGCGGGCCAGGGCGGGAAAGCTGATCACCGTAGGCCACCTGATCCGGCCGTCAGAACGGGACCGCCTTGCTGCCTCGGGCGCGCTGGCGGCGGACATGGAGACGCTGGCGCTGCTTGGCGCGGCTGACGGACGGCCGTCGGCCGTCATCAGGGCCGTCTCCGACGCCGGCATCGGGCCAGGGATGGTCACCGGCGGCCTGGCCGCGCTGAAGTCACTGCGCGCGGCGGCGGCCGTCGCCGAGCAGTGGGCCGCTGCCTGCGCGGACCGGGAGGTGCTACTGGCCGGGCCGCGGTCGTTCTGCGCCGGGGTAGAGCGGGCCATCGGTATCGTCGAGCGGGCGATTGAGCTGCGTGGCGCGCCGATCTACGTGCGCAAGCAGATCGTGCACAACAAGCGCGTGGTGTCCGACCTGGAGCAGCGCGGTGCGATCTTCGTCGACGAGCTCGACGAGGTGCCCGACGGCGCGACGGTCGTGTTCTCCGCGCACGGGGTGGCCCCCGCGGTGCGGGGCACCGCGGCCGACCGCGGCCTGGCGGTCATCGACGCCACCTGCCCGCTGGTGTCGAAGGTGCACGCGGAGGCGCGCAGGTTCGCCCGGGAGGGGTACACGGTCGCGCTGATCGGGCACGCCGGGCACGAGGAGGTCGAGGGCACCCTGGGCGAGGCACCGGAGTCAACGGTGCTCGTCCAGACGGCCCAGGATGTGGCGCGGCTGTCGGTGGCCGACGAGGACAAGGTCGCCTACCTCATGCAGACCACGCTGGCGGTGGACGAGGCGGCCGACGTCGCCACCGCGCTGCGCGAGCGGTTCCCCCGGATGCGCGCGCCCGGCAGCGATGACATCTGCTACGCGACCACCAACCGGCAGGCCGCGGTGCGCGCGGTCGCCGCCGATGCCGACGTGGTGCTCGTCGCCGGATCGCGGAACTCGTCCAACTCGGTGCGACTGGTCGAGCGGTCGGTGCGGGCGGGGACGCCCGCCTACCTGATCGACGGGGCCGACGACATCGAGCTGTCGTGGCTGGCGGGAGCGCGCCGGGTAGGCCTGACCGCCGGCGCGTCCGCGCCGCCTGCCGTGGTCAGCGAGATCGTCGAGGCGCTATCCGGACTCGGCGCCGTCACGGTGGCCGAGCGGGTCACCACGACCGAGTCCGTTCAGTTCGGCCTGCCCTCCGAGGTACGTTAAGCAACTGCTCCCAGTTATTCCCAGGTTCGCCGGGTTCTGGCGGGTTCGCAGTATGGCTTCAGGAATTCCTCAGGTTTAGTCGGCACGATATTCCCTGGCGCGGAGGCCACGTTTTGGGCTGAGAAACAGCCCACCGTGGCGCTTCCGCGCCGCCAGGCTAAATCTCCGCTGACTGCTGAGGAGTCCCCGTTGTTCTTTACGTACCTCTGGCGCGAGCTGCGGCGACGCATGCGCCAGGCCATCTTCATAGCGATTGGGCTGGCGCTCGGGATCGGCTTGGTGATCACCGTCACCGCAGCGTCCGCCGGGGTCAAGAACGCGCAGACCACTGTCTTGCACGCGCTTTACGGCGTTGGTACTGACATCACCGTGACCAAGGCCCCCACCGCGGGGGCCGGCGGCAACAACTTTAACTTTGGCTTCAGGCGGTCGAGTGGCAGCCAGGGCGGCCAGAAGACCGGCACCACGATCAACATCAATACGCTGAGCTCGACCGGCCAGCTGGCGTCCATCAGCTCGTCCAGCGTGACCAGCATCTCCAAGCTGGACAATGTGTCGGCCGCCGCGGGCGGGCTGACGCTGACCGACCGGGCGATCAGCGGCACCGCCACCAATACCAACGGCACTCCGGGAAGCACTTCGGGCGGCCGCCGCCCTAGCTTCACCCCGGGTAAGGCGGGCTCCTTCGGCGGCAACTTCGGCTTCGGCGGGTTCAGCGTCACCGGCGTTGACATCTCCAACGGTGAGCTCGGCCCGCTGTCCTCGCAGACCGTCACCTCCGGCCGGACGTTCACCACGGCTGACGACGACTCCAACGTGGCGCTGCTCGACGCCGACTACGCGAAGCAGGAGAAGCTGGCGGTCGGTGGCACGGTCACGATCGGCAGCTCGAGCAACACCGGCACCAAGTTCAAGATCGTCGGCATCGTCAGCAGCACCGGGGCCAACCCGTCGGATGTCTACATCCCGCTTGAGCGCGCCCAGACGCTGGCCAACCTGAAGAACGACGTCAACACGATCTACGTCGCGGCCGCCAGCTCGGGCAGCGTGAACGGCGTCGCGGGCGAGATCTCCAAGACCGTCTCAGGCTCCACCGTGACCACCTCGGCCGATCTGGCCAGCGAGATCACCGGCTCGCTTTCCAGCACCTCCTCGCTGGCCAACAACCTCGGCAAGTGGCTGGCGATCCTCGTGCTGATCGCCGCGTTCTTGCTGGCTAGCCTGCTGACCATGTCGGCCGTTACCCGGCGCATCCGTGAGTTCGGGACGCTGAAGGCACTCGGCTGGAAGAGCCGCAGGATCGTCTTCCAGGTCATGGGCGAGTCGATCGCCGTCGGCATCGTCGGCGGTGCGGTCGGCGTCGGCCTCGGCTTCCTCGGCGCCACCCTGGTCAACAAGTTCGCCCCGCCGCTGAGCGCGTCGGTCGGCACCAGCACCGGCTCGGCGACGCCGGGCGGCTCGCAGTTCTTCGGTGGTGGCGGTGGTGGCGGTGGTGGTGGCGGCGGTGGCTTCGCCGGCGGCGGCGGTGGGACTGGCGGCGGCGGTGGCGGCACCGGCGGCGGCGGTAACCGGTTCGACTTCGCCCGGTCGGGCGCGAACGCGGCCCACACGGTCGCGGTGCACCTCACCGCGCCGGTCACCGTGGACGCGGTTGTCGCCGCGGTGGTGCTGGCGATCCTCGGCGGACTGATCGCCGGAACGTTCGGCGGCTGGCGGGCCGCGAGCCTGCGCCCGGCCGCGGCGCTGTCCAAGGTCGCCTGACCGTTTCTGCTAGGGAGACACGGAAATGTACGCACTGAAGGGTGTCACGAAGGACTACCCGAAGGGTCGCGAGACCGTCCACGCGCTGCGTGGCGTCGACCTGGAGATCGCCGACGGCGAGTGGCTGGCGATCCAGGGGCCCACCGGGCACGGCAAGTCCACCCTGCTGCAGCTACTCGGCGGCCTTGACCGGCCCACCAAGGGAATCCTTGACTTCGACGGGCGGGACCTGGCCAAGACGCGCGAGGCCGCGATGACCCAGATCCGGGCCAAGAGCATCGGCTTCGTCTTCCAGACGTTCAACCTGATCCCGACGCTGTCGGCCCAGGAGAACGTCGAGACGGCGCTGGTCCCGCTGGGGATAAGCGGGTCGGAGCGCAAGGCTCGCTCGGCGCAGGCACTGAGCTCGGTCGGCCTCGATGAGCGGCTGCGCCACCTGCCGACGGAGCTCTCCGGCGGCCAGCAGCAGCGCGTGGCGATCGCTCGCGCGCTGGTCAAGGAGCCGAAGGTGATTCTCGCCGACGAGCCCACCGGCAACCTCGACGAGGACACCCGCGACGAGATCATGGGCCTGATGGAAAAGCTATGGCGGGACAAGGGCCTGACCATGGTCATCGTCACCCACGACTCGGCGGTGGCCCGCCGCGCCCAGCGTCTGGGGACGATGAAGAACGGCAAGATCTCGATCAAGCAGCTCTCGAAGCCGACGAGCTGACCTCCGGGGGTGCACGCCACCACCCCCGGACCTAAGCGACGCGCCCGGCACCCCCAAAGGGGTGTGCCGGGCGCGTTGGCTTCCCTGCCGTGCCTGCTGTCCCTGCCGTGCCTGGTGGCATCGGCCTCGGGGGCGCCCCCGATGGCGTGGCCTCAGGCCTTGGGGTCCCCTGAGCCGCTGCCGGATCCGCTTCGCAGGTCGTGCACGAACTTCTTCGCCGTCTCCTCGGCCTTCTTGACCGAATCGCGCTGCCGCAGGTCCTTGAGCGCCTCCTCGGCCCGCTTGCCGGCGTCGCTGGCACGCAGGTCGCTGATCTTGTCGGCCGCGCGGTGCGCCGTCTCGCTCGACTTGAGGTCGTTGAGCGCGCTGGCGGCCTTCTTCACCTGGTCACTCGATCGCAGGTCGCTGATCTTGCCTGCGGCCTTCTTGGCCTGGTCGCTGGACTTGAACTCATTCGCCCGTGACAGCAGGCGGTTGAAGAACCTGCGGATCCGGGCCTCGATGTCGAACATGGCTACCTCCTGCGCCACGGTCTCGTCAGTGCCACGATACGCCATGGCCTACGAGATATATCTTAACCTCTGTCGCGTCCGTACCCGTCCAAGCATGGCTGGCGCCCCGGCTGCCCAGAATGCCTGTCGTGCGTCAGGGTGTGCCAGCGCTCCGACTACCCCGTGAAGCGCTTGTGTAACTTCCCCCGCCCCAAAGATCGTCCCATCGCCCACTGTCTTCGCCCCCGCTCCACGCCGCGACGCCGGACGCTTGCAGCCGCCCGCTCGGCGCCGCAGGGGGCCGGCGCCCGCGTGCTCTCGCAGCAGCTATGGGTCACGGGTGCTGCTGTGGGCGCGGACCCGTCAGGGGATGGGGGTGCGGCAGGTCGCGGGAGTGGCGTGAGCGAGAGAGGGAGAGGCCGAGACGGGAGAGGCTGGTACGGGAGAGGCTGGTACGGGAGCGGGGGCGAAGGGGGATTGCGTTGCCCGGTGGGGGGTGCCGCCCGCGGTGAAGGCGACGATGGCCGAGGCGGCAGCCACCACCGTGCCGACGCCGATCACCCATTGCTGCAGCCTGGTTCGCTCGACGTACTCCGGGTCACCCATCGTGGCTCCTCATCGGGAAGTGATGACTTGCGGTGATCGGCCGATCGCAACTTCCCACCCATGAGTACGGGCAGTGGCAGGGTGGAGTTCAATCGTGACAGGATGCGGTTGCGTGAGCCATAAATGAACAGCAGGTTAACTTAAATTAAACGGAAAATGTATAAATAGCGTAGATTCGTGATAAGATAAGGCCCGAAGTGGAGCCGGGAGAGGAGTTGTACCGTGACGCCTGGCCTGGCTGGCTTTGTGGTCGCTAGCGACGAGATGACCTGGGACAGCGCGCTCGACGAGGCGCTTGAGGCCCTTCGCGGAGCATTCGAGGTCGTTCTCGATCAGGGCAGCACACCGGGCGGGACGCGGCGGACCTGGTTCGACACCTTCGACTGGCGGCTTTACCGTGCCGGGCTTTCGCTTGAGTACGTGGCCACGCGCCGGGCCGGCGAGCTCGTCGTCACCGGGACTGACGGCAACCGCGCCGTGGCCGGGCCGGCCAGTAGCTGGCGGGCCACCCGCAGCTACCATGCGAGCGACCTTCCTGACGGCCCGGCAACGAGAAGGATCGCTGGCCTGATCGCCCCACGCGCGCTGTTGCCCATGGTGACTGTCTCGACCGCCGGCACCGTGGCCAGGCTGCTCAACGCCGACGGGAAGACGGTCGCGCGAGTGCTTGTCGAGCGGCCGGCCGTCGAGGACAGGCCACTGCCGCCACGGCTTGCCGTCGGCGAGGTGCGCGGGTACCCGGCTCAGGCGCGCCGGGCCGCCCGGCTGATCTCCCTCGCACCGGGCATTGAGCCTGCGAGCGCGGAAGGCGCGGCGAACTGCCTGCTCAAGGACGCGCTGCGGGCCATCGGCCGGCGTCCGGGCGACTACTCCAACAAGGTGGACGCCAAGATCACCGCGGACATGGCGGCCCCGAAGGCGGTCGCGACGATCCTCCTGGCGCTGCTTGACGCGCTGGAGGCCAACGTTGACGGCGTGCTGCGCGACACCGATACGGAGTTCCTCCACGACCTGCGGGTCGCGGTCCGTCGCACCAGGGCGGCAATCAAGCTAATTGGTGACGCGCTCGGCCTGCCCGACCAGGAGTACGACCGGTTCGCGGCCGAGTTCAAGTGGCTCGGGGACCAGACCACGCCGGTTCGTGACCTGGATGTCCACCTGCTGGACTTCGACGTGATGGCCTCCCGGCTACGGGCGGCCAAGGAAGACGACCTCGTGCCGTTCCGCACGTTCCTGCAAGGGCGGCGCGCGCGGGAGTTCCGTGCGCTGAGCCGCTGCCTGCGCTCGCAGCGGTTCACCGCGCTCGCCACGCAATGGCGGGCGGTACTGGACGACGTAGCTGATAACAGCAACAAAAGCGAGGCGCGTGGCGGTGCGGCTGTGCGGGAGCGTGGCGGTGCGGCTGTGCGGGAGCGTGGCGGTGCGGCTGGGCGTGGGCGGCGGGTGACGGGCGGGGAACGGATGCCGACGGCGGGGAGGCTCGCGGTGGGGCGGACGCGGCAGGCGTTCAGGAAGGTGACGAGGAGGGGAGGGGCGATCACTGCGGACTCGCCGCCGGAGAGCCTGCATGACCTGCGGAAGCGCTGCAAGGAACTGCGCTACGTGCTGGAGTTCTTCGCCCCGCTGCACGACAAGGCGGCCTACTCCACCGTCATTGGCGATCTGAAGAAGCTTCAGGACTGCCTGGGTGACTTCCAGGACAACGAGGTGCAGATCGAGGAGATCCGCGCGCTGGCGGACGCGATGCTGCGAGCCGGGCCGGTGTTCAACGGGGCAGCGGTGCCGGCGGGCACGCTGCTGGCGATGGGCGAGCTCACCGCCGGGCTTGCCGCCAGCCAGCAGGCAGCACGGGCGGCCTTCGAGGCGCGGTTCGCCAGCTTCGCCGGCCCGCAGGCGCAGGGTCATATGGCCGTGCTGCTGGAGGCACGGTGAAGATTTACGCCACGTACAACATCAAGGGTGGCGTGGGCAAGACGACAACGGCGGTCAGCCTGGCCTACCTGGCGGCGGCCGAGGGCCTGCGCACGGTGCTCTGGGACCTGGACCCGCAGGGGGCGGCGAGCTTCATGTTCCGGGTCAAGCCCCGGGTCAAGGGCGGCGGCAAGGCGATCATCCGCGGCCAGCGCTCGCTCGACGACGCGATCAAGGGCACCGACTACGAGTTGCTTGACCTCATCCCCGCTGACTTCACCTACCGCAACATGGACCTGCTCCTTGACAAGGGGCCTGAAGCCAAGCAGAACCGCAAGCTGTCCCGGCTCCTCGCGCCGCTGTCGCAGGAGTTCGACGCGGTCTTCCTCGACTGCCCGCCATCGATCTCGCTGGTCTCGGAGAACGTGCTGCACGCCGCCGACGTGATCGTCGTGCCGCTGATACCGACCACGCTCTCGGTCCGGACGCTGGACCAGCTGACCGAGTTCCTGGCGACGTTCCCCGGGCGGCGGCCCGAGGTCCTGGCGTTCTTCTCCATGGTGGACCGGCGCAAGAAGCTGCACCGCGAGATCGTCGAGGAGCTGTCGATGAAGCGGGAGGGCATCGCCCGCACGGCCATCGGCTCGGCCGCGCTGATCGAGAACATGTCGGTGCAGCGGGCGCCGGTGACCGCCTTCGCCCCCTCCTCCACGATCGCCAAGGCCTACAAGGCCCTGTGGGCCGAGGTGAGCGAGCTGCCGGGGTTATCGTTGCGGAATGCCGCAGGGTGAGTGGCTTCAGGCGCGGATCGGGGACCTCGGGCGGGTCGTTACCGGGGCGACCCCGCGGGCGGCAGAGGATGACGCCTGGGGGGACGAGGTCGACTTCATCACGCCCCGGGACCAGCGACCGGGTTACCGCGGGGCCACGGCGCGGCGACGGCTTTCCGCCGCTGGGGCCGCACGGCTGGCGGTCCGCTTGCTGCCCGCCGGGTCCACCTGCGTGACCTGCATCGGCGAGACGATCGGCAAGACATCGCTGACCACGCGGCCCGCTGTGACCAATCAGCAGATCAACTCGGTGATACCCGACCCGGGCGCGGTCCGCGCGCCGTTCCTTTACTACCTGCTGACCGCGTGCGGGCCGCGACTGGCGCAGGCGGCGAGCGGCTCGGCGGCCCGCATCGTTAACAAGCGGCAGTTCGAGCGGTTCTGGGTGCTCGTGCCCCCGCTGGCGGAGCAGGACCGGGTGGTGCGCATCCTCGGGGCGCTCGACGACAAGGTCGTGGCCAACGCGAAGGCCGCCGCGACCGCGCTTGACCTCGCTGACGCCCTGCTTGACCAGGCCTTGGCGAGCGGCCAGGCCACGTCCTGCCGGCTCGGCGACCTGGCGGACCTGCGCTACGGCCGGGCGCTGCCCGCGGCCATTCGCCGGCCGGGAACCGTGCCGGTCTACGGCAGCGCCGGAGTGGTGGGATCACATGACCTGCCGCTGGTCGCCGGACCTGGCATCGTTATCGGCCGCAAGGGGGCGGTGGGCACGGTGCACTGGTCGCAGCGAGACTTCTGGCCGATCGACACGGTCTTCTACGTGCGGCCCGCCGGTGGCGCGGTGCCGCTTGAGCTGCTGTTCCTCGCGCTGCGGCGGATAGGGCTGCCGTCGCTGCGGGGCGACTCGGCGGTTCCCGGCCTGACCCGCTCCAGCGTGACGACGTCGGACATCAGGCTGCCACCGAAGTCAGCGCTGGGTGACCTGGCGGAGGCGGCGGGCCGCTTGCTCGCGCTGCGGGCGTCGCTGGCCGCCGAGTCGGCCCAGCTGATGAGCCTGCGCGACACGCTGCTTGCAGGCCTGGTGCGGGCAGGAGGCAATCTCTCCGTATCCAACGAGGCGCTGGTGCCTCTAGACCAGCGTGGACTTCATTGAGATGACCGCCACCAGGTTTCTCCAGGAGGCCTTCCAGGCCGATCAGGTAGGAATCTGGCATGTCGACCTGGCGGGCGCGGGCAGCTACTGCCTGGCCGGCTCGCCAGTTCCGCCGGAAGCCTTTCACGACTACGCCGTCAGCCGCCAGGTCGTCGGCGAGGTCCGTCGCGCTCGCGTGCTCACGCCGCTCCAGGCCCCCGATGCCGGCCCTCCCTCGGACGGGTTCTGCCTGGCCATCCCGCTGGCCATGGACTCCTCGCACGTCCGCATGGTGGCCGTCGGCCGCCGGGAACCAGAGTTCTCGCCCGACGAGATCTTCCTGGCCAGCCGCCTGCAGCCGGTGCTGGCCGGGGTCTGGGCGGCGCAAACGGGCGCCTTGCCCGGATAGGAGGCGGGTGACCGTCACGACCACGGGGCTGGCGGGACGGGCAACGGGGTAAGCGCCAGTGCCGCACGGCGTTGGCGGCCCGCGTCGCCGCTGGTCGGACGGCGCGGGGTACGGGAGACCCGGGGACGTCTCGTTCTGCCCCGTCGACTTGGGGGGTTTGCCCGGCCGGGATGGCGTTGGGGCTCAGGCTGGTGCGAATGCGATCCACGTGCGAGAGGATCTCGCCTCGCAGCGGCCACTCCGTCCCGTCGTTCTCCGGCTGGTCGCGGTCAGGCTCGAGCAGCACGGCCAGCTTGTCCTGCAGGTGGAGGGTATGGGTGAGCTGGTCATCGAGCTGGCGTTCCAGGGCCATGTCCCCGGAAGGGAGCACGCGCATGAGCCGGCCGTAGGTGCGGATCGCGATGCCAAGCTGGCCGAACACGTCGGCCAGCCGCTCGCGCGTCTCCGTGTCCCTGACCGGGCTGGCCTCGCTGGGAATCCTGGAGCTGTCAACGATGGACGTGGCCAGCCCGCGGAGGTACAGCGTGGAGTGCTCCAGCGTCTCAAGGCCGCCACGGAGCGAGGTGTTATGCACGGATCGCTCCGCCTCTGGCATCCCGATGGCCCGCGGGTTGTACCTGACACTGTGCTCCGCCTCGCGCAGCGAGTCGTCGACCCGCTCGATATCGTCCCGCAGCGCGCGGGCCGTCTGCAGCCAGCCGAGGGCCATGGCCTGGTAAGGGTCCCTGGCCTGGCCGGAGGAAGTCTCGGCCCCTTCGGCTTCGCCCTCGGGCTGGCCCTGCGGTGCCGAGCGAAGGCCGTCGGACATCATCGACAGGAAGTCGCCAAGCCGCGACGCGAGGTCGGCCACCGCCTCGCGGGCCGACTCCGTCTTCACCCGGGCGAAGAGCAGGCCGCCGAGCATCCCGGCCACGGTGCCGATCGCCGTGTCAATGACCCGCCCGCTGGCCACGCCGCCGAAGTGCTTGGCCGAGAAGATGAGCATGGCGCTAATGGGGACCTCAAGGATGTCCTCGCCCAGCCGCAGCAGGTGGCCGATGATCAGCGTGCTGCCGATCAGCACCGCGAGCAGCCACCAGGTAAACGGCAGCGTCTCCGACAACCCGACGGCCAGCAGCACGCCGGTGACCACGGAGGCGACCTTCTTCAGCCCGGCCCGCAGCGTCTGGAACACGCTGGCCTGCAAGACCAGCAGCGCGGTCAGCGGCGCGAGCACCGGGCGGCCGATCGAGGGCCCGGACGCACCGGGAAACCTCAGCGCGATCAGGTAGGCCACGGTGGCGGTGATGGTCAGCCGGGCGATGTAGGCCGCCGTCGGCTGGTGCCTGAGGCGGGCCGCCGACAGCTGGTTCTTCTGGCGCCTGGCCACGTCACGCGCGGACGCGGCGACGCTGGCGGGGTCGGCGACATGGGCGTTACGGAAGCCGAGGCGGTCACGGACGTTGCGGAAGCGAAGAGAACGCATAGAACCTGGCCGGATAGTCGCAGGGGGCTATCGGTGGATGTGCGTACAACGAGCCGTGGCAACACCATCAAACGCGGCGCAATCGGGACGACACGCCTGGGTTCCGCGCGGCTAGGGGAAAGCTACCCTCTGGTATTCCCCCGTCACCTAGTGAAACGCCCCTAGCCTGCTGATATTCCCGTTGCTGGTGACTGGAGGCGCGTGGGTGTCACCGCTGAGACCCGCGTTCCCAGGGACAGAGAGTTCATACGCGTATTAGAGTCTGTCTTGGGGGAAGGGTCAGACATTGCTTATAGACGGGGGAAGACTGCCCGCAGATGCCACGCGGTTCTTCGGGCGGTCACAAGAGGCAGCAGCTCTCAGGGATGCGGTCGGCCACAGTCGGCTGGTAACGCTCATCGGGCCGGGCGGGGTGGGGAAGTCACGGCTGGCCATCCAGGTCGCGCGGGGCATGCGCACGGCCTTCCCCGACGGCGCCTTCCTGGTCCAGCTTTCCTACCTCAGGGATCCTGACCTGCTGGTCAGCACCGTCGCCGCCGCCCTGGGGCTGCCGGAGCAGACGGCGCCGGCCCGGGTGGAGGCGCTACTGCCGCACCTGCGGGACAAGCGACTGCTGCTCATCCTGGACACCTGCGAGCACCTGATCGACACCTGCGCGACGTTCGCCGACGCGCTGCTGCGGGGCGCTGACGGGCCGCGGCTGCTCGCCACGAGCAGGCAGACCCTCGACATCCCCGGCGAGGTCGTCTACCCGATCCTGCCGTTCCCCGTGCCCGACACCGGCGGCGACGCCGTCGCGCTTTTCGCCGACCGGGCCAGTGCCTCCATGCCCGGATTCACCGTCACCGCGGAGAACCGGGCCAAGGTCATCGAGCTGTGCCGGGGACTCGACGGCATCCCGCTGGCCATCGAGCTGGCGGCAGTCCGGCTGCGGGCGGTCGGCATCGAGGACATGCTGGCCCGGCTGGGCGACAGGCTCCGCCTCCTCGGCGGCAGCAGCAGGCAGGCCGACGTGCGCCACCAGACGCTCCGCGCGACGATTAGCTGGAGCCATGACCTGTGCTCTGAAGGCGAGCGGCTGCTGTGGGCGCGGCTGTCGGTGTTCGCGGGCGAGTTCGGGCTGCAGGCCATGGAGCGGGTCTGCGGCGGCGACGGCCTCGACCCGACGGAGCTGGTCGACACGCTCGTCCGCCTGGTGGACAAGTCGATCGTTATCAGGATCGACGGGGCCGAGGGCGGCGCCAGGTACCGGATGCTGGACACGATCAGGGAGTTCGGCGCCGAGCTGCTGGCCGAGGCCGGGGAGTACCGGCGCAGGCACCGGGACTACTACCTGGCCGTCGCGCGGGAGTTCGACGCGGCCTTCATCGGCCCGGGACAGGTCTGGTGGGTGCGCCGGATCATGGCCGAGCAGGCCAACCTGCGGCTGGCCCTGGAGTTCTGCCTGTCGGACGACGACGCCGAGGTGGGGCTGGAGCTTGCGACCGCGCTCTGGGGCTTTTGGGCCTGCGCCAACCGGGTCGGCGAGGGCCGGTACTGGCTCGGGCGGATGCTCGATCGCGTTCCAGCACAGACGGTGCTCCAGGTGAAGGGACTATGGCTGGCCGGCTGGTTCAAGGAGGCCCAAGGGGAGCGTGGCGGCAGCGAGTCCCTGCTTGAGCAGGCCCGGTCGATCGCCGTCGCCACCTCCGACGCCCTGTCCCTGGCCTGGGTAGACGGGTTCACCGCGCACGCCCGGGCCAACCGGGACGAACGGGAGGGGGTCGCCGACGCGTACACGGACGTTCTTGACCGGATGACCCGCCTTGGTGACATGGCGGGCATTTGCATCAACTCGCTCAACAAGGCCATCTTTCATGAGCTGGCCGATGAGCACGCGGAGTGCGTGGCGGAGTGCGGCAGGCTGCTCGCCCGGCTGCCAGAAGGAGAGTGCTGGCTGCGCGGCTGGGGGCTGTGGGTAAAGAGCATCGCCCTGTGGCGCACCAGGGACCTGGCTGAGTTCGCCGACTGCCAGCGAGCTGGCCTGGTACTGCGACTGCGCTTCGGCGACATGCTTGGCCTGGCGACCTGCCTGGAAGGACTGGCCTGGCTCGCCTCGGCGGAAGGCGACTTCGTGCGGACCGCCCGGCTGCTCGGCGCGGCCGAGCGGATGTGGCGCTCGGTCGCCAGCGTGCCGCGGTTCGGGATGACCCGGCTCGATGCCGAGCACGACGCGGCTAAGATCCGCGCGAAGGAGGCCCTGGGCGAGCGACTGTATGCCCGCGAGCACGCCGCCGGCGCGGCGCTCAGCGCGGATGACGCGGTCAGGTACGCCAGGGACTCGGCCGACGCCGCCGACCAGGCGGCCCGGCCGGGCGAGCACGCCGCCGCGGCCGCCGCGCCGGCCAGCCCGTGGGAGCAGCTGACCCCGCGCGAGCGCCAGGTCGCCGCGCTGGTGGCCCAGGGCATGACGAACCGCGAGATCGCCGCCCGCCTGGTGGTGTCGAAGCGGACGATCGACGCTCACGTCGAGCACATCCTGGCCAAGCTGGGCTTCTCTTCGCGGGTGCAGGTCGCCGCGCTCGCGGCGGTCCCGGCCTCGCGGCCGGGCGAGGCCACGTCGCCTGGCCAGGGGGCGCGCTCGGCCGAGTTCGCTCCCTTGTTAAGAGATCAGGCACCGCCGGATGGCGGTGCCTGATCTGCGATGGCGGTCGTCCGCTAGTGACCGTTGCTGCCGGCCGGAGCGGTGCCCGGGGTGAAGGACACGCCCCGGACGACCTTGTCGTAGCCGGGGGCGACCACGGTCCTGAACGCCTCGCTGCCGGGCAGCGTGGTGGCCTTCAGGTCATCGGTGACAGCGACGAGCCGGTTCGGGTCCGCGCCCTGGTCGCCGCCGCCGCTCACGGTCGAGGTCACGGCCCAGATCGTGACCGTGCCGTTCTTGTTGACCTGGCCGGTGATGTTGCGCAGGCCGTCGGTGGCCGGTGACCAGGGGAGGCCGGTCACCGAGTTGATGCCGGCCGGGTAGCCGGCCACGGTGTAGGGCGTGCCCAGGTTCAGGCCGTGCTGCAGGGTGTAGGCCAGCTGCCACTGCCTGGTCGAGGAGTTGAAGACCCACTTCTGCAGGCCGGCCGTGGTGGACGCGGCCGCGGCGGTGTACGAGCCGCTGGCGTACGTGTTGTCACCCGAGCCCTCGTCCGCGACGTACAGCGTGGTGGGGCTGGCGAACCAGATGCCGAACGGGTAGTCGCTCGCGTCGGTCGCGTTCTTGGCCAGCGCGGTCGGGAAGCCCGCCAGGATGCACATGTTGCTGGGCAGGCCACCGGACTGCAGCGTGCTCAGGTCATACGACAGCCCGGTGGTCGG
>Ga0335075_10000126_pt1 | contig 151016 bp, 132 predicted proteins | sample Lox_Sample_24_FD_206723 | JGI IMG/M metagenome (GOLD analysis project Ga0335075, IMG submission 206723) | Soil microbial communities from Loxahatchee National Wildlife Refuge, Florida, United States - Lox_Sample_2.4 | ecosystem: Environmental > Terrestrial > Soil > Wetlands | place: USA... | reverse complement strand
CCACCCGCTCCACCCGCCACGGAGACTCAATGCCCAGAATGCGTCGATAAAGCTCGTAATCCTGCATTGCCGCATTCTTACACCCTCGCTTCCAACCTCATCGACCCACTACAAAGCCTGAATTCCCTATAACTTAAACCCCCTCAGGCAGACGCGGTCGCGGCGAAGGTGGACGCGGCTTCGCGGTGCGCAAGTCGGGCGAGCACCGGATAACCTGCGGCGGCGAGGAATCCGTTGCTGTGCAGGATGGCGACGGCAGCTCCGCCCCAGGTGAGGCGGGGAATCAGCAGGAAATTCAGCAGCTGGCTGAAGACGGCGGCGGCGAATTGCGTCGCGGTGCGGTTCCACCGCCGAGGCGGAAGCGGTGCTGGCCGTGCCCCAGGCGTGGTGGAGCGCGCGCAGAGTCCGGAGCAGGCAGAGCCAGCGAAGCGCGGCGACGGATTCGTGAAGGGACACCCCGAAGAGCAGGGGCAACAGCGGCGCGGCGAACCAGAGCGCGTCCGCGCCAGCCAGCGAACAGGGCAGGGTTCGCGCCAGCGTGGTGCGGGCAAAGGCACGCGGGTGGACGCCGGGGGTTCCTTCGCGAAAAGAGTGCGGCGCAGCCGCTGCGTAGACCGCGCAGATGGGGAAGCTGGCTGCGTCGACGACGAGATGCGCGGCGGAATGAATCCCGGCCGCGGTGATCTGCCCGAGGCTGACGAGGAGGGTCTCGGCGATGTCGTGGGAGATGGAGCCAGCCTGTGCGCTCTGCAGGCGAACGAGCGCGGGAAGCACGCCGTCAATGAGCTGGAGCTGCGCGGGCCCGAGCGGACATTCGAGACGGCCCGTGCCGCAATTCAGAACCAGCGAATGCAGGATACCGGCGTGTTCCAGGAAGACCGCTGCTTCGCTCATTGCGTCGATTCCCATTTCATGGCGTGGCGGCGCAGTCGCGGATGCGAGACGAGCAGGTGCCAGATCACGGCCTGGAACTCCTCGGTGTGCGGCGTCACCGTCTCCGCTGAAATCGTGGGTACGATCACGCACGCGTCGGCCAGTTTCGCCGTGCAGCCGCCGTCGCGGGCGACCAGGCCGAAGACGGAGGCGCCCACTTCGCGGGCGAGCTCAGGGCTGGCCACGAGATTCGTGCCGTTGCCGCGCCGACGGAGAAGACAAACACCGCGTCGCGCGCTGAGATGGCTGCCCCGCAGCCACGGCGCATAGGAGGAATCCCACCCCCGTCGTTGATCGGGAGCGGTCAGCACGGAGACATTGTCAGTAGGCGCGCAGGATTCGATGCCCGCGATCCTGCGGAAATCATTCAACGCGTGGGAAGCGTGGCCCGCGCCGCCGCCGACTCCGGGAAAGAACAGCCGTCCGCCTCGCTCGCGCACCCCGACAGGTCCCCACCAGACGATCGATCTCTGCCGCATCCGGCCTTATGGCCAGCGAGGCGACCTCAGCCAGGTACGTGCGGGCGTAAACGCAGGCTGGCAAGAACGGCTTCCGTCAGATTGAGGATTTGCGCAGCTTGGCGCCACCGGCTCGCGGGCGAAGGCGAGGGTGAGGCCGCTATGATCGATGTCTCTGCTGACCTGATCACGCAGGGACCGGCGCAGGCCGGTGGGCAGCACGCTGAAGAGCAGGAAATGCAGGAGAGAGCGCCGGTCGGGCCGGCCTTCGAGGATCAGAGCGCGAAGAATGTCGAGGCGGGCGCGCAGATCGGCGCCGCTGCGCTGCGCGCGCCAGGCGCACTGCACCGCGACAAACGACGAGAACGCGCGCGGCGAAACCAGCGGACGCATTTCGCGAATCCACGCCAGTGAGGTTTGCCAGGACGCATTGCGGCTGCCCGAATCGCGAACGTCGTTCACGCGCCAGGTCACCAGCGGTTTGGGCACCATCACGATGCGCACGCCCTCGTGGGAACCGGCCTGGATCAGCCAGTCCCAGTCCTGGTGCATGCGCAGCCCTTCCCGGAACGGAACAGCGAGCAGCAGGTCGCGCGGAACCATCAGCGTCGAGGTTTGCATCAGCCCGCCGGGATCGAAGAGGCCGGTGCGGCAAAACAGGTAATCGGCCACCGGCTGCGGCGACTCATAGACCCGCCGCGGCAGCGCCCGGCTGGCCACGGGCGACTGCGCGATCAGCCGGCAGGTGATGATGGGAAACCAGTCGCGGGTGGTCGCCGCGGTGCCCATCTGCCGCGCGATTTTTTCCGGGTGCCATTCGTCGTCGTCATCGAGGAAAGCGATCCAGTCGCCGCGTGCCGCGCGCACTCCGGCGTTGCGTGCCGCCGCGCTGCCGCGGGAGCCGAGCAGGTAAATCGTGCGCAGCCGTGAGTCGGCCAGGGTTTCCAGTTGCGATGTCGTGGCGGGATCGGGGCCGTCCACCACCACGATCACCTCGATCCGTTGCCAGGTCTGGCGCAGCGCGCTGCGCACCGCGCAGGCCAGCAAAGCCGGGCGCCCGTGGGTCGGAATGACGGCGGACACCAGCTGGCGATCCGGAGATGAATGATATTGCTGCATGCCGGACTCCGGATAACGAAAGGCTCGTCAGTGTCGAGCATAGGAGAAGAAAACCCTGGAGAAACCGGCGCCTCCCGCATTTTCTTCACTTTCGTAACGAGGTACAGCAGGAAGCCGAGGCAAAACAGGCATCATGGAACCCGAAGGTCTTGCCTGCTGTGAAGAACCTGTGCTGCCTTGCTCTCCTGCTCGTCCCCGCCGCCGCGCCGCACCTGCGCGCCCTGCAGACCGTCACTATCGACGCGAATGCGCCCACCATGCCGCTGCCGCACTTCTGGGAGCAGATGTTCGGCTCCGGCCACGCCATCCTGAGCCTGCGCTCGAGCTGGCGCAGCGATCTGCGCGCCGTCAAAGGCGTCACCGACTTCCGGTACGTGCGCTTCCACGGCACCCTCGACGACGAGGTCGGCGTCTTCACGCGCAACCAGCACGGCCAGCCCGTCTACAACTTCCGTCTACAACTTCTCGCAGGTGGATGAGATTTACGACGGGATGCTCAAAAACGGCGTCCGGCCGCTGGTGGAGATCAGCTTCATGCCGACGCGGCTGGCGGAGAATCCTTACGACCTGCACGTCTTCTGGTACCACCCGAACGTTTCGCCGCCGCGCGACTGGCAGGAGTGGGACGCCTTCATGCAGGCCTTCGCCCAGCATCTGGTCGACCGCTACGGCCTCTCAGAAGTCTCGAAGTGGTACTTCGACGTGTGGAACGAGCCCAACATCGACTTTTGGGGAGGCATTCCCCGCCATGCCTCGTATTTCGTCCTGGCGCATGGGGCTCGGGGTCGTCGTTCCACATTTGAACGCAGCGGGGGTCGGATTCCCACGCCTGCGAAAACCAGCCCCTCTGCCGCGCGGTCCGAGGCACCCAGCAATCATGGCCGGGGCGCTCGCTCCAATCCTAACAACCAGCAACGACTGATAACCACTTCGCCATTCCACAACCAACCCGCCATTCCCCCTCGCTAAACCCAAGCCCACCAACAAAACGCTCCGCGCGCAGGTAACGTGTGCGAGGCTGCAGCCAGCCACCACCAGCCAGCCCTGAGCGGCCGGTCGCGCCGGGGAGGTAATCCGGTATCCTCAGACCAGCCCCTGAAAACCTGGAGACTGCGCCCTGTCCAATGCCGACAGCATCGATGGTTGTCGTCCCGCCACGCTGAGTTACGCGCGGCTGCAGCTGCGCGAATCGGAACCCCTGAACCTGGAATCGCCCTTCGCAGCGCTCGACCAGCGCGTGACTCCCAGCGAGCTGTTCTACGTCCGCAACCACTTTCCCGTGCCCGCGCTCGACGCGTTGACGTGGCGGCTGACGGTGCGCGGAGCCCGCACCGTCCACTTCTCGCTCGACGAGCTGCGCGACCTGCCCGCCGAGACGCGCACGGTGACGCTGGAATGCGCGGGCAACGGCCGCGTCGTGCTGATGCCCCCGGTGGAGGGCGTGCAGTGGCATCAGGGCGCGGTGAGCACCGCAGCGTGGACGGGCGTTCCGTTGACCACAGTGCTGGAGCGCGCCGGGGTTGCACCAGGCAGCGCGGAGATCGTCTTTGAAGGCGCCGACCGCGGTACGCCCAGCGCCAAGCCGCGCCCGCCGCAGCCGATCAACTACGCGCACGGAGTTCCGCTGGACCATGCCGGCCAGGTGCTGCTGGCTTACGCGATGAACGGCGAGCCGCTGTCGCGCGAGCACGGCTTCCCGCTGCGCGCTGTCGTTTCCGGTTACTACGCGATGGCGGCGGTGAAGTGGCTCACGCGCATTCACGTGCTCGGGGACCCGTTCCAGGGCTACTTCAAGACCACCGATTATGCTTATTGGGAGGAGACGGACGGGCTACCGGTGCAGCGGCCGCTCTCCCTGATGCCGCTGAAGTCGCAGATCGCGCGTCCGACGGCGGGCGAGGTGGTGAAGGCCGGGTCGACGGTGACGGTGGCGGGCGCAGCGTGGACGGGCGGCGCTCCGATTGAGCGCGTCGAGGTCAGCGGCGACGGCGGGGAGACATGGCATGCGGCGGAGATTCTCGACGAGCATGAACATGGCGTGTGGCGGCGCTGGCAGTGGACGTGGCGGGTGCCGACGGAGCCGGGGCCGCACTCGCTGAGGTCGCGGGCCGTGGATCAGGAAGGCCAGGTGCAGCCGTCGGAGCGCGATCCGCGTTTCGGGACGTACTGCATCCACCACATCGTGCCGGTGGTGGTGAGGGTGAGGTAACACCCACCCTGTCCGCGATGAGGCCGCTGGTGGGGCAGCGGGCGGCGACCAGGGTGGACGCAGCTACTGAATGTAGACCTGGATCATTAAGGAAGGGTCGCCGTAAGCAACTGCATACCAAAGCCCATCCGCTCCCATAATGAAGTACACATCCTGCTGGTAAAACCATGCCGGATAGGTATCGGCATAGAACCAGTACCCACCGTACGCGTACTCCCGATGCCCGTTGTAGACTCGACCGCTATTCTGTTCGAAGCGGGCATGATGATCCGGTCCAAACCTGGCTGGACTGTACTCGTGGCCGCGACTATCTTTCTGACCACTGTGGGCCCACTGCCCGGGTGGCAGCCCGTGCTGCTGAGCACTGGCATGTTGTCGCTGATGAGGTTGAGTCTTTTCGTGTGTCGGCTGAGTCCTGGCCTGCCGCTGCTGCTGCTTTTCCTGTTTGGCAGGCCTGGCTGCATGCTGTTTCGCAGGTTTGGTTTTCTGCTCGTGTTGCTCGGGTTTGGCTCCCTGATCCTGCTGAGCGTACGCGGGAGCTAGGACTCCGAGAAAAAGGGCCAGGGTCCCCGTACTGATAAGCCTGATTGGCTTCATAAGTTATTCCTCCATCGCCATGATTCTGGTGGGCCACTCGCACCTCATGTCGCGCGTGGTTTTTATTTCCTGCCTTTGTCGACCGTCGTTCGGAGTCGAATCTGTTTCCCATCCTTCGTCCCGGCTCCCTTCCTTTCCGATGCAGTTGCAGGGGAGCGAATGGCGTCGCACTCACTTGTGCGAGAAAGTGGGTTAAACAGAATCCGCCATCTCGGCGGCACGGGCGAGTGGTGGCAACAGAGCCCGGATGCTGGTCGAGATTGCTCAAACGGCCGAAAGGTTGTATTTCATTAACAGATAATAACTTACGAGTGAACGGATTGCCGACGACTGAGCCCTGGCGCGAAACACGAGGGTCAAACCTCAGAGGAAAATTCGGAGAAGGACGTGCGCCGTTGGGTTTCGGACGTCCGAAACGAATTGTGGCGATGAGCCCCCGGAGCGGTCCACGCATTCCAGGACCCCTGTTTCGCGCAGACCGATTCCTCGGGCGCGAAAGCCCGGGTTTTCAGGCGCGATAGCAGCACGACTGAAGTCGTGCCCTGATACAGAGCTCCGCGGCTGAAGCTCTTCGTTTGCAGTGCGCGCAGAGCGGGGCTGAAGCTCCGCTCTGCTGCCGTGAAACCCGGCTCATTGCCATCCTGCTTTCTCACCTCTGCCAAAGGCTGGCAGATGCGGGGCACCCGAAGATCTATAGCCGATCTACATTACATATTGTTCAGTACTGATCCGACGATGCCGCCGAGGACGCCGGCTTCCGCAGTCCGCCCCGACTGCTGGGGCATGTACTCGAAGATCTGCTGCGCGAGTCGCGAGATGGGCAAAGTCTGCAGCCAGATACGCCCCGGGCCGGTGAGCGCAGCGAGGAAGAGACTGTCCGCACCGAAGAGCAGGTTGCGGATGCCGCGCACCATGGTGATCTGAAAACTGACGGTAGCCTGGAAGGCTCCCACGTGGCCGGGATGGACGAGGAGAGTCTGGCCGGGAGCAAGGTCGCGGACCACGACTTCGCCGGAGAGCTCGAGCCACGCCTGGCCCTGGCCACTCACCTTTTGCAGCAGGAAGCCGGCGCCACCGAAGATGCCCGCGCCGAGGGACTGCTGGTATCCGACGCTGAGCTGGACGCCGTCGGTGCCGCAGAGGAATCCGTGGCGGTGGACCATGTAGTCGCTGCCAGGGCCGATGTCGCAAGGCAGAATCTGGCCGGGGACGCGGGTGGCGAAGGCCAGCTCGCCGGCGCCGTTCATGGCGCGGTACTCGGTCATGAAGAGGCTGCCGCCGCCGGCCACGCGCCTGATGGCTCCGAAGACGCCGCCGCCGCCGCCGAACTGGGTGTGGGTGGTCATCTGGACGTTGGGCGTCATCCAGGAAAGCTCGCCGGCTTCGGAGATGACGGCATCGTTGGACTCGAGCTGAAACTCGAGCACGGGCATGGTGGTTCCGGTGATGCGGTGTTCCATGAAAACAGGGTATAGGGTTTAGGGTTCAGGGTGTAGGGGGATTTCGGCGAGGCAGGAAATTTCACAAAGCAGGGAGCAGGAGTCAGGAGACCGCGAGGTCAGCGGGAGTTTCGCCGGGAGCTGGCTTTCTGGCGAAAGTGCGCCGCAGCCAGGCGGCGGGGAAGGTGGCGAAGAGGAGGGTCCAGAGCGCAAGGCCGAACCAAATCCAGGTGTCGCTCGCACGCTCCTGGGCAGACTCCACAAATCGAATACCGAAGAGCAGGATCAAAAATCCGGTTGAAAGCAGCGATCCGGCCAGGAGGGTCCACCATCGTGGGCGACGCCAGCCGAGAAGGGTGTCGAGACCGCGGCCGACAAACCACCAGGCGGGCAGACAGAACAGAGGCCAGGAGAGAAAGCGCCAGGCATCGAAGGACAGGTTCGCGGGACACCAGGTATCAGGCCAGGTGGTCGGGAGCGAGATGAGGATATCTCCGAGAGTGCCTGGAATGTCGATTGCCTCGATGAGAGGCGCCTCGCGCATCGCGATCCCGTTGAGCGACCACACGAGGAACCGGTTGCGCGGGACGAAGATTGTGAAATCGCCGGAGCCGAGTTCCATCTGGGTGGAGCCGTGGGAAAGCTGAACGAGGCGAAAGTAGACGTATCCCGTTTGTGTCGGTACGAGAACGAGCCAGAGCGTCAGAGACAGGAGCGGCAGCAGGACCGGGAAGGAAATGCGCGGCTTCGGCACGCAGGCAGTATACCGCGGGGCCTTCTGCGGGGCGGCGAGAGCCTTGATCATCGTGGAGGCCCAGCGGAGCGACTCGACGTAGTTGGCGGCGATGGCGTTTTCGCACAGGCCGAGGCGACGCTGGATTTGCTGGCACTCGTTCCAGTCGCAGGCTTCGAGGCTGCGGACGAGCTCCAGCGTGCCGGCGGCCGGGCTGCCATCGCCGGCGAGGGCGGATTTCATTTCGGCGCGCGGCGGCAAGCTCTCGAGAATGCGATGCATCGGCGCTTCCAGCAGCGACTCCAGCGCGGATACGGTGCTCAGCAGGTACATCGGCGCGGGGCCCCCGGTCAGCGCCGGGGCCAGCAGCTCGCCGGAGCGGGTGCGGGAGAGAGCCAGCCGTCGCCTGCTCGGGGTCGTTCGTGCCGCCGGGGCCGAGCAGGAGCTGATATCCCAAAAGACAGCGGTGGGCATCCACGATGGGGCGGCCAGGAGAACGGGTGGGCGCGATTGGTGGAGAGATCGGGGAAACGGCAGGACAGGCAAAGGCATTCATGACCCGCGCCTCGGAAAGCTGCTGTGTTCATCGGCAGAGAGGGGCGGAGTAAACAGGAGGGGCTGTGAAAGTCCGCAGGCGGCGCGGGCGGGAAGAAACGCTCAGTCCGCAGCGACGGCCTCGAGGAGTTCCGCGCGAGAGATGGGCTTGGCGACGTAGCCGTCGAAGCCGCAGCGGAGGATGTCTTCGCGGTCGCCCTGCATGGCATACGCAGTGCAGGCAATGACCCGCAGGCTGGCGAGGTCAGGATTTTCGCGAATGGCGCGGACAGTTTCGCGGCCGTCGAGGCGGGGCATCTGGATATCGAGCAGAACGACGTCGGGATGGTGGAAGTTGAGGAGCATGAGGGCGTCCTGGCCGTCGTTGGCCTCGATGACGCGATAACCCTCGGCCTCGAGCATTTCGGCGATGAGCTCGCGATTGACGGGATTGTCTTCGGCGACGAGGACGGTCTTCACGCTTCGCGGACCTCCTGGGTCGCATCCGGCGGATGAGTGGCGAGGCTGCGCTCGATCTGAAGGACGAGCCGCGAGCGCCAGTCTTCGTTCTTATGGAAGACGGCGTCGACTTTGGAGCGGAGCTCGCGCATCTCCTGGCTGCTGAGATCCTGGTTGGTCAGGATGGAGACCGGGATGCGGGCGAGGCGCGGATCCTGGCGAAGACGGGCGAGGACTTCGAAGCCGCTCATCTCCGGCATAAGAAGGTCAAGGACGATGGCGTGAACGGGGTGGGATTCGGCAATGGCCAGACCCTCGCGGCCGGAAGCGGCGAGATGGACGGTGATCCATGGCTGGGAAAAGACCTCTTTGGCGAGGTCGAGAAGGGAGGGATCGTCATCGATGACGAGAACCGACGCGTTGCCGGAGGGCAGGTGGCGCCGGACGGCGCGGAGGAGATCGGCCTTGCTGACAGGCTTAACGAGGTAGTCGGCGGCGCCGAGGGCGAATCCGGTGGCACGGTCGTCGGTAACGGAGATGACGATGACAGGAGGCAAAGCGTCACGGAAGCCCGATTTCAGCTCGTAGAGCGCGCCGAAGCCATGGCCTCCTGGCATGAGCAGATCGAGGGTGATGAGGTCGGGACGGAGCTCGTGGGTGGCGCTCAGGGCTTCGGAGCCGGAAGCCGCGACGGCCACGCGGTAGCCGCCATCCTCGAGGACGTTGCGAATGAGCTCGCGGGCGCCGGGGTCGTCATCGACGACGAGGACCAGAGGCGCCTGATCCTGCCGGCTGGTTCGGGGAGCCCGGGCCGCGCGGGATGCCGGGGGCGGCGCGGCCGGGGTCGCATCGCTGGTGGGCAGCCAGAAGCGGAAGGTGCTGCCGGCGCCTCGCTCGCTCTCGACCTCGATGTGCCCGCCATGCTTTTCCACCAGCTTCCTGGTGATGGCCAGACCGAGGCCAGTTCCTTCCTTCACGCCGCTGGCGGAGGGCGCGGCCTGGCGGAATTCCTCGAAGATGATCTGCTGATCTTCTTTGGAGATGCCGGGTCCGGTGTCGGTGACCTCGAAGCGCAGGAAGCCGTCGTCGCACGCAACGGTGACGATGATGCTGCCCTGGAACGGGGTGAACTTGATGGCGTTGCTGAGGAGGTTGTAGAGGATCTGCTTCAGGCGGCGGGGGTCGGCGCGGACGAGGAGCGCGGGATCGCAGTCGGCGCGCAGTTCGATGGAGCGCTGGCGCACCAGTGACTCGACGCCGGCGATCACCTCGCCAATCACGGCAGCGGGGCTGAGGAGCGTGGGCTCCAGGTGGATCTCGCCAGCCTCGATTTTTGACAGGTCGAGGACGTCGTTGATGAGCTGCAGCAGGTGCTTCGAGGCGTCGCGGATATGGGTGAGGAAGCGCTGCTGTTTTTCGTTGAGCTGGCCGGCGACCTGATCGGCGAGCAGCTCGGAGAAACCAGTAATGGCATTGAGGGGGGTGCGGAGTTCGTGGCTCATACTGGCCAGGAACTGGCTCTTGAGTTTGTTGGCATGGTCGGCCTGACTGCGCTGCTTCTCCAGGGCGGCGTTGGCGCCTTCAAGCTCGGCATTGAGCTGGGCGCTGGTGCGGAGGGCGAGGGTGCGGGCCTGGATGGCGCGACTGCCGACGAAGTAGGTGCCGGCGAGAATGGCGGCCAGAAGGACGCCGAGCACGGCCAGCAGGGCGTAGGTGAGCTCGATTGTGGTCTTTTCGGCGTGACGCCGCTCGGTGAGGAGCCGGTGCTCCTCGGCACGCATGGCATTCAGGCGCGCCTCGATGGCGGCGAAGCGGGCTTGGCCGGCAACGGCGGCAAGGCCGCGCGCCTGAGCCGAAGCGGAACGACTGCCGGGCCGGAAGGCAAGCCCGGACTCCCTCTGCTGAAGGAGAGCGGTCAGTGCCTGGAGATTCTGCTGCTGGCGGGGATTGTCGGCGGTGAGCTGGCGGAGGCTGGCCAGGGAGTCCGGTATCTGACCGGCGAGGGTCTGAGAGCGGACGAGGAAGGCATCCTCGCCGGAGAGCTGGTAAAGCCGCTGCGCCTCGGTCTCGCGAATCACCTGGCCGTCGAGATTGTCGACGCCGTTGAGAACCAGGACGGTGTGCTCGACCGAGCGGGCATCGCGGACCAGGAAGGAGATGCAGCGCCAGGTGATGAGGGCGACGAGGGCCACAACGACGAAAGCGAGAGCTACGCCGAGACGGATATTCTTTTCCGACCGTGCTGAGCTGGTTAACTCCACAAAGTTCCCCCTTCAGATGAGGGTTTCGAGGGAGGCGGACGACCAGGGGAGGCCTTCGCGCCGGGCCAATGCGGCGAAGATGCGAAAGAGAGCGGAATCCCACCAGCCGCCGTCGACTTCGATCTGCATTTGGCGGAGGCTTTCCTGGCAGGACATGGCCTGCTTGTAGGGGCGCTCGGTGGCAAGGGCGTCAAAGACGTCGGCGATCTGCATCACGCGAGCCAGCAGAGGAACCTTGTCCCCACGCAGGCCGTCGGGATAACCCGAGCCATCCTGCCTCTCATGATGACTGCGGATGATGGGAAGAACGGACTGGAAAGAGCGCAGCGGCCGGCAGATCCGCTCGCCGACTACGGTGTGCTGACGCATGACGACCCACTCCTCGTCCGACAGCGGTCCTTTCTTGAGCAGGATGGCATCGGGTACCCCGATCTTGCCGATGTCGTGAACGGATCCGGCGATGCGCAGAGCACGAATTTCCTCGGGGGAGAGCTCGAGGGCGTCGCCCAGAAGGGTGGAATACGCGGAGATGCGAGCGCAGTGGCCGACGGTGTAGGGGTCCTTGGCTTCAATGCTTTTGCCCATGGCCATCAGGACATGGTCGGCGCGATCCAGCTCATCGGTGTACTCCTTGCGCTGTACCAGGCTGCGGACGCGGGCCTTGAGCTCGGAGCGGTCGAACGGTTTGGTGAGGAAATCGTCGGCTCCGGCTTCGATTCCGCGGAGACGATCCTGGGAGTCGGTGAGACCGGTGACCATGACGACGGGGATGAGCCGGGTTTCAAGGCGCTCCTTCAGGCGCCGGCATATGTCGAAGCCGTTACGGAAGGGCAAATTCACGTCGAGCAGCACAAGATCGGGAAGAGGATCAAAGAGAAGCGCTTCGGCCTGTATGCCGTCCGACGCACAGATAACGGCGTAGCCATCAAGGGAGAGCAACTCCGCGAGCAGCTCTCTCTGGCTGAGTTGATCCTCAACCACGAGAATTCTTGCCGGCATTCCCATCCTCCACCGGACGTTAGCAACGCACGGAAATGGCGCGGGTCTGGAGGAAAAATCGATTGTGCTGCAGCGCCGGTTTCTGGGGCCGGCTTCTGTAACCCTGGAAGCATACCGCAACGGGCGGGGTTAGCAAATGGCTAATCAGGGTTATCTAATCATAAACGCGTCCGGTTCCCCTTATCCGGCATCCCTCGTCACTTCATGCGGCGAGGTCAACCGATTCACCACCGCACTGAATCGTGAGGAGAGAAGAGCAGGGCGGCGCCGCGGAAATCAGGCGGCGGGAGCGATGCAGAGGGAGGCAATGATGGCGTCGAAGAGAGCGGCCTGGGGCGGAGTTGCGCGGTCGTAGCCGGCTCCAGCGTCGGCCGCGGCCAGGTGGCGCCAGCGCGCGCCGTCGGGGAAGGTTCCATAGCTGTCGATGCCGATGGATTGGAGAGGGCCGCTGGCGCTGGAGCCCGCGACGACGATGGCGCGTTGCGCGAAGCTCGCGGATTCGAGGAAGAAGTGGTCCTCGGGGGTAGGCTGGTCGGCGTTCGCGCCGAACCAGAGGATGAGCTCGGTGTGGCTGTGGCGAGGCTCGAGGACGTATTCGTGGAGGTCGCCCTGGCCGAGATCATGGAGACTCCAGCCTTTGCGGGGGACGTCGAACTGAAGGCCGGAGCCGGGCGTACCGAGGCGGCGAACGCTGTGGTCCCTGGGCGGGAGCGGGTTGCAGGCGGGCGCGAGGATCGCTCCGCTCAGCGGCGACAGCGCGATGGGGCGCATCTGGATGCGGAGATCCTCGGCCGGAGGATTAATCAGCAGTGTGAGGGGCTGGTAGCCGTCGAGCTCCGCATGCAGGACGTTGGTGGAGTTTGCAAGCTGGAAGTGGCCGTCGGCGCCGGTGGTGGTGGCGTCTGGCTGCGAACCTGTGCCGCTGAAGACGGAAACGCTGGCGAGCGGCCGGCCTGCGCCGTCGGTGACCAGGCCCGAGACCGGTGTGGGCATCTGGGCGAGAGAGGAGGCAGCGGCGGCCAGCACGGCAAGGGCCAGCAGCGCAGGGGCGATCCGGTGGAGTGACCTGAAATCGCACATCGCGGGAACCATTCTCCGGGATGGCACAGTATCTTACGCCGAAATTGGGGGAACTGAGGCAAGCCGAGGGGCGCGGATCGCGCGAGGCAGTGCGCCGGTCCCGGCAATCAGTCGCGGCGAAAGCGATGGATGAGGCGGCGATCGCGCTTGGAGGGACGCGTGGCAGGCGCAGGTTCGAAGTAGAGGCCGGCTTTGCGCTGCTCAGCGAGCAGGGCGCGGGCCGCGCGGCTCTCGTCGGGCTCGCAGTAGAGCGTTTGTGCGACGGAAGCCGGACCGCGGACCTCGCTCAGCGCGACGACGTCGACTTCAAACGTGCCGCCCTCGGTCTGGATGGAGAGGTGGTCGCCGACGCGGAGCTCGCGGGAGGAACGCAACGGCTGCCCTTTGGCCTGGACGCGGTTCAGCTCGCAGGCTTTGGCCGCAAGGGTGCGGGTCCTGAAGAAACGCGCGGCCCACAGCCATTTGTCGAGGCGCATGAAGACAGCGTAAATCCGGACAGCGAAAGAAGGGTCAGCTGAAGTCCGATTAGCTGAAAAGCGGTCAGCGAAAAGGGCATCCAGCGAACCTCGAACGGCGGTGGGCGCTCGACTTACCCTTTCCGGCGCAACGGCGCAAGAGCGTGAGGCAGGGTTTTGGGATGGGGAATCTGGATCGGCAACGCACTACAGGTTGCGGTGTGGTGAGTAAGCAACACAAGGCGTGAGGTTTTGGCCTGGATTTCAGAGGGAGGCCCCGCGAGCGGCCCGTGAAAGGCCGGAAGATCTTTGAGAACACAGCGATTTTCCACTAGGCAGGGAGGATTCAGTTCGTTACTATGAGGTGGTCGAAAGTGGTAAAAAGTGGGTCAGACACTCGGTTGCTGGTCTCCTCAGGCCAAACATAGCACTTTCAGGCGGTTCTGAGGCGACTGATTTTCAGGGCGTTCCGCTTTCGGCACGGGGAAGTGGGCGATGTTTCGCGGCAATCATCCAGCTCGGGTCGATGAGAAAGGGCGGCTGAAGCTCCCGGCGGAGTTCAAGCGGCAGATCGATGAGCAGTACGGGGTGCAGTTCTACATCACCAGCCGGGATGGGAAAGAGGCCGAGATTCATCCGCTGCCGGAGTGGGAGAAGTTCGAGGAGAAGCTGGCGCAGGTGCCCAGCTTCAACGCGGCGAAGAAGAAGCTGCTGAAGTGGCTGAACTATTTCGGGCAGCAGGCGGAGATGGACGGACAGGGGCGCGTGCTGCTGCCGCAGATTCTGCGGGAGCGGGCGAAGCTGGCGGGCGACGTGATCGTATACGGGTCCGAGACGCACCTGAAGGTCGCGAACCGCGAGGATTACGAGCGCGAGATGCAGGAAGCGCCGATGACGGACGCCGACGCGAAGGATTTGTCAGGGTTTGGGATTTAGGGAGTTTTGAAGTCCCCCCAGGGGGAGCACATGGCTGAGACGACAGAACATGTGCCGGTTCTTTTACAAACTGCGATCCGATACCTGAATGTACAGCCCGGTGGCACCTACCTGGACGCCACGCTGGGGTATGCCGGGCACGCGAGTGAGATAGCGCGGCGGCTCGGTCCGGAAGGGAAGCTGATCGGCTTCGACCGGGATCCGGCGGCGCTGGAGCTGGCGCGGCAGCGGCTGGCGGCGCTCGGCGCGGAGCTGGGCCCGGCGATGCCGGCAGTGGAGCTGCACGATGTGGAGTTTTCCCGGGCCGGCGAGGCGCTGGCCGGGCGCAGGGTGGATGGGCTGCTGGCCGATTTCGGCGTCAGCTCGATGCACCTGGACGAAGCGCAGCGGGGATTCAGTTTTCAGGCGGAAGGACCCCTGGACATGCGGATGAATCCGCGGCAGGGGCTGACCGCCGAACAGGTGGTAAATCAGATGGGCGAAAAAGAGCTTGCCGACCTGATTTACGAATTCGGAGAGGAAAGGAGGTCGCGGAGAATCGCCAGAGCCATTGCTCGGGCGCGGCCTGTGACGACGACGGCGCAACTGGCCCGAATCGTCGCGGCCGCCGCCCCGGCAATGAAACCGGAACGCGGGCGGCACCGGATACATCCGGCGACCAGGACCTTTCAGGCTCTCCGAATTTGCGTGAACGCCGAGCTGAGCGAGATCGACGCGCTGCTCGAAGCAGCTCCGGGGCTGCTGAAGCCAGGGGGAAGGCTGGTGCTGATCAGCTTCCACTCGCTGGAAGACCGGAGGGTGAAAGATGCGCTGCGCGAGGGAGCGCGGCAGGGAATTTGGGAAGTGCTGACACGGAAGCCGGAAACGGCGGAAGCGGAGGAAACGGATCGCAATCCGCGGGCACGCAGCGCGAAGCTGCGGGCGGCGGAACGAAAGCCAGGGGACAGGGAGCAGGGAGTAGACCGCTTCGGCGAAGCAGTCGGTCCTGCTGAACCCTGAGCGCTAAACCCTGCACCCTGTAATCAGGATCGGGCCGGGGCCGTCCCACCGCAGTACATGGCGAAAGTAGTTCAGGACGACACCGCAGGACAATCCCTTCCAAACATCAGCGGCTCTGGCCCGGTCGCCTGGAAGGACGGAAAGAAAAGTTGTTAGTGGCTTGTTGAGAGCTTCTGGAATTTTGACGCATTCAGCCTGGAGCGCAGGCTTCAGGAACTGAGAACCAGGAACCGGCAACGGGAGATTTTGAAATGGCGACACAGGCGATAGCGGCGCAGGGATTGATGGGAGTGGGGCGCGGCACGGAACGGGTCGCCCCCCGCGAGCAGGCCCGCTTGGCAGCCGAGCACAACGCAAGGATGCTGGCGGCGCAGTTGCGCGCCCGGCGCGGGCCGACGCCGGAGGCGCTGTTCGTGAAGCACATCGACAACTCGCGGCTGCAGAAGATGGCCGATCCGGCGCGCGCGCGGGAGATGCGGACGTTTGCCTGCGCGATGGCGGTTCTGCTGTCGCTGCTGCTGATTTATGGCTGGCAGCACTTTTCGGCCATCGAATACGGCTACCGGATTGCGACGGAGAGGCAGCAGTTGCAGCAAATGGAAGAGCAGAACCGGGAGCTGACCCTGACGCAGGCGCAACTGGCCAGCCCGGAGCGCATCGATGCGCTGGCGCAGCAACTGGGGCTGGCGGCTCCGCAGCCCGGCCAGGTGGTGCTGCCGAACGCGGAGACCAGCGGCAACACCGCGGTAATGGCGGAGGTCACCGTGCCGGGAATTCCGGCGAATCAGTAGGCATTTATCCTTGGGGGGGGGAGACCGTTCTCCGGTGAGCCGTTCAGCATTCTCCTCCGAACCTTCCTCGCGGCGCGCGAACGTGCCGCCCTCCTCCTCGTCTTCCCGGCAAAAAGGCGGAACACGACTGGCCACGCCCATGCGGCGCGTCCGCATGGCGCTGGTGCTGGCCGGTTTTGGGTTCTGGGCTCTGGTGATCGTGGGCCGGCTGGTGTGGTTGCAGGCGATCCAGCACGGCGTGTGGCAGCAGCGCGCCGACCGGCAGCAGGAGAGGACGTTTGCCGTGGCGCCGCGCCGTGGGATTCTTTACGACCGCAACCTGCACGAGCTGGCCATGACCGTCACCGCGGACTCCGTCTACGGGGTGCCCGAGGAGATGCCGACGGAGGCGATCAAAGAGCGCGACGCTGAGGAGCTGGCGAGGATTGTCCACCTCGATCCGCTGGATCGCTTCACCGAAGAGAAGGAAATCCTGGTGCGCTTCAATGCCTCGCGCGAGTTTGCGTGGGTGGCCCGGAAGCAGCCGCCGGCTGTCATCGCGCAGGTGAAGGCGCTGCACCTGAAGGGAATTTATTTCCAGAAGGAATTCAAGCGGTTTTATCCCGACCAGGCGCTGGCCGCGCAGGTGCTGGGCTACGTGGGCATGGATGACGAGGGCCTCGCCGGCGTGGAGGAGGTTTTCGATAAGCAACTGCACGGCGTTCCGGGGAGGATGCTGACCGCGGTGGACGCGCACCGTCACGTGTTGTCCAGCGAGGAGCGCGATCCGAAACCCGGCGAGAACCTCGTGCTCACCATCGACTCCAATATTCAGTTTATGGCGGAGAAGGCGCTCGCCTGGAACATGCAGCGCACCGGCGCGGAGCACGGCACGGTGGTGGTGCAGGATCCGCACACCGGACAGATTCTGGCACTCGCGGTCCAGCCGAGCTTCAATCCCAACGATTTCCGGTACACCAATCCCGATCTGCTGGACGATCGCGCGGTGAGCGACGTGTACGAGCCGGGATCGGTGTTCAAGATTGTGACGTATTCGGCGGCGCTGGATTCCGGCGTGGCCACGCCCGACGGGCTGGTGGACTGCCTTGGCGGCGCGATCAACGTCGCTGGGCGGATCGTGCATGACGCGCCAGGCGAGCACTACCACGTCATCACGGTGACCAGGGCGCTGGAGGTCTCGAGCGACGTGGGCGCCATCCAGATGGCGCTGCGCATGGGCAAGGACACCTTCTATAAGTACATTCGCGCTTTTGGATTTGGGCAGAAGACGGGCGTCATGCTGCCGGGCGAGACCCGCGGCCTGCTGAAGCCGCCGGACCGCTGGCAGCCGACCACGATCGGATCGATTCCGATGGGCCAGGAAGTGGCCGTGACGCCCATCCAGGTAGCAACGATGGTCTCGACGGTCGCCAACGGAGGCGTTTACCTGCCGCCGCACATCGTGCTGGACGTGACGCCGGACGCCGCCGGGCGCCTGGAGCCGGCGACGTTTCATCCGGAGTATGAGCTGCCCAACCCGCTGCCGAAGGGAGCGCATCGGGTCATCAGCGAGCTCACCGCGGCGGAGATGCGCGAGATGCTGGAGGGCGTGGTACTGTACGGCACCGGCAGGCCGGCGCAACTGAACGGATACAGCGCGGCCGGCAAGACAGGAACGGCGCAGAAGATCGACCCGAAGACCCACACGTATTCCCACACCGATTACGTGGCCTCCTTTGTGGGTTTCGCGCCGGTCAACGATCCGGCAGTGACCATCGCGGTGGTGATGGATTCCCCGCACAGGGGGGGCTACGCCGGCCACTACGGGGATGTGGCGAGCGCTCCGCTGTTTCGGGTGCTGGCGCAGGAGATCCTGGAATATCTGGGCGTGCCGCACGACCAAACCATGAGGCCGGCGAAGCTGGTGGCGGCCAACGAGGCGGCGGCGGAACGCAGGGCCGCGCAGGAGGAGAATCCGCCGCAGAACCTGGACGATCTGCAGTCGCTGTTTGCCGAGGCGAATCACTTGCCCGCGGACGATCCGCTGAGCACAGCGGGCCGCAGCCAGCCGCCAGCAGCCAGCGGAGAGCCGACAGCGGTCATCGATCAGCCGCCGGCGATCAGCGATCAGAGATCAGCGATCAGAGATCAGCAGGCGGCGAGTCCACCCACGAGTGCTCCGGGCTCGGTCGCGGTGCCGAGCCATCAGGTTGCGGTGCCGTCGTTTGCGGGGAAATCCCTGCGGCAGGCGGTGGTGGCAGCCAGCGCGGCAGGCCTCGGGCTGCGCGTGGTGGGATCGGGAATCGCGCGCCAGCAGGCGCCCGCACCGGGCACGATGGTGCCTGCGGGAACCGAAGTGGTGGTGCAGTTCCAGCCGTAACCCTGGCCGGACGGGCGAAGTTCTGATCCGGCACTGCGGTGTTAATCCGAGGATCACAAGAGGAGACCTTATGCGGGTATTCAGGCCGTTGGCTGTCGCATGCTGCATTGCAGGGGCGCTCAGCGCAGGCGCGCAGACGCCAGGCTGGCAGCCGTCGCCGGGCCGTAGGCAGATTGCAATCTGGCCTGGGGCCGCGCCTGATTCGCAGCCGGTGAAGGGACCGGAGGCCGTGACGGTGGATCCGAGCGTCCTCGTTGCCGGTCGGTCGTGGACCGCAGTGAGCAACGTGACGCGGCCCACCATGACCGTCTACTCGCCGAAGGGAAAGAATACGGGCGTGGCCGTGGTGGTCTTTCCCGGCGGAGGCTATCAGATTCTCGCCATCGACCTCGAAGGCACAGAGGTTTGCGACTGGCTGACCGCCCACGGCATTACATGTGTCCTCCTGAAATATCGTGTGACCGACGTGGGGCCGTACCCCAAATCGGGGCCGTATCCGGAGTCGCCGATGGCGCTCGAGGACGCGCAGCGAACGGTGGGTTTGGTGCGTCATCACGCGGCGGAATGGCACATCGATCGGCACAGGATCGGTGTGCTCGGGTTCTCCGCGGGCGGGGGAATGGTGGCGCAGATCAGTACATATTATGCGCGGCGGCTGTATCCGCCGGTCGATGCCGCAGATCGGGTGAGCTGCCGGCCGGATTTTGCGGCGGCGATTTATCCGGGGCACATTTCCATCGCCTTTGCGGAAGGAGATGCCAATGCAGGAACCCACAAGTTCCCCCTTCATATTCCGCCGGGCACGGACAAGGATCTGGGCCTGAACCCCGATCTCCATTTCACTCGCGAGACACCGCCGACCTTTCTGGTGCAGGCTGAGGACGACAACATCGATGGAGTGGACCAGGCGCTGGCGTACTACATCGCGCTGAAAAATGCCGGCGTCTCCGTGGAGATGCATCTCTACGCGCAGGGCGGGCACGCATTTGGTCTGCGGCGCACCAGGCTGCCCATCACGGCATGGCCGGAGCTGATGGAGACATGGCTGCACACCATCGGCATGCTGCCGCGAAACTGAGCGGGCCAGGCTTGCGCCAGGCGCATACAATCAGCTTCATATGCGATTCGAGAACCTGCTGAGCGGGGCCGAAGTGGTGCGGCGCGCGGGGCCGAACGCTGAGATTGCGGGCGTGGAGTTCGACTCGCGGCGCGTGAGCCGGGGCACCACCCCAGCGGACAGGCCCGTCGGGGACCCCGGGGGCTCGCTCTTTGTCGCCATGCAGGGTGGGACAACGGACGGAAATCGCTACATCGGCAGGGCCGTGGAGCAGGGCGCGGCGGCGATCGTGACCGATTCCGCAGCAGCCTTTGCGGAAACAGCGCGGCGGTTCGCGCAGATCGCGGTCGTGCAGGTTCCGGCCGGCGGCGGACGGCGCGCAATGGCAGCCATCGCAATGAATTTCTTTGGGCATCCGGAACGGCAGCTCGCAGTGAGCGGCGTGACCGGGACGAACGGGAAGACAACGACGGCATTTTTGCTGGACGCGATGCTCAATTCGGTCGGACGAAAGACCGTGCTGATGGGGACGATTGAAAATCACGTGGCGGGCGCGGTGCGGCCGGCGGCGCACACCACGCTGGAGTCGCGCGATCTGCTGGCACTGCTGCGCGAGGGCGTGGACGCGGGCGCGACCGAGGCGGTGATGGAGGTCTCGTCGCACGCCCTGGCGCAGGGACGCGTGTACGGCCTGCCCTTCGACGTGGCCATCTTTACGAATCTGACCCAGGACCACCTGGATTTTCACGGGACGATGGAGAACTACTTTGCCGCGAAGCGGGCGCTCTTCGACGGCGAGAACGGTGCCGTTCCGCGCGCGGCCGTCTTGAACGTGGACGACGAGCATGGCGCGGAACTGGCCAGGGTGGCGCGCGCGGCGGGCGCGCGGGTGATCGGATACGGGCTAGGCTCAGGAGATTTTCGGGTTGAGGATGCGCGGATGAGCGCGTCGGGAATGACGTTTCGGATGATGGCTCCGCAAGGGAGCGTCGAAGTGAGTACGCGTCTGACGGGGAGGGTGAATCTCTACAACCTGCTGGCGGCGAGCGGCGCAGCGCTGGCGCGCGGTCTCACGCTGGAGCAAGTGGCCGCGGGCGCATCGGCGCTTGCGTGTGTGCCCGGGCGCTTCCAGACCGTCGATGCGGGACAGCCGTTTACCGTCGTGGTGGATTACGCGCACACCGACGATGCGCTGCGGAATCTGACCGCGCTGGCGAGGGAATTTGTCGGACACAAACACCGCGTGATCACGCTGTTCGGCTGCGGCGGCGATCGCGACCGGGCAAAGCGCCCGAAGATGGGACGCGCGGCGGGCGAAGGCAGTGATCTGGTGGTGCTGACTTCGGACAATCCGCGCAGCGAGAACCCCGAAGCCATTGTGGCGGACGCGCTGCCGGGAGTGGCAGCGACGGGTACGGAATTTGTTGTGGAGGTGGACCGAACGCAGGCGATCCGTCGAGCGGTGGAAGCCGCGCGTCCGGGAGACATTGTGCTGCTGGCCGGCAAGGGGCATGAGAAGGAACAGGTGCTGCGCGACGGGCCGATTCCATTTGACGATGCGGAAGCGGCGGCGGCGGCGCTTCGGGACCTGGCTGGGGTCCGAGCATGAAGCTGATGCTGGAGCAGGCCTCGCGCTGGCTGGCGGCGACGCCGGAGCCGGCCAGCGGGAGCCTGTCCCGCGTGGCGACGGGGTACTCGATCGACTCGCGGACCCTCGCGCCGGGGGACTTGTTCTTCGCCATTCGCGGGGAGCGCTTCGACGGTCACGATTTTGTGGCGGCGGCGTTCGAGAAGGGCGCGTGCGCGGCAGTGGTGGCTAAACCCACCGTGTTCGGCCGGAAGCAGGCCGGGCAAGGGTGGGGCACCCAGCAGTTCGGAGAAGGGACGCTGCTGGTGGTCGAGGACACGTTAGTCGCTTTGCAGCGACTGGCATCGAGTGTCCGTCGGCACTGGGGACGGCGGCTGATTGGGATTACCGGCTCGGCGGGCAAGACGACGACGAAGGACGCCATTGCCGCGGTCCTGAGCGCCAGGTTTCGAGTCCTGAAATCGCAGGGAAATCTGAACAACGGCTATGGGCTGCCGCTGCAGTTGCTGCGGCTGGAGCCGGAGCACGATGTGGCCGTCATCGAGATGGGCATGTCGCACGCGGGCGAGATTGCGGCGCTGTGCCACATCGCCGCGCCGGATTGGGGCGTGGTGACCAACGTGGGCAACGCGCATGCGGAGAATTTCGCGGACGGAGTGGCTGGCGTTGCGCGCTCGAAGTACGAGCTGGTCGCGGGCCTGCCGCGAACCGGAACCGCGTTTTTGAATTGCGATGATCATTATGTGGGGCAGTTTGGGCGGGATTTCGAAGGGAAGACGGTGTACTTCGGGCGCGGACCCTGCGCCGAGCCGCGGGCGGTGAAGACGGAATCGCTGGGAATGGAGGGGATGCGGGCCGAGATTCGCGCGACCGCCCCGGCGAGCAAGCTCGCCGGGGACCCCGACGCTCGGGACGAAAAGTGCGAACTGCGGCTGCGGCTGCTGGGCGAACACAACGTGACGAACGCGCTGGCGGCAGTTGCGGTGGGGCTGGAGGCGGGGATTCCGCTGCAGGCGTGCTGCGCGGCGCTGGCCACGCTGGAGCCCGGCGATAAGCGCGGGCAGGTGCTGGAGATTCGCGGGGCGGCGGTCATCAACGACTGCTATAACTCGAATCCGGCCGCGCTGAAGGCCATGATTGCGGTGCTCAGGAAGATGCCGGCGCAGCGGCGGATTCTGGTGGCGGGCGAGATGCTGGAGCTTGGCCCCGAGACGGCAGCACTGCACGCGGCCTGCGGGAAGGCCGCGGAAGGCCTGGACGTCGTGGTGGGGGTACGAGGGCACGCGCGCGACATCGTCGAGGCGGCACGGGAAGCCGGCGTGGAGGCGCTGTTTGTCGAGACGCCGGAGGAAGCAGGCGAGTGGCTGCGCGAGCATCTGCGGGCCGGAGATGCGGCGCTGCTGAAGGCCTCGCGCGGGGTAAGACTGGAGACGGCGCTGGAAGGATTGACGAGCGATGAGGGCGGCCCGCTGAAAACCGGTTAGCGGAAAGCCGGTCAGTGATGCTGCGCGCCGCCTGCCTTCCCCTGTGGCCATTGGGCTGGCTTTTGGACCAGGCAGCGCTCTTGCGTTTTCGCGGTGACCGCCGTCGTGAATTTGCCAGGAGCTTTCCGCCAAGGCAGGTTCGCGTGGTCGGGACGTACCTGGTCAGAGGATGGCCTGCGGCAACCATCGAGATCTACGCTCAGAGTATTGACGTCTGGAGTCACATGGGCGAGTTCGGGGTTGCGGTCGATCTGCCACGTGACCCGAACCCATTCCGGTGCACATTTTCGAGCTTGCCGGAATTGGCCGGTGCCACGGTCGAGTATCTCAGGCGATTCAAGCTGGCAGAGCAGCATGAAAATGCCTCCGCTTCCGCACAGCCTGGCGCGATAAGATAGCGGCAATCACCCCGCGGCGGAGGACGTTTGCTCTACTGGCTCCTTTATCAGAAGCTGTTTCCCTACTTCAGACCCTTCCGCATCTTCCGGTATCTGACGTTCCGCACTGCCTTTGCTTCGCTGACCGCGCTGCTGATCACGCTGGTGATCGGGCCTTACGTCATCGAGAAGCTGCGCGAATTCCAGATCGGGCAGTACATCCGCGAGGAGGGCCCCAAGGCGCACCAGAAAAAGGCGGGCACGCCGACGATGGGCGGAGTGCTCATCCTGATCGCCATCCTGTTGCCCACGCTGCTGTGGGCGGACCTGTCGAATCCCTTTGTCTGGCTGGTGATGTTTTCGGCGGTGGCGTTCGGGGCCATCGGCTTCGCCGACGATTACATCAAGGTGGTGCACCGCCGGAACCTGGGGCTGACGGCGCGCGCCAAACTCTGGTATCAGTTCCTGGCATCGGCAGTAGTCGCCGTGGCGCTGGTGCTCATGGACCTGCGCGGCAGCTACTCAACGCGGCTGGTGGTGCCGTTCATCAAGTATTTCCGGCCGCGGCTGGCGATTCCGGCCATTCTGACCCACCTGCCGCACTTCGGGGTGCTGGCGTTTCTGCCGTTCATCGCGTTTGTGATGCTGGTCATTGTGCTCACCAGCAACGCGGTGAATCTGACCGACGGCCTGGACGGGCTGGCTATCGGCTGCACGATCATCGCCGCCGGCGCGCTGACGGTGCTGACCTACGTGAGCGGGCACGTGACCTTCGCGGATTATCTGGAGCTGCAGCGGATGCCGCTGGTCAGCGAGGTCACCGTCTTCGGCGGGTCGATGACCGGCGCGGCGATCGGCTTTCTCTGGTACAACGCACATCCGGCGGAAATCTTTATGGGCGACGTCGGGTCGCTGGCGCTGGGCGGGGCGCTGGCCACGGTCGCCGTGGTCATCAAGCAGGAGCTGCTGCTGCCGTTCATCGGAGGGGTGTTCTATCTCGAAGCGATGTCGGTGATCCTGCAGGTGGGCAGCTTCAGGCTGCGCGCGGGCAAGCGGATTTTCAGGATGGCGCCGCTGCACCATCATTTCGAGCTGCTGGGGTGGTCGGAGTCCAAAGTGATTGCGCGCTTCTGGATCGCGGCCCTGGTATTTGCACTCTTTGCACTCACTACGCTGAAGCTGCGATAAAAAAAGGGTTTCGGGGTCTACGGTATACGGTATAGAAAGGCTTTTGTTCGACTGCAGTGCAGCGGCTGAACCCTAACCCGTAAACCGTACCCCCTCGGTGCATATGGAAATCAAAGGAAAAAAGGTACTGGTCGTCGGCCTGGGCAAGTCCGGGCTGGCGGCGGCGCTGTTTTTGCGGCGCCAGGGCGCGCAGGTGACGGTGTCGGATGTGCGCAGCGCGGAAGAACTGGCGAAGGAGATTCCCGCGCTGATCGAGGAGGGGATCGCGGTCGAAGCCGGCGGCCACGGGCTGCTCACTTTCCGGCGCCAGGATCTGATTGTGGTGAGCCCTGGGGTGCCGCTCGATACGCCGGAGCTGGCCCAGGTGCGAAAATTCGGGCTGCCCGTGATCGGCGATCTGGAACTGGCAGCGCATTACCTGCGTGGCAAAGTGCTGGCAATTACCGGGTCGAACGGCAAGACGACGACGACCTCGCTGTGTGGAGAGACTCTGCAGGCCGGGACGCTGCCCGTGCAGGTGGGCGGCAACATCGGAGTGCCGGTGATCGCGCTCATCGACGAGTCGCGCGACGATGGATGGTCGGTGCTGGAGGTTTCGAGCTTCCAGCTGGAGACGACTGACCTCTTTCATCCGCAGATTGCGGTGATTCTGAACATCACACCGGATCATCTGGACCGGCACGGCAGCTTTGAGAATTACGTCGCGGCGAAGGAGCGGATTTTTGCCCGGCAGACGGCCGAAGACGCGCTGGTGCTGAACGCCGACGACGATGTGACGAAGGGCGCGGCGGCGCGGGTGCAGTCGGGTGCCGGGCCGCGGGTGTTCTGGTTCAGCCGGACCAAGGTGGTGCGGCAGGGCGCGTTCGTGCGTGAGGGGACGATTTTCTTCCGGGAATCGGAGCAGGCGAAGGGTGAGCCGGTGCTGAAGGTAAGCGAGATTCCGCTGAAGGGAACGCACAACGTGGAGAACGTGCTGGCCGCAGTGTGCGCGTCGCGTCTGGCGGGCGTGGACGCGGCGGCGATCCGCCAGGCGGTGATAGATTTCAAGGCGGTCGAGCACCGGCTGGAGTTTGTGGCGACCATCAACGGCGTGGACTACTACAACGACTCCAAGGCGACCAATGTGGACGCCAGCATGAAGGCGATTGCGGCGTTTTCGGGCGGGATTCACCTGATTCTGGGCGGAAAGGACAAGGATTCCGACTACCGACAGATGCGCTCGATCCTGACGGAGCGGGTGAAGGCGGTCTACACCATCGGGGCGGCGGCGGAGAAGATTCACACGCACATTGAAGGCGCGGTGCCCATTGTGAGCGCAGGCACGCTCGAGGAGGCGGTGTCGCGGGCAGGTGCGGCGGCCAGGCCGGGCGAGATTGTGCTGCTGGCGCCGGCGTGCTCCAGCTTCGACCAGTTTGAGAATTACGAGCATCGCGGGCGGGTATTCAGGGAAGTGGTTCTGGCACGGCGGGAGCCGGTGAAGAGTTACTAGCTATCAGTTAGCAGTTGCTGTTTGGTTTTGGGGGCCGCATGGGGAAGTCCTTTCGGGATCTGATTGTCTGGCGGCGCGCGATCAACGGGTTTGAAATCGGGAACTGATCCTTGGCAAAACGAGTAGGCGTCGACAAGTGGCTCTATTGCGCCACGCTGGTGCTGGTGGTGATGGGGCTGGCCATGGTCTTCAGCGCGTCGGCGGTGATGGCCAAGGCCGACTACAACTCACCTTATTATTTTGTCGCGCGCCAGGCGATTTGGGCGGCGCTGGGGCTGGTTTCCATGACCCTCCTGATGCGCGTCGACTACCGCGCCTGGAATCGCGCGAGCGTGGTCTTTCCCCTGGTGGGCTCTGCGATCATCATGATGCTCGCCGCCTTTCTCACCCGCGACTCGCACAATACGCATCGCTGGATTCGCCTGGGGCCGCTGTCGCTGGAGCCCTCGGAGATCGCCAAGCCGGCGATGGTGGTTTTTCTGGCGTGGTTTTTGCAGGACCGCATGGGATCCATTGAAGACTGGCGGCACACAATTCTGCCTGCGGCGCTGCCCAGCCTCGTCTTCATCGCGCTGATCCTGAAAGAGCCGGACCTGGGCACAGCCATGGTGTGCGCGGCGGTGACTGCGCTGATGCTGTGGCTGGCGGGAATGAATCTGAAGTATCTGGGTTATGCGGCGCTGGCCGCTGTGCCGGTGCTCTACGTCATGCTCTTTCGCGTGCCGTGGCGGCGCGAGCGGCTGCTCGCGTTTCTTAATCCGGAGTCCGACCCACTGGGCAAAGGCTACCACATCATGCAGTCGCTCATCGCCGTGGGCTCGGGAGGCATTCACGGCGTAGGCTATATGGATGGCGCCGCGAAGCTCTTCTATCTGCCGGAGCCGCACACGGACTACATTTTTGCGAACATTGCGCAGGAGCTGGGACTGATCGGCTCCCTCGCCGTCGTGGGGCTGTTTGTGTTCATCGGCTATCGCGGGATGCGGGCCGCGCTGCTGTCGCGGGATATGTTCGCGCGCTTCCTGGCCTTCGGCATCACGGCGACCATCCTCATCCAGGCGTTCTTCAATATCAGCGTGGTGCTGGCCCTGGTGCCGACCAAGGGCATCACGCTGCCGTTCGTCTCCTATGGAGGAACGTCGCTGTTCATCATGCTGTCGCTGCTGGGCGTGCTGCTGAACATCACCAAGGACGTGGAGTGAAGGCAGGAATCAGAGTTTACGGCTTACGGGTCAGCGCATTGATGGAACACAGCGAGCAGATTGTCGATCAGTTCACGCGGCAGGCGGAGCAGTTCGCCCGGTCGCCCACGGCGCGCAGCGAGGACATTCTGGAGCGCATCGTGCGCCTGGCGCGGCCGGAGCCGCAGGACATCGCGCTGGACGTGGCCTGCGGGCCGGGGCCGCTGGTCTGCGAGCTGGCGAGGCGCGTGCGTCATGCCACCGGCATCGACCTGACGCCGGCCATGCTGGCGCAGGCGCGGCATGCGCAGCACGAACTGGGCCTGACGAATGTGACGTGGGACCAGGGCGATGTAACGGCGATGCCGTATCCGGATGGCAGCTTCGACGTGGTGACCTGCCGCTTCGCCTTCCATCATTTTCCCGATCCTCTGGCAGTGCTGCGCGAGATGTGCCGGGTCTGCTGTGCCGGCGGGCGGGTGGTGGTGGCCGACAGCGCTCCGGCAGCCGGAAAGGCCGAGGCGTTCAACGCGATGGAGAAGGTGCGCGATCCCTCGCACACACGGGCGCTGTCGGCGGAGGCGCTGTCGGCGCTCTTCCGCGCGGCGGGACTGGCCGAGTTGCAGGTGGAGCGGACGCGGCTGGCGCTGAACCTGGAAGAATTCCTGTCGCGGTCCTACCCACGCGAAGGCGACGAGGCGCGGATTCGGGCGATGTTCGAGAGCGCGTTCGCGGACGATGCGATGGATGTACAGCCGCGGCGGGAACGGGGAACGATTCAGTTTTCGGTTCCGGTGGCGATTGTGGGGGCGCAGATTGCGCATGTCGCGTGAGTCGGGCGCGCACTTTCTGATCGCCGGAGGAGGCACGGGCGGGCACATTATGCCTGCGCTCGCCATCGCGAACGCGCTGCAGGCGCGTTGCGGGGCGGAAATTCTCTTCGTGGGAACGGCGCGCGGGCTGGAGTCGCGGCTGGTGCCGCAGGCGGGGTACCGGCTGGAGCTGATCCGTGCAGGACAACTGAATCAGGTGTCGCTGGTGACGCAGGTGAAGACGCTGGTGGATTTGCCGCGCGGGCTGGTGCAGTGCACAGGACTGCTGCGCGCATTTCGGCCGCAGGCGGTCATCGGCGTCGGCGGGTATGCGTCCGGGCCGATGATGGCCACGGCGATTCTGGCCCGCGTGCCGACTCTTGCCTTTGAGCCAAATGCCGTGCCAGGCATGGCGAATCGGCTGGTGGGGCGGTGGGTCACGGCGGCGGCGCTGAACTTTGCCCCGGCCGCGCAGTATTTTCGCGGAGCCCAGGTGACGGGGATTCCAGTGCGGGCGGAATTTTTTCGCCTGCCAGAACGGCCGGCGGAAACCGCGCCGCACCTGCTGGTTTTTGGCGGGAGCCAGGGCGCGCGGGCGCTGAATCAGGCGATGCCGAAGGTTGCGGCAGCGCTGCTGGAAGCAGTCCCAGGCCTGACGATTCTGCATCAGGCGGGCGCGCGCCACGCGGAAACGACGCTGGCGGCCTACCAGGCCGGGGGCGCGCCGCGGGAACGCTGGAAGGTGGCCACGTTTCTGGACGATATGGCGAAGCGATTCGAGGCGGCGGATCTGGTGCTGTCGCGCAGCGGCGCTTCGACGGTGGCCGAGCTGTGCGCGGCGGGCAAGCCGGCCTTGCTGGTTCCGTTCCCGCAGTCGGCCGACGATCATCAGCGGCGCAATGCCGAGGAGATGGCGCGCGCGGGCGCCGCGCAGGTGCTGCTCGAGCCGGATCTGACGCCGGAGACGCTGCTCCGGACGCTATCGGAATTGTTGGGCGATCCGGTAGGGCTGCGGGAGATGGCCTTGCGCGCGCGGACCCTGGCGCATGCGGACGCCGCGGAGCGGATTGCGGCGATGGCCATGGAGATTGCGCAGCGCGGGAAGGCGGCATAGACACGAAGGCCCGCTCCGAAGAGCGGGCCCTGGGCTGCAGCTTCAGCGGAGCTTAGCGGCCGTGTCCGCCGCCGCCGTGACCTCCACCACCACCGTGGAAGCCACCGCCACCGTGGAAGCCACCACCGTGGAAGCCGCCACCACCGTGGAAGCCCCCGCCGCCAAAGGAGCGGGCCGCGCCGCCACGGAATCCGCCACCATATCCACCGCGGAACCCGCCACGAGCGCCCAGGCTTCCCCGGTATCCGTTGGCATAGCCGCCACGGTATCCATTGGCGTAACCACCGCGGAACCCGTTGGCATAGCCGCCGCGGTTATTGAAGGCGCGCACGCCATAGCCACCGCGGTATCCGTTGCCATAGCCGCCCCGGAATCCGTTCCCATAGGCAGCTCGGCTGTAACCGCGCCCGTAGCCGTAGCCGCCGCGACCATACCCGTAGCCGCGACCGAAGCCCCAGCCGCCCCAGTAGCCGACGTGGCCCCAGCCCCAACCCCATGGACGTCCGTACCAGCCGCCGAACCATGGGCCGGCGCCGATAAAGATGCCATCATCGAACCAGTCCGGGCCCCAGTAGCCATAAGGGGCGCAGGCATAGGGGTAATACGAGTAGTAGCCCCACTCGCAGTCCGGCGGACCGGCCATGTCGTAGTAGCCAGGGTAAGAGACGTAGGGACCGATGCCGATTCCGACGGCGACCTGGGCCTGAGCCGGCCGTGCCAGAGCGAACGGCACCGCTGTCAGCAGGGCAGCCATGAAGATGCAACGCAGCCAACGCATGTGGGAACCTCCTGTCGGACCGTCCCGCGGTAGCCCGCTTCGATCCGGCTGAGCCGTCCGAGCTCCTGTGGGGCCCGTACGGCTTGCTATCACTAATAACATTAGACGCCGCAAAAAGTTGCGGGATTCCCGCCCGCGGCGCCGTGTATGGGGTTGGTTACGTGAGCCCCGGCGAATTTTGGACGGCAAAGTGCCGAAGGGACTGCTGGTTACCAGCGGCGCGGAGGCGGATAGTAGTAGCCGGGCGGATAAGGGTAGTAGCAGTGCGCCGGCCACGGCGAGGAGCAAAGCGCGATGATCAGAGCGATGACCCAGCCGACGCCCGTCCAGCCCAGAAAGAGATTGAGCAGGAAGATCCCGGCGGCATTGTGGGTTTGACGAGCCGCGGCGATCAGCGAGGGCAGGAAATAGAGTCCGACACCGATGAGTCCGGCCATCGAAGCCTCCACAGAGTGACAACCAGAAATACGCAGGGAACCGGCGGTCGGTTCCCCAGCGGGACAAAAGAATGGTAACGCCGCCGAGCTGAGCCGGAGCAGAGAATTTGGCGAGGCAAAGCGAAACGCACCCGGAAGCGGGGAGCTTCAACGGGTGCGTACGGCGCGCCCTGGGAGGACGGGCCGGTCGGATCGATTTCTCTCTGCAAAATTGAACGCACACCAGCAGCGAATGTTGCGGTGGACCGCCCAGCGCGGCGGGCAGGGGGAGTCGGCCGAATCTCCGGTGAGCCAAGGTGGATTAGCCAGGGAGCCGGCCTTGAGCACCGTGACGATTCACCGGGCGAAGGCAAACCTTTCGCTGCTGATTCAGGAAGTCTCCGAAGCGGGAGAGGTGGTCCTTGCGCGAGGGTCGAAGCCGGTGGCGCGTTTAATCCCGGTGGGCGAGGTTCGCGGCCGGCGGCAGCCAGGGTCGCTCAAGGGCAGGCTGATTCTCGGGCCGGGTTTCCTTGACCCCCTGCCCAGCCGCGAGCTGGAGCGCTGGGAGCAGGACGGGCAGGTTCTGCTGGACACCCATGCGTTGCTGTGGTGGCTTGGGGACGATCCCGGGCTGACGCGCTCGGCAGGACGCATCATCACGCAAACCGGAAACACAGTGCCGGTGAGCGCGGCGACCGCGTGGGAGATTGCAACCAAAGTGCGGCGGAGCAAACTACCCACTGCTGCCGATCCGGTCGCGGATTTCGCCCGGCAGATGGCGTGCGAGGGATTCGAACTGCTGGCAATTTCTGCGGAACACGGAATTCGGGGCGGGCTGCTCCCGGGCCCGATAAGGATCCCTTCGATCGCATGCTGATCGCTCCGTGTCAGGCGGAAGGACTGCCGATCATCAGCCGGGAAGCTCCATTCGATGCCTGCGGCATACGGCGGTTGTGGCAGAGGCTGCTGCAACTGGAGCGGCAGAGCCGGCACTATGCGCCGGCGCGCAGCCGGGTGACGGTACGCGAGAACGAGCAGGGCGAACTGGCTGTCGCTTACCGCGGGCGTCGGCTGGCTTACCGGGAGATCTTCGATCGCCCTGCCCCCGCGTCCCTCTCCGAATCATCCATGGAAGAAACCCTTCAAGCCGCAAACAGCAGCGCAGTTCCCAGTAACTGCATAGCTCTTCAACAGGGGACATTTCTATTGAGCGCAAAACGGGGACATTTCTAATGTGCTGTGACAATGTGGCAGAGGCTGCTTGACATCCGCACTTCCAGCAAGCAAACTGCGCCTACGGGCAAAACACGCCCCACCGGCCGATCTCCGGAGCGAGGAAGGATTTGACAGCACAGGCGAGCCGCATTACCTACACTCTGGATTCGTCGCTGGACAGCGTGAACAAAGTGGAGGAAACCGCCGAACAGATGGCGCGCAAGGCAGGCGTGGACGACGACGAGGTCTTCCGCATCTCCATGGCGGTGCGCGAGGCGGCGGTGAACGCCGTGCTCCACGGAAATGCCTACGATCCGCAGAAGCGGATGACGGCGAGCTTCGAGAATACGGGGTCGTCGCTGGTGATCCGGATTACGGACGAGGGCAAAGGGCTGGACCCGGCAACGCTGCCCGATCCGCTGGCACCGGAGAATTTGCTGCGCGGCTCGGGGCGCGGGATCTTCCTCATCCGCTCGTTTATGGATGAGGTACACTTCAGGCAACTGCACCCCGGCACTGAGCTGACCCTGATCAAGCACCTGGGCACGGCCCCAACCGGCGCCTGAGACTTTGGCACCACAAGATTTCCAAGGAGGAATTTCCGTGAGCATGAAAATCAGCACCCGTCAGGTGGACGGGGTAACAATTCTGGATCTCGGCGGTCGGATTACCCTCGGCGAGGGCAGCGTACAGTTGCGCGATTCGGTCCGCGATCTGCTCGGCAAAGGGCAGAAGAACATTCTGCTGAACCTGGGCGACGTAAACTACATCGACAGCTCCGGCATCGGCGAGCTGGTCAGTGCATTCACCACCGTGAAGAACCAGGGCGGCGAGCTGAAGCTGCTGAACCTGACGCGCAAGGTGCACGACCTGCTGCAGATCACGAAGCTCTACACGGTTTTCGATATCAAGGACGACGAGGCCCAGGCCATCGCGTCGTACTCCAAATAAACTTCTTCGAATTCAGGCGAACAGGGGCTGCCTCGCGGCAGCCCTTTTCCGTCACGGCTGCGTCAGGTCGCGGTCCTGGAGCATGGCGCCGATCTCCGGGGGGCGGCCGCGCCAGGCTGCGTACATCTTCGCCAGATCCTCGGTGTTCCCTCGGGAGAGGATCATGCGGCGGAAGCGGTCGCCATTGGCGCGCGTAAGCCCGCCGTGCTGCAGGAACCACTGGAAGGCGTCGTCGTCCAGCATCTCCGTCCACTGGTACGCGTAATAGCCGGCATCGTAGCCGTTGGCCCAGATGTGCAGGAAGTAGGTGGAACGGTAGCGCGGCGGCACATCCCTGAGCGCGAGGTGCGACTCGACCAGCGAGGTGTTCTCGAACTGGTCGACGTTCCGGAGCGGCGCGTTCGCCGGCAGCATGTGCCAGTGCATGTCCAGCATGGACGCGGCCAGCAGCTCGGTGAGCGAGTAGCCCTGATCGAAGGCCTGCGCCCTGCGAATCTTCTTCGCCAGCGCGGCGGGGATGGGCTCGCCGGTCCTGTAGTTGCGCGCATAATGCTCCAGCACCTGCGGGTATAGCGCCCAGTGCTCGTTGAACTGCGATGGGAACTCGACGAAATCGCGCGGGACGTTGGTTCCGCTCAGCGTGGGATACTCTACGTTGCTCAGCATGGCGTGCAGAGCGTGGCCGAACTCGTGAAACATGGTGGTGGCGTCTTCGGGACTGATGAGCGCAGGCTCGCCCGGCGCAGGCTTGGGAAAGTTCGCCACGTTATAGACCACGGCCAGATGGCCGAGCAGCCGGCTCTGATCCTGGAAGGTATCCATCCAGGCGCCGCCGGCCTTGTTGTCGCGCTTGAAGTAGTCGCAGTAGAAGAGAGCGAGCGGCTTGCCGTTGGCGTCGAAGACCTCGAAAGCGCGGACGTCGGGGTTCCAGACGGGAAGGTCCCTGCGCTCCCTGAACGTGAGGCCGTAAAGCTGGTGCGCAGCGTAGAAAACGCCGTTTTCGAGAATGCTGTTGATCTCGAAGTACGGTTTCACCTGGGATTCGTCGAGATCGTACTTCGCCTTGCGCACCTGCTCGGCGTAGAACTCCCAGTCCCACGGCTCGAGCCGGAAGCCGCCATGTTGCGCATCGATGACGGCCTGAATTTCCTTAGCCTCCGCGCGCGCTTTGGCGGTAGCGGGCGGAATGAGCTGGTTGAGGAAATGCAGCACGGTGGCGGGCGTTCTCGCCATCTGGTCTTCGAGCTGCCAGGCTGCAAAGCTGGGATAGCCGAGGATCTGCGCCTTTTCCGCGCGGACTTTTGCCAGGCGGGCGACGACGGGGCGCAGATCCCCTTCAGGCTGCTCGGCGCGAGTCCAGCTCTTCTCGAAGATCGCCTCGCGCGTGGCGCGGTCACTGAGCTCGGCCAGCACCGGCTGCTGCGTCGTGTTCTGGAGCGGGATTACGTACCCGGAGACGTGGCGAGCCTTCGCGGTCTCAGCAGCGGCGGCGATCTGCGCGTCGGACAAACCGGCCAGCGCGGCGCGATCGGTGGTTACGAAGGCGGCATTTTTCGTGTCGGCAAGAAGGCCACGGCTGAAGGCGTCCTCCAGCTTCGACTCTTCCTCGTTGAGCTGTTTCAGCTTCGCCCGATCCGCGGGGCTGAGCGCCGCGCCCGCGTGCACGAACTCGTCATAAACGATCCTGGCCAGACGCTCGCTCTCGGGATCGAGGTGCAGGCCGGCGCGTTCGTCATACACGGCGCGAACTCGCGCAAAGAGCTTCGCATTGAGGTAAATCGAATCCTGATGTGCGGACAGCCGAGGAGCTTCCTCGGTCTGCACGTTTTCGAGATATGGATTGGTGTCCGCGCTGGTGACGGCGTTGAAGACCGACAACACTCGGTTGAGCAGCTGCCCGGACTTCTCCATGGCAACGAAGGTGTTGTCAAAGGTGGGTGGAGCCGGGTTGTCGGCGATCACCAGGATTTCCTTTTCCTGCTCGGCCATCCCGGCTTCAATTGCGGGCTGGTAGTCGCTGTCCCTGATCCTGTCGAAGGGCGGCGCGTAGAAGGGCGGGGCGGGGGTCGCGTAGAACGGGTTCGACGGACCGAACTGGGCAATGGCCTGAGCAGGGGACGGGACAGCGGACGGGGCAGGGGACTGGGCGGCGGCGAAATTTTGGCTCATGAAGAAGGTGGCCGCGAGCAGGCTTGCGGCGAAGATACTGGTCTTACGGGTCACGGGATTTGCCTCGAAAAAGCGTGAGATGGCCGAACGAGCATTGTAGCGCCGGAGGGCGCGGCTGTAATATTCGGCGAAAGAATCGTCGAATCATCCTGAGAACCGCAATTCACGGAGGGAGGCTGGAAGCGCACATGCTGAGATCGAGAGCTGTTCCTCTGGGTCTGCTGGCGACTGCTGCAGTGGCGGTTGTCCCAATTGCACACGGCCGCGCGATGAGAACGGCGGCTCGGGAACACGAGGAGATGGGCGCGAAAGTCGCTGCGCTCGGTGGCGTGGCTATTGAGCGGAACGGGTTTGGTGCAGAGCTGGAGAATTACTGGCCATTGGTTTTAGGCCCGTCGGCGGTGGGTTATTTCTTTGTCTTCAGGCAATCCGGAGACGGAGAATAGTGCGGCGGCACTCCATCACTCCACGCCTCAGCTGGCAGAAGAAAGTGGAGCGGGCCGGCCTGACGTATCACAGCGCCAACGGTGCGGCATATTGGGACGAATCGGTGTACTGGGAATTCACTCCACAGGAAATCGATCACATCGAGCAGGCCACAGCGGAACTGCAAAAGATGTGTTTATCGGCTGCAGGTTTTGTTCTGGAGGGTAATCGGCCTGGGGATTTGCGGGTGCCCCCTGCTGCAGCTGCGTTGATCCGGCAGACGTGGCTCGCAGGACCCCCTTCGCTCTACGGACGGATGGATCTGGCATTCAACCGGAAAGATCTCAAGCTGCTGGAGTACAACGCGGAAACGCCAACATCTCTGGTAGAGGCCGCCGTGGCCCGGTGGTGCTGGCTCGAAGATCGATTTCCGGATGCCGATCAGTTCAATTTCATCCACGAAGCCCTGATCGCCAGGTGGGGAGAGCTGGCGGGTTATTTGCGGGAGCCGGTGTATTTCGCCTGCGAGCCGTTTGAAGAAGACTGGATGACGATCAGCTATCTTCCCGATACAGCGCAACAGGCGGGGTTCTCCACTTCAGCTATAGCGGTGCAAGGGACCGGATGGCACCAGGGCCGCCAGCAGTTTGTGGACGAGATGGACCGTCCGATGGGAAGCATCTTCAAGCTGTATCCATGGGAATCGCTGATCACGGACCGGTTTGGAGCCCGCGTGGTTGAAAGCGCGAATTCAGTAAGATGGATCGAGCCCGCCTGGAAAATGCTGTGGTCAAACAAGGCGCTGCCGGCGATTCTCTGGGAAATGTATCCAGGGCACGAGTTGCGCCTGCCGGCTTATCCTGACGGACCTCGCCATCTTAGTGCGTGGGTGCGAAAGCCGTTGTTGGGACGAGAAGGCGCAAACGTTACCGTCAACCTTGGTGGCAAAGTCGCGGAGGAGACGGATGGCCGTTATCGGGACGATACATTCGTCTTCCAGGAGTATTTCGATCTCGCCGCCGAGGAGGGAAAGCGGGTTGTGCTGGGAAGCTGGCTTGTGGACGGGGAGCCATGCGGGATGGGCATTCGAGAGCCCGACAGCTATGTCACCAGCAATACCAGCCGCTTCGTGCCTCACTTGTTCCGCTGATGGTCAGCGCTGCAGAAGGTCCACCGGCGCGTCGTAGTCGGTGGAGCGGAAGTACGACGCCAGCGACGGGTGGGTGCGCTCGACGGCGCGGTACATCTCCCAGGCTACGCGGCGGTAGGAGAAATGGCCCTGCGCAGCGGAGCGCAGCTCGGAGATGTAAAGGGCTTGGGCGAAATCCATTTTGAAGAGGGCGCGGTGCTTCGTCGCGAGCGGGAGGACGTATTTCGCGGATTCGCCAGCTTCCGGCGCTGAGCCACGAGCCAGCGCAGCGTGCGCGGCGTGCGCAGCACGGACCGTCTCCTCGTAGAGCGGCAGAACGGCGGCCTCCGGCACGCCTTCCGGGATCGCGTAGCCGTGGGCGGCGGTGAAGGGCTGCAGAATCTGCACGCAGCGGCGATGCCGGTGCATGTCGCGAAACCCGCCGATGTCCATGAGGATGTCGAAGCGGAGGACCTGGCCGGAGGCGAATTCGCGGAGCAGCTCGTCGTGGCGGCCGCGATGGCGCGCGCCCAGATCGATAATCTCGTTGCGGCGAGCTTCCGGCAGCGCAGCGACGGCGCGGCGAATCTGCCGGTAGGGATAATAGCTCTGCCCGTAGAGCAGCGTGGTCGCCAGGTCGATCTCGATCAAATCGGCGTCGTCGATCAGGTCGACCAGCTGCGCATTCTCGATCACCGTCTTGCCGAGCAGTTCCGCTGCGGCCTGCGCCAGTTCCTGGCGCGTGCGCATCAGGTAGTCGTTCGGCGCGGCGTACTTCACCAGCGTGGGCGCGGTCTTCACCTCGCGCAGCAATAGCGCGGCGGCGCGCTCGCCCAGCGCCGGATCGAGAGTGGCGATGTCGCGCTGGAGCGCCGCCAGGGCTTCCGCCTGGACGTTCCACGCGGAGCCGGACGCGGCGGCCTGCAACCGCTCGCCGAGCTGGCGAATCTCCGCAGCGGGACTGGAGAGCAGACGCGAGATTTGCGTTTCCAGCGTGCGGGCGTTGACGATCTGCCCGAGCGAGGTGTTGGTGGCCAGCGGCAGCAGGTAGCGGGCGACGTCGAAGGCGCGGGCGCGCAGGGTGCGCTCGTAGGTTTCCGGCTTCATGTCGTCGGGCTTCGCGACCTGCCCTTTCAGCGACCCGAAAACCGCCTCGAAAACGGCGTGATACTGCGCGAAAAGATTCTCGATCGTCTCGCGATACAGCCGCTCCGAAGCCGCATCGGCGCTGAAGTCGGGCAGATACCACCCGCTCTTGCGGAAATTCTGGTAGCGCGTGGAGCGCTCCTGTCCGTCCCAGCGCTGCTCGTCGACCAGAGTGATCGCCGCCAGCAGCGAAAGGCGCTCGACCGCGAAGGCGACGTGGGCGAGGTCGGCGATGGAGCGATGTCCGTACTGGAAATAAAACGTGTTCAGGAACTGCTCGGCCTTCTGGCTGCCGATCTCGCGCAGAGACTCCTTCATGGAAAGCGCCGAGCGCGAGTATTTGGCCATTGCGTAGGCCAGCACCTCGGGGTCCGCGCCGTGGACCGCGAAGACTTCTGTCTGGTTGTTGCTGCGCTCTTCAGGGGCGACGGTGGTCGCGTTTTCGGTCGCGGAAGGCATGCACGAATCCTAAACCCATCGCCTGCGGAATTCCGGTCCGGCATCAGGCAAGTCACGCCAGACAGCAGCGCGCCGGCCTCGATCACACTCCGGAAAGCAAAACGCGAGTACCATAGGGAGTGCTTTTCCGAACAGGCAAAGAACGTGCAGCGTCCCTGCTGAATGAATAAGATCCTGTCCAGCACCGACCACCGGCCCTGGCCCATGCCCCAATCCGCCTGGGTGATGACCCAGCGCTGGAACGACCTGCTGTTTGCGCACTGGCCGCTGCCCGCGGCGGAGCTGACACCGCTGCTTCCCGAGGGGCTGGTGGTGGACACCTTCGACGGCTCCGCCTGGGTGGGCGTAGTGCCGTTCTGGATGGACCAGGTGCGATTCCGGAAACTGCCGCTCATTCCCGGCGCCAACCGATTCCCGGAGCTGAACCTGCGCACGTATGTGATCGACCGGCATACGAACCAGCCGGGCGTGTACTTCTTCTCGCTTGACGCCGCGAATCCCTTCGCCGTGGGCGCGGCGCGGATGTTTTTTCATCTGCCGTACTATTGGGCGCGCATGAAGATCGACCGCGGCGAAGGTCAGGAACTGTACTACTCCAGCGAGCGGCTGATGAGCCGGCCGGCGAATTTCCGCGCGCGCTACCGCAGCCTGGGGCAACCCTGCACCAAGGGCGGACTCGAAAGCTTCCTGACCGAGCGCTACGCGCTGTTCACTGTGCGCCGCGGCGAGCTGGTCCGGGTGAACATTCACCATTTGCCGTGGCCGCTGGAGCTGGCCGAAGCGGAGTTCGAGGCCAACGACCTGCCCGAGGCGCACGGCATTCGCCTTCCGGATACCAAGCCTCTGCTGCAATACAGCCGCGAGCTGGTCGTCTACATCTGGGCTGCGGAGCCGCTGCCCTCGCGCGCGGCGCGGCGGGCGGCCGAGCCGGTGCCGGCGCCGGGGGCGTGAGGAGCAGCGTTCAGGGTACAGCGCTCAGCGTGCAGATCCGCGCGTTGCGCGGCTGCTACGATGCCGCAGTGGCCGTCCGCCGCTTCGGCAGACGCGGGGCCACCGCGTAATTCAGCTGCATCGCGAAGATAAAGCCAACGCTCCACAGCGATCCAAAAACGCAGAGAGCCGCGCCCAGCCCGTAGAGGGTCTGCGCGATGAAGACACGGCGGCAGATAGCGGCGCGGATCTCCTGCGGCGTCTCGCTGCGGATCATGTCGTGGCGCGAGACGTATTTCCAGCTGGCGTAAAGCAGAACGCCAGGGGCAAGAATGTTCGCCCAGTAGACCAGCACGGCGGCGCGGTAGTGGACGAACTGCGCCAGCAGCCGCGTGGAGAAGGGCATGAGCGTAATGGTGAACAGAAAAGCGAGGTGAATCCACGCAAGGTCGCGGTCGCCGCGCTCGATGTAGTTGAGCTGCGTTTGCTGGCCGTTCCAGAAGATGCCGAGGGTGAGGAACCCCATCAGGTAAATCAGCAGGCTGGGCAGCAGCGCGGCCAGCGCGCGCCACAGATCGTGCTCGGAATGCACGGCGGAGGCTGCGGGCAGACTGAGGTCGAGGACCAGCAGCGTCATGGCGAAGGCGAAGACGCCGTCGCTGAGCGCGCTCAGGCGGTCGAGGTTCTGGTTGGCGATGCGGTTGTAGAGCGTGGGCATTCGGGAACAGATTACGCGGGTTGCGGCGCGGCGGCACAGATGAACCGGCGGCGAAAGCTGCGATAGGCTATTGCCATGTCCTTCCAGGGAAGAACGGCGCTGGTGACCGGCGCCTCGCAGGGAATTGGGCGGGCCTGCGCGCTGGCGCTGGCCCAGGCGGGTGCGCGCGTGGCGCTGGCGGCTCGCAACGAAGCCAAACTGAACGAAGTGGCCGCGGAGATCGCCTCGAAGGGCGGCGCGGCGGCGGTGTTCTCGCTGGATCTGAGCAGCGAAGAGTCGATTAAGGCCTGCGCCAAATCTGCGGCGCAGCACTTCGGCAGCATCGAGATCCTGGTGAACAACGGCGGCATCACGCGCGACACGCTGGCCCTGCGCATGAAGCGCGCGGACTGGGACGAGGTGATCCGGACCAACCTCACCGGGACGTTCCTGATGACGCAGGCGCTGCTGAGCCCGATGCTGAAGGCGCGCTGGGGTCGGATCATCAACATATCCAGCGTAGTGGGCGAGACCGGCCAGGCGGGCCAGGCGAATTATGCGGCCAGCAAGGCAGGGCTGATCGGGCTGACCAAGTCGCTGGCGCGGGAGCTGGCCTCGCGCAACATCACGGTGAACTCCGTCGCGCCGGGCTACATTCAGACGGCCATGACCGCAGTGCTCGACGACAGGCAGCGGGAGAGTATGCTGGCGGAGATCCCGCTGGGCCGTGCCGGAACCGACGCGGAGATCGCCGCCGCGGTGCGCTTTCTGGCCTCGGAGGAGGCCGCTTACATCACCGGGCATGTGCTGGACGTGAACGGGGGAATGTACATGTAGCTGGAAACCCGTCAGCGAAAGGGCGGGTAGCTAAGAGCCGGTTGGCGGAGAAGCGGGCAGCTGAAAAACCGGCTGGCTGAAAACTGGCCGGCAACGAAAATCCCGAGGTTTAACTGACGCGTTTGGGTTCGCTCGTCTTCAGCTGACCGGATTTGAGCTAACCGCTTTCTAGCTGACTGTCCCATCGCCAGCCGGTTTTAGCTACCTCAGTACCAGAACTTCACCTTCGGCCAGAGCGTTTCCAGATTTTCGTGCAGGCCGCGGCAGATATAGATGGGACCGCGCTCATAGGGTTCGACCCAGGGGTTCGTATCGCGCGCAAACACCTGGACTGTGTCGAATTCGCTTTCCAGTTTCTCTCGGCTGTCGCCAAAAACGATCATGACCTTGCCCGAGTATCCGCGTGGTCCCCAGAAGAAGTAGTTCTGGTGCCCGCTAATGGCCGGCGGCACATCGGGCCGATAGATGGTGACCGCGCTTGCGTCGCCATAATTCTCCGCATAGATTACGGCCTGGGCCTGCTCCGCTTTGGGCAGCGAATGCCAGGCCGCTGCCAGCAGGTCGGCCTTATGCCGCCAGTCGAGCATGTCGGCGTAATACTGCGGCAATGGAGCCGTTGTTTCGGTCTCCAACTTCGGCGGCTGGAAATGAAGCCTCGTCATGTAGGCAAGCTCCCGCGCCGGCGGCAGCACGGGCAGAATCATCGGCAGGAAGACTGCAGCAGCCACTGCGTGCAGGGCCACATACGCGGGTGTCAGCCGCCGCCGCAGCCATGGTTTGCCGAACAGAGCATCCCAGGCCGCTGCGCCCGCAGCGAAATACAGAGGATAAATCGCCGCCAGGTAATAGTCCTTGGCATGCAGAAACATCATCAGCGGCAGATACAACACATACGTCACGCCCAGAAAACGGAACGCCGCTGCCCTCCGGTTGAAAAGCAGCCACAGAATGCCGCCAATCCACAGCGGCGCCATCAGGAATCCGAAGGCCTCCATCTGGCTCAGCACAAAGGGCAGCGGCCCGAGCTGCACGTTCTTGCCGTCGATCTGGTCATTGTGCAGCAGCACGAGCGTGGCCCAGTGGTGATGGATCTCCCAGAGCAGGTTGGGCAGAATCAGCAGCACGATCAGCGCTAAGCCGACTGGGAACCATTTCGAGGCCAAAAGCCTGCGCTGTTGGGTCAGCAGCAGTGCCGCCAGCACGCAGACCAGAAAGAAAAACTCGTTCCACTTGTTTTCGAGGCCCAGACCCGCAGTCACACCCACCACGATCCAGCACCAGGCCACAGCCCGGCCGCTGCGAATCCCGCGCTCGGCCAGGTGCGCCAGCTCCATCAGCGCCAGCGCCACGATCATCCAGAAGACCGGTTCGAACAGGCTGGTTGAGATCGTCGCATCGAGCGCCATCACGATGGGCGCCAGCAGAATCCCCGCCATCGCCAGCGCCTGGGCCCAGCGAGAAGCGCCCATACGCCACGCCAGCAGTCCTGTCAGCGCCACCTCCGCGGCGCCCGCCAGACAGCAAAACGTGCGGAACAGCGCCAGCGAGTGCAGGCCGAAGAACAGCTCCGAGATGCGCGCCACCAGGGGAACCATCGGCGGCTGATCCACATATCCCCAGGCCAGATGCCGCCCGCAGACGAGGAAGTACAGCTCATCGCGGAAGATGAAATAGCCGGCGTGCTGGATCGCAAGCTGGCCGAGCACGACCAGCGCATACTTCAGCAGACCAAACCCGGCAGCCAGCCACAGTGCGCTTTTCAGCGATCCCGTGCCGGCTACCTGCTCCGTGTTGGTTGTCAGTTCAGAAGTGGCCGGCACGACGCCTCCCTTCGCGCGCGAGACTGGCTCTCCCGCATTCGTTCCTACGAATCGCGCCTGTTTCTGGTTCCGCAGCGGAGTGCTGAATCCACCAACCGGTTTTCAACCAACCGCCTCACCCCTAACTGTCTCATGCCTAACCGCTTCACGCCTACCGATACCGGTACAGCTTCACCAGCCGGATGGTGAAGCTTCCCGGCGGCAATGTGAGCCAGCGGCCCTGGTTGTCGTCGTCGCCATTCAGGTTGCGCCCCGGCGTCCACACGCCGTTGACGAACTTGCCTTCCCGGATGGAGTCGATACCGGCCTGCTGCTGGCTCGAGCCAGGAACGCTGAAGGTGAGGATCATGCCGGTTCCGGCCACCAGATAATCGCTCGGCCCAAGCTGCAGGATCAGTCCGCCATGCGCGCCGGGGATCGGCGGCTCCGCGTGCGCGCCGATGGCGACGGGGTTCGGCTGGGTGAAGCGCGCGGCGAAGGCGAAGCCGCCGAGGGTGAATTGCTGCGGCTTGAGATCCTCGGTGCCGTCGAAATTCGTGCGCGTGCGAATGCCGATGAGCCGGCCGGTTCCCTGATTGGCGACAATCAGCGGCGTGAGCTGGTCGAGGACGGAGTACGCCTGGCCCAGGGTTTTCTGGTCGTCGGCGCTCAGGAATTCCGGCGCGTAGACGGAGAATCCCACGGCGTCAAGCTGCGCATAAGCGTAGAAAGCATCAGCGCCGAGGTTCGCGGCGTCGGCGCGGCCGCTCTCGGGGATAAACAGTGGATTATCCGGCCGTTGATAGCGATTCGCCCACTCCACGAAATTCGGGAAGTAAATATCCGGCGCGAAGAAGTTGATCGCGGGAGCAGCGGCGCGCCATATGTCGAAGAGGTGCGGCAGCGGGCCGCCGCTGGGATACTGGCCGGGCAGCCGTCCGGGGCGAATGAGCGCAGCGTTGACGTACATCGGCAGCGAATAGACTGCCTTGCCGGCCACGGCCACCTTGTCCGTATAGCGAGCTTCGATCCAGGCATTGAACAGCTCGTCGGTCATCGGACCGGGGCCGAAGGTGTCCGTCCAGTCCGCGCCGAATCTCGAGCCGTGTCCTTCCCAGGCCTGTCGCAGCGCAGCCGCAAGCGTGTCGCGACGCGCGGCCAGGTAGCTGGTCAGCGCGGCAGGAACCGGCGCATTGAACGCGGCGTTGGCCGCGGGACTGTAATCGCGCGCTTTGGGAATCATCCCGATTTCATTTTCCACCTGGATCATCAGCACGGTGCGGTCGGCGGAGTCGATCGCCCGCAGGTGTTTCATGAGCGCGACGAACGCGGCCGAGTCGGCGTTGAGGTTGTTCCCGCTGAGCGCGGAAAGGATCTCGAGGCCGCGGCCATCGGGTAGCTCCGCGCGCGGGAAGCGCTGCTCGTTCTCCTTTACCCAGTCCGGCACGTAACAGGACATGCTGTTTTTCCAGCTGCCAAACCAGAGAAGAACCAGATGCATGTGGTTCGCGCGCGCGCCCCGGATGAGGCCGTCGACGGTGGTGAAGTCGAAGTGACCCTCCTGCGGCTCGATGAGCTGCCAGTAGACCGGCGCGATCAGCGTATTAAAGTGCATCGCGACGAATTTGGGCCACAGGGTGTTGAGATAAGGCAGGCTCGAAGCCGTGGAGTTTTCCAGCTCGCCGCCCCGCACGAGGAACGGCTGTCCATCGACGACGATCTGCGCGGCTCCGTGGCGAACGGCAAGGTGCGGGATGGAAGCAGAGGACTGCGCGCGAAGGAGAAACGGCTGCACAAGCAGCAGCGCTGCCAAAGCGCCGTTAAGCCATCCGCGCGGGCAACGGCACGATGGAGACCACGGTGCGGTCGGCATATCTGAACAGGACTCCGTTCGCCTGGTTTTGCTCTACCATCCTATTGAACATGAAGATTCTCACCGCTGCCGAGATGCGCGCCGTCGATCGTGTGACAACCGAGAAGTACGGCGTGCCTTCAATCCAGCTGATGCGCGATGCAGGTCTGTCCGTCGCGTGCTTTGTGCTGCGGGAATATCAATATCCGAAGCAGCGCCGCATCTGCGTCCTGTGCGGCAAAGGGAACAACGGCGGCGACGGATTGGTGGCCGCGACCGCGCTCGCGCGCGCGGGATGCGAGGTCCGCGTGCTGCTGCTGGGCGATCCTTCGGAATTGAAGGGCGATGCGAAGACCGCCATGGAAGCCGCGGCCGGCAGCAAGTTGCAGCTCAGTTCAATTGGGGGTGAGGCAGCGCTCAACACGCCGGAGGTGCAGCAAGCCCTGAATTCGGCGGGGTTGCTGATCGACGCGGTGCTCGGTACGGGCTTCAGGCCGCCCATGCGCGGGCTGGCAGCGGCGCTGCGCGACCGCGTGAACGCGATGCAAACGCCGGTGGTCGCGGTGGATCTGCCGTCCGGTTGGGATGCGGACGCGCGCGGCTATGCCGGAGAAGACGCATTCCGAGCCAGCGCCGTCGTCACCTTTACCGCGCCGAAGCTGGCGCATGTGAGCGGGAATCTGACCGGCAACGCAACCGGGCCGATTGTGGTGGCGCCGATCGGATCGCCGGAGGAGGCAATCGCGTCGCGGACAGGGCTGACGTGGGCGGGCGCGTCGAAGCCGCTGGCGGAGCAGCCGCGGACGCCGGATTCCAACAAGGGCATGTACGGGCACGTGCTGGTGGTGGCCGGTGGACGAGGCAAATCCGGCGCGCCGGCGATGGCTTCGCTGGCGGCGCTGCGTGCGGGCGCGGGCCTCGTCACGGCCGCGGTTCCGGAGTCGATCCTGGCCAGCGTGGCCACGATTACGCCGGAGCTGATGACGGTGGCGCTCAGGGAGGGTCCGCACGGCGAAGCGGCTGCTTCCAATCTGGAGCCGACAGCGCTCCGGGAGCTCACCGCGCGGGCTACGGTGATCGCCATGGGCCCCGGCATGGGCACCGAGCCGGAAGAATTCGTGCTGGGACTGTTCGGAAAGACGCAAGTGCCGATGGTTCTGGATGCGGATGCTCTGAATATTTTGGCGAAGCATCCGGAAAAGATCGACGGCCGCAACCGTACGGTGGTGCTGACGCCACATCCCGGCGAGATGGCGCGGCTGGCCGGCATCAGCACGAAGGAGGTGCAGGCGCGCCGCGAACCGCAGGCGCGGGAATTTGCGGCGAAGCATCATGTGACAGTTGTGTTAAAAGGCTGGCGTACGCTCATCGCGCATCCGGATGGCCGCATCGCGGTGAATACTACCGGAAATCCCGGGATGGCGAAGGGAGGCAGCGGCGACATTCTCACCGGGATCGTGGCGGCAATGCTGGCGCAGTATCCGGAGCGGCCCGCTGAAGCGGTCGAAGCCGCGGTCTACCTGCACGGCCTGGCCGCCGACTTTGCTCTGCGCGAACAGGACGAGCACACGCTGCTGGCTACCGACACCATCGGTCGTCTTTTTCGCGCTTTTTCCTTCCGCTCGCGGGACGAAGCGGGATATGTTTGGTTGCAGGGGCTCCCGCGCGGAGCATTCAAGGCAGGGTGATGAGATGACGCAGACGGCGGAGATGCGGACGCAGCAGTTCGAAAGCCACAGCGGGGCGGAAACGATCGCGGTCGGGCATCGCATCGCGGAGCTGCTCGTTCCCCCGAAGTTTCTCATCCTGCGCGGCGATCTGGGCGCGGGCAAGACCACGCTGGTGAAGGGCATTGCCGAAGCGCTGGAAGCCGCTGATCCCGACGAGGTGACCAGTCCCACATTCACGCTGATCCATGAATACGAGGGCACCCGCGCGGCGGGCGGCCGGCGCGAGCCGGTGATGCTCTATCACCTGGACCTGTACCGCATCCAGAACGAGCGGCAACTGGATTCGCTTGGCCTCGAGGAACTGTCGTCGCCGGACAGCATCGTCTTGGTGGAGTGGGGCGAGAAATTCGCCAGCGTCGTCAAGCGCAGCCAGGGTGAAATCGAGATGCAGACGACGAGCGGCGATTCACGCAGCATCACGCTGACGCTGAGAGATTAGGGGATACGGTTCACGGTTTCGGGCGTTCCCCCCTGCTTCAGAGCATTTCTAACCCGTAATCCGCAAACCCTCACCCCTAAAAGTGATGAATCCTCTCCGGCTGCTGCTCTTCCACCACGCGTGAGGCCTCGCGCTCCAGGGAGCGGCTGACCAGGTCGCGCGAGCCGAGGCCGACGGCCAGGGCCAGCGACAGAACGATGCCACCGAACAGAATCCCGAAGCCCAGCTCCACAATGTTGCTGCCCAGGTCGAGGTGATCCAGCACCATGGCGCCGGTGAGGACGAGGATCATCCAGCGCACCCCGATGCTGAGCAGCCGCGCGTAACTGAGGTTCAGATTGACGCCGGCGATCAGCACGCTGCGCGAGACGTAGCGGGCGAGCACGTTGCCCGCCAGCAGCAGAACCGCCGCTCCGATGATGTGGGGCACATAGGCGAGAATCCAGCCGGAAACGACGTGCTCGGTGCTGCCGGCCTCGAAGGCGGAAACGCCAACCATCACGCCGGCGGTGAAGAAGCACCAGAAGACGACGCGGCCCACCAGTTGCGAGGGCGTCAGGCGCGGGGACCAGTCGGCCATCGTGGGCGCGCTGCGGCTCATGCGCTGGTCGAAGCCCACGGCGGCGAGGATGCGGCGCACCACCCACGCCAGAATCCAGCCAATAAAGAGAAAGAGCAGGAGGGCCACGATGAAGGCCAGAATCCCCGGGAGCAGCCGCGCCAGGCTCTCCATTGCCCGGCCCATCGACGACTGCAGCGATTGCTTGACCTGATTCCACATAGATCTTCTCCTTCCCGTGGAACTACGGATTGAAGCGGTCCGGCCATCTCCAGCGGGACAGCAGGTAAGGCTTCTTTTCTTCCCAGGCGCGGGCCAACTGCTCCAGGCGCAGCTCCGCGTCGGCGTGGCTGAGCGTGGAAACTTCGCGGATATACGAGGCCACCCAGCCCAGATAAAGGGGCGTGAGCGCGCCCAGCACATGCGCACGGCTCAGGGTGCGCAGCCGGTACGCGAGGGCAAAATCGTAGACGATGCCCGCCCACAACTCGTCGGGCATGCGGAACTCCTCCGGCGCAAGCTTCGTCAGCCGGCGCAGCTCCAGCAGCGTGTTCGGCGGCAGCACCAGACGCCAGACTTCGTCCAGGTTGCGGGAGCCGAGCAGGAACGAATCCAGCATGGGCCGTGTGTCCACGGTCTCTCCGTCGGGCGGCTCGGCGGGCGCGGCGCCCCACACCGGAACCGGCTGCGATCCGCGCACGCGCTGCCAGTGGGCGGCGCAGGATTCCATTTCCTGGAAGAGCGAGCCGACAATCTGCGCCAGCACCGCGCTCAGATCCAGTCCGCCAGACGCTACCTGATGTCGAACGTCAAGATGCGCCTGGCCTACAGCGGTCTGCGAAGACTGCGTGGCCGCCACCGTCGCCGGCCACAGCAGAGAGGTGCCGCCGTGGTTGTTCTGGTGCGACTCGATCCGCGCCATGCGCGCGCACATCGCGCCGGAAGCGGCGAAGTCAAACGCCAGCGGAAAACGGATGCGCCGGCCGTAGAGCGCGCGGCCGAGCGGTGCCAGAATGCCGTTGTTGATGAGGCCGTCGTACTTACCTGTGTTGTACAGCGGCATCACCAGACCACACTGACGCTCCAGCACGGCGTAGGCAAAGAGCTGCAACGGGTGTGGTTGCAGTGCCGCGAGGTCCGGCCCCAGCACAATGCAGCAGCGCGCGTTCAGCTGGGACGCCAGTCCCAGCACCGCGCGCTGCTGCGCGGACACTCCGGCCCACAGCTCGCCGGCGGCGTGCGCCGGGAACGAAAAGGGGAAAAAGGTGAGTGCCGCGGGCTGATCCGCAGCCAGCGAGGCCGCGGGTGCCTCCGCCGCGGGCGACGGCCACGCGAAGACGAAGCGCAACGAAGAAAAGGTGGGGCCGAGCAGTCCCAAGACGCTCTGCGCGCGGCTGCGCAGCTCGTCGGGCGTGACCGGGCCGGCCACGCCCACCACAATGTCGGGCGATCCGATGCGTTCCGCCTGCTGGCGAGTCTCTTCGCTGAATTCAATTCCGGCCATTGTCAGCTCTTTCCTGGGTTAAAGCGGCAGCGCCAGGATGCCGTGGAGTGGGATGCGAATCCACGCCGGTCGATTGTTCAGCTCGTACATCAGTTCATAGAGTGCCTTATCGAGCACGTAGATTTCCAGCAGCTGGTCGAATTGCTCGCGGAGAGCGGGAACTGTGGGGGAAACGCCGGCGGTCTCGCGCCAGGCGCGCAGAAACTCGGTGGAAACCGAGGACTCCCACAGCCGCGCCCAGGGTTCCAGCTGCGCCCGCTCGGCGGGGCGCCGCGTGATGTAGTGGGTGAGCGCGGCAAAGGCCGCATAGCTGAAGGAGCGCAGCATCCCGGCAACGTCTTTCAGCGGGGACTGTTTGGCGCTGCGCTCTTCGAGCGAGCGGGCAGGCTCGCCTTCGAAGTCGAGGATGACGAAATCGCCGCGCGAGCGCAGCACCTGGCCCAGGTGGTAGTCGCCATGAATGCGGATCCACTGGCCCATGCCGCTGAGCGGGGTGAGTGCGCCAAATTTTCCGAGCAGCGCGCCGCGGCGGCTCAGGGCGAGCGCCGCCGGCTCTACGGCATCATCGGGCAGATGCGAGAGGCTGCTCTTGAGGACGTCGAAGGCGCGCGCGGCATGGGCGGCCAGCGCGGCGCGCAGCGTTTCCAGATCCTGGGGCGTGGGAATCTGTGGCGCAAGCGCGGCATCGCGGCCGGAGGCCAGCGCCAGATGCATCTCCGCGGTGCGGCGGCCCAGCGTGGCCGCGGCTTCCAGAAACATGCCGGCGTGCTCGCGCGCCTCCGCGGGAACGGCATCGCCGGCGTCGGAAGGCAGCGCGGCGGGCAGCGAGCGCGAGGACGCCGCGCTCTCATAAAAGCGGTCCAGCTCCTCGAGCGTCCACTGCCAGCCGTCGCCTTCGTTGGGCACCAGACCCTGCAGCAGCGCGAGCGTGGCCGGTTCCTGCCCATTGCGGCGATACTCCAGCGATCCGGCGAAGGACGGGATGTGGGCGAACTTCGCGGTCTCGGTGAGGAAACGGCCGATTTCGACGTCAGGATTGGGGCCCGGCTGCTGACGGCGAAAGAGCTTCATAATCAGCCGGTCGCCGAAAAGCGCCGAAGAATTGCTCTGCTCCGCGCTGGCGGGGCGCGGGCTCAGCGCCTGCGATCCGCGCAGGACGGGCAGAGCCGTGCCGGGCAAACCGCGCAGCGAACCATGCCGCGTGCGCACCTCCGCACCGCTGCCAAGGATTTCCAGCAACGCCGCCGGCGCCTGAGGATGCAGCATCCCGTCGTGCAGCACCCCGGACAGGGCGGCTGATCCCGCCACGGCCAGCACCTGATGCGGCGCGGCCTCGCGCAGGGCATCGGCGTCCGCCCCGAAGCTCATGGCCAGGCACAACAGCCACTGGTCCGGCTCGCCCGCATCGTACTCGACCGTGACCCACGCCAGGGCCGAGCAGTTTTCGTCGAGGAGCAGGGAATCTTCGATCTTCGCGCGCAGGATTGTTCTGGCTTTGCCGCCGAACCAGCGCTGCCTCTGCAGGTACGCGGGCAGCAGGCCCTCCAGTTTCAGCACGCCGTCAGCGGAAAGGATGGTCTGCCAGTCACGCTCGCTCTCGACGTAAAAGGACTCCTCGCCGTTGCCGGAGGCCATCGTGTCCGCGGCGTCCATCGCGGACTGGAGTTCCAGCCACAGAAATCCGTACGGTCCGAGCGTGAGCGCATAAGGCTGCTTCGTGATCGGCGGAAATTCGACGTAGCCCAGCATCTCTACCGGCGTCATGCCCTCCAGTTCGGACAGATCGAGCTGCACCGGCTGGGCGAAGCGCGACAGGTTGGCCACGCACAGCACCGTCGCCTCCTGATACTGGCGCAGGTAAGCCAGCACTTTGCGGTTTGAGGAGTCGAGAAAGCGCAGCGTGCCGCGCCCGAAGACCTGGAAGAGCTTGCGCAGTGCGATCATGTTGCGCATCCAGTTCAGCAGCGAGGAGGGGTCGTTCTGCTGGGCCTCCACGTTGATGGCCTCGTAGCCCCACACCGGGTCCATGATGACCGGGCTGAAGAGCTTCGCTGGATTACAGCGCGAGAATCCGGCATTGCGGTCGGCGGTCCACTGCATAGGCGTGCGCACGCCGTTGCGGTCGCCGAGATAGATGTTGTCGCCCATGCCGATCTCATCGCCGTAGTAGAGGATGGGCGTTCCAGGAAAAGAAAACAGCAGGCTGTTCAGCAACTCGATGCGGCGGCGGTTGTTGTCGAGCAGCGGCGCGAGGCGGCGACGGATGCCGATGTTGATCCGCATGCGCGGGTCCGCGCTGTAGGCCAGATACATGTAGTCGCGCTCATCGTCGGACACCATCTCCAGCGTGAGCTCGTCGTGATTGCGCAGGAACAGTCCCCACTGGCAGTTGTCAGGAATGCCTGGCGTCTGCGCCATGATGTCGGTGATGGGCAGCCGGTCTTCCTGGCGCAGCGCCATGTAGATGCGCGGCATGAGCGGGAAATGGAAGGCCATGTGGCACTCGTCGCCGTTGCCAAAATAGGGCCGCACGTCCGTTGGCCACTGGTTCGCTTCGGCCAGCACCATGCGGTCCGCGTAGCCTTCGTCGATGGCCGCACGAATCTTCTTGATGACCTCGTGCGTCTCCGGCAGGTTCTCGCAGTTGGTGCCGTCGCGCTCCACGAGGTACGGAATGGCGTCGATGCGCAGCGCATCCACGCCCATGTCCAGCCAGTAGCGCATCACCGAAAGCACTTCCTCCAGCACCACGGGACTGTCGTAATTCAGATCCGGCTGGTGCGAGAAGAAACGGTGCCAGTAATACGCCTGGGCCACCGGATCCCACGTCCAGTTGGATTTCTCCGTGTCGGTGAAGATGATCCGCGCGTCTTTATACTTCTGATCGGTGTCGGACCAGACGTAGAAGTTGCGCTCCGGCGACCCGGGAGGCGCATGACGCGCGCGCTGGAACCACGGATGCTGATCGGAGCTGTGATTGATGACCAGCTCGATCATCACCTGCAGGCCGCGTTCGTGCGCCGCCTCCAGAAAGCGCTGGAAATCCTCCAGCGTCCCGTAGCTGGGGTGCACGCTCATGTAATCGGAGATGTCGTAGCCGTCGTCGCGCAGCGGTGAGGGGAAAAACGGCAGCAGCCACAGGCAGGTGACGCCCAGGTCCTGCAGATAATCGAGCCGCTGCATCAGCCCCGGAAAATCGCCGACACCGTCGTTGTTGCTGTCCTGGAAGGCCTTGACCGAGACCTCGTAAAGGATCGCGTCCTTGTACCAGAGCGGGTCGGAAACACTGCCCGGCTTGCGTACGATGGTCTGCGATTCCGGCATCGAGTCCCGCGTCCTCACTGGTAGTAGTCGAAATCCTTTTCCGAGCGCACGCGGCGGAGCACGCGGAACAGGTGCGCCGGCATCGTCTCCGCTGACAGCTCAATGTAATTTCGCGCGCCCTGCCACAGGAAGCGCGCGCCGCTGAGCTGATCCCACAGTTGAATCGTATCCTCCGCGCCGATACGCAGGACGTCCAGGTCCAGCTCGATCCAGCCCGCCTGGGTGTGGTGGAGATCCAGATTCACGACCACCAGCACCATGTTGGCGCTGTCGAAACTGGTCTTGCTGTAGGCAATCAGGCTGGGATTGTCCGTCGCGTGAAAGCAGAGATTGTGGTTTGCGTGCAGCGCGGAGTTCTCGCGGCGGGCGCGATTGACCGACGCAACTGCACTGGCGATGCTTTCCGGCGCGTCCAGCTTCCAGTGGCGGATCTCATATTTCTCGGAGTGCAGATATTCCTCACAGCCCGGCCGGACTGGCTCGTGCTCGCCCAGTTCGAAGGCCGGCCCGTAGATGCCGTAGCTGGGGCCCAGCGTGGCCGCCAGCACCAGGCGGCTGAGAAAGGCCGCGCGTCCGCCGATCTGCAGCGTTTCAGGCAGGATGTCCGGCGTATTGGGCCAGATATTCGGCCGCAGGTATTCCCGCAGCGGCGCCTGCGTCAGCTCCGTGAAGTATTCCGCGATCTCCTGCTTCGTGTTGCGCCACGTGAAGTACGTGTAGGACTGCGAGAAGCCAAGCTTCGCCAGTCGCTGCATCACGCGCGGACGCGTGAACGCCTCGGAGAGGAAAAGAGCATCCGGAAAATCGCGTTTGATTTCCCCAATGCACCACTCCCAGAAGGGAAACGCCTTGGTGTGTGGGTTGTCGACGCGGAAAATGCGAACGCCCTGGTCGATCCAGAAGAGGAAAACATCGCGCAGGCCGTCCCACAGCGCCAGCCAGTCGCTGCTCTCGAAATCGAGCGGATAAATGTCCTGATATTTCTTTGGCGGATTCTCGGCGTACTGGATGCTGCCATCCGCGCGGTGCCTGAACCACTGCGGATGCTCGAGCACCCAGGGGTGATCCGGCGAGCACTGGAAGGCGATGTCAAGCGCCAGCTCCAGACCCCTGGCCGCCGCGGCATGCAGCAGATGCTGAAAATCTTCGAGCGTGCCCAGCTCCGGGTGAATCGCGGTGTGGCCGCCTTCCTTCCCGCCGATAGCCCAGGGACTGCCAGGATCGCCGGCTCCGGCGGTTTCGGCGTTGTTCCTGCCTTTGCGGAAGCTGCGCCCGATGGGGTGAATCGGCGGCAGGTAGAGCACGTCGAATCCCAGGCCGGCGACGTAATCCAGCCGCGCCTCCACGTCCCTGAACGTCCCGCGGCGCCCCGGCTCCACCGCCGCGGAGCGGGGAAACATCTCATACCAGGCGGAGTAGCGCGCCTTCTCGCGGTCCACGCACACGCGCAACCCCGGCTCGTACCGCGTCTCCAGTGCCGGATCGGGAAACTGCGCCATCAGAGCCGCCAGTGCGGAATCGAGCGCCGCGGTTTGCGCGGCCTCCGGCTTTTCCGCATTGCGCATCTGCGCGGCCCAGCGGCGCAGCGCGTCCGCATCGTCGCGCCCGGCACGGGTCGCGGCCTCTTCCACCAGCAGCGCGCCGTTCAGCAGCTCCACGGCGATCTCCTGGTTGGCCGCGATGCGCTTCTCGAGGTCGCTCCTCCAGGTGTCAAAGTGATCGATGACACCACTGACCGTATAGAGATACTCGCCGAGCCGCGAAACCGGAAACTCGGCGCGCCAGCGGTCGCTGCCCAGCGGCTGCATCGGCACCGCGGTCCAGTTGGGCACGTCGCAGTACCGAAAGAGCAGCCGCGCGGCGACGTGGTCGTGACCGTCGGCGAAAACGTCCGCCTCCACGCGGACCGAGTCGCCCACGATTCGCTTCACGGGAAAGCGGCCCGCGTCGATTGCCGGCTCCACGCTTTCGATGACGACGCGTTTTCTTCCGTCAGCGGGTTTGGCCATGGTTTCGATGGGAGGCGCGGCTTCGCTCCGGCCGCACTCACGCGAAGATGCATCTGAAGCACCCACGCGCTGGTTACGATTCTACGAACCGCGAACCGGGGTTTTGTTCCTCTGCGGTGCAATTACAGAAAAAATCGCCCGCCGGCACAGTTGGCCCAAATTCCGCCTCCCCGTTCAGTTGTCCGGCAGCATGCTTGGCTCTTCGGGCGCGTGCAGGCGCACCAGGCGGTCGACCGTGTAAGGCGCGCGCTGCGACGAAGCGTGATAATGCCGCACCTGCAGCTCGCCCAGCAGCCCAATGGCCAGCAATTGCGTGCCCGCCAGCATCAGCACCGCTGCGATCACAAACAGCGGCCCGTGCTGATCCATCACATGCTGGTGCGTGAAAACCTTCAGCCCCAGCAGAAAGGTGGAGATGGCGCCGCCGGCCAGAATGCCCAGCGCACCCAGGCTTCCGAAGAAATGCAGCGGGCGCGTCATGTATTTCAGCAAAAACCGGATGGTCAGCAGGTCGAAGAAGACGCGAAAGGTGCGGCCGATGCCGTAGTGCGATTTTCCCCGTTCGCGGTTCACGTTGGTGATGGGGATCTCGCAGATGCTGGCTCCGTACCAGGAGGCCAGCGCAGGAATAAACCGGTGCATCTCGCCGTAGAGCGGAACGTTATGGATGACTTCGCGGCGATAGGCCTTGAAGGTCGTCCCGAAATCGTGAATATCCACGCCAGAGAGCTTCGCCATCAGCCAGTTGGCGCAGCGCGACGGAATGCGGCGCATCACAAAGTTATCGATGCGCTCCTTCCGCCAGCCGCTGACCACGTCGTAGCCTTCTTCCAGCTTCTCGAGGAATCCGGGAATCTCCGCGGGATCGTGCTGCAGGTCGCCGTCCATGGCCAGGATATACTCGCCTTCGGCGTGGTCGAAACCGGCCGCCAGCGCGGACGTTTGCCCGAAATTGCGGCGCAGCTTGACCACCAGCACGCGGCTGTCCACCGCGGCAATCTCCTCCAGCAGCTGGCAGGTGCGGTCGCTCGAGCCGTCGTCCACGAAAACGATCTCGAAGGGGTCTCCTACCTGCTCCATGACCCCCTTCAGACGGTCGTACAGGGCTGTGACGTTCTCTTCTTCGTTATGGAATGGGACGACAATGGAATACTTCGGCATAACTCATCATTATAAACTTCAGATCCGGCGGGTCCGTGATCCATTTCACCCCGCAAAGGCGGAGTGCGGCCGCCTAAGCCTCCGGGCCGGAGAGGACCTCTTCCGTAATCCGCGCGGCCTCTTCGCACGCGGCGCGATCCACGTCGAGGTGTGTGACGAACCGGATGCCGTGTCGCCCCACCGTGCCGCACAGGACGCCGCGCTGCCGCAGCCGGGGCATCAGCGCCGCCGCGTCGCCCTGCCCGCGCAGCCGGAAGATGACGATGTTCGTGCGCACGCTTTCGAGATCGATCTCCACCTGGGGCAACTTCGCCAGACGTTCGGCGATCAGCCGCGCGTTGGCGTGATCCTCGTGCAGGCGCGTCGGACCCTCCTCGAGCGCGATCAGCCCGGCTGCCGCCAGAATGCCCGCCTGGCGCATGCCGCCGCCCAGCCCCTTGCGAATGATGCGGGCGCGGTCCATCAGCTCGCGCGAGCCCACCAGCATCGAACCCACGGGCGCGCCCAGGCCTTTCGACAGGCAAAACATGACCGTGGTAAACCCGCGCGTCAGCTCGCGGACGCCCACGCCCAGCGCTACGGCGGCGTTGAAGACGCGCGCGCCGTCCAGGTGCACCGGGAGGCCGCGCTCTGCGGCGCCCGCCCAGATTTCCTCCAGCACCGGCAGCGGAACCACCGCGCCGCCGGCCATGTTGTGCGTATTTTCGAGCGCGATCAGCCCCGTTTGCGCGCGATGATAATGCCGCCCCGTGATGTGCGGCTCGATCTCGCTCCAGCGCAGCACGCCACGCCGGCCGGGCAGCGTGCGCAACTGGCATCCGGAGAACGCCGAAGCCATCGCCATCTCCCACTCCGCGATGTGCGCGCGCGCCTCGCAGATGATTTCCTGCCCGTGCTGCGTGTGCAGGCGGATCGCGGCCTGGTTCCCCATGGTGCCACTGGGCACAAACAGCGCGGCATCGCGCCCGAACATCTCCGCGGCGCGCACTTCCAGTCGATTGATGGTCGGATCCTCGCCGTAGACGTCGTCGCCCACCTCAGCGGCGGCCATGGCCGCGCGCATCCTTGCACTGGGCTTCGTCACCGTATCGCTGCGCAGGTCGATGGTGGCTACAACGGCAGGGATCACCTGGGATTCTTCGGCAAAGGCGGCAATCTTAGCGGACATGGATTTCCTTTCAGCCACAGGATGACACAGACGGCCTAAGCCGCGGCAGGCTCATGGAGGAAGCGGGAGAAGACGTCGTTGGAGAGCAGGCGTCCCCGCGGCGTAAGCGCCACACGATCGCCGTCGACCATGCGCAGCAAGCCCTCGCCCTCAAGCTCGGCCACTGTTTCCAGACAGGCGCGAACGGCGGACGCGGAAAATTCTTTGCGCAGCGCGGCCAGGCTCACGCCTTCGTTCAGCCGCAGGCCAAGGAACCAGGCTTCTTCCAGTCCCTCTTCGCGGCTCAGTGGACGCGGCGACTCAGGCCAGGCAGGACCAGCGAGGTACGCGTCCAGATCAACCGTCGTGGCAAAACGCAGCGCGGCGCCCGAGCGGCTGCGCAGCATCGAGTGGGCATCCAGGCCGAAGCCCAGATAGGGCGCGCGCCGCCAGTACTTCAGGTTGTGCCGGGACTCGTGTCCGGGCCGCGCGAAATTGGAGATCTCATACTGTGCCAGGCCATGCCCGGCCAGCAGGCCGATCGCCTCGATGTACATTTCGGCGATGCGGTCGTCGTCGGGAACCTGCTGCGCGTGATACCGTCCGCCGCCGAGCAGCATTTCGCGCCCCAGCTGCGACTCGTCGTCCACTTCCAGCATGTAGATGCTGGCGTGATCCACGCCCGAATCCGCCAGCACCTCCACTGACTCGAACCAGGAGTCGAGCGTCTGCCCGGGCAGGCCGGCAATCAGGTCCACGCTGACGGCGGGGATGCCGGCGGCGCGTACGCGGGCGATCTCCTCAAGCGCCACAGCCCGGGTATGCAGCCGCCCGGTCTGGCGCGCTTCGCTGTCGATGAAGGACTGCACCCCGAGGCTGATACGGCTGACGCCGACATCGACCAGAGTGTCCAGCACGGCGGGTTCCAGCTGTCCCGGCGCGCACTCCACGGTGATCTCCGCCATCGGCATCACGGCAAATTCCCGCCGCAGCGCCGTGAAGAGGCGGCGGATCAGCGCGGGCGAGAGCAGCGTGGGCGTGCCTCCGCCCAGGTAAATGGAGCCGGTGGCTTCGGGCAGCGTGAGGTTCCAGCTCCTGGCGGGGGAACGGAGAACCCGCAGGTCTTCTTCCAGCCGCGCGACGTAGCGCTCATGGTACGCGGCGGGAAAAACCCCGGAGGCGAAGTTGCAATAGGTGCATTTGGACCGGCAGAAAGGGATAGAGAGATAAAGCCCCAGCAGTTCCATAGCTGCTTCTATTGTCCCACCAGGGGCAAATTCGGAGCTTTCAGCAGGGGAGACGCCTGTCCGGCCCGGTTTAGCCCTCAGGCAATGGAGGATTGGCGAGGACTACGGAGGTCTCCACCTGGCGCTCCGGAATGCTCCGGTATGTGCGCAGCAGCCGGTTCTGTGTTTCCCTGGAGACGAGCACGAATCCGTGCCGCTGACAGAAGCGGATGGCCCGCTCAGCGGCGGCCCGGGTGCCGACCAGCATTTGTCGTGTGCTCAGGCTGCGCAGGTGGGCGATGAGCGCGGCGCCCACGCCAGACCGCTGGCGACCGGGCAATAGGTAAGCGTGGCGGGTGAGGTCGACATCGCCGACGGGCTGAATGCCCATCACGCCATTCAGCGCGTCCTCTTCTTCATACCCCGGAAGATCACTCCTGCGGCAATCTCATGATCCAGCTCTTCGGCCGACGTGCAAGGATCGTGCCAGCGGTCAGGCGGGATCGCGTCGCGATACGCTTCCGCGGCGGCGTTCTCGATGGCCGGGATAACCGGGCGCTCTTCAGGGCGGCACTGGCGGATGGTGCTCATGATGGATCGTCTTCTCATCCCGGTAAGATAGAAAGGATGCCCGCTCCCGGCGATTCATCCTCGACTGATAGGCGCAAGCCGGCATCCCCGCCTGCCGCTGCGGCGAAGTCGCAGGCTGCTGCTCCGCAGGAAGACGACATCGTCGGCAAGGCGTATGACAGCCGCCTGATGGGCCGCCTGATCCGGTATCTCTACCCCTACAAATGGGCGGCGGTCACTTCGATAGTCGCGATCATTCTCAAGGCGGGCGCGGATGTGCTCGGCCCCTACCTGACCATGGTCGCCGTCGACCTCTACCTGACGCCGGCGATGGCGAAGACGCCGCAGGCCGCGGCGGCGCAGGCGGCCAAAGGCGCGCAGGACCATGCGTGGATGGCTGGCTGGCTCACGCCCTGGGCCAGGGGCGGCGCGTGGCACGGCATTTCGGAGCTGGCCGGCATCTGGATGGCCGCGCTGCTGCTCAGCTATGGCCTCGAAGCGCTGCAGACCTGGCTGATGCAGTGGACCGGCCAGAAGGTGATGTTCGACCTGCGCAGCCAGATCTTCCGCCATCTGCAGCGCATGCACATCGGCTTCTACGACCGCAATCCGGTCGGCCGCCTGGTCACGCGTCTTACGACCGACGTGGACGCGCTGAACGAAATGTTTACCTCGGGCGTTTTCGCCATCTTCGAGGACGTTTTCGTCCTGGCCGGCATCGTCTTCGTCATGCTGCGGATGAAGTGGTGGCTCGCGCTGCTCGCGTTTTCCGTGCTGCCGTTCATCCTGCTGGTCACGCACCTCTTCCGCAACTCGGTGCGCGACTCCTACCGCCGCATCCGCACCGCGATCGCCCGCATCAACGCCTACACCCAGGAGCACGTTACCGGCATGCCACTGGTGCAGCTCTTCAACCGCCAGCAGCGCGCCTTTCGCGACTTCTCCGCGGTCAATAAGACCTATCTCGACGCCTTCAAGGACGCCATCCTGGCGTACGCGCTCTACTATCCTGCCGTCGAGCTGCTCAGCTCCATCGCCATCGCGCTCATCATCTGGCAGGGCGGCGGCGGCGTGCTGCGCGGGACCGTCACGCTGGGCGTTCTCGTCGCGTTCATGCAGTACGCGCAGCGCTTCTTCCGGCCCATCCAGGACCTGAGCGAGAAATACAACATCCTGCAGGCCGCCATGGCCGCCAGCGAGCGCGTCTTCAAGCTGCTGGATACCGCGCCGGAAATTGTCTCGCCGGCCAGTCCCAGGCAGGGCGACGGCTCCGGCCGCATCGAGTTCCGCGACGTTTGGTTCACCTATCAGCGGCTCGACCCGGAAACCGCCGCGCGCGTCGTCGCCGCCACGCCCGCCGAACTAATCGCCATGCCCATCGAGTGGGTGATGAAGGGCGTCTCCTTCGCGATTGAGCCGGGGCAGACCGCGGCCATCGTCGGTCACACCGGAGCCGGCAAGACCACCATCACCAGCCTGATGATGCGCTTCTACGACGTGCAGCGCGGCCAGGTCTGCGTGGACAGCGTCGATGTGCGCGAGCAGGACCTGACCCACCTGCGCCAGCGCTTCGGTGTGGTGCTCCAGGACCCCTTTCTCTTCAGCGGCACCGTGGGCGACAACATTCGCCTGGGCACCGAACGCATCACCGAGCAGCAGATGCGCACCGCCGCCGAGCAGGTCAACGTGGACGACTTCATCCTCACCCTGCCTGGCGGTTACCAGGAGCCGCTGCGCGAGCGCGGCGCCGGGCTCTCCACCGGGCAAAAGCAGTTGCTGAATTTTGCCCGCGCCCTGGCCCACCGGCCCGGGATTCTGATCCTCGACGAGGCGACCTCCAGCGTCGATACCGACACGGAGCTGCGCGTGCGCGGCGCGCTGGAACATATGGTGGAGGGCCGCACTTCGGTGGTGATCGCCCACCGCCTCTCCACGGTGCAGCGCGCCGATGCGATTCTGGTGATGCACCATGGCCAACTGCGCGAAATGGGCTCCCACCAGGAGCTGCTGGCCATGCGCGGCATCTACTGGAAGCTCTATCAGTTGCAGTACAAGGATCAGGAACTGGGCGAACCCACCAGCGGGCTGGCGCCGAGCCTGGCCTGACTTGATGGCCCTGGGAACCTGGCGGCGGCCTGAAGATGCGTGGGACTGAAAGCCTGGGGGTATTTCAGCCCAAACCCGAGCAGCCGGTCGAAAGCGATATGAGCAGTCCAGATATCGGCAATCTGCAAAGCGTCCACAGCGTCCCCCTTCCAGGCTGCCAGTCCCAGAAGAATCGCAGCGCATAGCTGTGGGCCGTATTGTAAAGAGCAGCCGCTCCGCGCCTGTAACTCTTGGCGAGGTAGCCGATCAGGGCAAGGTCGGGGGCAAGAAACAACAGCGCGAAGAAGAGCCAGTGGCCGTGCAGAAGGGCCGAAAAGCAGACCATGCTCGCAACAAGTACGAGCAGGCCCTCGATGCGCAGGAGCCAGTCGGGTCGTGTCAGCATAGAGGAAGCATACACAGCAGGAGAGACTGCTTCGTTTCGGCAGCGGGTAAACCGGGATGAGACAGTCAGAGAGTTAGCGGAATGCCAGGGAACGGGCCCAGAATCTTTCTCTCCGCCGGCGAGGCCAGCGGCGAGCACTACGGCACGCTGCTGATCGCGGCGCTGCGCCGGCTCCTGTCCAACGCTCAATTTTTCGGCCTGGGCGGCCGCCGCATGGAAGTCCTCGGCTTTCGCCCCATCGTCCGTTCGGAAGACGTCGCCGTCATCGGCATTACGGAGGTCGTCCGCCACATGCCGCGCATTTACGGCGAATACCGCCGCCTGCGCGCCTCCATCGCCCGAGAAATGCCCGACATCGCCATCCTCATCGACTTCCCTGACGTCAATCTCTCCCTGGCGCGGCACCTGAAGCGCCAAAACGTGCCGGTGATCTACTTTGTCAGTCCGCAGCTTTGGGCCTGGAAGAAGTACCGCATCCGCAGTGTGCAGCGGTACGTGGACCGGATGCTGGTGATCTTCCCCTTTGAGGAGCGCTTCTACGACGATCACAGCGTCGCTGCGGAGTTCGTCGGCCATCCGTTGGCCGAGCTGGAACCGCCCCGCATCACCCGCGAGGACTTTGCCGGCGAGTCTGGCATCGATTCGTCCAAAATTTGGGTGGGCCTGCTGCCAGGCAGCCGCGGCAAGGAGATCCGCCTCAACCTGCCCGAAATGATCCACGCGGCCGGGATTCTCGGCCAGAATCAGAACCCGGGATACGAGTTTCTGCTGCCCCTGGCGCCCACGCTCACCGGGCCGCAGCGCCACCATATTGGATCCCTGATCAGCCAGCTAACAGCCGCTCAGCCCTTCCCGCCCCACATCACCGTGGTCGACGATGCGCGGGCCGTGCTGCACCACGCGCGGGCCAGCATCGTCGCCAGCGGCACCGCCACCGTGGAAGCCGCCCTGATCGGCAACCCTTTTTTAGTGGTTTACCGCGTCTCCCCGCTCAGCTACGCTGTGGCCAAACAGGTGGTGAACGTGCCCCATGTGGCCATGGTGAACCTGATTGCCGGAAAGCGCGTCGTACCCGAACTGATTCAGGGTGACTTTACTGCGGATCAAGTCGTCTCACAGCTAAGGCCGCTGCTGGAACAGGATGAGGTGCGGGCGCGCATGCAAACCAGCCTGCGGCAGGTGGCAGCAATGCTGCGGGCGGAACAGGGCGCCATCGACCGGGTGGCCCGCGTAACATGCCAGATGTTGCAGCAACGCAAGGAACGAACGAGCCCGGTTCCCACGGGCGGATGAGGAACGAAGGAATGACAACCCACGGCCTGATGCCCCTTTGCCGGAAATGTTGGCGGATACCTTGCCCGAAGCGGCCTTTCTCCGGATTCTGCGCGGCCCTTGCGACTCTCGCCGCTGCCGCCCTGCTGGCGGCTTTGCCCTGCGCGGCGCAGGCCGCCCCCGGGGTCCAGACCCTCAACGTCACCGCCTACAACATCGACGCGCAGATTCAACCGAAGGATCACACCCTGACGGCCACCGCGCAGGTCACCTTCACCTCGCTGAATGATCAGCCTGCGGCGGTCTTCGACCTGCACGGCGCGCTGAACGTCAGCCAGGTGACGGACGCCTCCGGCGCGGCCCTGAATGGCGTGCGCGGCCAGGATGCGACCCTGGTCGTCACCCCTCCCACACCGCTCCAGAAGGACCAGACCTACATCTGGACCTTCCACTACTCCGGAACGCTGGAAAACGGCAATGGCGGTCCGGTGCCCGGGCTCCAACTGGCCTCCGTCGAGGCGCCCATCACGTATCTGCTCTATGCCGGGGAATGGTTCCCCATCACCGGCTACACCACCGACCGCTTCACGGCGGATATTCACGTCACGGCTCCCAGCGGCTACGTCGTGGTCGGCAGCGGCCGCACCGGACGTCCCGTCTCCTCGCTGAACGGCACAACCTGGGATTTCAAGTGGGATAAGCCTGGCTTTCCCGGCACCATCATCGCCGGGCAATTCACTGAGGTTACCCCCATGGACGCGCCGAACATCCACATCTACTGCGACGCCGCCCACAAAGCCATCGCCAACGACTACGCCCAGACCGCCCTGCGCGAGTTCGCCTACTTCACCAGCACCTTCGGCATCCCGCAGTCGACGCAGCTGAATGTGGTGGAGCTGCCTGACGACACGGTCCCGGCGTACTGGGCGCCGCAAATCGCCGCCATCGCCTCCGCCCACTTCGGCGGCAGAAATGAGTTCCGCCTGCTGGCCAACACCATCGCGCACCAGTGGTGGGGCAGCGAAGTGAGCCCGCAGTCGCTGGACGATACGTGGATCACCAACGGCATGTCCCGCTACGCCGAATTGATGTATCTGGAGGACGACCAGGGCGCCAGCGCGCTGAAGGCCGCAATCGAGGACGTTTCCGCCGGAGCCTTGGCCTACGACACCATTCCGCTTTCCACGGTGGGCACGCTGCAGCCATGGTCGCCGCAGTTCCAGTCCATGACCCTCGAAAAGGGAGGCATGGTCTTTCACATGCTGCGCGGCATCGTCGGCGACCGCACCTTCGCCAGAATCCTGCGCACGGCCATCGACCAGTACAAGGGCCAGGGGATCAGCACCAGCGAATTCGAGAAGATCGCCGGCCAACAATCGCAGCTGAATCTCGTCCCGTTCTTCTCCGAGTGGCTGGACGGCACCGGTGCGCCGCAGTTCCAGGACAAATACGCCGTCTACCGCCTCGGCAACAACCAGGGATTCCGGACCATCGGCGAAGTCCAGGACAACATGGACCTGCTGAACATGCCGGTGGACCTGGAAATCGAAACCCAGGGCAAGACCGTCAACCGGCGCATTGACGTGGTGGGCACCGACAGCCAGTACGTCGTCGACACCTTCGGCATGCCGCGGCAGATCGTCCTCGATCCCAATGACTGGGTGCTGAAGGAGACGCCTGCGCTGCAGGTGCGGGTCTACATCCTGCGCGGTCAGCAACTGGCGGCACAGGGCGACGCCACCGGCGCGCTGGCGCAGTACCAGTTAGCGAAGAAGGCCAACCCCGACAGCTCGCTGGCCAGCTATCGCATTGGAGAGCTGCTCTTTACCATGCGCAACTATCAGGCCGCCGTGAACGCCTACCGCGACGCGCTGGCTGGTGACGGCGAGCCCGCCTGGACCCAGGTCTGGAGCTACATCGCCATCGGCAAGATCTTCGACATCACCGGCCAGCGGGACCGGGCGATTACCGAGTACCGCGAGGCGCTTGAGACCAACGACAACACCGCGGGCGCGCTGAACGAGGCGCGCCACTGGATCCAGACACCGTATAAGCAGCCGAACAGTTAGCAATCAGCGAAAAGGCGGTTAGCCAAGGGCGGGTTAGCGGAGTCCGGACCAGGAAGGTGAATCCTGCGCCGTTTCGGACTGTACTTCCTGCCATGAAACAGCTCATCGCGCTGCGCAACGCTGTTTGTGCGGGGAACCCGATCATCGGGATCCGAGGACTCGCCGTGCTCCAGGCATTTCTCGGCCGCGGCTTCCGCCTGATCTCCCTCTCGGATTTCCCTGCAGGCACGTCTGTCGGGCTAACGGCAATTCCCATGTTCCAGACCTTCGGACTGGAATCTGCGCGCGTGAAGGACGATCCCGGCGAGAATTCGCCGACCGAGCTGCGTCTGTCGCGGCAGAGCGCCACGAACCTCAGTTCGCCAGCACCGCGCGGTAGCGAATCTGGTTCTTGCGCAGCCGCGAAATCGCCTCGTTGGCCTCCGCCATCCGGAACGTCTCTGTTCGCGCCGCCACATTGTGACGTGCCGCCACGTCCAGCATCTCCACAATCCGCGCGGGACTGCCCGTATTCGAACCGCAGATGCAGCGCGCTCCGGCGATTAGTGGGAAAGCATCCACAGCAACCGGCTTGGGCGGCACGCCCACCAGACAAAGGGTGCCGTGGGGGCGCAGCGCGCTCACATAGGAGCTCCACTCCTGCGCGGCGTTGATGGTGGACAGGATCAGATCCTGGGTCCCTTCCACCGCCTTCAGCGCCTTGCTGTCGCGGGAGTGGACAAAGTGATGAGCGCCCAGCTCCATGGCTTCGGTTTCCTTGTCCACTGACGTCGAGAACGCCGTGACTTCCGCCCCGAAAGCCCGCGAAAACTGCAGCGCCAGGTGGCCAAGGCCCCCGATGCCGATCACGCCCACCCGCGACGAAGGGTTCACCCCGGCGATCCGCAGCGGCCGGTACACGGTAATCCCGGCACAAAGCAGCGGTGCGGCAGTCTCGCTGTCCAGCGCCTGCGGCAGCTTCACGGCGAAGCGGGCATTCACGCGCACGGCCTCGGCATAGCCGCCGTGGCGGCCCACGCAGGTCGCCTGGATCTGCGCGCACAGGTTCTCCTCGCCCTTCCGGCACCATTCGCAGAACCCGCAACTGTCCGCCTGCCACCCGACGCCCACCCGGTCGCCGGCGCCCAGATGGCGCACCGCCTCGCCCGCCTCCACCACCGTCCCCACGATCTCGTGGCCGGGAATGAACGGATACTGGCTGATCCCCCAGTCGTTGTCGATCAGGTGCAGATCGCTGTGGCAGACGCCGCAGTGGGTGATGCGGACTTCCACGTCCTGGGGGCAGAGTTCACCCGCATCGTATCGGAAAGGCAGCAGTTCGGCTCCGGCGGCATGGACGCCATAACCCTGGATGGATGGCATGAAATCCCCTTGGCAGAAATTCCTATCTTACGCCAGGGCCGGTAGCGGAAATGAAGGGCGCGCTTTGGGAAAGACTTGTCAGAAGTCTGCTATACAGCTATGCCTGATAGCAGGAGGAGCCCGTGCCGCGACTCGCCAGAGCCCGCGTTTTTATGAGCGGCCGGAGCCAGCACGTGACCATCCCGGCTGAATTCCGCTTCACCACCGATGAAGTCTGCGTCCGCCGCGATCCGGAGAGTGGCGAGCTGATCCTTTCGCCGGCACCAAAGAACTGGAAGGAGGTCTTCGCGGCCCTCGATGCCGCAGGCTTCCCGGATGAATTTCTGGAAGACCGCGACCAGGGCGCACCTGAGGTTCGCGAGCTTCTGTGACCCTCTATCTGCTCGACACCAACACCGTGAGCTACATCGTGAAGGGAAAATCGCCGGCCGCTCGCGCCCAGCTGGAACGAGCCGGACTTCGCGGAGATCGGGAGATCGCGATTTCTGCCATTACTGCCGCAGAGATTTTCCATGGACTGGAACGCATTGGAGCAGGACCGCCGCGCCGCAAGGCGATAGACGTGTTCCTTTCAATGGTGACGATCCACCCGTGGGACCTGGGCGCGGCTGAGGCCTATGGGACCCTCCGCGCTCGGCAGGAGGCACGAGGAACAACGCTCGGTCCGCATGATCTGCAAATTGCGGCCCATGCTCTGGCGCTGGGAGCTATTCTCGTCCGCCACGACCACGCATTTCGGCAGGTGACCGGGCTTGCCGGACCTGAAGACTGGGCAAGCGACCTCTGAGTGCGCCTTCCGTGCGATTTCAGCTTTGCCTGCGGCGCCTGCGGCAACGTGGAGGGGACCGAGATTACTGCGCTTCCACCTGCAGCGTGACCACCTGCATCCCGCTGACCACTGCGTTCATCGGCAGGGAAGCCACCGGCAGGGCCGATTCGCCATTAAGCTGCAGGCTGTGGTTCTGCTGCATCGGCTGCAGCACATTTGCCAGCGACAGCGGGATCGCCGACAGCGTCTGCCCATCCACGGCGGCCTGCGGCTCCGGCGCCAGCAGGGTCACGTAGAGCTCGTCGCTGGGATGCGCGCTGTTGAGCTGGGCGATGGTGGCGCTCATGTCCAGGGGCTGCGCTCCGATCATCGGCGGCTGCATCAGGCGATCCAGCGTGGCGCCATCGCTGACCACCAGGCGCACCGGCCCGGGCGGAAGATTGGCGGGCAACGTGACCGGCACGCGGATGTTCCGCGGCTCCCCGTGCCAGGGCAGCAGCGTCGCGTCCACGGTGATCGTGTCGCCCCCATGCACTTCCACGCGGCTCACCTGCGCGCTCTCAATCTGCGTGGTCAGCCGGCGCGGGATGGCCGCAATGTTCAGGTCCACGCTCTCGATCGGCGTGCGCCGGGCGGCGTTGTTGTACAGGCGAGCGAAGCGCATGCCCAGCTCCAGGGCGGTCATCAGATTGGCTGGAATCGCATCCGTCGGCGCCACCAGGCTGTCGAGCTTCACGGAGGGGTAGCCGTCAAGCTGCACCGTGCCCTGCAGCCGGTAGCTGGTCAGTGCGGAGTAGGCGTTCTCTTCCATCAGCCCCTGATACACGGCCACCATCACCGCCGTCGGCGTGACCTGCGGCTGGTCGATCACCTGAAAATGCAGCGTCTCATGCTGCGCCTGTTGCCCGGGAGCCACGCCGTCGCTGGTCACGTCCAGCGTCACCGGGATCATCCGCGCTGCCTTGCCGAAAACCCCCATGATCGCCGACTGCCGGTCCTCTGTGATCGACCCGATGGTCTGCGTGGTGTTGATGATCTTGAAGGCGTCATAGGGCGAGGGCAAGGTCGCCACCACCTCCGCTTTGGTCATGGGCATAGAGACCGGGCCAAACTGCGTGATGGGGTGCCCGCAGGCCAGCATCCGGTGCGGATCGACATATGTGACGGTGCAGGTAGCGGCAATGTCCAGATCCCCGCGCACCAGTACGGCGCTGACCGCGTCGCCGGGGCGCAGCGGCCCAGGCTGCACGTCGTTGCTCTCCGAGCCGCCGATGCCTTCCACGGGCATCAGGCCGGCGGGGGCGTGCTCCTTCCAGAGTTGCAGCGCCCGGGGGCTGAAGCCGCTGAAAATCAGCGGCGTCTCAATGGGCTGGATCAGCGGCGTGGAGGAACCCGGCGCCGAGACCGCGGTGGAGGCCGATCCAGGCAGCAGTGACGGCGGCGCGGCGAAGGCGACGTCCTCCATGGGCCCGGCGGGCTGGTTCTCCACGCCCAGCATTTGCTGGATGGGCGTGATGCCGGCAATCGGCTCCTTGCTGAACATCCCGATCCGGTACGAGATGGCGCCCACCAGCTCCCCGTCGATGTACACCGGGCTGCCGCTCATCCCCGCTACCACCCCGGTGTAGTCCGGCTCGGGGCCTTCCAGGCGCGCCAGGATCATGTCCTGCCGCGGCCCGATGGCGTTGTGCAGCACGCCCAGGATCTCCACGCCCATCGGCTCCGGCTGCGTCCCCTCGAAAACCGTGTAGGCCACGCCCTGCAGCCCGCGATGAATCCGGCTGAGCGGAAAGAATTTGGTCGCTGCCGGCGGATTCGGCGGAAGATTCGTGAAATTTGGGGCTCCCGCCGGCTGTGAAGTCTGGGCGCAGAGGCTCACGCTGCCGGCCACCGCCAGCAGCAGCGCTGCGGCGCGTCGGATATCCTTCAGGGGTTTGCGCACGTCCATAGAGTAAGCCGCTTCGGCGCTTGCCGCAAAGGCGCAGACGGCTCGACAATCGTCCCAGAGGTTTTTTCCTATGAGGGTCCCCTGTCTGCGGATTTCTGCTGTTGCCACCGTTGCCCTGCTTGTCTCTCAGACGCTGCTGCTGGCAGGAACGTCATGGGCGCAGCAGACGGATCAGCAGCAGAATCAGAATCAGACGCAGAACCAGAACCAGCAGCCGTCCACCCCTCCCGCTGCCGGCGGTCCCGGCAATGACAATGGGCCCATCGCGCTGCCCAGGCGCACGGTGACGCCTGCTCCGCCGCCCCCTCCGCCGCCCAACATCAAGAACCCGCCGGGGCTGGGGAATCTCTCCATGCGCGTCAACGTGCCGGTGGTGAACGTAGACGTAGGCGTGCTCACGGAGAAGACGCACCAGTTCATCCCCAACCTGCAGGAAGACAACTTCCGCGTTTTCGAAAACGGCGTGCCGCAGCCGATTATCGGTTTCGAGCAGGTCAAGGCGCCCATCACCGCGGTGCTGCTGCTCGAGTTCGCCAGCAACAGCTGGTATTTCATCCAGGACATGTGGCAGGCCGCCTGGTCGTTTACCCAGCAGCTCGAGCCGCAGGATTACGTCGCCGTCGTCACCTACGACATGCACACCAACATCCTGACGGACTTCACCCAGAACAAATCCGTCATCCAGAACGCGATTGAGTCGCTGCAGTTGCCCACCTGGAACGAAACCAACGTCTTTGACGCCCTCTACACCACGCTGGACCGGCTCTCGCGCATACCGGGGCGCAAGTACATCATCCTGGTGGGCTCCGGCATCGACACCTTCTCCCGCATCGACCTGGACAAGGTGCTCGAGAAAATCAAGGAGACGCCCAACGTCACCATCTTCACCATCAGCACCGGCGGCTTCGCCCGCGCCTTGGGCGGCATGGCGGGCGGCATTCCCAACAGCATCGGCATGCTGCAGGCCGATAACGAGATGCAGACCTATGCGCGGATGACGGGCGGCATGTGGTTCGAGCCGCGCTTCCAGGCGGAGTTTCCCGACATCTTTCAGCAGATCAACGCCTCCATCCGCAACCAGTACCAGCTCACCTACCGCCCGACCGATACCAAAATGGACGGAACCTACCGCCGCATCCGCATCGAGCTGGTGGATGCCGAAGGCCAGCCGCTGCGCATGGAGAACGAGAAGCACAAGCCGGTGAAGTACCTGATCGTCGCCCGCGATGGGTACAAGGCACAGTTGCCGGTGCAATAGGGACTCGCCGTCCAGGCCGCGCGCCGTCGCGTTCTGTTGAGCAGACAATAGCCCGCCCGGGGCTTCTTCCTGTGGCCGGAATCTCTGGCCGGCCCGGTCTACCCCGGCCATTTGCTACCCTTGACTCCGATTCCATGGAGCCTCTGCTCATCGTCGTCGCCGGGCCCACCGGCAGCGGTAAAACCGCGCTGTCGCTGGCCCTCGCCGAGCGCTTCGGCGGCGAGATCGTCAGCTGCGATTCAGTAGCCGTCTATCGTGGGATGGAGCTGGGCACGGCCAAACCCACGCCGGCAGAGCGCCGCTGCGTCCCGCATCACCTCCTCGACATCCAGCCGCCGAACCACTTCTGCACCGCCGGCGATTACAGTCGTCTGGCGCGCCAGGCGATTGCCGACATCGCCGTGCGCGGCCGCCTTCCCATCGTGACCGGCGGCTCAGGACTCTACCTGCGGGCGCTGCTGGCGGGCCTGTTTCCCGGGCCGCAGCGCTCCGACCCGATGCGCGAGCGTCTGCGCCGCAGCGCGGAGCGGCACCGGCCGGGTTGGCTGCACCGGCTGCTGCTGCGGCTGGATCCCGCCGCGGCCGAGCGCATCCACGCCAACGATCAGCCCAAACTGATCCGCGCAATTGAGGTGTGTCTGGCCGCTCGGCAGCCGCTGACCTCTGCCTGGCAGGCGGGCCGTGAGCCGCTGCGCGGATTCCGCATCCTGCGTCTCGGCCTCGATCCGCCGCGTCCGCTGCTCTATCAGCACCTGGAAGCGCGCGCAAAGGCGATGTTCGCGGCGGGCCTGATCGAGGAAACCCGCGCACTGCTGCGGAAATACGGCGACGCGTCGCGGGCTTTCGACTCGCTCGGCTATCGCCAGGCGTGCGCCGTCCTGCGCGGCGAGTTGACGGAAGCGGAAGCCGTTGCCGCCACGGCTCAGGGCCATCGCAATTACGCGAAACGCCAGCTCACCTGGTTTCGCCGCGAGCCGGAGATGCACTGGCTGCACGGTTTCGGGGACGATGCAGCTGTCATGGACGAGGCAGGAAAGTTGATATCGGCAGCCAGTGGCCAGCAGCTGCAAAACTAAACCCTGTTCCCTGTTCTCTGTTTTTCTACTTCACCGTCATCGCCACACACACCGCTCCCGAGCAACCGGAGGGGGAAGTGGCCTGGGTGATCGCCGTGCCGTTCGAGGAGTAGGCGGAAATCACGATGGTGTAGTTGCCCGGCGCCGTCCCATAGTTGGGCGAGGGTTGGTAGTGCTCGTAGCTGTAGCGCGGATTGCACGCGGTCAGGCCGATGGCTCCCGCTGCGAGCAGCATCGCGATGCCCAGCACGCGCAGCGCGCCGAAATGCCGGCGCCGCAGCGCCCCCATGCCCGCCAGCGCCAGCAGCCCGGGAATCACCAGCGCATACGCTGTGCCGGACCGGCGGAGCCGTTCCGCGTGGCTGCTGAGAATGCCGGATGATCCCTGGGTGGTGATCTGCAGGGAGCTGAGAATGGAACCGTTCGCCGGCGGAGTGGCGATCACGGGATTGAAATTGCATTCCGCGCTGCTTGGCAGGCCGGAGCAGGACAGGTTGACCTGCTGGGAAAACCCGTTCCTCGAGGTGAGGGTCAGATTTACCGTCTCGTACTGGCCCGGGCTTACCGTGAACGACGACGGACTGGCGGTGACGGTGAATCCTGCCACAGTGGAACTCTGGTCGCCGACCACCGTGGCCGAAGCCTCGGAGGAGGCAAAGGCGCTGTCGCCGTGATAGACAGCCGTCACCGTCCGCGCCCAGTCCGGTGGATTCGTCACGTTCAGCGTAGCCACGCCATTTTGCACGAACACGGAGCCCAGCGAGCCCTTCGCGGTCTCAAAGCTTACCGATCCTTCGGAAACCGGCTGACCCTCCACGTCGTGCACCATTGCGGTGAAGGAGAGAACACCGTTCTGTTGCTGGGAGGCAAGCTGGGTGCGCGTCGGCGCTGCCGCCTGCGCGTGCGCTGCCGGAGCAGCCGCGAAAGCCGCAAAACAGGTCAGAATTCCCATGCTGACAGTGGCCCGAACCGCGAGCCGTGAGGCGATGTGCTTCCGGAACAGCGAAATCATTCGTCAGGAACTCTCTCGGGAAAACCCTCCGCGCAGAAGCCGCGCGTTGCAACCGCATCTTCTGGGCTGGAAAGATTATTGTATCCGAGGACCGGCCCTCCCGGCGGGAGCCCCCGGAGAATGCAGCGCGGTTCGGGCGGAGTTAGGATCGAAAGTTGCGCGTTTTGGCTTTTTCCGAGGTGGATGGCATGGCAAAGTCGCTTTCCGAACGCCCGCAGCTCCGGTATCTCAGCGATCAGATGGACGAACTCAGGAAGAAGGGTACGCACTTCCGGCTGCGCGTGCTCGAAGATGCGCAGGCCCCGGTCTGCACCTACGATGGCCGCCAGGTCATCAACCTGGCTTCGAATAACTACCTCGGTCTCTGCAACCACCCGAAGCTGAAGGAAGCCGCGGAGAAGGCAACGCGCGAGCTGGGCGTGGGGCCGGGCGCGGTGCGCACCATTGCCGGCACCATGAAAATCCACATGGAGCTGGAAGAAAAAATCGCCCGCTTCAAAAACGTCGAGGCCTGCGTCGTCTTTCAGAGCGGTTTTACCGCCAACGCCGGCACCGTCTCGGCCATTCTCGGCAAAGACGATTTCATCGTCAGCGACGAGCTGAACCACGCCTCCATCATCGACGGTGCGCGCCTCTCGCGCGCGAAGATCAGGGTCTTCCGCCACAAGGATCTGGCCCACGCCGAGGAGCTGCTGCGCGAGATCCGGAACGAGCCCGGCCACAAGCTGCTCATCACCGACGGCGTCTTTTCCATGGATGGCGACATTGGCCCTGTGGACAAGCTCGCCGATCTGGCCGAGAAGTACGGCGCCATCATGATGGTCGACGACGCCCATGCTTCCGGCGTGCTGGGCCGTAACGGTCGCGGCACTGTCGACCACTTCCACTGCCATGGCCGCGTGGACATCCAGGTGGGCACGCTCTCGAAGGCCATCGGCGCCATCGGCGGCTACGTCTGCGGATCGAAAGACCTCATCGATTTCCTTTACCACCGTGCGCGGCCATTCCTGTTCTCCACCTCGCATCCGCCATCGGTCACGGCTACCTGCATCGCGGCCTTCGACCTGCTCGAGCAGGAGCCGGAGCGCATCGATCGCCTGTGGGAGAACACCCGCCACTTCAAGACGGAGCTGGGGCGCCTCGGCTTCGATATCGGCGGCGTCACCACCCCGGCCAGCGAAACCCCCATCACGCCGATCATCGTCGGCGAGGGCCGCCGCGCCATGGATTTCTCCCGTGCGCTCTTCGAGGCGGGCGTCATGGCCACCGGCATCGCTTTTCCCACAGTCCCCGAAGGCAAAGCGCGCATCCGCACCATCATGACCAGCGAGCACACCGGCGAGCAGCTCGATCAGGCGCTCGAAATTCTGGAGAAGACTGCGCGCCGGATGGGGATTCCGGGGTAGAGCCCCTCACAGCATCCCCGATACCGCCATCAGCGCCACCCCCACCCAGAAGAAACCAAACCGATGCGGCGCGAACATGCCGAAAAATATGAGCGCGAGCCCGATCACACGTGCGTACCGCGGGACCGGGTCGTCGTAAGGGGAGCAGCAGCAAAACTGGTGGTAAAAGCGGTTCATGGTTGCCTCCAGACACCCTTAGCATCGCGCGCCGTCCGCGCCCGCGGCAGTGTCCTTCGTCAACATTCGGATATGACAAATGTCAGTCGCTATACTTGAGCGGAGGGAGCAATCTTGTTGCATCTGGAGCGCATTCTGGCCCAAACCCGCGCCGATCTGGCGGCGCGGCGGCAGCGCGTCCCCCTGCGCCAACTCGAGCAGCGCGCATCGCTGCACGCGCCGCGCGGATGGGCGCAGGCTCTGCGGCAGAAAGCCGCCACCGGCCCCGCCATCATCGCAGAATTGAAGAAGGCTTCGCCCTCGAAAGGACTGATCCGCGCGAACTTCGATCCCGGAGCGCTGGCCTGCGAGCTGGCCCGCGGCGGCGCGGCCGCGCTTTCCGTGCTCACCGACGAGCCTTTCTTCCAGGGCAGTCTCGCCAATCTGGAGCGCGCGTCGGCCGCGGCCAGCCTTCCCTGTCTGCGCAAGGACTTTATCGTCGACGAGTACCAGATCGTCGAGGCCCGCGCGCACTGCGCGGACGCCATTCTGCTGATCGTCGCGGCCCTCACCAGCGCGGAACTCGTCCGCTTCACCGCCGCCGCGCATCGATGCGAACTCGACGTGCTCTGCGAAGTCCACACCGCGGAGGAACTGGCCCGCGTGCGCTGCCTGGACTGCGATGCCTATGGCGTGAACAACCGCGATCTGCGCACCTTCGCAGTGCGCCTGGAAACCTCCCTGCAGCTGGCCGCGCAGTTGCCCCTGGGCGCGGTTCACGTCGCCGAGAGCGGCATCCACACCGCAGCCGACCTCTGTTGTCTGCGCGAAGCTGGCTTCCACGCCTTCCTCATCGGCGAATCCCTCATGCGCGAAGCGAACCCCGGCGTCGCGCTCGATAACCTGCTGCAGTCCACCCAGGCCCTCCCCGAGCAGGCGTGACGCCATGTGGGTAAAGATCTGCGGCACCACCAGCCTGGAAGATGCGCAGTTGGCCGCCCAATCCGGCGCCGATGCCATCGGCTTCGTCTTTGCGCCCAGCGCGCGCCACGTCACCTCGGCGCAAGTGGCGGCGTTGCCGGTCGAATCAGCGGGCGAGGCGCGCCGCGTCGGCGTCTTCGTCTCTCAGGACTTTGAAGAGATTGCTTACGACCTCCGCGCCGCGCGGCTCACCGGCGTGCAGCTCCACGGCGAGCTGGATTTTCCCCTCATCGAGCGGTTGCGGCGCGAGTTCGAAGACGAACTGCTCGTCATCCAGACGCTGCATTGGCCGGTCGGCGACGTCTCCCCGGACACGCAGCGCAGGCTGCGCAGCGATCTGCGCGCCATCGCGCGGCATCGCGGCCCCGATGCCGTGCTCCTGGACACGAAGACAGCGAACGCCATCGGCGGCACTGGCACGCCCTACCCCTGGGAACGGGCGCGGGAGATCCTTTCCGACGCGGCAGAGAAGCTGCGCCTGATCGTCGCCGGCGGCCTGGATTCAGGCAATGTGGCCGAGGTCATCCGCACCCTGCGCCCCTGGGGCGTCGACGTTGTGTCCGGCGTCGAGCAGGCCCCCGGCAAAAAAGATCCCGAGCGCGTGCGCGCCTTCGTCCGAGAGGCGCGCACGGCCTTTGCGGAGTTTGAGCCGCGCTGGTAGGCACGAGCCTCGCTGGCTGCGCCCTGCACCTTCACCCTCGGCCCCGCACGCTGCCGTTGCGCGCAGGGGTGGTTGTACCCTGTAACCATGGCAGCCACTGCAACCCTCGCCGGGCGATTCGGCCCCTACGGCGGACGCTACGTTCCCGAGACGCTGGTCGCCGCGCTCGATGAGCTGGAGCACGCCTGCGCCGAAGCCCAGGCCGATCCGGATTTCCATCTGCGCCTCGACGGCTTGCTGCGCGACTACGCTGGCCGTCCCACGCCGCTGTATTTCGCCGCGCGGCTGACCGAGCGCCTCGGCGGCGCAAAGATCTACCTCAAGCGCGAAGACCTGCTCCACACCGGCGCGCACAAGATCAACAACTGCCTGGGTCAGGCGCTGCTCGCGGTGCGCATGGGCAAGCAGCGCATCATCGCGGAAACCGGCGCGGGCCAGCACGGCGTGGCCACGGCCACCGTCTGCGCGCTCTTTGGCCTCGAATGTGTCGTCTACATGGGCGAGGAGGACATGCGCCGCCAGGAGCTGAACGTCTACCGCATGCGCATGCTCGGCGCGGAGGTGCGCGGCGTCGGGTCCGGCTCGCGCACGCTCAAGGACGCTATCAACGAGGCCATGCGCGACTGGGTGACGAACGTCCGCACCACGCATTATCTGCTGGGCAGCGTGCTCGGCGCGCATCCATACCCCACCATGGTCCGCGATTTTCATCGGGTGATCGGCCGCGAGGCGCGCCAGCAAATCCTCGAGAAGGAGAACCGTCTGCCCAACGCCATCATCGCCTGCGTCGGCGGCGGATCGAACGCCATCGGCGCGTTTTACGAATTTATTCCGGACAAGGACGTGCAGCTCATCGGCGTCGAAGCCGGTGGCCGCGGCCCGCAGCTCGGCGAGCATGCGGCCCGCTTCAGCGGCGGAGCTCCCGGCGTGTTGCAGGGGACGTATTCGTACGTGCTCCAGGACGACAACGGGCAGATTGCGCTGACTCATTCCGTTTCCGCGGGACTGGATTATGCGTCCATCGGCCCGGAGCACGCGGCTTTGCGCGATTCGGGCCGCGCCGAGTACACCTCCGCGACCGATGCCGAGGTGCTGGAGGCGACGCTGCTGCTCGCGCGCACCGAAGGCATCATTCCCGCGCTCGAAAGCGCGCATGCTGTGGCGGAGTGCAGGAAGCGCGCGCCGAAAATGAGGGCGAGCGACGTGGTCATCGTCAACGTCTCCGGGCGCGGCGACAAGGACATGGGCATCCTCGCCCGCGAACTGAAGCTGAGCGGAGCGGAATAAATGCCAATTCGATTTGCGGGAAAGCCAGGCCTCGTCGCCTATCTCACCGTCGGCGATCCCGACCTCGCCACGACGCACGACATCGCTCTGGCCGCTATTGACGCCGGCGCCGACGTCCTCGAGTTGGGCGTGCCCTTCAGCGATCCGCTGGCCGACGGTCCCGTGATCCAGCGTGCCAGCGAGCGCGCCGTGCGCAGCGGCACCCGGTTGCGCGACGTGCTGGCGCTGGCCGCGACCCTGCGCGTCGAGCGGCCCAGCGCCGGCCTGGTTATCTTCTCTTACTTCAATCCAGTCCTGCGCCTCGGCCTTGAGAATTTCTGCGCCGCGGCGGAGCGGGCCGGCGTGGATGGCGTGCTGGTGACGGACATGATCGTTGAAGAAGCCTCCGACTATCTGCAGGCGCTGCACCGACATCATCTCGCGCCCATCTTTCTGGCCGCGCCCACCAGCCCCGACGAGCGCCTGGCGCGCATCGCCGCAGTTTCCCGCGGATTCGTCTACGCCATCTCGCGCGCGGGCGTCACCGGCGCGCAAAAATCCCTCGCGTCCGACGCCGAGCAGCTGGTTCGTCGCCTGCGCCGCTTCACTCAGTTGCCCATCGTCGTCGGCTTCGGCATCTCCAATCCCGGGCATTTTGCCGCTGTGGGCGAGTTCGCCGACGCGGCGGCTATCGGCAGTGCGCTCGTGGCGACCATCGAGCAGGCCGGGCGCAAAGAAGCCCCCGGTGCGATCGCGCGATTTATTCAGGGCCTGCGTCTCGCCGCGCCGGCCCGATAATATTCCAGCATCCGTTCTCAAAAATCCAGGGCCCGGGCCGCGGCCCCAAAGGAAGACCATGGATATCGCAGACTGGCGGCGCAAAATCGACGAACTCGACCGGCAGATCGTTCTTCTCATCAGCGAACGCGCCGCCGCCGCGCAGGAAATCGGCCGGCTCAAGCGCACCACCTCTCTGCCTGTCTATGAGCCGAATCGCGAGCGCGTCATCTTCGACAATGTGCGCTCCCACAACCCCGGGCCACTGCCCGACGCCGAGCTGGTTCACATCTATGAGCGCATCATCGACGTGATGAGGGCGCTCCAGAAGAACCAGCTGGCCTCCAGGAACGAGACAGGAAAAGACCAATGATTGTGGCCATGCAGGAGCGTGCGACCGAAGAAGAGATTCAGAACGTCGTCGAGCGCATGATCGAAATCGGATTCAACGTGCACCGCACCACGGGCACGGTGCAGACCATCCTCGCCGGCGTGGGCACGCCAGGCGCTTTTTCGCACGACGACTTCGCCGTGCTTCCCGGCGTCGCGGAAGTCATCCGCATCTCGTCGCCGTATAAGCTCGCCGGGCGCAGCTTCCGGCCGGAAGGCACTATCGTGCGCTTTCCCAACGGCGTCAGCATCGGCGGCCAGGAAGTCGTCGTTATGGCCGGACCCTGCTCGGTCGAAAGCCGCGAGCAGATCTGCGAGAGCGCGAAGCTGGTCAGCGCCGCGGGCGCGAAATTCCTGCGCGGCGGCGCCTTCAAACCGCGCAGCTCGCCCTACTCCTTCCAGGGGCTCGGCCTCGATGCGCTCAAGCTGCTGCGCGAAGCCGGCGAGGCGCACGGTCTGCTTATCGTCAGCGAAGTGATGGAGATTTCCCAGATCGAACTGATGATGCCCTATGTCGATCTCCTCCAGGTGGGTGCGCGCAACATGCAGAACTTTAATCTGCTGCGCGAGCTGGGCGCGGTGCGCAGGCCGGTGCTCCTCAAGCGCGGCATCGCAGCCACCATCGAAGAGCTGCTGCTCTCGGCCGAATATCTCCTCGCCGGAGGCAATTACGACGTCATCCTCTGCGAGCGCGGTATCCGCACCTTCGAGACCTACACGCGCAACACCATGGACATCTCCGCCATCCCCGTGGTCCACAAGCTCTCGCACCTGCCCATCGTGGGCGATCCCTCGCACGGCACCGGCCGGCGCGATAAGGTTCCGGCCATGGCGCGCGCCACGGTGGCCGCCGGCGGGGATGGTCTGCTGATCGAGATGCATCCCAGCCCCGACAAGGCGCTCTCCGACGGCGCGCAGTCCATGTTCCCTGACAAGTTCGCCGAGCTGATGGATTCTCTGCGCATCATCGCTCCGGCGGTGGGGCGTACGATCTAAGGCGAATGGCGATCCGTAACATTACCATCCTGGGCACCGGCCTCATCGGCGCCTCCGCGGGCCTCGCGCTGCGCGCGCAGGGCTTTACCGGAACGATTGCCGGCTGGGATCCGGACTCCGGGCAGCTGCGCACCGCGTTCCGCCTCGGAGCCATCACCGTCGCGGCCGACGATCCGCTGATGGCGGCGACAGAAAGCGACGTGATCCTGCCCGGCGGACCGGTCTTCACCATCCTCGAATGGCTCGATCGCCTCGCGCCGGTGCTGCGGCCCGACCAGCTCGTCACGGACGTGGGCAGTGTGAAGGGCGCGCTCTGCGCTCGCGCTCGCTCCCATTACAACGGACCCGATCAGCCCGGCTTCCTGCCCGGCCACCCTATGGCTGGCAAAGAGATCGGCGGCGCGGGCAATGCTGAGGCCACACTGTTCGCCGGCTCCGTCTGGCTCTTCACCGAATGCGGCGGGCAGATGAGCCGCGCGGCCCGGGGTCTGGCCGAAGAATGGCGCGAATGGGTGGGGAAATTCGGCGCGCACATTCGGTATCTCGACCCCGAGCGCCACGACGTGCTGTGCGCGTGGATCAGCCACCTGCCGCAGTTCGTTTCCACCGCGATGTGCGCGCTGCTCGAAGACGAATTTGCGGCGAATACCGATCTGCTGCCCATCGGCGGGCGCGCCCTGCGCGAGATGACGCGCCTCGGCGCCAGTCCCTTCTCCATGTGGCGCGACATCGCGCACACCAACACCGAGGCCATCGCGCAATCGCTCGACGCGCTCGAGCAGCGCCTCGCTCACCTGCGCGAGAACCTGAAAACTCCTGAGCTGCGCGATGAATTCGAGCGCGCCAATCGCTTCCGCGTGAACAGCCCGGAGCCAAAGCGCTGAACCCGCCTCAATCGAACACCACCGTCTTATTTCCGCAGCACAGAATGCGCCGCTCCAGGTGCCAGCGCACCGCGCGCGCCAGCACGATGCGCTCCAGGTCCCGCCCGCGCGCCACTAAATCCTCCACCTGATCGCGATGCGAGATGCGCGCAACGTCCTGCTCGATAATGGGCCCGTCATCCAGCACCTCGGTGACGTAATGGCTCGTGGCGCCGATCAGCTTCACGCCGCGCCCGTGCGCCGCATGGTAGGGCCGCGCCCCCGTGAACGCCGGCAGAAATGAGTGATGTACGTTGATGATCGCCGACGGATAACGGCTGACGATCGCCGGTGACAGAATCTGCATGTAACGCGCCAGCACCACCAGCTCGATCCGCCTGTCCTCCAGCAGCGACGTCTGCCGCGCCTCCGCGGCTTCGCGCGTGGCCGCCGTCGCCTCCACAACCTCGAACGGCACGCCGTAAAACCCCGCCAGCGCCTCCGCCTCGCGATGGTTACTCACGATCAGGCTGAAGTCGCAGGGCAGCTCCCCGCTGCTCCAGCGATGCAGCAGATCGGCCACGCAGTGCAAATAACGGGAGCAGAACAGCGCCACGCTCGGCCGATGCGCCGACGAGGTCAGCGTCCAGCGCATCGCCAGCTCTGCGGCCAGCGGCGCGAAAGCGCTGCGAAACGTATCCAGATCGAATCCGCCGCGCTCCTCCCCGCCCAGTTCCCATTCCACGCGCATGAAAAAGAGGCCCAGCTCGCGGTCCCGATGCTGGTCCGCGTGCAGAATGTTCGCGCCACGCTCATAGAGCAGGGAAGAGACGCGCGCCACCAGTCCTCGCCGGTCGGGGCAGTCAATCAGCAGCACGGCGGAGTCAGGCATACTGCAAGGCTACCCGATTTCGGGGATATTGTTCGCCCTCCGAATCAAAACAGCCGACCAAAAGATACCTGCTGAAACGACTGGCTTCGAGATCGCCGAACGTTGCGCGCCGGAGGCGCAGGGGAGATCAGCCCGGCACACCCCCGCCGGGAACCAGGGTGCAAAAGGCAGAGAGCCCCGGAGGGGCGGCGCAAAAATTCTCGCTCCGGCCCTTACACCCCCGCCCCGCGCAATCCCAGCCCGATGAAATATGTCGCCACGCCTTCGACCGCGCCCACCAGCGTCATTTCCAGCCCGCTCGACCACCACGAGCGGACCGTGATGAGCGACTTCGCCGCGCCCACGGCGAAATGCGCCGCCAGCGAGATGATGCCCGACGCAATCACCGCCGGATAGCCGGTCATGAAGAAGAACGGAATGATGGGGATGAACGCGCCGACCGCCGTGGACAGCGCCCCCGACCACGCTGAGACGAAGGGCTGGCTCAGCCCCTCCTCGTTCATGTTCAGCCGTTCGGCGGCCAGCGCGCGCAGGAACTGCTCGGGATTGTCGGCAAGGTGCTCCACCACGTGGTCGGCATCGTCCCGCGGAATGCCTTTCACCTGGTAGTAAAGCGAGAGCAGCTCGCGCGCCTCGGGGCCGTTCATCTGAATCGCCTCGCGTTCGCGCGTTACTTCCGCTTCGTAAATCTCCCGCTCGCTCTTGGCCGCCAGATAGGCGCCCGACCCCATCGACAGCGCGCTGGCAATCATGCCCGCCAGTCCCGAGAGAAGCACCCAGTGGCTGTTGCCGAGCGTCGCTCCCGACACGCCGGAGACGATGCCGAAAATCGCGCCCAGCCCATCGTTCACGCCATATATGGCGTCTCCAATCCAGCCCGCCGTTTTCCGCCCGGTCCGGTTGCGCCGCGTCAGCAGCTCGTTCAGCTCCTCCTGCGCCATCTGCGGGGTCACGGCCGTCCTGGGGTAGCGGTGCCGGATCAGCTCGCTCAGCTCCCGGTAATGCTCCTGTTCTTCGACGATTACCTTTTGCAGAATGGCGATACTGGGCTCGTCGCCCAGCTCTTTGAGCTGCTGGCCGTAACTCGCGATGGCGCGGCTCTCGTCGATCTCCAGCCGCCGCAGCGCCATCGCCGGGCCGCCAAGCCGGTTCACCAGCGTATCGGCGTCGCCGGTGGGCTTGCCGTCATACACCGGCAATTCGCCGCCCAGCTCGTGGATACGTTTCGCCCACAGCGCAGCGTGATGCGCCTCGGCCTCGGCCATGTGGCGCAGCGTCTTCCTGCGCATCGGATCATCTTCGCGCTCCGACAGGGTGTTATACGTGTGATAGCCGCGCATCTCGGCCTGCCAGTTCTCGCTCAGGGCCTCGAGCACCCGCTGATCCTTCTGCGACACGGTCTCTGCCATGCCTGAATTCAGCCTCCGATTCGATAAGCGATCCTGAAGCGGCCGATCTGGATATACGAATGTTCGGCCGGCGGCCAGATGCGAAACGATTCTACACGGTAGCCCGTGCGAATCCGCTCCGCCGTGACACTTCCGGCCGGATGCCCGGTGGCGGCGTCATAGAAGTGAACCACCACCCCATCGTCCGCGCGCTGATAGCCGATTACATAATCGCCTGGCGTCAGGCGCATCGACCCACCCAGCTCCAGCGGAACCTGGGTCAGAAAGAAGTGCGAATATTTTCCCTCCGCCGAGTAGCCGGCGGTGATCAGCACCACGTCCGCGATGTATTTCCCGTGGCCGTCCGTGATGCCGGATGCCGAGTGCATATCCGTCTCGATGCGCTCCGTCACCACGGGCGCGCGCGCCGGCAGCACGGACTGGAGTTCCGCCGCAGTCGCCTGCCGCCAGTCCCCGGCCCGCGCCTGCGCATACCCGGCAGCGGCCAAAAAAATCGTCAGCACCGCCGCAACCGCCGCCCATCGCCGGCAAAGTTCCCTCTGTCGCTTCATTCCTGATCCCTTATCTCGAATCCTGCCTTCTGTCCCGTAACCCGTGTCCCGTAATCCCTAGTCAAGATGCACGATCCCGCGCTGCAGCGCCGTGGTCGCGGCCTGGGTGCGGTCTTCCACGCCCAGCTTGCTCAGCAGGCTGTTCACGTGCGTCTTCACGGTCGCTTCGGAAATGAAAAGCGCCGTGCCGATATCCTTATTGCTCTTGCCGGCGACGATCAGCTGCAGCACTTCCAGTTCGCGCGCCGTCAGCGACGACCCGCTCATGCGCTCGGCCAGCTTCTCCGCCACGCGCGACGGAATACGCGACCTCCCCGCATGTACGGTCCGGATCGCCTCCGTCAGCTCCGCCAGATCCATGCCCTTCAGCAAATAGCCTTTGGCGCCGGCCTGCATGGCGCGGTAGATGTCCTCGTCGCCGTCGAAGGTGGTCAGCACGACCACGCGCGCGCCGGGAAACTCCGCGCGAATGCGACCGATCGCGGCCACGCCGTTCAGTTTCGGCAGGCGCAGATCCATCAGCGTCACGTCCGGCCGATGCTTCCGATGCAGCTCCACCGCCTGCTCGCCGTCGCTGGCCTCAGCGATAACGGCAAATCCGGGAATGGTTTTCAGCAGCGCAGCCAGTCCCTGGCGCACGATGTGGTGGTCGTCGACGATCAGGATCCGGATTTCCGTCATGACTGCCGCGCCTTCTCCGTTTCCGTCTTCTCCGTCTCGCGCGCCTGTGTCGTCGCGCCCGTCAGCGGAACCATCATCCGTACCCGCGTGCCCTCACCCGGACGGCTCTCCACCATCAGTGTCCCGCCGATCGACGCCGCGCGCTCCCTCATTCCGGTCAGTCCGAAATGCCCGCTGCTGCCGTCCGGCGGCGTACCGGCAAAGCCTCGTCCATCGTCGCGAATCTCCAGCCCGAAGATACTCCCCGCGAACTCCAGCCGCAGCCACAGATTTTCCGGATCGCCATGGCGCACCGCGTTCACCACCGCCTCGCGCGCAATGCGCAGCGCCTCGCGTTCCACTGCTGCATCCAGCCGATGATACGCGCCGCTCACCTGCATCTGCACCCGCGCCCGCGCGTGCGACGACGCGGCCACGTCCTCGGCCATCTTCAGCAGGCGCACTGCCAAACCCTCCCGCGCGACCGTCTGCGAGCGCAGCTCCCAGATGGACGTGCGCGCCTCCTCCAGGCTGCTGCGCACCACCTCCTGCGTGCGCGCCAGTTGCTCGCGCGCCGACTCCACCGAAGTCTGCATGGCGCGCGCGATCAGCTCCAGCTGGACGGAAACAGCGACGAATCCCTGGGCCAGCGTGTCGTGGATCTCGCGCGCGATGCGCGTGCGCTCGGCCAGCACCGCCTGGAATTCGCGCTCCACCCGCAGCAACCGCCGCCTCCACGCCGCATACCCCAGCGCCAGCAGCGCCAGCGCCACCAGTAACTGGAACCACAGCAACTGATAGAAATGGGGCTCGACCACGAGCGCCGCCTTCGCCGGCGCGGCGCTCCACACGCCGTCGTTGTTGCGCGCCATCACACGAAAAACATAATGCCCCTGCGGCAGATTCGTGTAATACGCTGCACGCCGTGTGCCCGCGTCCACCCATCCGCGGTCGAAGCCGACGAGCTGATAGCGATACTCCACTTTTTGCGGCGCCACAAAGCTCAGCCCGGCGTAGTCGAACTCATAATGGCTGTGTCCAGGCGCGACCCTGAGCTCAGTCGCGGACGCCTGCGGCACATCGTCCACGCTGACCCGCTCAATCACCACCGGCGGCGGAATCCGGTTCAGCGGCATCTGTTCCGGATCGACAACGGCAATCCCTTTCAGCGTCGCGAACCACAGTTCGCCATCGCGCAGCCGCAGCGCCGCGGGATGCCCGCCGCTCGAGCACTCGCTGATCCGCATGCCGTCGGTCACGCCAAAGCGCATCACCTCCGGCGCCGCCCCGCCCGCGGCCATCGCATTCAGCCCCGCGCGGCTCACGCGATAGACGCCACTGTTCGAGCTGAGCCACAAGTATCCGCGGCTGTCCTCCAGTATTCCCAGCACCCGCCGCGGCAGTTCGTCCGATTGAAGCGCAACGATCCGCCCGCCCGCCATCCTGTCGAGCCCCGCGTCGTTCGTTCCAATCCACAGGGTGCCCGTGCGATCCGCGTAGAGCGACGTAATCACGTCGCTGGAGAGGCCGTCCTTTGTGGTGAAGTTCCGGAACTGTCCATCGCGATACTGCGTCAGCCCGCCCAGCGTGCCGATCCACAAATTCCCACCGCGATCGTTCGCCATCGCGCCAATCAGATCGCTGCCCAGCCCGTCGAGCGTTGTCCACGTGGTGAACGCGCCGCTGGCATGACGCGAAAGCCCGTGACTCGTTCCTATCCACAGTGCGCCATGCGGCCCGAAATGCAGCGAGCGGATGAAGTCGTCGGCCAGCCCATCGGCCGTTGTGAAGGCTCGCGTCATCTGGCCGTCTCGCAGCAGATCCAGCCCATCGGGTGTGCCCACCCACACCTCCCCACCGGGAGCGGCCGCCAGCGCGAGGACCACGTTGCTGGTCAGCCCCTGCGCTGTCGTCAGCGCGTGGAATTTGCCTTCGCGAAATACATTCAGCCCGCCGCCGTTGGTGCCCACGCCGACATGACCGTTGGGCGCCTGCGCCAGTGCCAGCACGTACTCCTGCGTCAGTCCCTCCTCTGCCGTCAGCGTGAAAAATTTGCGGTTGCGCAGCACGGCGAGCCCGCTCGATGCCGTGCCCAGCCACAGATCGCCCTCGCGATCCTCGGCCGCCGCCAAATAAACGTCGCCCTCCCGCGGCAGCACCGCGCTGGTTCCATTGAGCGCGATGCGCATCAGCCCTCGCGCCGTTCCCGCCCATATCATGCCTTCGCGGTCGCAGAAAAGAAAGCTGACCGCACCGGTCGCGCCCTCGATCGCACGCACGCTCCCGTGTTCCGCCACATAAAGGCCATTCGTCGTCCCGATCCACATGTGCCCTGAGGTATCAGCAGCCAGCGCCTCGACCGCGCCCGGAACGGCAACGCTGCGGCAGCCCGCTGCTGAGCAGGCTTCCAAACCCGACCGCAGTCCCGCCCACGCCGTGCCGTTGCCGTCCACAGCCAGCGCGAGCACCTCACCCGCGGCGCCAACCGGCAGGAAAGGACCAGCCGCGGCCCGCATCAGGCCCTGCTCGGTTCCCAGCCACAGGGTTCCGTGCGGCCCCATTGCCATCGCGCTGTTTTCCGTCAGGTCGTTCTGCCCCGGCGGCACTGCCTCGGCACGCGACGAGCCCGGATCAATCCGAAAAAGCCCGGCCGCGGTGAGCACCCACACCGTTCCACGCTCACCTTCACGGGTGTCCGACACCCTGTCGCACCACGTCCGCCAAATCTGCGTCGCGGGCACGCCGTGCTTCGGCCCAAAGGCTTCAATCCTGCCGTCGCGCAGGACCGCAAGCCCGCCCGAGGTGCTGATCCACAGCGCGCCCGTGGGGTCTTCCGTCAGGCCATCCACTAAGTCGCTGGGCAGCGCCGGCGTATTCGCATGATTGAAGACCGCGAACTCCGCGCCATCGAAGCGCACCAGCCCGCCTTCCGTTGCAATCCACAAAAACCCATCGCGTCCCTGCACGATGGCATGCACGGTGTTCTGCGGCAGGCCGGAGTCCGTCTGCCACGACTGATAGCCGTAGTGCGCCAGCGCCGTATGCGGATCGAGCGCCTGGGCCGGCACAGCCGCCAGCGCGAGCAACACTCCGACCATCGCCGGAACCGGAATCGCGCGCAGTCTGAGCATGAAGAGTGCCTGAAGAGATGCTAAATCCAGCGTGTGTCCCCGGCGGATTTGTCGGAGGCTCTGTCTGCGCGTCAGCGGCCGTTGGTTCCGGCGGTCCGGCCAGGACCGCGCCGCCGCACCTGCACTTTATCCGCCGCCGCGGGCCCGATGGTGAACCGTCCCGCGGGCGTCTCGATACCCAGCGTCTTGTCGTAATTGCGCTCCAGCACCCGTACCGTCCCGCCCGGCTCAATGCCCGCCCGGTGCAGAAAGCGCAGCAGTCCCGGATCGCGCTCGTAGAGGCTGATCACTGTGTACGCCCCGCCTTCCGGCGCGTCGGCCAGCGGCCGCACCCCGCGCCGTTTGCGCTTCTCCGGGCTCTCCGGCAGCACCTGGTTGCCGTGCGGGCACGAGCCTTTCTCACCCAGCTTGCGGCTCAGCAGCGCCTCGAAGGCCGGGGACACCGCATGCTCCAGCCGCTCCGCCTCGTCGTGCACCTCGTACCACGGCATCCCGAAGATCTCCGACAGCATGCGCTCGATCAGGTGATGCCGCAGCGCGGTGCGATACGCGGCCTCGTGGCCTTTCGGCGTCAGCCGCACCACCCCGTCGCCCGTCACTTCCACGTAGCCGTCGCGCTTCAGCCGCCGCAGCGCCATGGACACGGCCGGCGGCGACACCGCCAGCCAGTGCGCCAGGGTCGCCGAGATCACGGTCTGCCCCTCGCTTTCGGCTTCCAGAATCGCCTTGAGATAGTCTTCCCTGGAGACGCTGATCGCAGGTTTCACTGGCTATTAGCTTACCGCCAGCTGCGCCGCGGGTATGCGGCCGTCGCGGTTCCAGCGGTGGGTCTGAGCGCAGCTGTTTCAGAAACGCCTCCCCACCGCCGCAGGCCGCCATCTCATGGCGCAGGAGTCCGATCAGCGGAGCCAGCGGCGAAGCGGGACTGCCTCGCGCGGTGCCGTCGAGTCTCGCTTCCTGTATTTTTGTCATAACAGCTATCTATCTGACACCGACCTCCAGGCCGCAAATCGTCCGTCTGCGCCTCAACGAAAACGGCCGCATCGTCATTCCTTCCGCGATCCGCGAGGCAGTTGGATTAAAGAAAGGGCAGGACGTGATCCCGTGGGCGGAACAGGGTGAAGTCCGCATTACGACCGCTGCCCGGCGGGCCAGGCGCGCTCAGGAACTCGTTCGCGGATATGTCCCTGAAGGCGTGAGCCTTGCCGATGAACTGATTGCGGAACGTCGCAGGGAATCGGTCCGTGAGTAGGGTGGTCTTCGATGCTTCCGCCATACTGGCTGCCGCGAACAACGAGCCTGGCGCCGATATCGTTCTGAGGCACACAGCGGATTCGATCGTCAGCACCGTGAACCTGGCTGAGGCTCACGGCAGGCTGGTCGAGCGCAGGATTCCCGCGAAGGACGCATGGGACGCGGCACTCAGTTTTTGTCATGAAGTGGTCTCCTTCGACACCCGGCAAGCCCGGCTGGCTGGCGACATGGTTGCGGCGACGCAGCCGGTCGGGCTGTCGCTGGGTGGCCGGGCATGCCTCGCTTTGGCCACGCTGCTGAAGCCCCCGGTCCATACCACGGATCGGATGTGGAAGCGGCTGCCGTTTGCGGCGGAAGTGCGCCTGCTGCGGCAGCAAGACCATCCCGTACAATAACCAGAGCATTTCACGCAATGAATCCCGTGTCGAACTCTTCTGCTCAACGCAAGCGCGTGCTCAGCGGCATGCGCCCCACCGGCAGGCTCCATCTGGGCAACTACATGGGCGCCCTGCACAATTGGGTGCGCCTGCAGGACGAGTACGAGTGCTACTTCTTCATCGCCGACTGGCACGCGCTCACCACCGACTACGCTGACCCTTCGCAGATCCCAGCCAATACTCGCGAGGTCATCCTCGACTACCTCGCCGCCGGCCTCAACCCGCAGAAAACCGTGCTCTTCGTCCAGAGCCACGTCCCCCAGCACGCCGAGTTTCACCTGCTCCTCTCCATGATCACGCCCCTCGGCTGGCTGGAGCGCGTTCCCAGCTACAAGGAGCAGCAGGAGAATCTCACCGGCAAGGACCTCAGCACCTACGGCTTTCTCGGCTATCCATTGCTCCAGGCGGCGGACATCCTCATCTACCAGCCCGACTTTGTCCCCGTAGGACAGGATCAGGCCGCGCACGTGGAGCTGACGCGGGAAGTCGCGCGGCGCTTCAACCAGTTTTATAAAAAGCAGCCGGCAGTCAGCGGCCGGCAGTCAGCGGACAGAAAAATCCTCACCGAACCCCAGGTCCTGCTCACGCCCTCGCCCAAACTCCCCGGCACCGACGGCCGCAAGATGTCCAAGAGCTACGGCAACACCATCCTGCTCAGCGATCCCGAGCCGGAGATTCGCGCCAGGCTCAAGCCCATGGTCACCGACCCCGCGCGCGTCCGCCGCAAAGATCCGGGCAACCCCGACAAGTGCCCCGTCGGCGACCTGCATAAGATTTTTTCGAGCCCGGAAACCCTCGCGAAGGTCTACGACGGCTGCACCACCGCCGGCATCGGCTGCATCGAGTGCAAGACCTGGGTTGCAGACGTCATCGTTGCCCATCTCGCGCCCCTTCAGGAGCGCCGCGCTCAATTTGAGCACAAGCCAGCGCTGGTGACGGAAATTCTGGCCGCCGGAGAAGAGCGCGCCCGCACCCGCGCCGAACAGACCATGCAGGACGTCCGCGCCTCGATGGGCCTCGCCCAATCCACTCCCGGAGATGTTGCCCAGTGACGGAAGAAACCCCCACCCCTTCCGATCAACCCGAAGCCTCGCAGTCGCCGGAGACCGCCACGCCCGCCTCCGAGAAAGTTTCAGCGTCCGCCGATGCTCCTGCCCTGGCAGCGACGCGCGAAGCGCCAATGGCCGGAGGCGAAGCCACCCCGCCGAAGAAGCAACCTGACGACGACTCTACTTCCCCCTTTTCCGTTACCGTAGGCCAGGTCTACGACGGCCCGCTCGACCTGCTCCTCGACCTCGTCCGCAAGCAGAACATCGACATCTACGACATCCCCATCGCCAAAATCACCGCCCAGTTCCTCGCCTACGTCGAGCACATCAAAGCCTCCGACGTCGACACCGCCGGCGAGTTCATCTACATGTCGGCGCTGCTCATCCACATCAAGAGCAAAATGCTTCTGCCGCGCTCGCCCGCCGAAGCCACCGAGGGCGAAGCGGAAGATCCGCGCCGCGAGCTGGTCGAGCGCCTGCTCGAGCATGAGCGCTTCCGCAACGCCGCGCAGATGCTCCAGCAGAAGCGCCAGCTTGAGGAAGCCACCTGGACCAATCCCGGCATCCGCGAGTTCCGCGAAGAGGCTGACGACGATCAGGAGATCGCCGCTGACGCGCTTGATCTGGTCCGTGTCTTCCGCCAGGTGCTGGAGCGCGCGAAGAACCGCCCTATCCTCGATGTCGAAGAAGACGCGGTCACTGTGCGCCAGATGATCGACTTCGTCCGCCGCCGCCTGATGATGGAAGACCATCCCGTCGCGCTCTCGAAGCTTCTCTCCCATACCCGCTCCACGGGCGCCATCATCGCCATGTTTCTGGCGCTGCTGGAGCTGGTCCGCCTGCAGGCCATCCTGCTCCGCCAGGACCGCGACTTCAGCGAGATCTACATCAAGAAGCACGAGCAGTTCGAGCAGGCCATCGAGGACCGCCTCAGCGTCCGCGACGACTGGTCCTGAGCTTCGGACGCATGGCGCGTGAGCGGCGTGCACGGTGAAAATTTGGGTCATATGCCGGCATCGGTCGAGCCGCTGCTGCTCTTCTAAGCCACAGAACTTAAACAACTTCGCCGGTAACCACCGTCGGTAATTAGGGTGATCGCGCGTCCGCGGCTGGAATGGGCGCGGACCCTTCACGGACCCGGCAACAGCCATTGCCGAGCCTCCTCCACAACGTGTGGAGGTGCGCTCGCGCCGGCAGGAACTGAAGCTGAACCGGTCTTCCGGCAAAGCTGGGACAATTATTTTCCTGCTGGCTTTGCTGGCCGGCTTCAGCTACGTCGCCGTGGAATTCCATCGCGATCTGGCCTCGGCGGCCGCGGTTTCTCCCTGGACCTGGGTGGTGCCGGGGACGGCTCTCACCATCGCGCTCGGCTTCCACTTCGTCAACGGATTTCACGACACCACCAACGCCGTCGCCACCGTTATTTACACGAACTCGCTGCGCCCCGGCCCGGCCGTCGTCTGGTCTGGCATCTGGAACCTGGTCGGCGTGCTCACCTCCTCCGGCGCGGTCGCCTTGCCCATTCTCGCTCTCCTGCCCGTGGACACCATTCTTCAGGCAGGCAGCCGCGCAGGCTTCTCCATTCTTTTCGCGCTGCTCATCGCGGCGCTGGTGTGGAACCTCGGCACCTGGTGGCTGGGTCTTCCCGTTTCCAGCTCGCACACCCTCATCGGATCCATCATCGGCGTGGGCCTCGCGAATCAGTTCCTCGGCGCGCATCCCGGCGCCAGCGGCGTCGACTGGCGTGAGGCGGCCAGCGTCTTCGAGGTGCTGCTCCTCTCGCCGATCGTGGGATTCGGCGGCGCAGCGCTGCTGCTCCTTCCGCTGCGGCGTTTTGTTCGCAACCCGGCGTTGTACCATTCTCCGCGCGGCGACCAGCCGCCGCCGGTCTGGATTCGCTGCCTGCTCATCCTCACCTGCGCCGGCGTGAGCTTTGGCCACGGCTCCAACGACGGCCAAAAAGGGATGGGCCTCATCATGCTCATCCTCATCGGCACCGTGCCCACGGCCTATTCGCTGAACCACACCATGGGCCAGGCGCAGCTCCAGCGTTTTGCCGCGGTTTCGCAACGCGCTGAGCGAATTCTCTCCAGTTCCACTCCCGCCGCCGATCCGGCCGCAGCCGATCCTCCGCCGCAGATCGTGCTCTCCAGCTATATCCGGACTCGGCGCTTTACGCCGCAAACCGTGCCCGCTGCGGCTGCCCTGGCCTCTCAGATCACAGCCGAGCCTGCGCCGTACCGCTCCTTCACGCAGGTGCCCGCCGACCAGCAGCGCCAACTGCGCAACGAGATGTACGTCACCAGCGAAGCGCTGCGCCTGCTCGATCGAGCGCCCCAGGCCGGAATCACCGCCTCTCAATCCTCCGCGCTTGAGAGCTACCGCGGCCAGCTCGATGACGCCACGCGCTTCATTCCCACCTGGGTCAGGGTCGCGGTTGCCCTGGCTCTCGGACTCGGCACCATGGTGGGATGGAAGCGCATCGTGGTCACTGTCGGCGAGCGCATCGGTAAGCAGCACCTCACTTAAGCGCAGGGCGCCGTCGCGGAAATCGTCGCCGCGGTGACCATCATCGGTGTCAACATGCCCGTCTCCACCACCCACGCCCTTTCCTCGGGCGTCGCCGGCACCATGACCGCCAACGGCAGCGGACTCCGCAAAATCACCATCCGCAACATCGCTCTGGCCTGGGCGCTCACCCTGCCCGCCGCCGGGCTGCTGGCCGCCGGCATCTTCTGGGTCCTGCACCTCCTCGGCTGACCTGGCCCATCCACGCCTCAACCTTCGGTAATATCCATAAAGCGCCGTTTGCCCCTGCGCGGCGCCCGGAAACCATTCGACGACATGAGCCTGAAGGCCAGAATTGAAGCCGTAATTTATGCCGCGGAAGAGCCGGTCACGCTCGCCGCGCTCGCCTCCCTCTTTCGCGACGAAGCCCTGGCCCTGCGCGCCGAGCGCGCGGCTGCGGAATCGCCGGCTGCCACGCCGGAACTTCCGATCGCCGGCGAAGCCGCGATGGAGGACGCGGAGCGCGAAGCGCAGTCTGCCGAACGCGCAGTTTCCGCCGGAGGCGAAGTCCCGGCCGAAACCGTCGCCGAAGACGCCACTCCCGCTGAGGATGAGAAGAAAGATGCTCGCCAGCGCGATCGCGAAGCGCGCGACGAGATTCGCCGCCTGGTCGACGAGCTCCGCTCCGACTATGCCACTGCCGATCGCGGTCTCGAAATCCGCGAAGTGGCCGGCGGATATCGCATGGCCACACGTGCCGAGTATCACGACGCGGTACGCGCTTTCATCAAAACCCTCAAGCCACCCATGAAGCTCTCGCTCCAGGCGCTGGAAACGCTGGCCGTCATCGCCTACAAGCAGCCCGTCACCGCGCCCGAAATCGGCGAAATTCGCGGCGTCGATACTTCCGGCGTCCTTGGTTCGCTTATCGCGCGCAAGCTCATCACCACCGCCGGACGCAAGCAGGTGCTTGGCCGCCCCATCCTTTACAGGACCACGAAGGAATTCCTGCTCCGCTTCGGCCTGAAGGATCTGAACGAGCTGCCCTCCATGGAAGAGTTCGAGAAAATGGCCGGCGAGCTGGCCGAAGCCGAAGAGGAATCCGCCGTTCAGACCGCCGAAGGCGACCTTCTCTTTGCGGAGGACGAGGCGGTCGAGCAGGCGGCGGACGAGGTGTGCGCCGAAGAGGCCGCAGAGCCTCCGACGAGCGTGAGTTCCGTTCAAGACCCGGCCCTCCACGAGGACCCGCAGCCGTGACCGAGGAGATCGGCACCGGCGCTCAGCGCCTGCAGAAGATCATTGCCGCCGCCGGCATCGCCTCGCGCCGCGGGGCGGAAGAGCTGATCGCCGCCGGCCGCGTGCAGGTCAACGGGCAGGTGGTCACCGAGCTGGGCAGCAAAGCCGACCCCGCGCACGATCACATCCGCGTGGACGGCAAGCTGCTGCACGGCGCGGAACGGCCTCGCTACTTCGTTCTGAACAAGCCGAAGGGCTACGTGACCACCGCCAGCGATCCTGAGGGCCGTCCCACGGTGATGGAGTTCTTCCGCCGCCCGGAGCGCGTATTTCCCGTCGGCCGCCTCGACTTCGCCAGCGAAGGCCTGCTGCTTATGACCAACGACGGCGCGCTGGCCAACGCGCTTACCCGCGCCGCCGCCCGCGTGGAGAAGACTTACCTGGTCAAGGTGAGCGGCCGTCCCTCAGAAGCGGCTCTCGGCCAGCTCCGCCACGGCGTGATGATCGACCGCGGCACGCAAATCGGAAAGCCCGGCGCGCCGCGCCGCAGCGATACGCGCGTGATGACCGCCCCGGCGCGCATCCGCCTGCTGCGCGACGCCGAAAACCCCTGGTACGAGATGGTGCTCATCGAGGGCCGCAACCGCGAAATCCGCAAGATGTTCGAGGAAGTTGGTTATCACGTGGAGAAAATCCGCCGCGTGGGCTACGGCCCGCTGATTCTCGACCTCGAACCCGGCCGCACCCGCGAGCTGACCCATGAGGAAGTGGCCGCTCTGCGCCGCGCGGCCGAAGGGAAGAGCGACAAGCCGGCCCGCAAGCCTCCCGGCCCCGGCCGTCCGCCTCGCTCGCGTGCCCGCCGCCCGCGAACGCAATGATGCGAACGCAATGATGCTTGACCCACCGGGCTTTGCGGTTCACAATGCGTGCACGTCCATGGCGTTGTACCGTCCCGTCAGCTGCGTACTCCTTGCCCCCCTTGTGGCCTCCGCCACGGCGCTGCCCGCGCAGACTCCTGCCGAGCCGACGGCCTACAGCGTCACCGTGCGGTTCCATATCACCGGCGCGACGGTACGCAGGACCCAGCGGCTGGGCTCCCAGGTTCTGGTCGACCAGACGGCGGGACCGTCCGAATCCACACGAACCCTCTATAACCTGGACACAAAAGAGAGCCTTAGCTGGAATCCGGACAATCCCTCAGCTCCCTGTGTGAGAAAGACCTTTCTTCCTCAGGAATGGCAGGACCCGTTTTCCGGCCTGCCCGATCTGACGATGAAACATGTCCAGCGCGTGGGAACCGAATCGATTCACGGAATTGCAGCCGAAATCCTGCAATCCGGCGCCCATCCCGACTCTTTCTTCCGGCTCTGGGTCGATCCGCAGACGGGACTGATGCTGAAAGCGCAGTTCACCTCGAGAAAGCTGGGCACGACCATGACCTACTTTGAGGTGACGGATGTGAGTCTGGAGCCGCCTCCGCCATCCGTCTTCGAGGCCCCGGCCCACTGCGCCTCGGCGGCACAGGGTCCTCCAGGCTCCTGATCGGTCGTCGTCGCTGCAGAAATTCCCGCAGGATCTGCATTCTCTGCGCCGTCCCGGTCATCTAAATTAATGGCGAGGGGATCCCATGGCGAAAGCCACCTTTGCAGCCGGTTGTTTCTGGGGCGTCGAAGCCCGCTTCCAGCAGTTGCCCGGCGTCACCGCGACCGCCGTCGGCTACGAGGGGGGCGCGCTCGAGCAGCCCACCTACCACGACGTCTGCACCGACCGCACCGGCCACGCCGAAGCCGTCGAGATCGACTACGACCCCGATGCGATCACCTACGATCAGCTGCTCGAGGCGTTCTTTGCCCTGCACGACCCCACGCAGCTCAACCGCCAGGGGCCTGACTGGGGTACGCAATATCGCAGCGCCATCTTCTACCACTCGCCGGAGCAGGAACTCGCGGCGAAGGCGGCGATCGCGCGCCTGACCGCAGAGAAGCGCTTCGCTAAACCCATCGTCACCCAGGTCGTGCCTGCGCAAACCTTCTGGCGCGCCGAGGAATACCACCAGAAATACCTGGAGAAGCGCGGCGCCGTGAGCTGCCACATCTGACACAGCCTCGCCAGCGGCCGCGGCTCCTGCGCATTCTCCCGAATTTCTTTTGCCGCCCGGCCGGCCGGCCCTGCCGCGCTTCCCGGTCCTGTCGCGTCAGCAGCGCCACCGTCAGCCCAACACAAACGAGCAGCGCCAGCACGCCGCTTATCCGCGAGGCCAGCGTCATCGCGACCGGCGCGCGCGGCACCCGCGCCAACGGCAGCACCACCAGATTCATGATGAGATACACCAGCGCGCCGTACGCCAGTCCGCACATCACTGGCCGGCGCACCAGCAACGTCAGCCTCCGGCTCGCCAGATAGAAGATCAGCGTCCACGCCATCGCGATCACGTAGTGGATCGCCACACCCAGCAGGATCGACGCCGACCCGGCATGAAACGCCCATGGGCCCGTAAGTCCGCTGGCGATGTACTGGAAAACCATGGCTGGCGTGATGTGCCGGAAGGCGTTGAAGACGAGATTCTCGCTGATATCGAGCGTCCCGGCGATCAGCCCAATCCGCAACACCACGCCGATGGCATGGGCGCGGCTCTCTCTGGGATTGCTTCCCTGCATCGGCTGCTTCCTGGCCGCCCTGACCCCTGAACCGTGACCTGTAATCCCTGGCTTTACGTCCACTCGCCGCGTCGTATCAGTGCCTCTGTCGCGCCGGTGGCCGTAATCCCGTCCACGTCGATGTGGTTCGAGCCGATCATCCAGTCCACGTGGATCAGGCTGTCGTTGGCGCCGTGTGCGGCCAGCTCCTCCGGAGTCAGCCTGTCGCCATCTTTCAGGCAGGTGCTGTACGCCTGACCCAGCGCGATGTGGCACGCGGCATTCTCGTCAAAGAGGGTGTTCAGGAACAGCAGCCCGCTCGCCGAAATTGGCGACGAGTGCGGCACCAGCGACACCTCGCCCAGCCGCCGCGCGCCGTCGTCGGTCTCAATCATGCGCTGCAGCACCTGTTCGCCCTTGGCCGCATGCGCTTCCACAATCCGTCCCGCGTCAAAGCGGACACGAATCCCCTCGATCATGGTTCCCTGGTAGGAGAGCGGCTTGGTGCTGCTCACGGTCCCGCTCACGCGGTTCTTGTGCGGGGTGGTAAACACTTCCTCCGTCGGCATGTTGGGAATGCAGTACCGCCCGTTGCCTGCCAGGGTGCCGCCGCCCAGCCACAGATGATCGTCGGCCAGGCCCACCCGCAGGTCCGTCCCCGGCCCGCGGAAGTGCAGCGCTGCGTAGCGCATCGTGTTCAGAAAATCGGCGCGCGTGTGCAGCCCCGCATCGTGCTCCTTCCACGCCGCGACGGGATCGGCGCGGTCCGCGCGGCTCGCCGCGAAAATCGCGTCCCACAGCTTCTGGAGCGCCTGATCCGCCGGCACCTCCGGAAAGACCGCCTTCGCCCACCTGGGCGTCGCCGCGGCCACAATCGTCCAGTTGATGTCGTGCCGCGTGATCAATTCCAGCGCTGGCCGATACGCCTTCGACATGGCCCGGTTCGAGCGGCTCACTTTTTCCGGATCTTCCTTCGACAGCAGCGAGGGATCGCCGCCCGTGATCGCCAGCCGCGCCGCGCCGCTGCGATACGCCGCCGCCATCCCCTCATACAGCCATCCTGCCGCCGCATCGAAGCTCGGGTCCGTCCCGCAGCGGAAGCGCAACAGCGTCGATTCCTCGTCGGTGAGCAACGTTGTGACCAACGAGGCCCCGGCCAGGTACGCGTGCTTTGTGATGAGCCGGACCAGTGGCAGCGCCTCGACGGACGCGGTCATCACCACTTCCTGCCCAGGTGCTAATCCCAGGCCGTTGTGCACCGCGATCTGCGCCAGGCGGTCCAGCTTGTGCGCAAAATCGGCGTTAACGGAAAGAGTCTCGGCGGCATCGGCCGTCGCTGCAGGAGTGGATCCGGCTGCGCTCATGCTTCTATTGTCAAACGCGGCGGCGCGCGCTGGCAACGCGGGGAATGCCCTGAAGGTCGTCGATGAACTCGACGTCGTTCCATCCCGCCAGCAGCTCCGCCACGGCCTTGCGCTGTCCCTGCCCGATCTCCAGCAGCAGCCATCCCGCCGGGATCAGCGCCTCGTGCGCCTCCGGAATCAGACGTCGATAGACTTCCAGGCCCGTCGGCCCCGCATACAGGGCCGCCTGCGGCTCATAATCGCGCACCTGTGGCTCCAGGATCTCGGAATCAGCAATGTATGGCGGATTGGACACCACCGCATCGAAGCTTTCGCCCCGCACCGCGCTCAGCAGATCCGACTCGATCAGCCGAATCCGATCCGCGACCCCATGGAACTCGGCATTCTGCCGGGCCACCTCAAGTGCGCGGGGTGAAATGTCCAGCGCCTTCAGCTGCGCGCGCGGCAGCGCATGCGCCAGCGCCACGGCAATCGCCCCCGACCCTGTCCCCACATCGCAAATCCGCAGCGGCGCATCTTTTGGCACGCGCTCCAGCAGCGCTTCCACCACGTGTTCGGTCTCCGGGCGCGGAATCAGCACCGCCCGCGTCACCCGCATCGCCAGCCCCAGGAATTCCTGCTCGCCTGCGATGTATTGCATGGGCTCATGCCGCGCCCGGCGCTCAACCCAGTCATCAAATTGTTTCGCCTGTTCCGGCGTCAGCTCCGCCGCCGGATGCGTCAGCAGCCACGCTCGATCCTGCCCCAGCACGCGCAGCAGCAGCAGCTCCGCGTCGCGGCGCGCGGTGGGCGATCCGCCCAGACGCTTCGTTGCCCGCTTCAGATGCTCCCGAACCCGCCCGTCTTCCATCGTCGCGCACGCGGTCGAAGTGATCGCCCCTCGCGTCATATGGCGCGAAGCGCGACCACCTGGACGGCTAGTCCTCGCCCTTCAGCCGCTCCGCGTTGAAGTGCGCGGTCAGTGCATCGATCACCGGCTGCAGCTTGCCCTCCATAATTTCCGCGAGCTGGTGGATCGTCAGCCCGATGCGGTGATCCGTCAGCCGGTTCTGAGGAAAGTTATACGTTCGGATCTTCTCGCTGCGGTCGCCCGTGCCCACCTGCTGCCGCCGCTCTTTCGCCAGCGCCTGCTGCTGCTTCTCCATTTCCACTTCGTAAAGGCGCGCACGCAGCACCCGCATCGCCTTCTCGCGATTCTTGATCTGCGACTTCTCGTCCTGGCAGCTCACCACCGTATTGGTCGGCAGGTGCGTAATCCGCACCGCGGAGTAGGTCGTGTTCACGCTCTGCCCGCCAGGCCCCGACGAGCAGAACGTGTCGATGCGAATATCCTTCGCCTCAATCTTCACGTCCACCTCCTCGGCCTCCGGCAGCACCGCCACCGTCACCGCGCTCGTGTGCACGCGCCCCTGGGTCTCCGTCGCCGGCACGCGCTGCACGCGATGCACGCCGCTCTCGTACTTCAGTTGCGAATACACGCGGTTGCCTTCGATGATCGCGATCACTTCCTTCAGTCCGCCGACCGACGATTCCGACGACGACAGCACCTCCACCTTCCAGCGGTGCTGCTCGGCAAAGCGCGTATACATGCGGAAGATCTCCGCCGCAAACAGGCTCGCCTCGTCGCCGCCTGTGCCCGCGCGAATCTCCAGCACCACGTTCTTCTCGTCATTAGGGTCCTTCGGCAGCAGCAGCAGTTTCAGCTCTTCCTCGAGCTTCGGCTCCTGTACCTCCAGTTCCGCAATCTCTTCCTGCGCCATCGCGCGCAGATCCGCGTCGCTCTCGTTCAGCATCGTGCGCGCGTCGGCCAGCCCGGTCCGCACCTGCCGGTACTCGCGGAACTTTTCGACGACCGGCTCCAGGTCGCGGTGCTGCCTGGCGATCTTCTGATATCTTTCGTGATCGCCCAGCACTTCCGGATCAGCCAGTTGCTGCGACATCTCCTCGTAGCGGGCTTCAATTTGTTCCAGGCGTTCAAACATGGGGTCCTCCCGGCGCAGAGCCGGACTCGCATATGCAGATGAATGGGTTCAGGAATTGCGCGCAGCAGGGCGAGAGCGGCGGGAGCCGCTAGAGAAGAACGCCGATGGGAAAAAGCTGCTGCATCACTCCCAGTTTACGTTCTTTTCGATGCTGCATCGACAGAAAAGACGCTGCCGGGTTACTCCGGCAGGCGAATGCTGCCATCCTCCGCGATCGCAAAGCCCGGATTCCACGCTACCTCCCACAGGAATCCGTCAGGGTCGGCAAAGTAGCCCGAATATCCTCCCCAGGACGCCTCTTCCGCCGGTTTCAGAATCCGCGCCCCCGCACGCTCTGCTTCGGCCAGCACCGCGTCCACCTCCGCGCGGCTGCGCGTGTTGCAGGCCAGCGCGAACCCGGCAAATCCCGCGCCCTCCGCCGCCACGCGCGCATCTTTCGCCAGTTCCGCGCGGGGATACAGGGAAAGAACCATGCAGCCGGCCTCGAAGAACACCACGCCTTCCGCTGTCACTGCACTGCGCCGCCATCGCAGCCGCTCATAAAACTGCCGGCTGCGCTCCAGGTTCGCCACACCCAGCGTTACCAGGCTGATGCGTTGTTCCATGCAGTCCTCCCTGCCTTACGAAACCTTCTATCATCATGCCGGCAAGATTGGCGGAACGCATGGGCGACTCCGTTAGCTCCGTGCTCCGGTTCTCCGGATCGCTGTACGCTGTACCCTGAACGCCGTGTCCCTTTTTCTCCAGTTCGCCGAGGTCTCGGAAGCCCTCGCCGCCACCACGAAAAAACTGGAAAAGCGCGACCTGATCGCCACCTGGCTGCAAACCCTTTCCATGGAGGATGCTGGCCGCGCCGCGCTCTGGCTCTGCGGCATGCCCTTTCCGGAAATCGACGCCCGAGCGCTGAACGTCGGCGGCTCGCTTCTCTCCAGGGCCATCCTGCAGCTTTCCGGCGTGGGCGCGGAGCTGCTCAGCGAAGCCTACCGCCGCTACGGCGATCTCGGCGCGGCAGCGGCCGATCTGCTCTACGGCCGCGCGCCCGCGCAGGCCTCGCTCACCCTCGTTCAGGTCGAATCCGCGCTCGCTGCTCTGGCCGATGCGCGCGGCCCCGACGCGAAGCTGCGCCTGCTCCTCGATCTGCTCGCCCGCGCCACGCCCGAGGAAGCGAAATACCTCATTAAGCTCATCACCGGCGACATGCGCACCGGCGTCAAGCAGGCGCTTGTGGAAGAAGCCATCGCCGAAGCCTGGGCCACGCCCGTGGCCGCGGTGCGACGCGCCGACATGCTCCTCGGCTCGCTGCCCGAACTTGTCGCGCTCGCCGCCGCTGGCCGTACGCACGAGGCGCGCATGAAGCTCTTTCATCCTCTCGGTTTCATGCTCGCCAGCTCCGTCGCGTCGGTTCAGGAAGCCATCGCCCGCTTCACCGAAGAAGTCGCCGCCGAGCGGGAACAGGGCGCGCCCATTATCGCGAAAGCGGCCCTCCGCGAGGCTCAGCTCGAAGACAAATTCGACGGCATCCGCGCCCAGCTCCACGTCGCTTCCGAGAATTCAGGCCCATCCCGCGTCGCTCTCTACTCGCGCAACCGCGAGGACCTCAGCGAATCCTTCCCCGACCTCGTCGAAGCCTTCTCTGCCATCGCGGAGCTCGCCATCCTCGACGGCGAAATCCTCGCCTGGAATCCAGCCGAAGCCCGCGCCCTCCCGTTTTCCGTGCTCCAGCAGCGTCTCGGACGCAAGCGCGTTACCGCGGAGATGCTCCGCGCCGTTCCCGTCGCCCTCGTCGTCTTCGACGTGCTCTATCGGGGAGACCAGCTGCTCCTCACCGAGCCTCTCGCCCACCGCCGCTCCGTTCTCGAAAACTTCTGCGCCCGCTGGTGCCCCCTGACCGCCTCAGCACCGGTCCGCGGCCAGTCGCATTTTTTCGATACGCCGGCCGAGCAGGCCTTTCCTCGTCTCATTCTCACCTCCGTCACGCGCCTCGACTCAGCCGCTCAACTCGAAAGGGCCTACCTGGGCGCGCGCTCCCGCGGCAACGAGGGCGTCATGATCAAGTCCCTCGCCAGTGCCTACCAGCCCGGCCGCCGAGGCCTTGCCTGGCTCAAGCTCAAGCGCGAACTGGCCACGCTGGACGTGGTGGTGACCGGCGTCGAATTCGGCAATGGCCGCCGCGCCCAGGTCCTCAGCGACTACACGTTTGCCGTCCGCGATCCCGCCGACCCCGCGCAACCCATCAAGAACATCGGCAAAGCCTACTCCGGCCTCACCGACCAGGAAATCGCCGAGATGACCGCCTTCTTCCGCGCTCACACCCTCGAAGAATTCGGCCACTTCCGCACCGTCGAGCCGCTCGTCGTTCTCGAAGTTGCCTTCAACAACCTCATGCGTTCGACGCGCCACGCCAGCGGCTTCGCACTGCGCTTCCCGCGCATCCTGCGCATCCGCACCGACAAGCCCGTCGCCGAAATCGACACCCTCCGGCGCGTCGAGGAAATCTACGCCTCCCAACCCGACAAGCCCGTCGAAGCGGGATCGGATCAGTGATCACTGACGCCTGATCGCAGATTCCCGGCCGCCGCCTACTGGCTCCCGGCTGCTTTATGCATCTCAATGCTCACCGCCAGGTCGCTCTCGTCGGCATGGCCCGTCAGCGTGGCGTCCAGCTCTGTACACGATCCGGTCAGCGTCATCGTCATGGGCTGCTCCGGATGCTCCTCTGCCGCGGCATGCCCGTTGTACGGAGCGACCCGGACCCGGGCATACAGGTTTCCGCCTTCTTCCCGGTACGAGCCGACCCACGTATGCGCAAAATCTCCTCCCAGAACCTCTCCTCCATGCAGCACGGCAAGCCCCTTGCCATGCGCTTCGCCTGCGTCAAAATGTGCGATCCACAATCCATTCATCAGTCCGTTCATCAGGCCCACACTCCTTCCTGGAAGGAAGCTGTCGCGGGACAGCCCCCATTTCCAGGACAGGGAGCATACTCCGCGCCGTACACCCTGCGACACCCTCTTTTTGACAGGAGCAAAACCGGTTGCGGTCTCCTGCACGGGTATCACCCGGAGGCCGGGCGCCTGGGCGGTGCGATGGCTGCTACGCTGCTGCGAATGCGCGGGGATCAAAGACGGTCTGAATGGAACGGATCTTCCCGCCCCTGACCCGATACCAGGAGCAGGAAAAAGCCGTCACTTTGGGCGTGATGAAATCGTAGAGCAGGCAAACGTCGCCGCCATCCACAAATACCTTCTTAATATCGTATTTTCCGCGCTGTTGCTCCATCATCTTCAGGAACTCATCGGGGCTGCGAAAGGCCTCGCCGGACGGCCCCTTCACGCGCACGTTGTCGGCTAAGTACCTGCGAGCCGCCGCATAATCCCCCGCCTCCAACGCTCTGATATAGGACAGCACAGCTTCTTTTGCGTTCTCAACCACAGCAACTACCTCGCCCTGGTTAGATTCCGACCCCATCTTCACGCCGCCTTCCGCTCCGGTTCCGTCTGAGCGCGCATCGACCGGCATCGCCGCATCTCCACGTGGAACGGCTCGCCGTCGTAACCCTCGGGGTACCCCTCCAGCGTCGCATATTCGTTCGTGCAGAAGCCGCTCAGGCTCAGGATCACCGGTTGCTCCCGCGCCATGCTCCGCTCTTCCGCGCAGGAGACGAAGGGCACAATCCGGATCCGCGCGTACAGCTTCGGCGATTCCTCCTCGTAAGTCCCGGTCCACACGTGCTCCAGATCGCCGCCCAGCAGATCGCCGCCGCGCAGCATCACGATCCCCTCGCCGCGCCGGCTTCCGGAGTCATAATGAGCCAGCCAGTAGCCTTCCATGGCCTTACCCCCTTTGCCGGACAGCACGCTCGGCGCAGCAAGAATACGCAATTCGGGCCGGGGGTGGATGCCTGTTTTCATGAGGCGAAAATGCCTGTCCGGAGCGATCTGAGCGAGGCCGCGCGGCGGCCAGGTCGAACGGGCCCGGAGGGCCATGCCCGGAACCCTCCGTTCCCGCAGCGACATCGAACACGATATAAAGGAGAACCGATGCCCGCTTCCAGTCCTTCTTCCGTCTCTACGCCCAACGCTGCCGCCGCGGGGACCGTCAATCTTGGGGACCTCAGCGTCCATCGCCTCGGGTACGGCGCCATGCGCATCACCGGCAAGGGCATTTGGGGACCCCCCGCCGATCGCGACGTCGCTCTTCGCACCCTCCGCCGCGCCGTGGAGCTGGGCGTCAACTTCATCGACACCGCCGACTCTTACGGACCGTATGTCTCCGAAGAGCTGATCGCCGAAGCGCTGCATCCATATCCTGCCGGCCTGGTCATCGCCACCAAGGGCGGATGGGAGCGCGTCGGTCCCGGCCAGTGGGTCCACAACGCCAGCCCCAGGCATCTCCAGGAGGCCGTCGACGGCAGCCTGCGCCGCCTCAGGCTCGACTGCATCGACGTCTACCAGCTCCACGTCCCTGATCCCGCCGTCTCCTTCACGGCCTCCATCGAAACGCTCGCCCGCCTGCGCGAGCAGGGCAAGATCCGCCATCTCGCGCTCTCCAACGTGGCCCTCGAATACGTCGAGCGCGCGCGCAAAATCGCCCCCATCGTCTCGGTCCAGAACCGCTACAGCTTCGCCGATCGCGAGTGGGATTTCCTCGTCGACTACTGCGAGAAGAACGGCATCGCCTTCATTCCCTGGGCGCCGCTCGGCCAGGTGCGCGAGGCCAACAAGCTCCTCGACCAGATTGCCGGCGAGCTGTGCGCCTCGCCGCTGCAGGTCGCGCTGGCCTGGCTGCTGCGCCGCTCGCCCATCCTGCTGCCCATCCCCGGCACTTCCTCGCCGATCCACGTTGAAGAGAACATCACCGCCGCCGGGCTGAAGCTGCCGACGAAAGCCTTCCGCCAGCTTTCGGACTTCGAGGCGCCGCCCGCGAGTCTGCGCTAGGGAAGCGTCGTCAAGCAAGCCGGGTGCCCCACCCTTGTCTGCGGCTTGATCGCGGACAGGGTGGAACGCAGCTGCCTTATTCGCCAACCCTCCCTCAACTTTGTTACCCTAGCGAGTTTTTGCATCTCTCCTTCCGGAGCATTCATGAGCGTCATCCCTCATCGCGCTGCCGAAGCCAACACCTTCCCCTTCACCCTCACCGAGGACCAGGAAGCCCTGCGCCGCGAAATCCGCGACTTCGCCGCCCGCGAGATCGCCCCCAACGTCTCCCGCTGGGACGAGGCCTCCGAGTTCCCCGCCGACGTGGTGAAGCAGCTGGGCCAGATGGGCCTGCTGGGCGTCACCTTCCCTGCCGAGCTGGGCGGCGCCGGCCTCGGCTACGTCGACTACATGCTCGCCATCGAAGAGCTCTCCGCGGTTGACGGCTCCATCGGCATCATCGTCGCCGCGCACAACTCCCTCTGCACCAACCACATCTTCCTGGCGGGCAACGACGCGCAGAAACAGAAGTACATCCCGCGCCTGGCCAGCGGCGAGTGGCTGGGCGCGTGGGGGCTCACCGAGCCAGGCTCCGGCTCCGACGCGGCCGGCGCCCGCACGACCGCGGTCCGCAAGGGTGACCAGTGGATCCTCAACGGCAACAAGACCTTCATCACCAACGGTCATTACGCCGACGTCTCCGTGGTCATCGCCGTCACCGACAAGTCCCAGGGCACGCACGGCCTCTCCGCCTTCATCGTCGAGAAGGGCACGCACGGCTTCCGCCCCGGCAAAAAAGAGAACAAGCTCGGCCTGCGCGCCAGCGACACCTCGGAGCTCATCTTCGAGGACTGCGCGATCCCCGCCGAAAACCTGCTGGGCGAGCTGGGGCAGGGCTTCGTCGACGCCATGCGCACGCTCGACGGCGGTCGCATCTCCATCGCCGCGCTGGCCCTGGGGATCGGCCGCGGCGCGCTGGACGCCAGCGTGAAGTACGTCAAGCAGCGCCGCCAGTTCGGCAAGGCCATCGCCGAGTTCCAGGGCATTCAGTGGAAGCTGGCCGACATGGCCACCGAGCTGGACGCCGCGCGCCTGCTCACCCTCCGCGCCGCCGTGCTGAAGGATGCCGGCCGCCGCGTTACGCAGGAGTCGGCCATGGCCAAGCTCTACGCGAGCGAGGTTGCGGTGCGCATCTGCGACGAGGCGGTGCAGCTGCACGGCGGCTACGGCTTCATCAAGGACTACCCCGTCGAGAAGTTCTACCGCGACGTCAAGCTGTGCACCATCGGCGAAGGCACGTCGGAAATCCAGCGCATGGTGATCGGGCGGGAAATCCTGAACGTCCACCCGTCACGCGGGTGACACATTATCAGCGCGTGGCGGGCGGGATTGCAGGAAAGGGTTTAACGAGGGGTGTAACGGAGTAGTTAACAGGATTGGCGTTATGGTTAACAGGGCAGAGGCGCTCCGCGCCGTCCCTCCGGGACTCTGGTGAGTTTTGGCGCCGGTTCCCGTCACTCCGCACGACAGCGCGCAGAGCGCTCCGGGGGTCCCGCTGAACTGCCGGGCTAGCCACCATTGCGCCTGCGGCGCGCTCGGCCTGCGTCCTTCGACAGCAGAGGCGCTGGGGAAGAGCGAAATGCCGGGCTGGTCAGCATTGCGCTTACCCCACCCCGTCGAGCAAGCTTGCCAGGGCCCCGGTTACGGCGCGCAGGGCGGGGACGGGGCGAGCAAGGTTCCGGAATTGGGGAAATGCGTGTCGCCGGCGCGCAGCAGTGTGCGGCGGGCCTGGGTCGGTCCGCGGGCGAAAACCGCGTCAGTGTGCCTCATCCGTCTGCTTCCAGCGCGCGCCGCAGGCGTCGCAATGCCAGATCGGGGAGCCGGCCGGGATGGGCAGGCCTAAGGCCCAAAGCGCGGTAAGAGCCGCGCCGCGCGACGGATTATCCTGCTCAATCCCAATCTCGATCGATCCGCACCTCAGACAGCGCGGCTGCGGGAACTCGGCGCCGTCGCCAAACTCGATGGTGGCCGGCATGGGCTGCTCCAGAATTCCGCGGGCCGCTTCGGCGTCCGCGGCATCGACCTGCAGGCGAATGCCCCCGATGGCATTCGAATAAAACCAGTCCATGCGCACCAGATGGTCGTCCTGAATCCAGGCCGGAATGCCGATGGATTCGAGAAAGCCCCGCGCCAGATCAGCGGCGGGCAGGTCTCGATAGCGCTGAATTGTCACCAGATGGCGCGGCTCGAGCTCTTCAGGTTCTTCCAGCACCGGCGGTTCCAGATTGCGCCGGGCAAATTCGGTGCGCAGCGCATCCTGCGCCGGCCGAACCAGCGAGTCGTAGCCGCGGGCCAGCTCCATCAGCTCGATTTCGCCCATCTGGGCGTATCGGCCAGCGAATTCCCGCGGTCCCTCGTTCATCGACGCACATGGTACCAGGCTGCGAGATCCTCCTGGTCCGCTCCGCCAGCCGCTGCGTCGCGGGCGGGTTGAGCTAACTTGTCAGAAGATACTCGCTCAGGGAATAGGTCAGTTTGTCTCGCCGGTTCAGTCCGGCTGGATCCTGGACCAATAGTCGCACGATGTCCGGACCGGGACGACTTCGAACTCGACCAGGTCATCCCAGTAACTGGTCCATCCGCTCAGCAGTTCCTGATCCGAGGCTTCCATGACCTGGAAACCACGCGCACGCGTCGCATCCACCCAGCTCGCGTGGCAGGATGCATTTTCGGTAAGCATTCGGCCGGCTCGCCTGCACCGCTCGCCAGCAGCACGGGCATCGCCGCCTTTAAAGTGCCTCGATGACCATAAACAAGATGTTTGCGAGTGTACCTCCCCATGCCAGGGCGAGCCACAGCGCTGACGGATGCGCGGGAAGGGACAGGATCCCGCTACAGCACGCGCACTGCCTCCTCGAACTCGAGGCGCGGGTTGCGCGGGCGCAGCGAGGCGGGGTCGCCGTAGCCGAGGTTGATGAGGAAGTTCGCCTTCCACTTGCCGTCGGGGAAGAATTCGGCGTTGACTTTGGCCGCGTCGAAGCCGGACATGGGGCCGCAGTCGAGGCCGAGCGCGCGCGCGGCGAGGATGAGGTACGCGCCCTCGAGCGAGCCGTTGCGCAGCACGTGCTGTTCGACGACGTCCGGCTTGCCGACGAAGTACTGCTTCATGTCAGCCTGGGGAAAGAGGCGCGGCATCTGCTCGTAGAACTCAAGGTCGCTGGCGACGATCACGGTCGCGGGAGCGGCCATGGTTTTGTCCACGTTGCCCGGAGCGAGCGCGGGCTTGAGCCGCTCCCTGGCCTCGCGCGAGACGATGAAGACGAAGCGCGCGGGCGTGGAGTTGGCGCTGGTGGGGCCGAGCCTGGCCAGGTCGTAGAGCTGGCGCAGCGTCTCGACGGGAACGGGCTTCGGCAGCCAGGCGGTGTAGGTGCGCGCCCTGCGAAAGAGCTGATCGAGGGCGGCGTCGGGGAGGGGCTGATGCGGCCGAGCGGCGACGATTTCGGTTGCGGACATGCGGAAAAATTCTCCTTGGGAAGGTGGCTGCTTATCCGATGATCGGGTGTGGGCGGAGGGTGCAGGGAATTGGGGGATCGCTGCGGCAATCTGCGTTTATGCGGGCAAACTCGGCCGGCTCGCGGCCAGCGTTACCTGCATAGTTCAGGCATGGTGCGGCCATTGCTGATCGCAGTCCTGCTGGGCATAGCATCAGGAGCTGCCCGAGCACAGGCCTGTCGCGATATCAGGCAATTCGATTTCAGAAACGCGGCGATTCCGGTTGCGGCGCGGGATGAAGCTGGCGACGATTCGGGGCCGGACTCGTTTTCCCTGCACTATGGCAAGGGGTTTGAATCTGACGGCCTTCCGGGGGCGCACGACTGGAGCCTTGAGCTGTTATCCGACCAGCTCGAGCATCCCGATCCGTCAACCTGGATTCGCGTGATTGTTGTGGATATGGACCACGTGACGGGGTCAGGCGACTGGCGCTATGTAATGGCCTTCACGTGCAAAAATGGCTCCCTCGACTCCGTCTTCCCATACGGCGCGCCCGGCGTGGCACTGGAGCGTTTGACCGAGCGAACGATGAAGTTATACGTGGCGGTCGAGACGGAGAGCGACCCCGAATGCTGTCCGAGTGGACACAAGGATATTGCGTACCGATCGAATGCGCAGCGGCACCGATACCGCAAGGTCAGCTCCATCACCGGTCCCGGGTTCAACCCCTCAAAGATGAATTAGGCCGGTCCTGAGAGTCTTGCTGAAACCCCAATGCAGCGAGATACGCTCATGAAAGCTCCTTGCGGGCGCCTCTCCTAAGGATGAGGATTGCCGGGCGGAGTTGATCGAGCGGGATTCCAGCCCAGTGGTTTGTCTCCGTATACGTCGATTCCCTCCGAGCGCTCCTTGCGGTACTCCGCCGCGGTCTCTCTGGAAGCATACAATTCGACGGCTTGCTGTGCACCCCTGGTGTCGAAGTAGACCAACGACCGCGCCATCACAGCAGCGGCGTCTGCCGGTGCTCGACTGCACGCCTCGATGATCAGCGGGATCGATGCTTTGTCGCCAAGGTCGGCTAGTCCGTCGGCGGCTGCGGCTTCCACAAAATAGCTGGGCGAGGCAAGCGCCATCTGGAGGATGGGCACTGCCCGCGGATCCTTTGTGAAGCCGAGCATTTCGATGGCACCTGGATTGTCAAAGGCCTCGTTCTCGAGGGCCTGGCCCTTAGAGAGATGATGATCCGCCGCCCACCGCAGAAATGCGGGCGATGTGTTCTTTGTGACTCGTCTATTTGGCCCAATTTCGAAGGGGAATGGCGCATCATCCTCAGCCGCGGGAATGGCCCGGGCTACGAGAAAATTCCAAGAGGTCTCATCTTTGTCCCCGAGCCTGACCAGCGACGCGGCAACTTGTTCTCTCGTCAACGTGCGCTGGCTGCTGCTGAACCGCGCCTCCAGCAACGGGATCACTGACTTCCGCACATCTCTGGAAGCCGCAGCAATCACGGTGATGTCATTCATCATGAGGAATTCGCTCGATTTCAGGTCCGCGATCGCACCCGGCAGAGTGACCACGTACGGCGCGCTTTGCGCGTTAGCCGATTGCGTCTGAACGGACTGGGCCGGGGGCCTGCGCAGAGCACGAGGATGACAAAGACTGCAGGATTCAGCTTGAGCGGCCTGCGCATCATGGTTTACTCCCGGCCCAAACAAGGGATGATAGTGTTTGCTATCTACTGCCCCACCGCCATCTGCGGCGCGCGCGAAGCGGTCTCGCCGGATTGGAATTCGGTCCAGGGGCCGGCAATCATGTCGCCGAGGATGGACTTCATCCATATATATTGCGGATGAGCGGCGAGGAAGGGTTTGGCGTAGAAATTCTCGCCGCAGGGATGGCCGGCGCGCGCGATGAGCTCCATGTGCGCGGCCAGATCGCTGTCGGTGACTTTGCCCTGGACAGCTCCGGCGGGATAGTACGGGCCCCAGTCCTTGTCGAGCGCCACGGGCGACTGATCGACGTGGCCGCAGAGGGTGCGCTGGTCGGGGCCCTGCTGGTGCGTCCAGGAGTCGAGGTGGTCGGAGAGGAACTGCTCGGCGAGCTGGGTATCGATTTTGCCCTTGTACTGGGCCATGAGCTGCTGCCAGCGCACGCGGCGCGCATTCGCGGTGAAGGAGAGATTGTTGTAGCTGAAGCCGGGCGTCTCATCGCGCAGCACGCCGGGATCGCGCGCGAAGTTGGAGCTGACGAAGTAGCCGTCCCTGCTCCGCCACAGATGTACGTGCGTGAGGCCTAGCTCAAGATAGGCGATCTCGCCGGTTTTGCGGTCGCCGATGAGCCAGTCGTTGGCGTAGCCGCCGTTGTTGCCGCGCTCCATGAGCGCGACGTACTGGTCGATGGAGTTGGCGTACTGGAGCGCGATGCGGGCGCGAACGAACTCGGGAATTCCGTTGGGATTCCAACCCTCGAAATCCTCGATGGTGGTTTCGGTGCTCATGATGCCGGCGTCGTTGATGCCGAAGTCGTCGTCGCTGACGATTACGCCAGGCTCGCCGTCCTGCAGGATGCGATGGCCGTGGGTGGGCACGATATCGAAGATCATGGTCCAGCGCTCGCCCTCGGCGTAGGGCGACCAGTTATTGTGCGCCATCACGATCCTGCCGTCTTTGGTGTAGCTGCCGGTGGCGATGAAGGCGCTGCAGTGGTCCTGCGGGTGCGCGCCGGCGGGGACGGCCTGGTGTTGCTGCCTGTCGAGCCAGGGAACGTAGTAGCCGGGGAGCTCTTCCATGGCGTTGAGCGCCACGATGTCCCACACGTCGACGGGGACGCCGCGCGCCTGCGCGCCTGCGGCGATGCCTGCCAGCTCCTGCCGGTACTCGACGGGGATGTGCGGCCAGAGCATGTTCTTCGAGGCGTCGCGGTAGAACTGCCAGGAGCGGTGGGTGTCGTGGAGGGTCTCCACCTGGTAGACGTGCAGGTTGTCGAGGATGCGCGGGCCGAGCAGGTAGCCGTGCTGGTAGCCGATGTCGGCGGGCGAGCCCTGGAGGTGGACGTAGGTCCAGCCGCCGCGCTCAAAGGTGTAGGCGCCGGAGAGGCGGGGGTCACGGTGCGTGGTAGCGGCGTGAAGGGCCGGAAGGGCCAGCAGAGCAGCGGCCAGGAGCAGGGGGCGCAGCGGAATTCGCATAATGCCTCGCGTGGGAAGGAAATCCGTGGGAATGCAACATAGTAGCTGGAAAATCGGCAAGAGGCGAACAGATTCAGCGCCAGACGACGGGACCGGGCTCCGGTGGTTTACAGCGGGGCGCGATCGACGGAGGTAATGAAGTGAATCCCGTCGATGTGCAGCGCATGCAGGCGGACGTCGTTGGTGAGGAACAGGTCGACCCCCGCGCTGGCGGCGCAGGCTAATTGAATCGCATCCGGGGAAGAGATTTTTGGCGGCTTTGCCCGGAGCCGCGCGCACAGGCGCGCCGTCGCAGGGTCGAAGGAGACGACAACCGCAGCGGCCCGCATGGCCTCTTCATACTGCTGGGACAGGATTTCGTTTCCGCTTCTGAGCGGGCCGGTCAGCACCTCGGCCACGGTCAGCGTGGAGGTCACGAGTTCGTCTCCGCGCTCCAGCATCCTGCGGCGCAACTGTGCGACTCGCTCGGAATGCGTCCCGTAATCTTCGAAGAGGCAGATGAAGAGGTTCGTATCCCAGAAGATGCGGCTCATCCCCAGCCCTCGCGGAGATTGCGGACGAATTCGTCAGCGTGCTCGCGCTTCCAGATGGCGCGGCCTGTTCCGCGGAGGAGCAGAAGGGGATCCGCAGCTTCATTCTTCGCGGCCGGAGGTGCCGAAGCGCGGCTCCACTTCGCGTACCAGTCGAGCAGGGAACGGTACTTCATGGGAATCTCGTGCGGATTGGGGACGATCTTGCCGGTTCGGCCGGGGCGGCGCGGATCGCCCTCGCGGTAGAGGCGGCGTCTTCCCCTGGCGGTTTCCAGCAACATGCGGTGCTTGCCGGGATTGGGGTGACGGTTCGCGACGCAGTGCTGGTTGACATGGACGGCGAAAACGCTGGAATTCTCCTCGACCAAACCTTCGCGGCGGCCGCGCTCGAGAATCTCCGCTTCGGTAAAGTCCGTGCGGGCCGGATTTTCCCTCTGCAGCAGGGCAGCGGCAATCCAGACGCGGTCGGCGGCGGCAAAGCGAGTGCCGGTTTCCTGAAGGAGCATCGTCATATCACAGTTATCTCTGCTTCTCATTCTCTCATATGATAAATCTCTGTCAAGTGCCGAGACAAGACGCCAACGGGCCGTCGGTGGCGGGTGGCTGAGCGGGCGCACGGGTTCCGATCAGTTCGGAAACGGACAACGGTTGGCGAAAATGGACAGCGGGGCGTGGCTGGTGCGAGGGGGAGCGCGGGGCCAACGCAATGATTCCTTGGTCTTTATCTCGACGGGCCGAAAGCCGTGCCCATGGCCCGCTGCGTGCTTCTATCCGCGTGCCGGGAGGGGTGCGTATGGCGTATTTCGAGCGGGTGCGGGACGTGGTTTCCGGGCCGGTGGCCGAGGATCTGATGCGGCAGCGGCGGGCGGCGGGCTGGCAACTGGTCAGCCTGGAATGGCGGCGCGAGCTGCCCGACCAGGAAGCTCCGCGGGACGGCGTCTTTGCCGAGGAGATCCCTTACGGGTTGCGGATTTCCGCGGACTGCCAGCGGCTGGAGATCGAGCCGAACGAAAACCAGGCGCTGCTGACGATGATGGAGATGCTGGTGCAGGATTTCCCGTTCTCGACCATCGCCAGCGACCTGAACGAGAAGGGATTCCGCACGCGGGCTGGCGCGCGCTGGAACCCGGTCGCGATCTTCGAGATGATCCCAAGGCTGATCGAGGTGGGGCCGCGGCTGTTCTCGACCGAGGAATGGGAGAAGCGGCGGGAGAAGTTTGCACGGATGGTGTGAGGGGGTGGCCAGATTCCCGGCGCGGCCAGAATTTTCGGGCCTGATGGCCCGAAATAAGCTGACCCCTTTTCCCCTGCCTGAAGGCCGGGGCTTCCACCGTCGTCCCGCTGCGCGGGACGGCTCCGCGTGCGCCGTCCCTCCGGGACTCGCTTGATTAGGCTCCCTTTCCCGGCATGGAAGCGCTGAGCTGATCCGTGTTGCGCCCCCGGCGCGCTCGGCCTGCGCGCCGGCGAACGCAGAGGCTGAAGCGCGGGGTTTGTGGGGCGCTGTACGGCACGACTCAGGTCGTGCCCCGATACAAGGCGCAGGGGGCTGAAGGCCGGAGGGGGCTGTTGTGGTTTCGTGCTCTCCCACATCTGCCAAAAACAGGCAGATGCGGGGCACCCGAGTTCCCAACCTGTCGCAGCTGCGGCGACGAGGATGGGGCACCCGGCCGGGGACCCCGGTTACGGCGCACTCGGCGCGGACTCCTGGAGCAATTGCACGAGGTACTGCTGCCACACCGCAGCGTGGGTGTGGGTGCCGTGGCCGTAGGTCTGCATGGAGGCGGGGATGAGCACGAAACGAGCGTGGGGCATGCGGCGCACCAGCCTCCCGGCGATTTCCTGGTCCAGCTCGAAGGGATTGATGAAGTCATCCGCCGAGTTGACCCACATGACGTGCGCGGTGATCGTGCTCAGCTTCGGTTCGGGGTTGTAATCGCGCGAGGCGGCGAAGTAATAGAGGAAATCGTCGGCATCGGTGTGGGCGACAATCTCGTCCTGCACGCGGTTCACAAACGCGTCCGCCTGGCGGCGCGTCGGGAAATCCTTCTGCCACTGCTGGGGCGCGGAGATGGCGAGGATGAGCATGTTGGCCGCGCCGCGCAGGCCCGCGACCGGCTCGCTGGTGTAGTTGCCATTGTTCCAGGCAGGATCATCGCGGATGCTCTGCATCGCCATGTAACGCCACATGCGGTTGCGGCCGGCGATCTCGATGGGGAGGCAGGCGAGCGGCATCAGCGCGTCCTCGAATTTCGGGTACATCTCGCCCCACACGAAGGACTGCATGCAGCCCATTGAGGTGCCGATCACGAGACGGAGGTGATCGACGTGCAGGCCGTCCAGCAGCATCTGGTGCTGCGAGCGGACCATATCGTCGTAAGTGTAGCGGGGGAAGTTCATGCGCAGGCCGTCGGAGGGCTTGCTGGATTCGCCCATCCCGATGTCGTCGGGAAAGATGAGGAAGTATTTGGTGATGTCGAGGGGCTGACCGGGGCCGAAGAGGACATTCGAGAAGACCGGATTGAGCAGACTGTGCGCGTCGCCGCCGGTGCCGTGCAGCAGCAGGACGGCGTTGGTGGTGCGGCCGTCGGCGTCGCGACGCGGCGTGCCGAGGGTGAGGTAGTGAAGGTGCAGGTCGGGGAGGGTTTGGCCGGTTTCGAAGCGGAATTTGTGGATGTCGAAGCTGCCGTTTTTGATCGGCCATGGCGTCGGCGGATACGTGATCTTCGGCGGGACCTGACCGGCGGCGGCTGCGGCAGTCAGGGCGATGAGAAGGCAGGCAAGGCGCTGGAGCATCGTGTCCCTCCTGAAAAAGCAACGAACCATTATGCTATGCAATGAGCTATGCCATCGCGGCCGCCGCGTGCGCGCCGGTACCGGCTATTCTCGTTGTGGGTTCGCCTTGCCGTTTTTCATCCTTCCAGGGCTTGAAAAATGCTAGGCTTGCGGGCAAATCTCCTTTTTCGGGTTGCCGCGGCGTCGGCAGGCTGCTGGATTCCGTTCCGGCGCAAGCATCTCGGGACCGGATGGAGAACGTCCAATGAGACTTGCGTGGGTTGCCGCTTTCGTCCTGCCCGTCCTTTGCACACCCCTCAGCCACCCGCAGCAAGATTCCTACCCTGTCACCCCACCCAACAGTAGTTCCTCATCAACGAAAGCGGCCACCGCGCAGACGACGGCGCCGCCTGCCTCGGCGCAGGCGGACTCGGCGTCTCCGGATTCGGCGGTCGTCGACCCGGGCACCGGTCCAATCACCGAAGAGGAGCTGCGCCAGGCCCTGGTGGGAAAGCATTTCTTTCTGCGCGGGCTGTGGCTCAGCGACGACCTGCATTTCGGCCTGGCGGGCGCGCTCCTCAGCCAGTCCCCGCGCGGGTCGTTCACGTTGTGCGACATGGAGATCGACAAGGTTCGTCTGACGAAGAATCGCCTGGAGCTGGATGGCGCGCGCTACGGCATTCATTTTGAGGATGAGGGCGACTGGAGCCAGCAGGCGTCCGCGTTCGACCGCATCCGCATCACGCCGAAGAAGAAGCGGCTCGTGATCATCATCGATCGCCAGGTCGTGATCTCGCCGAAGAAGCAGAAGAAGCATGCCCGGCGGAACCAGGTCAGTCAGCCGAGCCAGCCGGCGCAGCCGCAACCTGCCGCCGCTTCTGCGCAGTCCAATTCCGCGGCACCCGACGCGGAGACCACCCATCCCGCCGCGTCGGCCGCGTTGCTGCGCGCGAATCTGGACCGCATCTTCGCGCTCAGCCTCGACGCGCGGATGATCGCGGCGATGCCGGATTACTGGCAGTACTTCTACAACGCGCAAAGGAAGCACCAGTCAATTGAGCCGACGGATCCGAACATCGTGCATCCCGGGGCGGCGGGGGTAACCGGGCCGACATTGGTGCACAACATCGTTCCCGCGACGAACGATTACGCGCAGCGCGCCCAGGTGGCGGGCGTTGCGAGCTATAAGGTCATTCTGGGCGCAGACGGCAAGCCGATGGCGGTCGCGGTCTACCGGCCGATCGGCTTCGGGCTCGACGAGAATGCGGTCGCGGCCATTCGCCACGCCACGTTTGCGCCGGCGCACCGCGACGGCAAGGCGGTTGCCTCGGTCATCGATATGGCGGTGGTGTTCCGTATCCTGTCCCCGCTGACCGAGCGCGCTGCCGCGCCGGAGACGACGCGGCTGCCGGCGAATGTTTCGCCGGTGACGGGGAAGCCGTCGTTGCCCGGGCCGTACAGCGAGGCGCAACAGCCACCGCAGTGATCCGGGTGCAGTGGCCCGTATCAGGCGGGGAATTTTTCGGTGAATTCCTCAAGAGCCTGCTGGGCGCGGGTTCTCATGCGGGGGGCGTCGGAATCGAATCCGTCGACGATTTCCTGCAGCACATTCTTCATGGCGGCGTATTCGCTGAGTGCCCTGGCCTGGGGGCCGAAGTAGCGCGTGTGAAGGAGGCGGCCATAGACGCCGCAGGTGATGGCGAAGGGCGCGACGCGGGTGGCGCGTTCAAGCGTGATGCGGGCTGCGTGGAGATACTCCTCGTCGAGGAGGATGAATCCGGATTCCGATCCCTGGGAGCCGAGGGTCGCGCCATTCTCGAAATCGCACCAGCTGCGGAGCGTCCGCGTCACGCGAAGGAGCATAGCACGAGCGGCCCTTCTGCTCCTGTTTTTCGGCGCTGAGTCAGTGGCGCGGATGCATTGTGAGCTGCTCGACCTCGGCACCGGCCAGCAGGAAAGCGCCGACGCCGTAGTTGTAGCTGGAGCCGGGCAGATAATGCGCGGGCGCCGCGCCGGTCTGCTGAATGTTGCCGAGGCGGCCGTCGGCGTAGATCTGCGCGACAAGGCCGCGCCACGCTTCGGCGATGACGGGGAGGTACTGGGCACGGCTGAGGAGGCCGTGATTCACGCCCCACGCCAGGGCGAACGTGATGAGGGCGGAGCCGGAGGTTTCCGGCTGCGGGTAATCCTGGGGATCGAGCAGATCGGAGTGCCACAGGCCGTCGTGAGGATCCTGGAGCGGGACGATGGCCGCGGCCATCTGGCGGAGTTGATCCTGGTAGCGGCCGAGATCCGGCTCCTTCGGCGGCATGTATTCGAGGGTGCGGGCGAGTCCGGCCATGACCCAGCCGTTGCCGCGCGACCAGAAGATGGGATGGCCGCGGGGATCGGTCCTGTGCAGGTAGGTCACATCGCGGAAATAGAGGTGACGGGTCTTGTCGTAGAGGAGGTCCGAAGTCTGCCACCAGTGCCTGTCGATGTAGACGAGGTATTGGGGCTGGTGCAGGACAGCGTACATGCGCGACCAGACGGGCGGAGCCATGAAAAGCGCGTCGCACCACCACCAGGAGATCTGCGCCTGGTCCGCGGGGATGGGAGCGTGCCAGCCTTCGAGCAACTGGTCGAGCGCGGCGTGGGTGCCCGCGATGGTCAGGGGCGCGGAATGGAGCAGGTCGAGTTCCAGATAGGTCTGGGCAACGGCCTGGTCGTCGGCAATGGGCACGGCGGAACGCAACTGCCAGTCGAACTTCTCAGCCATGGCCTGCATCGCGTCGCGATATTTCGGATCGTGGAGGGCTTGAGACGCGGCCATGAATCCGGCGTAGAGCGTGGCCCAGGTCCAGGTGCGGCCGAAATACGGTTGAGAGCGCGCAAGTTCCCAGCTGGCCACTTTGCGCAGGGCGGCGCGCACGGCGTGAGGGTGCAGCGCGCCGGAGAGATGGGCTTTGCGGCCGGGGTCCGCCGGAGCGTCGCCGAGGTGCTGCGCGATATCGCGGTCGATGCCCTGCTGTTCCTGCGGAGGGATGGTCTGGGAGTGGGCGAGCAGCGCCACGGAGATGAAGAAGGTCGGCGCGAGCAGAAAGGCCGTGCGAAGAACCAATCGAATGGGTGATTTCCGGAGCGGGCTGGCCGTAGCTGTTCGCATCTCCCTCAGCATGATAGCTGCTGGCGGATCAGACGAGCGGCTCATCGGCGATGGCGGGAGAATTTGCGGCAGCCTGCGCACGGCGCGGGCGCAGTCCACGGCCGCGCAGGCGCCAGCGCACCGCGACCGCGGCAATGCTGAGCAGCGTGCAGATTTCAATGAAGACCTTGCCGCCATCCAGCAGATCGGGATGGCCGTTGGTCAGGTTGGGGTCAGTCAGAATGCTGTGCAGGAAGAGGAGCACGGCCGCGGGAAAGACGAGGTAGTGCAGACTGCGCCAGAGGGGACGGCCGATGCGCAGGCGCAGCAGGGAACTGAGGAAGACCAGCAGGAGCAGGTAGAGAGCTCCGGCGCCGGCGAGGTTGATCTTTGGCTGCAGGGGCGAGTGGATGGGGAAGACGATATCGAAGAGGCGAAACTGCGGCGCGCGGACGAAAAGCAGCACCGCGGGATGGGTGAGGGTAAGCGCCACGGCGGCGTAGGCGGTCCACTGATGCAGCTCGAAGAGATTGATGTGGCGATGCGGCCAGCGGCGGACAGGGCTGTAACGCAGCGCCATCATCATGCCCAGGAGCAGATTGATGGTCACGGCGCCGGCGGCGCCGAGTCCGAGGCAGGAACAGAGGTCGAGGGTGGTCATTCGAGGTTACGCGGAGACGGGGTCGCGCGTGGAGTTGCCGTTGATCATGCGCAGGATGCCGAGAGGGTTGGCGTTACGCAGGTCGTCGGGCAGCGAGGCTTCGGGAAATCCCTGGTAGCAAACGGGTCGTGCGAAGCGCAGGATGGCGCGGCTGCCGACGGCGGTGAAGCGGCTGTCGGAGCAGGCGGGATAAGGTCCGCCGTGGACGATGGCGTCGGAGACCTCGAGGCCGGTGGGGAAGCCGTTAAAGATGAGGCGGCCGGCCTTGCGCTCGAGGATCGCGACGAGATCCGCGTAGTCGGCGAGATCGGCTTCCGTGCTCCAGACGCTGGCGGTCAGGTGGCCTTCCAGTTCTTCAGCGGCGCGCAGGATGGCGTCGCGCTGCTGGTAGCGGATGAGGAGCGAAGTGGGGCCGAAGACTTCCTGGCTCCATTCGGGATGATTGAGGAACGCGTTGATTTCGGTTTCGAGGAGCGCGGCGGCGACGGTGCAGGAGCCGGCGGAGGGCTTCGCTTCCTGGATATTCAGGCCGGATTCTTCACTGCGGGCCTGAAGTGAGCGCGTGTAATTGGCCGCGATGCCGGGCGTGAGCAGGGTGAAGGTGGCGCTTTCGGCGGTGAGACGGCGCAGCTCGGCGAGCAGCGGCATGGTTTCCTGCTGATCCGGCACGAAGACCATACCGGGCTTGGTGCAGAACTGGCCCGCGCCCAGGGTGAAGGAGCTGAAAAGTCCGGAGGCGATCTGATTGCCCTGCCTGCGCAGCGCGCCGGGAAGAATGATGACGGGATTGGTGCTGCCCATTTCCGCGAAGCAGGGAATAGGCTCGGGCCGCTGCGCGGCGAGGTCCATGAGGGCGCGTCCACCGTTGCGTGAGCCGGTGAAGCCGACGGCGCAGATGAGCGGATGCCGGACGAGCGCTTCTCCGACGGCGAATCCCTGGTCATAGAGCAGGGAGAAGAGCCCCTCGGGAGCGCCGCAGGAGCGGATGCCCTCTGCGAGGATACGGGCGACGAGCTCGCTGGTGCCGGGATGAGCGGGATGGGCTTTGACGACGATGGAATTGCCGGCGGCAAGAGCGGAGGCGGAGTCGCCTCCCGCGACGGAATAGGCGAGAGGAAAATTACTGGCACCGAAGACGGCAACGGGGCCGAGCGGCTGCAGCATGGAACGGATATCGGGGCGCGGCGCCGGCTTGCGATCGGGGAGGGCGGTGTCGATGCGCGCGGCGACCCAGGAGCCCTCCTCAATGACGTCGGCAAAAAGACGCCACTGGCCGCTGGTGCGTTTAGTTTCGCCCTGCAGGCGCGCTTCGGGCAACGCGGTTTCCAGTTGAGCGCGGGCGACGAGCTCCGGCATGGCCGCGTCGAGACCGTCAGCGATGGCACGCAGCAGGCGGGCGCGCGCGCGAGCCGGGGTTTTGCGCCAGACGAGGAATGCATTGTGTGCAGCGAAAACAGCGCGGTCCACGTCCTCTTCGGTTGCGGAGAAAAAGGGCGGATCGACGGCGGCTCCGGCGGCGGGACTGATGGCCCGAAAGCCTTGTCCGGTTGGCGCGGCCTCGCGGCCGGCTATCAGCGAAACTCCTCGAAAATCCATGGCGAACTCCCCGCAGCGATGAGGTCACGCGCAGTTCCGCGGATTGCATCGCGCTGCTTTCTGATTCTAAATGCTGAATTTGCGCGGGGAAGGCGCGAGCGAGCAGGCAACGGCAAGGCTATACTGAGGAATCTTTAAACAGCAGTTGATTGCGGAGCAACTGTGGGCACGATGGCCGAGGGAAACTCACCAGAAAGCGAGACGGCCAGACCAGCGGAATCGTGCACGGTCGTCATTCCCTGCTACAACGAAGCGGCGCGGCTCCGCGTGGATGCGTACGAGACGTTTCTGCGCAGCGAAATCAGCCACGGGGTCCGCCTGCTGTTTGTGAATGACGGCAGCCAGGACAGGACGCTGGCGGTGCTGGAGGGGATGCGGGGGCGCTTTCCGGAGCGGGTCAGCGTGCTCGACCAGCAGCCGAACGGCGGCAAGGCGGAAGCGGTGCGCCAGGGGATGCTGCAGGCGATTGCGGAGGGGCAGTCGGCGGTGACGGGCTTCTGGGACGCGGACCTGGCCACGCCGCTGGAGCAGATTCGCAATTTTCTGGATCTGATGGCGGAGCGGCCGGAGCTGCATCTGGTGCTGGGCGCGCGGGTGCGGCTGCTGGGGCACCAGATCCATCGCCAGCCGGTGCGGCATTATCTGGGCCGATGCTTCGCCACGGCGGTGTCGGTGCTGCTGCACATGCCGGTGTACGACACGCAGTGCGGAGCGAAGCTGTTCCGGATTACGCCGGAACTGCGGGAGGTACTGGCGGAGCCGTTCCATTCGCGCTGGATTTTCGACGTGGAGATTCTGGCGCGGTACCTGGCGTTTCATCACGGCGACTCGAGGGCGCTGGAGCACGAGATGTACGAGTATCCGTTGCCGACGTGGAGCGACGTGGCGGGATCGAAGGTGCGGCCGGCGGATTTTTTTCGGGCGTTGGGGGAGCTGGCGACGATCTACCGGCGGCATTTGGCGAGGTAGGGGGCGTCCGGGACTCCGGTGTCGCCGGTGCGGGATGAGCGGAGGCAAGATCGCAGGGGCTGAAGCCGGAGGAGGCTGCTGTGGCTCCGTGCTTTTCCCACTTCTGCCAGGCGCAGGCAAAGCCATTCGACTCCGTCGCTTCGCGACTTCGCCCCGGCCAGGAGGTGGGGCACCCGAATGTGCTGGGTTCGTGCTCTCTCGCCTCTGCTGAAGGCGGGCACCCCGAGGTCCCACCCTGTCGCAACGGCAGCGACCACGGGGCACCCGGCGGCCACGATTTGCATCTCATGTAGAGCCCCGGGCGGCCCGGGAGCCGGCTGCGGGGAAGAACCATGCAAATAGAACGACTTTCAAGGTTTGTGGCAAGGCTTAGCGGCCGGGCGTTGCTCGTCGCCCTGTCCGGCGCGCTGGCGCTGCCCGCGGCGTATGGCGATCCGTGCACGCTGCAGGGGCAGATGACCGCTGCGCAAAGGCAACAATACGAGCAGGCAGCCCGCACGCTGATTGGACAGGTGCAGAGCGGCGACATAACGGGGCTCGAGAACGACACCCTGGCGGCCGTCGCGGCGGACTTCAGCGGGATCGAGCGGTCGGCGCAGGCGCTGCAGCCGCTGATTCAGCGGGCCAGCATTACGGTGAACGATCTGATCGCCTTCGAAGCCGGCGGCCAGGGCCAGGGCGCGCAGTTCTTCTGCACGCCGCCGGGATCGACGATGACAGTGTTGCTGAGCTTTCCCAGCCTGCCCCAGGGACATTACGTGCTGGCGATCGTGCATGCCACCGGCGTGGCGAAGCCACAGCAGATTGCGCTGATCCTGGCGCAGGGCCCGCAGGGGCAATGGCAACTGGCCGGCTTTTTTGCCAGGCCGCTGCTGCTCGCTGGGCAGGACGGGGTGTGGTACTGGAGGCATGCGCGGGAATACGCGCAGAGCCATAACCAGTGGGCGGCGTGGTTCTATTACCAGATTGCCGACCACCTGGTGGTGCCGGTGAATTTTCTCTCCAGCCCGAACCTCGAGAAGCTGCGCACCGAGGCGCAGCAGGTGCAGCCGCAGAATCTGCCAGGCCAGGAGCCGATGACGTTCAACGCGAACGGGCAGCCGTATCAGATCACGCGGGTGGACACCTCCACCGAGCTGGGGCCGCTGGATTTCGTGATTCACTACGCGCCCAATCCCGAAGAGGCCGCGCAACTGCGCGATCCTGCGCAGGCGCGGCGTCAGGTGCTCGATCTGATGTCGGGGATCCTGGCGGTGCATCCGGGGCTGCGCACGGCGTTTCATGGGCTGTGGGTGTATGCCGACTCGAATGGCGCGACGTTGTTTGCGCTGGAGCTGCCGATGAATCAGATCCCCGGCGGCGCGCCGCCCGGGAATGTGGCGGGAGAGTAAGCGAGCGTCGTCGCTCCGGGACTCCTCTCTTTTTGGGCGACGGTCCCGGCGCTGAAGCGCCGGGCTGATCCACGCTGCGCCTGCGCCGCGGAGAGCATGCGGGCAGGAAAGCGAAGGGGCTGAAGCCGAAGGAGCTGTTGCGGGTTGGTGCCTTTCCAGGTCTGCCAAAGGCGGGCAGAAGTGGGGCACCCGAATCTTCAGGAGGCGACGGGACGGCCATCTTCGCCGTCGGGCTGCAGGTCCTGTGAGGCGTCGGGGTGGAAGGCGACGACCGGGGCTTCGGCGTTGCGCATTTTTCGGACGAAGTGCAGGCGCAGAACGCGCCGCGCTACTTCCGCTTTCGCCAGTTCCAGAGGCATGGGCGGAATCACCGTCATCGATCCCAGGAATTCGCTGAGGCGGAGATAGGCGTTGCGATTCTCCATGAGGAACGACAGCGGATATTCGGGCTTGCGGGCGTGCGCCTGGGCGGGATTGGCGTCGAGGATGAGGGCCAGTTGCGGAAAGGGGACCAGGCTCGCGATGGCGCGGACGCAGAGGCGGGCCGCGGGGTTGCGGAGATCGAGATTGGCCAGCTCGTCGAAGATGTAACGGTCGAAGATGACGACATCGACGCCGGAGCACCGGGCGCGACGGGCGAGCGCGCGCAGGGAAAGAGCGTCGAGCACGTAGAGGCCGAGGCGGATCAGCGTCATCAGCGGCGAGCGCACGTTCTTGTCGCGGCGCTCGATGGGCTTGTCGGGGCGGCCCACGCCCTTGTCGCCGCCAAAGATGCGGTGACCGGCCCCTTCGCGGAGAGACTTCAGGCGTGCCGCGTCGTCCCAGAAGGTGAGCAGGCGATACTGCACACCCTCCTGCTGGAGGGTGCGGCAGACATTATCGATCTGGGTGCTTTTGCCGGCGCCGTCGATGCCGGAAAAGCTGATGAGCAGCGAACGCGGACTGCGATCCATGAGGGTTGCTCCCGACGGAGATGGAATGGGTGTTTCTAGTTGGGCCGCCGCGGACTGCCCATGGTAGCGGCGGCGACGGTGCCGAGCGCGATGGCTGCGCCGAGGATCAAGCCCCAGCGGATGGCCAGCACGCGGATGCGGCGCTGTTTAGCGGGTGCGATGGCAGCTCCAGCCGGCCGGGAGGCAGCCACGCCCACCGGCTTCATGAGCGGAGCGGCCGCAGTGCCAACCGGCTGCGAGCTGCTGGAGGAACCGGACGACTGGCGCACAGGAGTCCGGGACGGCGGCGCAGTGTTGGTTTGATTCTGGCCGGCAGCCTGGGGCGACGTGGCCGCAGGCTGCGGCGCGCTGGGCAACGGGTTGGTTTCTGCCATGCTGAACGGCACGGCCACCAGGAAAGCCAGGGAGCAGGCGATCAGCCGCACGGTCAGCCGCCTGCAACCCCCTGTAGAAACGTTCATTTCCTTACCCTCGATCATGCTTGCGATCGTCCCTGCTGACCTGGCTTGGCCGCGGGAGCACTCAGGCGGCGCTCTCCGTTCCGAGCTTGAGAGCCCCGATATCGAGCCCCGGCGGCAAGGCCGTCGGCCGTTGCTGGAAGCTGTGCACTGCCTCCGCGACGGTCGGATAAATCTCAAAGAGGCGCCGGAGGCTGGCAAGCTGCGGAGCGGCGCCGGCTGCGGGCGGCAGGGCCGCCAGGCGTACATCTCCATTTCGCTTCATAGCCTCTTCGAGGCAGGAAAGCAGCAGATGCATGGTGGGCTTGTTCATTCGCCGTATTCTGGAGCAATCGAGTACGAGTCGAGGTCGTTCTGTTTCCACGTATTCCTGCAGATCATGTAAAAAAGTGCGTTCTTCCGACGCGGTCACGTCAGCGGGAACATCGTGCACGGTGACCGCGCGCATAGTAATCAACATTGTTTTTAGTCCCTTTCCCTGGAGAGAAAATCACTTCACGTACTGTCAAAGGCACACCAGCAACAACATGCAATCAGTCGTCCAAAGTCGGGCTGGGGTCCGGATGGTACATAATCTGGATCTGGCCGGATCGTTCAGAGAGCCGGTCGAGCTCGGCCTCCGGACGGTAGGTTAGATGCCGAACACGGTTCCTTCCGTAACGGCTGAGAGTGAGTAAATTTGTGCGATACCAGCAACATTGGTCCATACGGGCAGACAACCCGCAGAGGACCCGGAGCTGCCGGAGGTCGCTGCCCTGGAGGACAGCGGCGGCCAGACGGTGGTTGCCGTCGATAACGGTGAGCGGCTGATATTCGCTGCGGCCAATGAGAACCACAGCGCCGGGAGGGGCTTCGCCGCGCGCCAGGCGCTGACGGAAACCATCAATCCTGCGGAGAAATGGGTCCGCGGAATCGCTCATCGGCTGGGCGGCAAGCTTTTCGACCACGTCAGGGAGCCGAGGATTGCCGCGCGCGAGCTTGCGCCACCGGGCGCGCGGGAAAACGCGGATGCGATCGAGGCCGGATGCGCGAATATCCACTTCGTACCATTCCGTGTCGACGGGGATTTCCTTCCACAGAGCGAGATGGCGGACGAAGAGGAGAGCGCGGCGCTGGGCGCACTCGGCTGGGTTGTCGAGGTTGGGCTGCTGGACGAGAGCGCGCAGGGATTCGTGGTATTCGCGGTATGCGTTGTGATCGAAGTCAGAACGCAGGAACTCCGCGATGACCTCGTCCTCGGAAACATGGCGGATCAGACGAATGGCCGGGGATGCGGATTGGGCGGAAGATCCGGCCTGACGGAGGGTGCTGATCAGAAAGGGCACGCCAACCACGAGAAGCAGCAGGAGCATGAGCAGCAACTGGACGAACAGGACTTCGCGGAGAGAGGAATGGAAGCGGCAGATTCCGGCAATGACCGCGCCGGCGATGGCCAGCTGCACCCAACTTGTGTTGGCGATGCGGTAGGACATCTCGTAGGCGATGACAATGATGCTGAGCGAGAAGATCATGGTGACGATGGCCTTGAAGGACAGCAGGTAGGGCAGGCCGTAAGGTCCGGGAATGTGGAACCCGGCGCCGAAGAAGGTGGTCCAGAGGGAAGGCGGCGCGATGCGAAGGCCGAGGGCCATGGCGGAACCGATGCCGAGCACGAGGAGCAGCGAGGTGGCGATGAGGGAGAGATTCCTGCGCTCTTCGTGGCGGGCGCCGGCGACGACGGGGAACATGCCGTTCATGACGGCCGCGGAAAACGAGAAGATGACGCGGCCGACCAGCGCGATGGCGGCGTAGAGGCCGGCGGTGGCGGGAGCGAAGAAGTGCTTGACCAGCACGATGTCGCTGTTGTTGATGAGCACCTGGCCGGAGAAGAAGACGAGAGCCTGCAGGAGCTCGCGCAGCGCGAGGAAGCCGGCGAGCGGGCTTTTGCCCGAAGCCGCCAGAGCGGGCGGGATGACGAGCCAGGAGACCGCTTCGGCCGCGGCATTGGCGGCGATGACACCGGTGACGCCGAAGCCGAGAAAGACCGCGACCAGCGATCCGACCAGACGCGCTCCCGCTTCGAGGACAAGACTCGAAGCGAGCTTGCGGAAGCCGCAGGCGCCGAGGACGTAACCGCGGCGGCAGCCAAGGGGCACGTAGAATGCAGCGCCGATGGCGAGCAGAACGACGAGCAGGGGACTGGGCAGGCGGAGATAGGCCGCGACGGATTGGCGGAAGACGACGAGCAGACAGGCGACAAAGAGGCCGCAGCTCCAGGCGCTGCGATGGAGGAAGCGGTAGGCGGCGCTGCGGTTCTCTTCCGAGCCCTGCTGAGCCACCACTTTGGCGGTGACGATCTGGAAAGAGAGGGTGACGGCGGAGGCGATCGTGAGCATCGTATACACGACCGCCACGTGCCCGTAGCCGATGGTTCCGAGATAACGGGCAACGGCGATGTTGTAGCCGAGATTGATGGCCGTGGTGAGGCTGGAGCCGGACAGCAGGACGGCGCTTCCGGAGATAATCCGGCTGCGCAGTTTTTTCGAAGTCTCGATGGGGTGATTCGACACGTTCCTGAGTCTCCAGCTGTCTGGGAATGAAGTTCACGCGCCCAAAAATCCCGAGGTGCAGCGGACTCGGGGGAATTGGCCAGAGAGGCGCGGACAAAGTGCGGGTCAGTACCGCGACTATGCTCATTCCGATGCAGGACTTACGCCGGGGGGCTGCTTACGATTCCGGGAGCAGCGACAACCTCCGCGAAAGGACGCGCTTCTAAACGAGTTCCTATGCCTGGACGTCTCGGCGCTGCGGCGCTCTTTCCGGTATTGCTGCTCCACGGATGCCTGGGCTCGCCGCCGCCACCGCGGCTGCAATACACAGCCACAGGATCCTTGCCCCAGCTGCTGGCCGTGTACGAAGGCTGGTTCGGCGAGCCGAGTCATCTGAACATCGGATATTCGTCGCACGATGCTCACACCATTCGCGATCAGATTGAAAACGCGAAGCGGATGGGGATCTCCGCGTTCGTGGTGGACTGGTACGGCGACCGCGACCCGTTCGTCGATCAGACGTATGCGCTGGTCGAGAAGCAGGCGGCGAAGAACCATTTCCACGTAGCAGTGATGTACGACGAGTCGAATGCGGTGGATGGCGCAACCGATGCGGCGATCGCGGATCTGACGATGTTCCACGACAGCTATCTGGCCACGAAGGAGGGGCGCGAGGCATACCTGACATACCAGGGGCGGCCGGTGATCTTCGTGTGGCCGCGCGGCAATGCCATCGACTGGGACAAGGTGCGGGCGGTGCTGAATCAGTGGAATCCCGCGCCGTGGCTGATCGACGAAAACCTGCCCGGGCAGTATGCGAAGGATTTCGACGGGTTTTATCCGTGGATCAATCCGGGGCCGAAGGGATGGGCGGCGGATGGGAGCCACTGGGGTCAGGGATATCTGACGAGTTTTTATCAGACCATGGCGCAGAAATATCCGGACAGGATCATGGTGGGCGGAGCTTGGGCCGAGTTCAACGACAGCAGGGCGTCGTGGGGACTGAACCGTCACATTTCCGCGCGGTGCGGGCAGACCTTCCGCGACACGCTGAATCTGTGGCAGAAGTATGTGCCGGCGGGGCAGGTGATCCCGTTCCTGATGGTGGAGACGTGGAACGACTGGGAAGAGGGAACGGCGATCGAGAAGGGATTGCCGACCTGCGGAGGAGAGCCCGCGCCGACGTCGGTGGTGAGCGAGGAGACGGTGGCGGGGAAGTGAAGGGGCGGGTGGGGCCGAGTCCCGCGCCGTCCCAAAAAGCACCCACAGGCGGCGACAGGAGTGGGGAACCCAAATGCGCTGAGTTCGTGCTCTCTCCCTTCCGCCAAAACCGGGCAGAGCCGTTCGACTCCCCTTCGACTCGCTGCGCTCAGGGTCGTTCAGGCCAGGTTGTGGGGCACCCGATTATTCCGTGGTGGCCTGGAAGAAGCGCACCTGCCAGCGCGTCTGCGAGGGCGTAAGCACCACCAGATAGCGGGTGTGGACGGGCTGGGTGGCGAGAACGGTCGCGCCCTCGATGACCTGCTCGTCATAGACGACGTGATCGACGAGCTGAATGGATAAGCCATCGGGCGAATAGAAGACGATCTGCAGATGGTGGGAGCGGTCGACGTAGCGCGTGTGGAGGCCGAGCTTGTTCTGCTCGGCAATGGTGTGGCTCAGCTTCGTGAGGGCCGTGCCCACGAAATCCTGACTGAGCAGGCGCGGCTGGTTCTGATTGAGGGCGGCTCGAAAAGCGGTCCAGGACTGGAGATAATCGCGAACCACCGAGCTGGCGGTGAGCGGTTCCAGCGGGCGCGAGCCCTGGAGGTTGGGCGGCTCGACCTGCACCAGGGCCTGATCGGCGCGAAGGCCGAGCGGCAGCGCGAGCGCGCAGGCGAAAACCAGCAAACGCCGGATCACCGGCCGCTCCAGTGAATTTCATTGCCGGCGACGACTCCGCTGGCGACGGAAATGGTGGCGCCGGGGTGAACGGGCATCTCGACCTGAGCGATGTCGCGCTTGAGCGGGACGTCGACGGTGGACTGGCCGCCGTTCCAGGTTGCGGTGAAGGTCACCACGGTGCCGTCAGGAACGGGATTGCCGCTGCAGTCGCGCACGGGTGCGGTCTGGAGCTTTGCCTTGCCGCCGACGGGCGTCGCCGTCATGGACAGATTGCAGGGGTCGCCGGGAACTTCGTCGACGACGCGGGTGCTGGAGATGCCGGCAGCGCGGGCGACGAACTGCGCGGAGCCTTCGCGGGGCGCGGAGTTCATGCGCGTCCAGCCCACGCCGTAGCGGGTGGTCACGGTGCGCGTCTGGGAGGGACCGGAGGAAGCGGTCAGATCGAAGGAGACGGGCATGGGGCTGACGATGAGGTTGTGGTAGACGTCGAAGACGTACACCGTGCCGCTGATGCCGTCCTGGAGGTCGACGGGGAGGCGGGAAGGCTCGGCGAGAAAGCTGAGCGTGGAGGGCTGCGGAGCGGGCGTGACCTCGAAAAGGCCGATCTGCGAGTCGGAGCCCGAGGAAAGCATGGCGACGTATTCGCCCGCGTTATAGAGGACGCCGGCGGGCACCGAAGCGGGCGAGCCGAGCCGCACCTGGCGACGAATGGCCTGGCCAGGGCCAACAATGGTGAGCGTGCCCTGGCCGCTGCCGCTGGTGGGGACGGACAACGCGCTGCCTGCGGCCACCTGCGCCGGCAAATTCATGCGCAGGCTTTGTGCCAGCAGGAGCGGGGCCGAGAAGAGAGCAGACGCTGCCAGCAGAAACTTGCGGCCCAGGGTCACAGCGTCACTCCTTTAGGACTGTAGGTGGCGACGATGGTCCGCTCGCTGGTGATCCTGCGGGCCAGGTCCTCAGGAACGGGGACGGTGAAGTTGACCGGAGTTTGCGGCAGCAGAGCGCGGCCGATGAACCTGCCGGAAACCCAGACAACGTTGCCGTTGCTGTCGTAGAAGGTGCTGAGGACATGCGCGAAGCTGACGGTCTGCCCGCTTTGATCGGAGAGCTGGCCGGTGAGCGTGGCGATGGGCAGCGCGCTGTATTTCTGGTTGAGAATTTCGACGACCGGATCGGCCGACGCCGAGATCAGGATCGCTTCCGGATGCATGCGGATGCTGGCGACCTGGGAGAGGTCGACGTTGGGGAAGTGGATGCGGAAAGGCGTAACCTCTTTGGGCAGCAGGCGGTGCGAGATCATGTCGAAGGCGCCTTCGCGGCCGAGAATTTTACCGTCTTTGCCGACGAGGGTGGCGCGCACTGTGACCCATGCGGGAACAACGTCGTTGTTGAGGAGCTCGCCGAGGACGTAAACGCCTTCAGCGCGGTTGACGGGACGCATGTCGACGATGCGCACATTGGGGCCGGCGACATCCTGCGCGCCCCACTGGTCGGCGGATCCGCTGTAGATGACGTCCCAGCGCAGGTAGTTGACGGGAATGACCTGAGGCGGCACGGTGGGCTGCTTGTAAAGGGGCCAGTCGACCTGCCAGCGGCCGTCGTTCTCGACGAGGTGGACGTTGCGAGTCTCGTCAAAGGGGCCCATGACGGTGAACCAGTGGAGGGTCATGGCCACGTCGGCGGAATCGGCGCTCTGGTGGAGGGGGCGCACAGTGACGCTGTCAAGACTGGCCTGGCTGCGCAGGCTGAGGTTGTAGCCGGTGAGGTCGTGAATGAAGGCGTCCTCGGTGAACTGAGCCTTATTGGCAAGGCTGGAGTAGGCGCGCTGCCAGTCGTGCAGGCGAATGCGGACGCCAAGGTTCTGCACCGCCGCCTCCGGGGTGGACGCAGCGCTCAGCAGCGTTCCCTTGCCGCCGCCGGCGTAATAGACCGCCGAGGGAACTGGCCAGATGGTGCCGATCGCCAGCAGCACGCCGGTGGCAGCGGTCATGACCAGGGCAAGCAGGGCGCCTTTCATGAGGCCATCCTTTCCGGGACAAGGGTTCCTTCCTCTTCGCTCGTCGCATCCTCAGTCTGGCGGCGACGCTTGCCGGGAATCAGCAGCAGCAACATGGCGAGGATGCTGCTGCCGATGGGGGCAGTTCCCCACCAGAGGCCCTGCCACGGAGGCGGCTTGACGCCGAAGACCATGGGATGAGCGGGGGGCACGCCTTCCTTCGACCAGACGGTGATGGCACCGTTCTCGAGCTGATCGACCTGGCGCCAGCCCGCGAAGTGGAGGAGTGGATAGTAATAGGGTTCGTGGACAAAGACCCATTTGAGACCGTAGCGGTTGGCATGGCGCAGGATCGCCTGCAGGGCCTCGAGTCCGGGGGTACCGAAGAACTTGGAGTTATTCAGCTCACCACCGCCGAATTTGGTCAGCTCCGGGAGGCGGCGGGCCGAGTACCATTCGCCGTCGACGGTGTCGGCGTGGGTTTCCATGGAGAGGCGGGAGAGTTTATTGCCAAAGCCGAGAACGATGTAGCGGAACTGGTCGTGGCCGCCGCGATCGAGCCACTGGGCGACGGGCTCCGTGGTGATGCTGTAGTTGTCGACGGGACGGAAGGTGGACCAGGCGACGGCGGCGGCACAGGTGAGGGCGGCCAGCAGACCCACCGGGACCACAGCGCGCATGCGGAAGCGGGCGATGAGATCGGCAACCAGGGACCCGACAATGGGCAGGCAGAGCAGGGTGGCCCAGTAGCTGAAGCGCTCGAAGGTGAGGACGTAATAGGCGCGACCGAGCAGCCACCCGCCGAGCGGGGTGGTGCCGCCGAGTCCGATGATGAGACAGAACCAGAAGCCGATCATGAGGGGGCGCAGGCGGGGTACGCGGGAGCCGCGCACGATGATGAAGGGAATGGCGAGGATGAGGGCGCCATAGGGAATGACGAAGTAGTTGAGGCCCCAGAAGGGAGTGAGGAGGTAGCTGGCGCGGCTGGGGTGATGGATGGGCATCTGTGTGATGCGATAGCTGAAAAGGGCGATCCAGTAGGGGAGCAGGACGAGGGCGATGGCCGCGCCCGCGCTGAACAACATGGCGATGGTCCGCCCGATCACCGCGCCGGTGGTGGTTTTCTGCTCGCCTTTGTCGCGCTCCATGATGGCCAGGGCGACCAGGGGCAGCGTGAAGAACGCGGTTCCGAAGATGACGATGACATCATGGGCGGCGCAGGCGGCGGCGAAGAGGACCACGGCCTTGATGAAGGGGCGCCAGCCTCCGTAACGGAGCCATTCGTAGAGGAAAGGCAGAGCCAGGACGTAGAGGGCAGCCTCCCAGGTGGTGCCGAGCTGGCCGGCGTTGTAGATGAGGAAGCTCTCCGAGCCGAGCAGCACGACACCCAGCGCGGCAAAGGAAGCGGCGCGCGGGGTGACCCAGATGCAGGCGAAGCGGTACATGCCGATGGCGAGCAGGCAGATGGCGATGAACTGCACCAGCATGTAAGAGAAGGTGAGGCCGAGGATCCACGAGAAGACGGCGATCCACTGCTGGGGGAGGGGCGGATAGGTGGTCTGGGAGAATCCCGTGAACCATTTCGTGTTCCAGGGATTGAACCAGTGATGGAGGTAATGGGCGGCGAAAAAGATGTGGAAGTTGGTGTCGTAGGACTTGAGCGGCAGCTCCATCAGGAGCAGCGGCAGGTGAACCACGGCCGCCGTGAGAAGGATGAAACTCATCGGGATCGGTCGTGAGGAGGCAGCGGACGGCGCGGTTCTTTCCAAAGTACCCTCGTGAAAAACGAGTTGGATTCGGAAAGCGGGAGCAGCGGTTGCCTTTCGTCGCGAAGCGGCGGGCAGAAAGGTGTGCGGGAATCTGCAGGGCAGCCAACGCCATCGGGATTCCTCGAATCAAAGGCCTGAGTAGTTGCTACCGCACGTTGGTGACCTGTTTGACTTCAAGAGATAAGTGCCTCAAGTTGGCAGGCGCAGTAGCGCTGTTTATGCTCGCCTGGCCTGCGCATCCGCAGACCTATCAGGTGGGCTCCGGCGGCCAGGTGAAAGCCCCAGCGCCGACCGGCCAGACACAGAATCAACTGGGGTGGGGATCGAACATCCAGAACGCGCGTTTGGCGCGGGCAGCCCAGCTGGCTTTGCAGCGCGGGGATTACGCGACGGCGACGAACTACGCCGAGCGCGCGGCGCGGTCGGCACCGAACGATCCGCAGCTGTGGTTTTTGCTGGGCTACGCAGCACGGCTGGACCGGGATTACGGGCTCTCAGCGGAGGCGTTTGAGCACGGGCTGCGGCTGAAGCCGGGGTCGGTGCAGGGAATGTCGGGCCTGGCGCAGACGTACAGCGATATGGGCCGCGCCGCGGAAGCCGAGAAGCTGCTGAAGCAGGCGCTGGCGGCCGATCCGCAGCAGCTCGACGACCTGCTGGTGCTGGGCAATCTGTATTTACAGGCGGCCGATTACCCGGACGCAACCACGTGGCTGCAGCGCGCGGAACAGGTGCAGCCCAATGCGCGGTCCGAGCTGCTGCTGGCCATCTGCTACGAGCGCCGGAACCAGATGGGCGAGGCGAGCCGCTATTTGCATCTGGCGGAGAGGCGAGCGCCGAATAATCCGGACGTGGAGCGCTCGCTGGCCGGCTATTATCGCGCGACCGGCGACTACGCGCAGGCGATCAGGGAGCTCGAAGCCATTCAGAACCCGCCACCGGATGTGGTCGGCGAACTGGCGTACACGTATCAGCTGGACGGCAAACCGAAGGACGCGGCGCGGCTGTACGTGCAGGCCGCCGACGCGATGCCGCGGAACCTGGGAATGCAGCTCTCGGCGGCGCAGGCGGAGGTGACGGCGAGCGAGCCGGATCGGGCGGGTCCTTTCCTGGCGCGGGCGGAGCAGATCAATTCCAGTTACTACCGGCTGCACGCAATCCGCGCGGAAATCGCGGAGCTGGGGTACCACAACAATAGGGCGGTGAAGGAATACCAGCAGGCCATCGCGAATTTGCCGGCGACGCCGGCGGAGGGGCCGCTGTACGGCATTCAGCTGCACATGAATCTGCAGTCGCTCTACCACCAGCTGAACGAGGACGATCTGGCACAGCGGCAATTGCAGATTGCGCAGACGCAGATCGGCAGCGTGCAGGTGCAGCCCGCCGATCGCCCAGGGTTTTTGCGGCTGCGGGCGCAGGTCGAAATGAACGAGGGACAGCTGCAGGCGGCGCTGAACGACATGAAGGCGTCGCTGGCGCTGACGCCGAACGATCCCAACAGCCTGCAGCTCGATGGCGACGTGCTGCTGAAGCTGGGGCGCACCAGGGATGCGATCGCCGTCTACAGGAAGGTGCTCGGCATGGATCCGCGGAGCCGGCTGGCTCTGACGTCGCTGGGCTATGCGGCGCGCATCGAAGGGAACGATCGCGAGGCGGAGAAATACTTCAATCAGCTGGCCGGAGATTATCCGGGCCTGTACGTGCCGTATCTGGCTTTGGGAGATCTGTACACCGATCGGGAGCATTACAGAAAGGCGGAAACGTCCTACGAGAAGGCCTGGCGCCTGGCGCCGCAGAACGCGCTGATTGTGGCCGACGCGATGAATGCGGCGATTGAGCAGCATGATTTTTCGCTGGCGGCGGTCTGGCTGAAGCGAACGACGCCGGAGATGGACGCGAATCCGCAGATCGAGGCGCAGAAGGAGCGGTATTTCCGATTCCAGGGAAATTATCGCGAGTCGGCGGAGATGGGCGAGAAGGCAATTCAGTCGCTGCCGCAGAATCGAGACGTGGTCGTTTATTTGGGCTATGACCTGCTGAATCTGGGGAGATATGACGAACTTCTGGCTCTGATGAAGAAATACGACAACGTTCTCGCCAAAGAGCCGGACATTCCGCTGCTGGAAGGCTACGTCTACAAGGAAAAGGGCGAGCGGGAAGAGGCGGTGAAGGCGTTCAGCGAGGCGATCGAGCGCGGGCCGACGGTGGAGACAGCGTACGTGAACCGCGGATACGTGGAAAATGATCTGCGCGAGCCGGCGCCGGCGGAGAAGGATTTCACGGAGGCGATCCGGCTGGAGCCGAAGGACGGGCAGGCGCATCTGGGGCTGGCGTATGCGGATCTGGCGCTGAACCTTTCCGATGCAGCGGTGAAGCAGTCGCGGCTGGCGCAGGCGTATCTGGGCGATTCAGAACCAATCCACATTATTCGGGCGACCGCGTATGGGCGCGAGGGATTGCGGGGCAAGGCGATTGTCGAGTACCGGGCGGCGCTGCGATTTCAGCCGGACGACGGCACGCTGTATATGGACGTGGGGAACATTTACTTCTCGCAGCAGCGGTATCACGACGCGATTGGCGAACTGACGACGGCCGGGAAGTATCTGCCCCAGAATGCTCAGGTGTATGCGCTGCTGGCGCGGTCGTACGCGGGGCTGAAGGATCGCAGCGAGGCCCTCGAGAACATTGAGATGGCGGAGAAGCTGGCCGATCATCCGCCCACCGAGGGCGCGACGTGGGTGCCGAGCGACATTTACGTGGACACCGGGGAAGCGCTGAGCACGCTGGGCGACCAGCACGCGGCGATGCAGCGGTTTGCGCGCGCCCTGGTGGCGCCGGAGAGCAATCGGGTGAGCGTGCGTCTGGCGATCGCGCAACTGATGGTCGAGCAGGGGCACAACGCGGAGGCGCAGCGCCAGATCGCTCTGGCGCAGATGGAAGCGGAGGCGGGCGTGACGCCGGCGCCCACCGGAGAACAGTATCTGCAGGCCGCCGGGATTCTGCAGGAGATGCATGAGTACCGGCTCTCGCAGACGTATCTGCAGCGCGCGCTGGCAGCAGGCGCGGCGGACATCGACGTGCGCGTGGATCTGGCTAACAGCTATCTGGCGCTGGGCGAGACATCGCGGGCGGCCGGGGAACTGGCGGCGGTCAGCGAGTCGGATGCGGCGAAATCGGATTATGAGTTTCTGCTGGCGCAGGCCAATGTCTATCAGCAGGAGCACCAGGGAACGGCGGCGCTTTCAGAGTTCGCGCAGGCGGCCAGCGCCGCGGGCGAGGATCAAACCGCCGAAGAGGACCTGATGCAGGTGGGGGCGAATGAAGGCTACCGCATCGATCGCCATGTGAGCGTGCTGTCCAACGTGCAGCAGCAGCCCATTTACGAAGACAGCACGGTTTACGTGCTGGACTCGAAGACCTTCGGGAATCCTCCGGCGATCTACGGCTCTGCCGTGGATACGGCAAAGCTGCCGCTGCCGCGCTATTCGATCGACACGGAGTGGACGGATGCGTTTCACGTGCACGTGAACCATGTGCCAACGACGGGAGGGTTTTTCCAGATCCGCAACGCGCGCGGCATGATTTCCGTGCCGGCGATCGGCATTGTGAGGCGGAATACGTACGACTACAACTTCAACTACGGCGCAGCGCCGACGTTTCGTCTGGGCACGACGATGCTGACGTTCAACGCGGGATTCCAGGGGACGGTGCGGCGGGATACGCTTTCGCCCCGGGATATGAATCAGAATATCGGGCGGCTGTTCACCTACCTGAGCACCGGGTCGTTTTTCGACGCGCTGTCGGTGAACGCCTACGTGATCCACGACTTCGGGTCGTTCACGGAGATTCCGCTGCACGAGTCGACGCTGGGTGGGGCGGTGGATTTCCGGGTGGGCGCGCCGTGGGCGAGAACGGCTCTGGTGACCGGGTGGGGCTCGAACGACCAGTTATTTACGTCGAGTACGCTCGGCAACACAGAAAACTACATCACCTCGTCATACATCGGCCTCACACATGAGTTTTCTCCGCATCTGAATATCGAGGGGATCGCGGAGGACCTGCGTTCGTGGCGAGTAGTGCCGTATGTGGTAGCACCGGGGAATTTCGTAGTGCACTCGGGAATCGCTCAGGCGCTGCGCCCGGCAGGGAAAGTCGACTACTTACCGGCGAGAAACTGGGAGATTCAGGCCTCGACCGCATACGACAACACCCGCAGCTTCCATCTCTACGACATGACGCAAAACGGGCTGTCGGTGTCGTACATGCGCCCGTTCGGCCGCAGCTTCAGCGAAGACACGGGGACGGTCCACGTAAAATATCCCATTCGCTTTTCGGCGGGCGTGCAGGAGGAGACGTTCCCCAACTTTGCTGGCGGCAAAAACCAGGTTTTTCGACCTTACGTAAGCATCAACCTGTTTTGAGGCGGGCCAAATGAAAATTTGCTTAGTGGCGGCGTTCCCCCCGAGCCGGCGGCAGCTGAACGAATACTCGTGGCACATCGCGCGGGAGATCCAGCGGTATCCGGACGTGGAACTGACGATTCTGGCGGACGAGCTGACGGAATACGATTTTGCGGAAAAGGGAGCGGGGAACGGCGAAGTTCCGCGGGAGTTGCCGGAATTCAGCGTGGTGCGGTGCTGGAAGTTCGGCAGCCTGGCGACGCCGGCGCGCCTGCTGAACACCATTCGCGGGCTGCAGCCGGACGTGGTGTGGTTCAACCTGGTGTTTTCCAGTTTTGCGGGGCCGGAGAGCCCATTCGCGGCCTTTGCGGGGTTGTCTGCCCCCGCGCTCACGCGCGCCGCCGGGTTTTACACGCACATCACGCTGCACCACATCATTGAGCACGTGGACTTTGGCGATGCGGGCGTGACGCGCGAGAAGCTGTACCGCCTGGGAACGAACGTGGCGACCCGGGCGCTGCTGAAGGCGCATTCGGTCTCGGTGCTGCTGTCGGCCTACCGGCGCACGCTGATGAAGAAATACGCGGCGCAGAATGTCGTGGTTGGCACGCATGGGACCTTCTCCACCGTATCCGCGCCGCCGGACTTCACCGTGCGGGGCAATCCCGATCTGCGCGTTCTGGCCTTCGGGCACTGGGGGACGTACAAGCGTCTGGAGACGCTGATGAACGCGTTTCCGCTGGTGCTGGAACGGGTGCCGAACGCGCGGCTGGTGGTAGCGGGCGGGAATCATCACACGCGGCCGGGTTATTGGGAGTCCGTGCGCGCGGCCCAGCCCGGACATCTGCCGATTGAGTTTCTCGGTTACGTGCGGGACGAGGATCTTCCGGAGATGTTCCGCACCAGCTCGCTGCTGGTCATGCCGTACGATTCGTCGACAGGATCGAGCGGCCCGGCGCACCAGGCCTGCGAATTTGGACTGCCGATCGTGTGCGCGGACATCCCGGACTTTCACTGCATGGCCAGGGATGACGATATGGCGATCAGCTTTTACCAGACAGGGAACGCCGCGGATCTGGCCGACAAGCTGGTGGCCATTCTGGAGTCGCCGGAACTCGAGCGGCAGATGGCGCTGCACAACTATCAGGCGGGGATCCAGATGACGATGGGGAGCGTGGTGCGCAATTACCTGCGCTGGTTCGAGTTGCATCGGTGCAAGCGGGCGATCGCCGAGGAGAGCCCGGGAGTGAACGGCCGGCGCGTGCCGGGATGGCGCTGGCGGGCAAGAGGCGCTGGTGGGTCGGTCGAACTGGGAGAGACCGATGGCGGCGACGTGGAATCGGCGGTAATTGAGAACGCGCTGCACCCGGCGAGGGAAGGGATGCCGCTGCGGGCGTCGCGCGCAACTCTTTCAGACGACGAGGAATGCGCCAACGCCGGATAACGCAGCATTTGCAAAGACAACCTCCCATCGTGAGGGAATCGTCTAACTCGGGGCACATAGCCTGCCCGGGCGATGCCCCGGCGAATGGAAGGAAGCTACCTTGCTGACACCGCCTGCGCGTAAACTGTCCGCCCGCATACTGCCGGTTTTCGCGTTTGTACTTGCTGCCTGCTGCCTGCTGCCCCTGAGTGGGTGCGGCTGGATTAATGGAACGGGAAAAACGACCGGCTCGGGACAAACGGCGCCTACCGTGCGCCTGAGCGCCAGCCCGGCTTCGATTACGGCGGGCCAGACGTCGACGCTGACGGTGACGGTGAACAACGCCACCAGCGTGACGCTGACCGGGTCAGACGGGAGCAGCTATACGATCCCGGTTACGGGAGGGACGCAGATCGTAAAGCCGACGGCAAATACGACGTATACGGCGACAGCGACGGGATCGGGCGGAACATCCACAGCGACGGCGACGGTGACGGTGGCGGCGGCAACGGGACCTCCGACCGTGACCATTACAGCCAGCCCCATGACGATCAGCCAGGGTGAGTCGACAATCCTGACCGTGACGGCGACGAATGCGACGACGGTGACGGTGAGTGGCACGGATGGGTCGAGCTACTCGATGGCCGCGACAGGCGGAACAGAGAGCGTGAGCCCGACAGAGACCACGAGCTATGTGGCCACGGCGGCAGGAGCTGGAGGGAACAACGCCACGGCGAACGTGACGATCACGGTGACTGCGGAGGGGCCGCCAACGGTGACGATTGGCGCCAGTCCCACGGCGATTGTGGCGGGAGGGACGTCCACGCTGACGGTGACGGCAACCAATGCGACCTCAGTGACAGTGACCGGCACGGACGGGAGCAGTTACACGCTGCAGCCTACCGGAGGCACGCAGACGGTCCAGCCGGCGGACACGACAACCTATACGGCGACGGCGACGGGAACAGGCGGATCGACGACGGCCCAGGCTACCGTGACGGTGGAAGCTTCAGGGAACGAAGACGAGATCGATCACGTGATCTTCATGATGCAGGAGAATCACTCGTTCGATAACTACTTCGGGATGCTCGATCCGTATCGCGATGCCAACGACTGGAACTCGTATGACGGCACCACGTATGAAGTGGATGGGCTCACGGGGACGACGCCGAGTACCGACAGCACCATGAGGAATTTCAGCAACACCAACGACCAGGGCGCGACGTTCCCGATCTTCGCCCTCACCAGCACCTGCGTCGATGACGAATCCTCGGCGTGGGAGGCAAGCTACGGCGACGTGAACACGTACGACTTCAGCGCCAGCCGTCCGATCCTGATGAACGGATTTGTTCACAACGCGGAGGGTTATGCGACGAGCTGCGCGGCTTCCGGCAGCTGCTCGGGGAGTTTTACAGATACGGCGGGCGAACGCGCGATGGGGTACTACACGCAGTCAACGCTGAATTACTACTACTACATGGCGAGCCAGTTCGCGCTCTCGGACCGGTGGTTTTCGCCGGTGTCCAGCTATACGGTGGACAACCGCATCGCCACGCTGACCGGGGGCACGACCGAGGGGCTGACCAAGGATCCAGGAGCCGACAAGCTGCCGCAACTGGACATGAACACCATCTTCGAGGAACTCGATAAGAATGGAGTTTCCTGGAAGATCTACTACACCGTGACCGAGGGAGACTGTGCGGCCGACGACGAGTGCAGCGGGGGCGCGGACGCCAACTTCCCGGCCTCGGAGTTCGAAGACTTCACCTATTCGGTCAAATACGTCTATGCGAACCCATCAAAAGCGGCGTGCACACCGCCCACGGTGTCTTCGACGGTGGTCGGCGACACGAGTGGCTCCTTCTGCATCGATCCAACGCACATTGCGCCCATCAGCGATCCGACCTACGGGTACTACGCGGATTTGAAAAACAACACGCTGCCTGCCTTTGCGTACATCGAGCCGGGATTCACCTACGATGACGAACACCCCGGCTCCGCCCAGTCGGTTCTGAAAGGACAGGCGGAGGTAGCGAGCATCATCAACGCATTCATGGCCAGCCCGGAATGGCCGAATTCGGTGTTCTTCCTCGCATATGACGAAGGCGGCGGGCCGTACGACCATGTGCCGCCGGTGCCCAACAACTCCAACGACAACACGCTGTCGATGGTGGGCGATGAGCCGTCGTCGAGCATTCCGGACATCTCGACGATCGCGGTGAACCCCGATCAGTATTACCCCTGCCTGCCTCCCAGTGGCTCGCCGGAGTGGGTCGGCAGCGGGAATGAAGGGTATTGCGACCTGACGTCCGGCGAGCCGGGAACGCAGCCCACGGACGCGGCGACGGAACAGGGCTTCGCCGCGCAACTGGGCTTCCGGGTGCCGAACATGATTATCTCGCCCTTCACCAAGCCGCACTATGTGGGGCACACGCCCATGGATCACACGGCGGTGATCAAGTTTGTGGAGAACCGGTTCATCGGTCCAACCGCCAACCTGACCGCTCGCGATGCGGCGCAGCCGAATCTGCTGGACTTCTTCGACTTCACGAATCCGCCGTGGCTGACGCCGCCGACGCCGCCGACGCCGAATTCGCCCCCCGGCAACTGCGATCCGTCGAGCTTCGGAGGTGGCAGTTAGGACGGGACAGGTTCAGGACCGGGACGGCTGCGCTTCGCTGACCGTCCCGGGAACCACGACCACAAAGGGCCGCATCATGTCGTTCTCGGCGTGCTCGGCGATGTGGCAATGGTAGAGATACTTGCCGGTGAAGCCCAGGAAGGGAACGAGGATGGTGAGCACCTCGCCTGGGTTCAGAAGGGCGGTGTCCTTCCAGCCCGCCTCATTGGGAGCGGGTGGGCGGGGAAAGCCTTTCATCACGATCCTGTTGTGCAGCAAAAACATTCCATAGTCGTAGCCCTGGCGCTCCACGATCTGGAACTGCACCAGATGCAGGTGCATGGGGTGGGTATCGTCGGTGGTGTTGAGGAAACGCCACCTCTCGATGGATCCGAGGACGGGAAATTCGGTGGTGGGCGCGTCATACATCCTGCCGTCGATGAGCATTCTGATCGACCTGCCTTTGGCGTCCATCTGATCGGTGAGGACGAAGGTGCGAGTGCGCACGGCCTGGGAGGGCCTGAGGCGCGGCACGGAGACCGGCGGCGGCAGGCTGAAGGCTCTGGCCGGGCTGGAAAGCGGGCGCGTGACGCGAAACTGCATCAGCTCCGGCAGAGCCGCGTAGAGCGGCTGGAGCAGATCCCAGCCGGGCCAGGGGCTGGTCGCGTTGTTGGAGAGGGTGACGGTGCGGCCCTCAAGGCCGGTGAAGTCGACGATGAGGTCGGCGCGCTCGGCGGGGCCGAGCAGAACGTGCTGGAGCGGTACGGGAGCCGCGAGCAGGCCGCCATCGCTGCCGATCTGATGAAACGTGATAAGCGAAGGAATGTCGGTGGGGCTCTTCGCCAGATTCATGAAGAGGTTGAAGAAGCGGCCGTTGGCCGCGTTGAGCACGCGGAACCGATAGCGCCGCGGCTCGACCTCGAGGAACGGAGAGATACCGCCGTTCACGACGGGAAGATCTCCGAACAGCTGAGGACCCCAGCGGCCGGGAGGCAGCGGGGTGCCGTCGGAGTACGCGGGCTGGTAGACGAGCTGACCGCGCGCATCGACGGTGCGGTCCTGCAGCATGAGGGGGATCTCGAAATCGCCGGAAGGCAGATTCATGGCGAGCTCGCGCGTGTCGCGCAGGAGATAAAATCCCGCAAGCCCGGCGTAAAGATTCAGCCGGTGGATGCCGGCGGCGTGATCGTGGTACCAGAGGGTGGTGGCGAGCTGCTCATTGGGATAGTGGTAGACGACGGAATGCCCGGGCGTAAACCAGTTTTCCGGAAGACCATCGCTGTAAGAAGGGGTTCTCGAGCCGTGAAGATGGGGCACGGCGCGGACGGCGGGGGTGGGCGGCGCATTCGCGCGAAGGCGCTGGTCAATGAGGAACAGGTGCCGCTGGGGCAGATCGTTGCTCCACTCCACCTGCACGGGAGCGCCGACCCTGGCTTCGAAGACCGGCCCCGGATATTCGCCTTCATAGCCCCACAGGCGGGCGGGGGGGAGATGCGAGTGCAGGCTCCTCTCGAATTCCACCATGCGCACGCGGTACAAAACGGCTCCGTCGCGCCTGCCGATGGGCCGCAGGCGGCGAGGAATGGGCAGAGGATCGATGAAGCGGCGGAGCGGTGGGGAGTGGGGTAGAGGGGGAGGGGTGTGTGCTGGCGCAGAGGCAGGCGTGACAACGCCGGCAGCGTAACGGGAGAAAGCAAGAGCGGGCGCCGAGGCCAAACAAAATTTGAGGAAATCGCGCCTGTTTTTGGAACTCATTGATTGAATAGTAAGATTATCAGTCAGTTACGGGGAAACACGAGCCGGGATGCTGCCCCTTCCCCTGCCGAGCCGGAGCCTGGCCCCGCCTCCCTTAGCCTTACACAAAACCAGTTCACCAGCACGCTGGCTCTCTCAGGGCGGTCGGAGCGCGCGTCCCTCCCTACTGGAAGGCTGTGGAAAACGAGAATTTACGCGGCGGATCGGCCACCATTGCCGGTTACTGGAGAGACGAAAAATGCCCCGAAACGTGTAATTCTCGCGGCGCACCGGATGGAATTTTCCAGCCCGTTTGGCACTAATTGCACGAATTGAAAAAAGGATGCCTGAAGTTTGGATTTTTTTGTATCCCCCTTAAAAAACAGTTGTGTTCCGGGGATAAATGAGTATCATCCGTTTAGCAATTCAATGAGTGTTTCTGCCTGAATCAGCTGTGGGCGCGAGACACGATGCAGGGCTACTCCCGGGCCTCAGGAGCAGGGAAAGCACGACCGGTCCTCCACTTCGTTTCTTCCCCCCGGCAGGGGCATGAGTCTGCGCGTGTGAGCCGAGGCGCAAGCCGGAGCGTGCCGCCAGATCGTGCAAAACGAGGTTGTCGAGTTCGACTCAGGCGCACGTTGTCCTAAGCCTCAGACCACCCAGGAATGCGAAAACCCGATGACTCCCCGGCGCTCGAAGGGCGGCCTGGAAGTCTGCGCAAACCCACGCCCTGCAAGGGCCAGAAATTCAATCAGGAATGGAACGGATGAACCGATATCGTACTCTTCTCCTCCCGGTTATCTTCGCACTTGTCCTTCCCGCATTTGCCAATCCCACCGTCGGCAGCCCCGCGAACGGCGCGTCGCTGACATCGCCCTTTACCCTCAGCGCAGATGCCTCCAGCTGCTCCGATCAGCCGGTGAGCACGATGGGCTATTCGCTCGACAGCAGCTCCGATACCACCGTGGTGGACGGCACCTCGATTGACACCAGCGTTTCGGCATCGACGGGCAAACATACACTGCATGTGAAGGCGTGGGGGGACAAGGGCGCGTCGTGCGTGACCGATGTCGCGATCGACGTCACCGGTTCGTCCGCAGTGGCGGACGAGAGCACTACCAGCAGCGGAATCAGCGTCAGCAGCCCGGCGAATGGCGCCACCGTTTCCTCACCGTTCAATGTGACGGCGACGGCGAGCACCTGCTCGGGCCAGGCGGTGAGTTCGATGGCTTACTCGTTCGACAGCGACGCGGACGCGGACACGATCAGCGGGACGTCGCTGGACACGTCGGCATCGGCCTCGAGCGGGGCGCACACGCTGCATGTGAAGTCGTGGGGCGATCAGGGGGCCTCCTGCGTAGTGAATCTGTCCATTACAGTGGGGAGCAGCTCCAGCGCGCCCAGCATTCCCTCCGATGCGGTGAGCGTCAGCAGCATCCAGACGCTGAGTTCCTGGGTGGAAGTCGACGACAGCGGCACCGACGGCACCGCCAGTGGCAGCATGGCACTGGTGGGTACCCCCACCCTGAGCGGCGACTCCCGGAAGTTCGCGACAAAGTATACCGACCAGGGAGGCGAGCGCTACTACGTCTCCTTCGGCGACAACACAAGTTCGGAGAATTTCGTGTACGACGCCTGGGTGTACCTCACCAGCTCCGCAACGGATGTCGAAAACCTGGAGATGGATGTGAATCAGACGATGCCGAACGGGCAAACCGTGATCTTCGGCTTCCAGTGCGACGGCAATTACAGTACCTGGGACTATACGAAGAATGCGGGCACTCCTGCTGCGTACTCGGACAAGTGGGTGCATTCGTCGCAGACGTGCAATGTCAGGAACTGGAGCAAAAATGCCTGGCATCACATCGAAATCAGCTATTCCCGGAACAGCTCGGGCGATGTAACTTATCACGCAGTCTGGCTGGATGGCGTGGAGAAACCAATTAACGCGACGGTCCTGTCGGCCTTCGCGCTGGGATGGGCGCCTTCGGAGGTGACCAATTTCGAGGTGGATGGAGTCGGCTCGAGCGGCTCGTCCACTCTGTATCTCGATGAGCTCAGGGTCTATCGCTGGTAGATCAGGCAGTTCGTCTCCGCCGCCATATCCCGCGGGTTCGTTCAGAGCCTGCGGGGTATGGCGGTTTTTCTGTTTTCGGCAGGCGTGCGGGAGAGCTTCCCGGTCAGACTGGCACGCCGGTGGTGCGCGGGGGTTGAACCGCAAGGGTCTCGTCGGAAAGTGGAGCGGCATCGAGGCGACAGCAGGTGAGCTCGGCTTCGGGATCGTAGACAAAATGGCGCAGGAGATTGACAGCGTAGCGGGCAAGAGTGGCGGAACTGGTCTGATACCAGCAGCACCCGCTCATTTTGGGCGAGACCCCGCAGAGGAAGCGAATGCGATCGAGGCGGCCGGCGAGCGCGGCCGCGATGAGACGGTGATTGCCGTCGATGACCGTGAGCGGACCGGCATCGGGCCGGCCGATCAGGAGGACGGCAGCGGCGGAGAGTTCGCCCTGTTCGAGGGCGCTGCTCATGGAAGCGATCTTCGCTGCGGAGGGATCGCCGGGGCAGTTTTGTATGCGCTCGCGCATGCGCGCAACGATTTCGGGGACGGTGAAGCTGCGGGCGCCCATCCTGGTCCACTGGGCGCGGGGGAAGACGCGAATGCCGGCGAGGTCCGCTTCCCGCACCACGACGTCGTACCACAGCGTGCCGTACGGCAATTCTTTCCAGAGGGCGAGATGGCGGAGGAAGAGCAGGGCGCGCCGCTGGGCATTCTCCGCGGGATTGCTGCAATCGGGGGCCAGGACCATGGCGCGGAGGCTGCTGCGATAGTCGCCATAGGCGATGTGATCGAAATCGGATTTGAGGAACTCGGCAATGGCCTCCGCTTCCGAGGAGCGGCGAATGACGGGCAGGAAAGGCGCACAGCTGGTATCCGGCTCTTCCGCATGGCCCAGGGCTTCGCGCAGGATGGGGATGCCAGCGACCAGCAGGAGCGCGATCATCAGCACCAGTTGCACAAGGATCACTTCTTCCAGAGAGGAATGGAAGCAGCAGATACCGGCAATGACCGCGGCGCTGAACGCTAACTGAATCCAGCTGGTGTTGGCGATCCGGTAGGACATCTCGTAGGTGATGATTACGACGCTGAGGGAGTAGATGACGCAGGCAATGCCTTTGAGGGCGAGCAGGTATGACAAGCCGTGCTGGCCGGGCATCCGGAATCCCGCACCAAAGAAAACGATCCAGACGTGGGAGGGAACGACGAGGAGGCCCAGGGTCATTACGGCTCCGACGCCGAGCACCAGAAGGAGCGAGGTCGCCATCAGGGAGAGGCTCCTGCGGTCTTCCTGATGCGCGCCGGCGGAGATGGGGAACATGCTGTTGACGACGGCCGAAGAGAATGTGTAGATGACGCGGCCGATCAGGGCGACAGCGGCGTAGAGGCCGGCGAGCATGGGCACGAAAAAGTGCTTGACCAGCACCATGTCGGAGTTGTTGATGAGCATCTGGCCGGAAAAGAAGACCAGAGCCTGGGACATTTCCGGCAGCACGTGGCGAAGAGGCAGGCGGGTGAGTGTCGCGGCAGACCGCCCGGGGGCAATCGCGGCCCAGGCAATGATGGAGGCGGCGGCGTTGGCCGCGATGACTCCGATAACGCCGGTACCCAGCAGCACCATGAGGTACGATCCGCCGAGGCGGACGCCGGCTTCGAGGACGAGATTGACGGCCAGGCGGCGAAAACCATACAGACCCTGAACGTAGCCGCGACGGGTGCCGAGGGGAACGTAGAAGCCCGCTCCAACCGCGATGAGAAGGATGAGGAGGGGGCTGGATAAGTGAAGGTAGTCGGCGATGGGCCGCTCGAAGAGGAAGAGCGAGAACGCGACGACCCCGCCGCATACAGAGGCCTGGCGATGCAGGTCGCGGCAGACGGCACGTTTGCCGTCCTCCGTCTCCTGCTGAGCGGTTACCTTGGCGGAAAGGAGCTGAAAGGAGAGCGTGAGGGTGGAAACGAGGGTGAGAACAGTGTAGACGGCAACGGCCTGGCCGTAATTGTCGGGGCCGAGGAAATGGGCGATGACGACGTTGTAGGCGAAGCTGAAGAGAGTCGCGAAGGTGGAGCCGGAAAGCAGGACGGCGCTGCCCGCGACCATGCGGGTTTTCAGCTTGCTGAAATTCTCCGGCGAATTGTGCGGCACGTTGTTCAGTCTCCGTGGCCTGGGAAAAACACCGAGAGCGCGAGCCCAGCCGGAGACCGGTTGAGGGCAGACGCAACGGGCTCAAAGGAAGCCCCAGGCGTCGCAGCCCGCGACTGCAGCGCGGAAGACGAACAGTGACGTAGCGTACGCATCGCACGGCCCCTGAAGAGCCATGGAGCGCTGCGCGGTCTTACGCTGCGCGCCCCTTGAGAGCCAGTGCGGGTTCTCTTTCCATAATCTGATCGGGCGTTCCCGCCCCGATCCCTTCGTTCGCGTAGAAGACCTTGTTGATGATCGACAGCGGACGGCTGCGGACTTCGTCGTAGACACGCCCGAGGTACTCGCCCATGACCCCCAGGCAGAACAGCAGCATCGCTCCGACCGCAAAGACCGCGGCAGCGATGCCGAGGCCGGCCGCGGAAAGCGCGCTGCCGGCAAAGAACGAGAGGATCCCCAGGACAACGACAGCGGACATCAGCACGCAGGACAGCGCGAAGCAAAGGCGCAGCGGCTTGAAGCTGAAGCTGGTGATCGCATCCATCGCGTACTTGATGCGGCTGAGGAAGGACAGCTTGCCGTCGCCGGCGAGGCGATCCTGACGATCGTAGTAGACGATGGCGTTCCGGTAGCCGACCCAGGCACGCAGGCCGGGAAGGTAGCGATTGCCTTCACGGAGGCCGTTGATGGAATCGAGGGCCTGGCGGTCGAGGAGGCCGAAGATGCCCGCATCGAGCGGAATCGGGTAGTCCGAGACAGCGGAGAGCACGCGATAGAAGACGGGAAAGAGGAGAGCGAGCAGCTTGCGGCTCTCCTGGCGGCTGCGTCTGACAGCCACGACCACCTGCGCGCCGCCGCGCCATGCAGCGACCAGTTCCGGGAGGACGGCAGGAGGATCCTGGAAATCGCCGTCCATGATAATCACGCCGTCGCCGCGCGCGGTCCGCAGTCCGGCGGAGATCGCGCCCATGTGTCCCCAGTTACGGGAAAGGTCGACGACGACGATGTGGGAATCCTGCTTCTGCAGTTCTTTCATCAGGTCGAGCGAGGTGTCACTGGAGCCGTCGTTGACATAGACGACTTCCCAATCCTCGCCAGTGTCTCGCAGGGCGGTCGCCACCGCCGCGTGGAATGTGGAGAGGAGTTCTTCCTCGTTGTAGATGGGGACAACGACCGAGATCATTGGCTGCTCCGGAGTGTGGAAAAGAAATTCCGTCCTGCAAACGAGCGTTCATCGAATTTCAACAGATTGGATGCGCAGAATGGAGGACGCGTCCAGCGTTTTTTGGCCTGGTGGGGACCGCGGCGGGCGCTATGCGCGCACGTGCATGGCAGTGGGCGCTTTGCGGGTTGGGTGACCTGGCGGGCCATCGCTGAGGAGGAAGCCTTTCTGCTGGGGAAGATGCCGGAAGCACGCGCCGAGGAAGTGGCTTTGGGAAGAAGAGCGCGGCGGCGCTTCCAGGGGCAGATCAGCGCCAGAGCGGCGAGAATGCTGCTGCCGAATGGGAGGATGCCGCGGAGAATACCCTGCCGGAGCAGCGGGATCTGCGTTGGGTTCATGGGGACGGCGAGAGGGATGCCGTCTTTCGACCAGATGATGACAGCGCCGTTGCCGAGCTGATTGACGCGCCGCCAGCCGGCGAAATCGGGCAGGGGATCGTACCAGGGATCGGCAACGATCACCCATCGCAGGCCGCAGCGGGGCGCGTGGCGCAGGATGGCCTGGAGGGACTCCACGCCTCCTTTGCCGTGGAATCTGGCGCTGGTCAGTGCCGCGCCGCCGTAGCTGGCGAGGTTCGGGCAGCATGCGGGACGAGCCGGATTCGCCGTCGACGCTGGTGGCGCTGGTGAGCAGCGCCAGACGGGAGAGCAGGTTGCCATAGCCGAGAGTCACGTAGCGACAGCGATCGTGGCCACCGCGGCTCAGCCATTCGGCTACGGGCGCAACCCTGAAATTCACGTCGTTGACCGGGCGGTAGTTCGTCCAGTCCGCCGCGACCCCGCAACTGAGGGCAGCCGCGCCCCCCGGATCGATCGCAGCACGCAGGCGGAAGCGGTCAATCCACTCCGCGGCCAGCAGTCCGACTGCCGACAGCCAGCCGCAGAATGGCGGCCGGGTCCACCGCCATAAACGCCCGGTTCAGGCCCGGAATCCAGGAGAGGATGGCCACCCACTGCTGCGCCAGCGGAGGCCAGGTGGTTTGCGAGAAGCCCGCGAACCATTTGGTGTTTCAGGGATTGAACCAGTGACGGACGCAGTGGGAGGCGAAGAAAATGTGGAAGCTGACGTCTCAGAATTTGAGGGGCAGCTCGGCGACCAGCAGCGGCAAAGGAATGGCCAACGCCACCCTCAGGATGAGGAACATCAGGATGGGGCGAGGCGCGTTTCGAACGGATGCGGGACTCTGCAAGGTTCCCTCTGGAAAGAACCTGGATTCCCGGCGCGCGCGGCGCGGTTGCCATTTGGAGACGAGGAGCAGCGCCTGCGACGCGGAGTTCGGGAGCGCGGCGAGGAGGTCGCGGAGGATTTGTCACCGTCGTCCCTCCGGGACTCTCTTCTTCCGGACTGCGTTCCCGGCGCTCAGGCGCCGGGCTGGACAGCGTTGCGTCTCCCCCACCCCGTCGAGCACGCTCGCCGGGGACCCCGGTTCCGGCGCGCCGTCAGCGCCCACCCGGTCCGCGGTGAGGCTGGGGATCAGGATGGGGCACCCAGCGGGGAGCCAGTTATTCCGCGGTGATGGTTGTGGCTACATAGCGGGTTCCGTCGAAGCGGGCGGCAACGCGAACGTGGGAGCCTTCGTGGAGCTGGCGGATGACGGGGAACTGGGAAGGATCGAAGGTCACCGCATATCGATCGTTGTCGCGCGGATCGAGGATGGTCATCTGGCCGCCGGGCACATCGAGGAAGGCCAGCACGCCGCCGAAGATGAAGTCGGCGCCGTTGGTGGCGAGCACATCGATATGAGTAGCGACGCCGTGGCCGGAGCCATTGGCGGAAAATTGCACATCGACGAGCGAGCCGGGCGCAAGATCTGCGATGCCGCCGCCGCCGGCCTGGAAGGTAGTTTCTCCGATGCGCACGACCGGCGTGCCCGCAGGAACATCCAGCACGACGGGCTGAGGCGAGAGCGCCGCGTTGATGCGGAGCTGGCCGGATTGCGGATCGTAACTGATGACCTGACCCTGGCATTCGCCCTGTGGCAGTTGTGTGAGCATGTGAATGCGCATGGCGTAGACATGGGTTCCGTCGAGCGTGGTTTCCACGGAGGCGTGAGCGATGGGGCGGAGATCGAGCACCGGAATGCGAACGCCGTTGCGATACACCTGGGTTCGCTGGTCGAAGAGGATCTTCATCGATCCGCCCCCGAAGATTTTGAGCGTGAAGCGATCGAGCACCGGATTGATGTCGCGGATGGCGCCGCCGATGACGGTGGTCGCCCCTTTGGGCAGCGGAGGCAGCTTGCCGACGACGGCAGCGGGGGGATCCTGTAATGGCGCTGCACCTGGGGTGGCGCGGGATGCAGGAGTGGAGGACTGCGCCGCCGCGAGGCCGGCAAGCGCGAAGAAAGCGAAGAAACGAACCATGAAGCGTACCTTGCGTAAGGGCATGGACAGCATCTCACTAGGATGATGACCCCTTCGCGGCGGTGGCCTTATGTTTTCGAGAGTTCCTGTGTCTCGCGGCAACACCTGCGGGCACCTCGCATCCAACGTGTATGCCCAAACGGTTCCTGTGGTGAAGACCGTGGCGGCAAGGTGCTTCGATCCCCCATGTTCTTCACTCGGCTACGGTTAAGTCATCTTGCGGCGCTTGGGCTCCTGATAGCCACAGCCGGAACACCCGCGCTGGCGCGGGATTTGCGGATCGTGATACCACGCCGCAGCCGGCTGACTCCGGTGCAGCGACTGAATCGCGACGGGGTGAAGGAGATCCAGCACCATCATTATGACAAGGCCGAAGCGCTCTTCTATAAGGCGTATCTCTACGATCCTTCCGATCCGTTCACGCTGAACAATCTGGGTTACGTCTCCGAGCTGCAGGGCGAACTCGAAAATGCCGAGACGTTTTACAGGCTGGCGGGAGAGCAGAGCTGCGACGCGACGATCGCCATGAGCAGCAGCAGGCAGCTCAGGGGCAAGCCGATGGTGGTGGCGCTGAACGACATGCAGGATCGGCCGATGCGCATCGACCAGGCGAACGTGGAAGCCGTGGAGATGCTGGCGCAGGATCATCCATTTGAAGCGCGGTCGCTGCTGGAACAGACTTTGCCGCTGGATCCGAAAAATCCGTTCACGCTGAATAATCTGGGCGTGGCGGAGGAGTCGACGGGCAATTTCAGCGCGGCGCTCGAGTATTACGACGAGGCCGCGGAGACGGGGTCGAAGCAGCCGCTGATCGTGACGACGAACCGCACATGGCGAGGGAAAGCGGTGAGCCAGGCGGCGGCGGACAGCGCCCGCGCCCTGCGGTGGCGCATCCAGCATACGGATATGAATCTGGAACGCGCGCGTGTGCTGGCGTTTCAGGGCGTGAGTTCCGCGAACGAGAATGACTGGGCGGCGGCGGATCAGGATTTTCGGGAGGCATTCCGGCTGGATCCGGGCAGTGCCTTCTCGCTGAACAATCGCGCGTATCTGGCTGAGCAGGCGGGCGACCTCGAGACGGCGCAGTACTACTACGCGCAGGCGATGCGGGCCGGCGATGCGAGCGACCACGTGGGGCTGGCGACGCGAGTGACCGCCACCGGGCAGCCGCTGGGGAGCGTGGCTTACGGCAGCGAGAGCGCGGTGAACGGAGCAATCAGCAATTACACGCAGCAGGTCCGGGGAACACCCGGGGCGGTGCAGTTAATCCCGAGAAACAACAGCAACAGCGGGAACGACAACAATAACAACGGCAGTCATTCCAGTACGCAGCCGCAGAGCCAAAGATAACGCCTATGAAAAACGCTGTGCCGAAACCCGGGCTTTTGGGCGATTCCATGGAACCGATGATGACGCTGCTCTCCCGCTTGCTTTTGCTGCCGCGGGAGGCCGGAGAAGCGGCGGCGGCCAGGGCGCTGCGCGAGATGGACCGTCAAAGCTTCGATGCGCTGGTGGCGCTGGCGTCTTCCAACCATGTGGTCGTGCGCGGCATGGAGCTGGCGCTCGCGGCGCTGCGAGAGGCGGGGGACGCGGTCCGGGCGAAATGGGTGGAAGCGGCGCTTGCAGACGAGCACGAGCGGATCGCCGCGGCGGTGGATTTCCTGAACGTCCTGTGCGCGGCCTTTAAGGAAAGCCGTCTGGACGCAACTGTGATCAAGTCGCTGGATCACTGGCCCGACCTCGGAAGCGATATCGACCTGTATACGAATGCGTCGCCCGAAGCCGTTTGCGCGATGATGCGGAGCCGATTCAATGGGCGGCTGACGGCGCGGAGCTGGGGAGACCGGCTGGCGTGCAAGTGGAATTTTCTGATTCCCGGATTGCCGGAATCGGTGGAAGTGCACGTGGGGCGGCTGGGGCAGACCGGGGAGCAGGTGCGGTTTGCGTCGCAGCTGCCGGGGCGGGCGCGTGTGATGCAGATCGAGGGGCGGACGTTCCGGGTGCCGCACCCTTCGGACCGGATCATGATTTCGACGCTGCAGCGGATGTATCGCCACTTCTATTTCCGGCTGTCCGACATCGTGAACTCGGCGCAGCTGGTCGACTCCGGGCTGGTGGATTTCGAGGAGCTGCGGAAGACGGCTCAGTCCGCCGGGATCTGGGAAGGCCTGGCCACGTATCTGGTGATCGTCTCGGATTATGTGCGGCAATACCGGGGGATAGCCCTCAGTCTGCCGAAATTCGTTGTGCAGGCGGCTCGTTTTGGCGGCGACCTCATCTACTTTGGAAAGGATTTCCTGCGGGTACCGATTTTGCCGCAGTCCGCCGCGCTGTACCGGAAGCAACTGACCGAAATGCTGCGCAGACGCGAATTGCACAGCAGCGCACGACTGGGGTTGTTTCCGTGGCTGGCCACTGCCGCTGCCGTGGGGATGAAGATCACAGGCAGCGACAAAGGCATTTGGTAAGCGGAAGGGGAGAACCGGCGAGAGACATCGCGGGACTCACCTGAATCCTCAACGGTTGCACAGGATGAAGGAGGAGCCGGGTTTCTGCCACCCGGCAAATCAGTATATGGGTTATGCGGCTTTGAAATCACCTGGATATCAGTCGGAAGAAGAAGAGGCCACGCTGCCTGCGAAGGGCGGCCTGCACCTGTGCTCCAGGCCTTTCGTGTTCGGCGAGGCTGTGCCGTACGGAGGGGTTCTGACGAGCCTTTGGGCCAACGTGCACGATGCGCTGTTTCCGGCGAGGCAGCCACCCCTGCGGCTGACCTCGCGCCCGGTTCATGTCGACGATCCGATGGCGGTGAAGCGCAGTCCCGCGTCCAGCATGATGGCGTTCTGTCTGCACGGGCTGGTGGTAGCTCTGCTGCTTTGGGTCTCGCTGATGCCTCACCCGCAGCCCGTGGTGAAAAAGATGCACATCACCCGGATCACGTTCCAGCCCTACGTTCCTCCGGTGACGCCTCCGGCGCCGAGAACCATGGGCGGTGGCGGCGGTGGCGGCAGGCACAGGATCATCGAACCCAGCAAAGGACAACTGCCGCCGGTGCAGAGACTCCGCGTGCTGGCGCCGCAGATTATTCGCGTGGATCACCCGCTGCTGCCGGAGCAGGCGGCGATCGTGATGCCGAAAACCCTGAAAATGCCCACCACTCCCATGCCCAGTGTGGGCATGCCGCAGTCGCCGCAGGTGGCGATGGCCTCGCAGGGTGAGGGCAGCAATGGAGGATTCGGCTCGGCGTCGGGCGGCGGGATCGGGTCCGGCATCGGGGCCGGCCTGGGGCCGGGATCGGGCTCCGGCTATGGCGGTGGCGTGATGAGCGTGGGCGGGGGCGTAACGGCGCCTGAGGTCATCCATCAGGTCGACCCTGATTTCACCCAGGAGGCTCGCGCGGCCCGGTTACAGGGCGAGGTCGCGATTCAACTGATCGTGGACACCGCCGGCAATCCGGAAGATCTGCAGGTGGTTCGGCACCTGGGGATGGGCCTGGACCAGAAGGCGCTGGATGCCGTGCGCCAGTACCGGTTCCGCCCGGCGATGTATCACGGCCGTCCGGTGCCGGTGCGGCTGGTGGTCGAGGTGAACTTCCGCCTGTTCTGATTGCTGCGATTCTCTCCTCCCTGACTGACGGCGGAGCCCCCCGCGGCTCCGCCTGTTCTTTGGTGCGCCCCGCTGAGGCTCGATGGAAAGTGTGCTTGACACCGAGCGCGTGGATTGTTAGGGTCCGTAAACTAATAAAGGTATCAACAGAGTAACTCAAATATGGATGGTATCTGCATTATGCTGCTGGAGAGTGAGCCCTCTTCCCGAGCTATCGGCGAAGTTTCGCGTCCTCTGGCCGCA